>Ga0179587_10001497_pt1 | contig 10675 bp, 7 predicted proteins | sample CZODoug2_1_08_16_FD_185932 | JGI IMG/M metagenome (GOLD analysis project Ga0179587, IMG submission 185932) | Vadose zone soil fungal communities from Angelo Coast Range Reserve, California, USA - CZODoug2_1_08_16fungal | ecosystem: Environmental > Terrestrial > Soil > Vadose zone | place: USA...
TTGGGATTGGCCTGCTCCTAGCGCTTACTAGATGTCTAGCTGTTGTCTTGCTGTCGGGAGAGCTGGTTGGCATATTCTTTGGCATGATTGTCGCGCCATCGCTCTACTTTCAGGAGTATAATCCCTTTTTGCTCACGACCTCAGGTGAGTTCGTCGTCAAAAATCTCGTCCTGATTACTGCCGCTCTGGTAATCCATCGAGAACATCATCTCTCCATCATAAGTGCTACGAACGATGTAATCGATATAGCCTCTGCTCTTCCATCAAACGCTGAAATTTCTAGTAGCGTTTTACAGAATAATTGAGCCATCAAAGTGCATGAGGTGGGGATAGGTATTCCAATGTATCGACTGCATTTGGGTTTGAGTCAACTTATAGGATGCCTATCCACCGCATTCCAAACTTTGAGGACAATGACAGCCATTGAGACCATTGACATGATAGAATAGCTGCCAAGTGCCGCGATATCCACCATAATTAAAAATGAACTCAAAATCTGGGGCCTCTATCAGTTAGTGTGGTTGAACAAGGAATGCACCTTACAAGCTAGTCGCCCTTTTTGACATGTGCCCAGTCATATCGCTATACTACAAAGGAACCTACTCTGAGCAGGGACGTATATACTTCATAGCCAGACAAAACTGTTAGTGCATTACCTCTCAAGAGAAAAAAGAAGGATTTGAAGACTGTGGGTTTCGAATATATAGGTCCACTACCGAACCCTGATGCACAGCCTCAGGATATTCCAGCTAGGCCATCTTTGGTGAAAGGTGACGAGGATACACAACCAAAGCGCCAAAAGCAGGCAACTGCTTCAAACAGTAATACTGTAGAGCCTAGTTATCGGGAGCATAGCTCAAGTTCTACCAGCTTACCTCCGCTGACTCCAAGCTTCTATCCTCCACACTTCTCCTATCAGCAGCAACTAGGCAATCAACCACAATTGCCTGTGCCATCCTCTCCAGGTTGGCAATCCTACCAGCCACCACCTGCGGCACAGCCCTCGGCGCAACCCCAGCAACAGCCATATCCTGCCATGCCCATGCCATCCTCTCCAGGTTGGCAATCCTACCAGCCACCACCTGCGGCACAGCAACAGCCATATCTAGCTACACCTGCACCACTCTACCCGCCTGCAGGTTATCCTCCGGCTATGCAGCATTCCTACGGATACCATGGCTATGGTTACGCGCAAGCGGCCCCCTCAGCCTATCCTGGATATAGTGGCTCCTGGTCGCCCTATTCCCCTTATCCCCAGGTCTGGCAACCGCCACGGCCCAGACGTGATGGCTACCAGTTAAGTATTGCTATTATTTCTACCATCTGTTCTGGACTTGTTATGTTGGCAGGGATCTTCTGTGGCTTTATTCTCTTAATTCTCGCCGTGGGATCGCCAGCTTTATCTCATTTGGGACCAACAGAACTCTTCAGTAGCACTGTCATATTCACAATGCTGACCATCATTGGTCTTGTTGGTGGCAGTTCTAGCCTCTACCATAGTATCCGTGCATTGTTGCGCAAGCAATCCAAGCCCTTCAAGCTTCCATGGTTCTGGCTATTTCTCGTTTTCTATGTGATATTACTAGCCATTGGTTTTACCATTGGCAGTATTCCACAGGTTCTCGCCAATCAACCGTTGAAAATATTCCTGATAGTGTTGTCAGGAATCTTCCCAGCTCTCACCTTCCTGGCTTTGGCCGTGCGTCGTATACACTATCCCCAACTGGCACCTTGGCCTACAACCTGGCGGCGTTTCACACTGGCTATCGTCAGTGGAGGAACCGTGACCATTGTGCTGGCAGTGATCTTTGAACTGGTTCTGACTCAGCTCGCGGGAACTGCCTTCGGAGTCCATACTTCCATGATTGATAATTTCAACATGCCAGTACCTCATAATCCGCAAGAATTACTCTTTTTACTCGTGCTTGTCTCGGTAATTGCACCGATCGTCGAGGAGTGTGTGAAGCCACTAGCTGTGGTAGTCATGATTGGACGTCTGCGTAGTGCTGCTGAAGCATTTATCCTTGGTTTTGCCTGTGGCATTGGCTTTGATCTTATCGAAACCTCAGGCTATATCAGCCTAGGCGACTCTCGTCCCTGGATCGACACGGCACTTGAACGCAGTACTGCTGGCCTGCTGCATGGTTTCGGTGCTGGCATGGCTGCGCTTGGCTGCTACTATCTGACACGTCGGAACTCTATCAATAACCGTCGTATCCTGATTGGCCTGGGCTGTATAGCCTATACAATTATTCAACATGCCATCTGGAATGGTGCATTCTTGTTCGCCTTGTTGCCAGCACCGGTTGGTCCGTTTCTTGAAAACGGTACCATTGGGATCGGCTCATATGCAATGCAGGGGATAGTACTTGCCTACATCGTCGAGTCACTGCTGATGTTTGGCTTCTTCCTCTTCGTCATTGGAAAGTTGCGCCCACAGTCTCCCAAAGCAACCCGACAACGCAATCAAACGGGCGCACGAGCAGTAAATACAGCACCCATCCCCATATCCCAATGGTGAGAGGGGAAAGCAACATCCTATCCGAAGCACAAACCGCCTTAGTTTTAGCCAAGGGCAATGAGAAGAAACCCTCTTATATGGGACATAATTCCCGAATCTACCTTTCAATCGGAACGAAGGTGTATTATCTATATTAGACAGGACATACTTGTTACTTGTCTGTACGTGCCACAAGTCAGACTATTATTTTTCAACTATCCTATCCCAAGTTTATTTGCGGGATAGCCTGTATTTTTGTAGGACTGAGTTATGAAGAAGAAAACAGATAGAGTGCTTCAGGCAAAGAGTTCAGAAGTTGACGCATACCTCTTTATCAAGGATGAGTTACGAAGTTTAGGATGGAATACACGCAATCCTGCTCGTAATGCTTCCGGCCAAGTTTATACTCAAAATGAGTGTTTAGCTCATCCTGAGATTAAGACATTCCTTAATTTAGAGAGACCAGAGAACATTGTCAAAGTTACTGATTCTATTCTATGGATCATTGAAGCTAAACGATATCATAAACAGTTAGATCAGGCTCTTGAAGAAGCTGAAGACTACGCAGAGAAAATCAATCAAGGGCAAAATCTTCGAGCTTTATTCATTTCAGGAGTTGCAGGTAACCAGCACGATGGTTATCTTATAAAGACTTGTTTTCTCCATCGTAATGGATTCAAACCTATCACGAGTAATGGCAAAGAGATATCTTCTCTCGTCTCACCAGAGATATGTAAGACAGTTTTGCATACGGGTCCCACCATTAAAGATATACCTATAGATGAAGCCCTATTTTTATCTAAGGCAGAAAAAATTAATCAATATTTACACTTGGGTGCGATTAATAAGAATCAACGAGCACGTGTAATGGCAGCCTTGCTTCTAGCGCTAGCTCAAGATTCCCAACCTGATGTAGATAGTCCTCCTAGTATTCTTATTGAAGATATAAACTCTCGGGCTCGTGATACATTAAGGAAACAAGGTAAACCTGAATTTCATAAATATATAGAAATTGCTTTACCTCCAACCCAGGATAATCACGTGAAATTCAAAAAGGCCTTGATACACACAATTCAAGAGCTTAACAACTTGAATATCCGTTCTGCAATGAATTCAGGTACAGATGTATTAGGAAAATTTTATGAGGTATTTTTGAAATATGGCAATGGTGCGAAGGAAATAGGTATAGTGCTTACGCCACGTCATATTACACAATTCGTAGTAAAAGTGATGAACATAAATGATCGTGATGTAGTGTATGATCCGACCTGTGGAACTGGCGGTTTTTTAGTTGCAGCCTTTGATCATATTAAACAAACCTGCTCCGAAAAAGTAGTTCAACATTTCAAAACAAATAATTTATTCGGTGTAGAACAGGAGGCAGAGGTTGTTTCATTAGCATTAGTAAATATGATATTTCGGGGTGATGGTAAAAGCAATATTATTGAAGGTAACTGTTTTCGGAAACATCTAGCCCGAGCTGCTAATGGTGGAGCTATGTACGTAACTGAACGCATAGGTGGCCAAGAATCAGGTGTTACGAAAGTCCTAATGAACCCTCCATTTGCACTGAAAGCTAGTGACGAGAAAGAATATAGATTTATTGATCATGCATTGCATCAAATGCAGGATGGAGGAATTCTTTTTTCTGTGTTACCATACTCAGCGATGGTAAAACCAGGAGAATACCTAGAATGGAGAGTACACAGTTTATTGCGAAATAACACTCTTCTGTGCGTAATAACATTTCCAGAAGATTTATTTTATCCTGTAGGAGTACATACTATTGGAATCTTCGTTAAAAAGGGAATTTCCCATCGTCAAGAGCAGAAGATTCTTTGGATTAGAGCACTCAATGATGGCTTGCTGAAAAGCAAAGGGAAACGTCTTCCAAATTTTAAAGCAAAAAATGATTTGCTAGGTATTGAAGATTTCGTTAGAAGCTTTCTCATAAATCAGTCTACCACGGTAGAAAACAAAGAACGTTTTCAGAAAGCTTGTCCGATAGATTTTGATGATTCTTTACTAGAATTAGTACCAGAAAACTATCTTGACCAATCACCTCCATCAGAGGATGAAATTCGTGATGGTATAGAACAGGTTATTAGAGAAGCTATCGCTTTTTTAATTCTTGAGAGAAAGGAAAATGAGTAATAGTCTTATGAATAATCATAAGAGCTGTTCTTTAGCTAAAAAGTTAAAAGTCTTTTTTCAAATACATTCTGGAGATTTCCATGCAGTCAAGGAACTTGATCCAGGAAAAATACCACTTATTTCTTGCGGGAATAACAATAATGGCCTGATTGGCTACTTCGATATACCTGAAGAGAAAATCTATAGCCATGTAATAACTGTAGCGTATAATGGTCAACCCTTAACTGCAAAATTTCATCCTTATAAGTTTGGTGCCAAGGATGATGTAGCAGTCCTTATCCCGAAAGTGCCAATGAGTGATACTGCTATGCTATTTATAGCAGCATTGCTCAATAGCAATCGCTGGAAGTATTCTTACGGGAGGAAATGTTTTCGTGAAAAATTGCAGAATTTCGAGCTGTTAGTTCCAATAACAGAAGTGCATGGGGAAACGCAACTTGATGAAGAGACGATATTAAGATTATTTCCTAAAGAATATATAAAATATCTCCCACAAAAGATAAATAAGTTATCTATTTCAATTCCGGAAATTCAGTGGCATGAGTTTAGTATTCTAGAACTTTTTAATCTAGAAAGAGGGGATTTTCATTCAATAGCGAAACTTGATTCTGGAGATATATTAACTGTTTCAAGAGTTTCTGAAAATAATGGAGTAGTAGGCTATTTTAAAAAACCAGAAAATGCATCTATTTATGATAAAGGACATATTACAATTAGTACTGTTGGGGGAGATGCATTTGTTCAACTTGATGATTTTATAGTTACTGATAACGTAATTATATGCTTGCCGAAAAATAAGTATCGCCTTACAACCCTCTTCTTTATTGTGTTTATGTTGAACTATCAAAAATGGCGTTATAGCTATGGAAGACAATGTTATAAAGCTAAATTAGAAAAAGTGAAAATTTATCTTCCTATCGATAAAAACGGGTATTTAGATGAAAATTGTATAGAGACGATAGTCAAACAGACATCTTACTGGCCTAACATAGAAAAATGGTTTGAGGAACACTCATGACATTTGTTATATGTCGGGCGCGGGAAAATCCCCGTCTTTGAAGCAGGGGATGAGAGCGTCGTTCCTTTCGGCTCTTGCGAGAAGCCCCTCGGCTTTAGCCAGGGGAGTCGTCACCATCGTTATCTTCCAGCAGGCCCACCCTCTAATCCTGGCAGCGTTATCGCAGCCGGATCTAGAATGCGTGCCAGTTCCTCCTCGGACAACTGGGTTTTCTCGCGTGCCACTTCGCGAACCGTCTTTCCTGTCTTATATGCTTGCTTGGAGATATCCGCAGCTGCATCATAACCGATCACTGGAGCGAGTGCGGTACAGATGGCCAATCCACGCTCAACCAGCTCCGGTCCCATAGCCGTCGCCTTCAGACCGGTGATGCATTGCTGTGAGAAGTTGCGTGCTGCAGCTGCCAGCAAAGTGATGGATTGCAAGAGATTGTAGGCAGCGACGGGCATCATTACATTGATCTCGAAATTGCCTGATTGACCAGCTACAGTAATCGTCGTATGGTTGCCCATGACCTGTGCACAGACCATGCAGACCGATTCGGCAATCACCGGATTGACCTTGCCGGGCATAATCGAACTACCAGGCTGGACAGCTGGGAGGTCTATTTCACCGATACCGGCTCGGGGACCCGAACCAAGCCAACGAATATCATTAGCAATCTTCATCAGGCTTACAGCCAGCGTATTAAGTACGCCACTGGTCTCGACGATACTATCCAGTGTACTCTGGGCCTGGAAATGGTTGCTCGTCTCGTGGACCTTGACCCCATTGAGTTCCGAGAGGTGCAGGCAGACTTCTGCGGCAAACTTCTGGTGTGTATTGACGCCTGTGCCGACGGCTGTACCACCAAGCGCGACCTCAGAGAGTTCATGTTGTGCATGACGAACGCGAGCGACGCTACGCTCGATCTGCCCGGCATAACCCAAAAATTCCTGGCCGAGCCGGATCGGTGTAGCATCCTGTAAATGCGTGCGCCCAGTCTTGATGACTGGCATAAACTCATCGGCCTTGTCCTGCAATGCTTTTTGCAGTTCTTCCAAGGCCGGAACTAGATCGTGCTCAATACTCACCAACGCCGAGAGATGAATTGCCGTAGGAATGACATCGTTGGAGGATTGCCCAAAATTGACGTGATCATTGGGGTGCACTTTGCGTGAACCGCGTGATCCTCCGAGCAATTCACTAGCTCGGTTGGCAATCACCTCGTTAGCATTCATATTGGTCGAAGTGCCTGAGCCAGTCTGAAAAATATCGAGCACGAAATGTTCATCGAGCTTTCCATCGATGACTTCCTGTGCAGCCTGAATAATGGCATCTGCAATATGTGCATCGATCGTCCCCAGGCTAGCATTCACCTGCGCTGCGGACTGTTTAATCTGCCCAAGAGCATGCATAAATGCGTGGGGAAAGCGCAGATCACTAATCGGGAAATTGAGCACAGCACGGTATGTGCTAGCTCCGTAATAAGCACTTATAGGTACCCGCATCTCACCCATCGAATCGCGTTCAACGCGGGTCTCTTGAGTATGATTGACCATATCTATTCTGCTTTCTTAGACATATTGAAAGGTAGCCTCTTATTTTACGCCCGTATTCGTGATGATCCCCACCTATCCAATACCAATGCATATTACCATCTGTTCACTATCAGCAAGGGATTCAGGAGTTGCGAGAAGTCTATCCCACTCCCTATCAGCAATTTCTTCTAAGATGCGTTCTGAAACAGCTTCCAAATCATTGGTAGAAAGTCGCTTCGATTCTAAAAGCCGTTCTGAAACAGCTTTCAGCTCATCAACGGAGAGCTGTTCAGACTCTTCGATTATGCGGTCTACTTGTTCCATTGCCATTGGTACTACCTCGCTTCTTTTTGTGATGACATTGTTCTGAAAGGAGTATACCATACCCGCAACTGTTCGGGTAGAGACTGGTAGTGAGTCAGATGGGAACTTGATGGTCGGCCAATTGTCAGAAATCGTATAATGTGTCTGTATGTGTTGTTGCCAGCTATGAAGGCCCTAACAGCCGATTTGCTCAAGCAAGCGATCAGAGAGATAATCCATCACTATGGTCCAAGAGAAGGTACTGAGGATCTCATGTGGTTTCATTTGATGCTAAAGAGGACCACAACCGTGTCAGATGAAGACAAACGAATAGTCGAGGAAACAACGTCACTTCTGCATGGGAACCGCGATCTGGCAGTTCTCTATGACATTGCGGGCTATCTCAATCATCAGGTTGATGTCCATCAGGCCTTGCATGAGGTATTGGCCCGTGTGACTGAATTGCTCGGTCTGCAGACGGGATGGGTCTGGCTGATTAATGAGCAGAATAGTCCCTCCCTGGCAGCTTCACGCAACCTCCCGCCTTATCTAGCTGACCATCCAGAGCGTATGAGCGGTTCGTGCCTGTGTATGGATACATTCTTGAGTGGAACGATGGAGCGTCCGGCAAATGTGGATGTGTTGCGCTGTAGCCGCTTGAAGAATGCCGAACGAGATTGTGATCCTTCCGCGTTGGGCCTGCGTTTCCATGCTAGCGTGCCCATCTACGCAGGTGATACTCCGCTTGGTGTGATGAATGTTGCCAGTGAGGATTGGCGCGAGTTGCGGCCCGATGAGTTGCAACTACTGCACATTGTCAGTGACCAGATCGGGCTGGCAATCCAACGGGCGCATCTCTCCGCTCAGCATACACATGCAGCAGCTCGTCTGGCTACGATCGAAGAGCGCAATCGTCTGGCACGTGAAATTCACGATACTCTGGCCCAAGGATTGGCCGCAGTTACGCTGCAACTCGAAACCGCCGATGCCTTGGCCATCTCGCGCCCGGAGCAAGCACACGAAGCTATCCAGCGTGCATTGAAGCTTGCACGTAGCAATCTCGAGGAGGCTCGTCGCTCTGTGATGGATTTACGTGCGGCATCCTTACAAGATCGCACCTTGCCTGAGGCCTTAGCAGCTCTGGCAGCAGCAGAGGTAAGCCCATCTGTAGACTACTCATATACTCCCGCACAGGATTTTCCTGCTCTACCGGCACGTGTAGAAATCGGCCTTTATCGGATTGCCCAGGAGGCGCTTGCCAATGCTCGCAAACACGCGTCTGCCCAATCTATCGAGATGACGCTCTTTGCTGAGGAGCAATGGGTCAGCCTGATGATCCAGGATGATGGATGCGGCTTTGAGGCACAGACCGTCTCGCAGTCCTTAGGATCGGGCTCGGGACACTTCGGCTTGACCGGTATGGCCGAACGCGTCAAGTTGCTGGGAGGCAGCATATATATCCAGAGCAAACCCGGAACAGGTACAAGCATCAGAGTTTCAGTCCCTTACTGATCTTTTTTGCTCGCGTTCACCATTTTTGTTTCTTGGAAAGTGGCAGGTCATATGGTTCGTATTTTGCTTGCTGACGACCATCCTATTGTACGTGAGGGCTTGCGTGCATTGTTGGAGACGCAGTCCGATTTCGAGGTGGTGGCAGAATGCGCAAATGGGGATGAAACACTCGGTGTAGCGGTGCAGTTAGAGCCAGATATGCTTTTGCTCGATCTGGAAATGCCGGTAATGGATGGGGTAGAAACTATTCGTCTCCTCTGTCAGCTTTCTTGCCATCCACGTATTATTGTCTTTACAGCTTTTGATGATGATGATCGCATCATCAATGCCATTCGAGCAGGGGCTGATGGCTACCTGCTGAAAGATGCTCCACGTGATGAGATCTTCAGAGCCATTCGTGTCACGATCGAAGGTGGCTCCATCCTACAACCAGTGATGGCATCGAAATTGCTGCGCCATGCTGATCCACAGCGGAGAGATCTTGACTTGCCCCAGACAGCCCCAACACTGCCAGCGGAGGAACTCACTGAGCGGGAACTTGAAGTACTGCGCCTGCTGGCACAGGGTATGCCCAACAAAGAAATCGCCGCTCACCTGCTGATTCGCGAACGAACGGCGAAGTTTCATCTCAGTTCCATTATGAGCAAACTGGGGGCAACTAATCGTACGGAGGCGGTGGCTCTGGCCGTACAGCGGGGCCTGATTATCCTCTAGGAGATGTCCTCAAAATCCATCAAAGAACACAACCATAAGACATTTAGGCTAAGTTTCAGATAAAAACACATGAATAGGCATAGTCTGATATACAATAGCACATGGGACTAGTTGAGTTTATGTAGTTGCCGTTTGTCACTCTATATCAGCAAAATCATGATTTTACCTGAAAGATGTTTTTTGCTTCTGGTGCAAATGGCTATCTCATTTTAAGTTGATGGGAGTCATTACCTCCCAATGTCCCCTTTAACATCAAAATATTTAGCAAGGATGATCAAGTATATGAGTAGCAGGAAAGATAGAGCAGCAGCACGTGTACAATTGAACCCTAGTGAGCGTTATCTAGACGGAGCGGATGTGGTCATTATCGGCAATGGCATTGCAGGACTAGCAGCTGCCATTGAGGCCCGTCGCCATCTTCCCGATAGGCCTATCGTTATCATTACGGACCAACTACATCCTACTATTAACACACCTGCACTCAAACAGTTTGCAATCGCCAAACTGGCACGTGAGCAGCTGCTGGCCTATCCAGCAGGAACAGAACGAGCCGAGCGCATACATGTCGTCAATGCACACGTTGAGGAAATAGAGGCCCAAGGCAAATATGTGGGTCTCTCAGGCAATCGCTGCTTTGGCTATGGCTCGCTTCTGATAGCCACAGGGAGTTCGCCAGTAGGGCTGCCGGAGCAGATGCCCGGATGTAGCTTTGACGGGGTAATGACCCTCCATCGTTTGGAAGATTACTTGGATTTCCGCAGGCGCCTATCGGAAGTACGCGAAGCTGTGGTTATCGGTGGGGGGGCACATGCCTCTGAGACAGTGATGGGGCTACTCTATTGGGGCATTCGTGTACGCTGGCTCATACGGAGCAAGACGTTTATGGGGCGTATGCTAGATCAGACTGCCTCAGAGATGATTCTGAATAATGTGCGACGAGCCGGAGCAATTATC
>Ga0179587_10001498_pt1 | contig 10670 bp, 10 predicted proteins | sample CZODoug2_1_08_16_FD_185932 | JGI IMG/M metagenome (GOLD analysis project Ga0179587, IMG submission 185932) | Vadose zone soil fungal communities from Angelo Coast Range Reserve, California, USA - CZODoug2_1_08_16fungal | ecosystem: Environmental > Terrestrial > Soil > Vadose zone | place: USA...
GCCGCTGGGCCTGCCGATCCCGCATACCGCGATCATCCAGGGCAACCAGCACCGCATCGCCGACAAGCTCGGCGAATTCATCGAGGTGCATTTTCTGGAAGCAGGCCCCGTCGAAGCCAAGCTGCAGCAGGTCGATTTCGGCTCGTTCGTCGCCGACTGGCTGCGCGACCGCAAGCGCAGCGACGATCTCGCGCGCTTTGCGTTGCGGCTGTTGCCCGAGGCGTTCTCGGCCACCGAAACCTCGGGCCTGATGACCTTCATCACCCGCCGCTTGAGCACGCAATTGCAGTCGATCGACCTGGCGCCGTTGGCCGCCGGCGCGCTGCGCGCCTTTGTCGAGCAGGGACGGCACCAGGGATTGCTCGACGATCTCCTGCGCATCGTCCACGAGACGCTGACGCAGAAAGACACCATGGCCGTGATCCGCGAGAAGATCCGCGCCGAATTGCCGACGCTGTTGAGGCTTTATCGCGCCGACAAATTCCTGGTGAACAGGATCGTCGCCTCGGCCGGCACCTTCTTCGAGGAAGTCCGCAAAGATCCGAACCATCCGTTCCGCGCCGAGTTCGACCGCATGGTGCTGTCCTTTGTCGACCGGCTCGGCTCCGACAGGAGCTATGTCGACCGGATCGACGGCTTCAAGCGCGATCTGTTGGCGCGCCCCGAACTGGCCGAGCTCGCGCGCAATATCTGGTCGAACCTGCGCTCCTTCATCGATCGCAGCGCCAGCGGTGAGAGCCAAGTGCTGCGGCATCATCTGGCTGGGATGTTCGTCGCGGCCGGCGAGACGCTCGCGGGCGACACCGAGCTGCGCGGCGAAATCAACCAGGGCTTCGTCGCGGTGCTGCGAAGTTTCATCGCCGACCAGAAGAGCGGCGTGTCGAGCTTCATCTCCGATCAGGTGAAGGCCTGGGACATGGCGCAACTGATTTCGCTGATCGAAATCAACATCGGCAAGGATCTGCAGTATATTCGTTTCAACGGCGCGCTGATCGGCGGGCTGGCGGGACTGGCGCTTTATACCGCTGAATTCCTGCTGCGGTGGTTGTGACTTTTCCATGACGTGGGAGCCTTTTCCGTAATCGAACGTATTGTCCTGGAATGACCCAGCCGCTTGAATGCAACGAAGCGGCACCTAGTTTGAGTCCGGGGCTTGATTCCGTGGCGTGTTGCGTTGCGGAACGATCGCACCGAGCTGGCGTTGAAAATCGCCTCAAAAGGCCGCCCGAGAGGAAACACGAATGTCCGCCAGTGCTCCGACCCTACGTCCGCCGTCCAAGGCTCTGATGCTGCTGGAAGGCCGGGCGCTGCATGAGTTCGGGGCCTTTCTCGGCGCGCTACCGCTGCTGAGCCTGGCGCCGCGCGGCGACGGCCATCCGGTACTGGTGCTGCCGGGGCTGGTCGCCTCCGACCTGTCGACGCGGCCATTGCGCAGCTTCCTGAAAAACCGCGGTTATGTCACGCATGGCTGGGGCTTGGGGCGCAATTACGGGCTGCGCGAAGGCGTGCAGCACGCGATGATCGGTCTGGTGCGCGAGCTGAGCGACGAATACGGCGGCAAGATCAGCCTGATCGGCTGGAGCCTCGGCGGCCTCTATGCGCGGCAGCTCGCCAAGCAGATGCCGGATCGCGTACGCTCGGTGATCACGCTCGGCAGCCCGTTCGCGAGCCATCCGAAGGCGACCAATGCCTGGCGCATCTATGAGATCGCCAGCGGCCATCGCGCCGACGAAGAGGACCCGCGGTTCGGCGGGGCGCTGGCCGAGCCGCCGCCGGTGCCGACCACCGCGATCTTCAGCCGCACCGACGGCGTCTGCGCCTGGCAGGGCTGCATGGAAAAATCCTCCGCCCAGTCCGAGAGCATCGAGGTCGAAAGCAGCCATTGCGGCATGGCCCACCATCCCGCCGCGGTCTACGCCGTCGCCGACCGCCTCGCGCAGCCCGAAGGCGAATGGTCCCCGTTCGACCGCAGCGGCTGGCGCAGCCTGGTCTATCCCGATCCGCATCGGTAGGGGCGGCTCGCTCACCTCGCCCCGCTTGTCTTTCACCTCGCCCCGCGTGCGGGGAGAGGTCGCCCGGCGTAGCGCAGCGAAGTCGGGCGGGTGAGGGGGAGCCTCCGCGCGTCTCGCTCTCACCGTACTCGCGGTGAGTCCCCCTCATCCCGACCTTCTCCCCGCAAGCGGGGAGAAGGGGAACTGGCCTCGCGTGCGGGGGGAAGGAGAAGTGGCACCGCGCGCGGGGTAGGAGAAGGCCACCGCCGTTGTCGCGTCAGCGAAAAACGCGCTATGCCCTTCGCATGCCGCCGCCGCTCCAGCGAATCGTCGACCAGCTCAAGCGCGAACCCTCGCGCACCGGCTCCATCATCATCACCGTGTTCGGCGACGCCATTGTGCCGCGCGGCGGCTCGGTGTGGCTTGGCACGCTGTTGGAATTTTTCGAGACGCTCGACATCGATCCCAATGTGGTCCGCACCGCGATGTCGCGATTGACCGCCGACGGCTGGTTCGAGCGCGAGAAAGTGGGGCGCAACAGCTTCTACCGTCTGGTGAAGAAGGGGCGGCAAACCTTCGATATCGCGACCAGACATATCTACGATTCCCCGCCGTCCGATTGGACCGGGCGCTTCGAACTGCTGCTGATCGGCAATGGTGGGGACCGCGACGCCGCGCGCGAGGCGTTGAAAAATGCCGGCTTCGGCAGCCCGCTGCCGGGGGTCTGGGTCGCGCCGTCGGGCGTGCCGGTGCCGGAGGAGGCCGCATCCGCGATCCGGCTGGAAGTCTCGGCCGAGGACGACAGCGGGCGGCGGCTGCTCAGCGAAAGCTGGCCGCTCGATCGCACCGCGGCAGCCTATGCGAAATTCATCAAGTCGTTCGAGCCGCTGCGCGCATGGAGCGGCAAGCGAAACGCGCTGAGCGAGGCGGACGCCTTTACCGCCCGCATCCTGCTGATCCACCATTACCGTCGCGTGGTGCTGCGCGATCCCTTGCTGCCGGCGGCGCTACTGCCCCGGGATTGGCCCGGCCGGCTGGCCCGCGCGCTCTGCGGCGAGATCTATCGGGCGCTGCTTCCCAGGTCCGAGCAATGGCTTGATCAGCATGGAACCAACGAGGCCGGCCCGTTGCCGAAGGCCGCGAAGGCGCTCACGCGGCGGTTCGCGCCAATTGACTGACATGTTACAAAATGTGTTTCCAGATTTCGATTTCTGTTATATATACTTCAGCAATCAACTCCGGGAGGCGCGGCCATGTATACGCAGGCGCTCAACAGCTCCGACGCGGAAGACCGCGGCATCGAGGACCCACGCGCGGCGGGGTTTCAGGCGCGGATCGATGCCGAGGAACGCATCGAGCCGAACGATTGGATGCCGGCGGCCTATCGCAAGACATTGACGCGGCAGATTTCCCAGCACGCCCATTCCGAAATCGTCGGCATGCTGCCCGAAGGCAACTGGATCACCCGCGCGCCGTCCTTGCGCCGCAAGGTGGCGCTGCTCGCGAAAGTGCAGGACGAGTGCGGCCACGGACTTTATCTCTACGCGGCGGCCGAGACGCTCGGCACCTCGCGCGAGGAGCTGGTCGATGCGATGCTGGCCGGCAAGGCCAAATATTCCTCGATCTTCAACTATCCGACCCTGACCTGGGCCGACATCGGCACCGTCGGCTGGCTGGTCGATGGCGCCGCGATCATGAACCAGATCCCGCTGTGCCGCTGCTCCTATGGTCCCTATGCGCGCGCGATGATCCGCGTCTGCAAGGAGGAATCCTTCCATCAGCGGCAGGGCTACGAGATCATGCTGGCCCTGGCGCGCGGCTCGGCCGAGCAGAAGGCGATGGCGCAGGACGCGTTGAACCGCTGGTGGTGGCCGGTCCTGATGATGTTCGGGCCGCCCGACCAGGCGAGCCAGCACAGCGACAGCTCGACCAGATGGAAGATCAAGCGCTTCTCCAATGACGAACTGCGGCAGAAATTCGTCGATGCCACGGTGCCGCAGGCGCAGTATTTGGGACTGACGATTCCTGATCCCGGCCTGACGCAGGATGGTGACGGGCACTGGCGATACAGCCCGATCGACTGGAACGAATTCAAGCAGGTGCTGGCCGGCAACGGCCCCTGCAACCGCGAGCGCATCGCCGCCCGGCGCAAGGCCCATGAGGAGGGCGCCTGGGTACGCGAGGCGGCGGCCGCCTACGCCGAAAAGCGCAGGCACCGGCAGGTCGCACAGGCTGCCGAATAAGGTTTAAGGGAGGTCATGATGGCCACGCCGAACACGCCGCTCTGGGAAGTCTTCATTCGCAGCCGCAACGGGCTCGCGCACAAGCATTGCGGCTCACTGCACGCCAGCGACGCCACCATGGCGCTGCAGGCCGCCCGCGACATCTACACCCGCCGCGGCGAGGGGCTCTCGATCTGGGTGGTGCCCTCGAGCGCGATCACGGCGTCCGATCCCGCCGACAAGGCCATGATGTTCGAGCCGGCGGAATCCAAGATCTACCGCCATCCGACATTCTACGAAGTACCCGACGAAGTCGGGCACATGTAGTTCGCTTTTATTGCGGGAAAGCGTTTCTCAACCGTCATTGCGAGCGCAGCGAAGCAATCCAGGGCCAGAAAGAAAGACTGGATTGCTTCGTCGCTTCGCTCCTCGCAATGACGACTCAAGCATATGGCATGCGAGGACATCACCATGGCAGTCGCTTCCATCACCGTCTCCGAATCCCCCCTCGTGCTCTACACCCTGCGCCGGGCTGACGACGCGCTGATCCTCGGCCATCGCTTGTCGGAATGGTGCGGCCATGCGCCGATGCTGGAGGAGGACATGGCGCTCGCCAACATCGCGCTCGACCTGCTTGGCCAGGCCCGCGAGCTTTACAGCTATGCCGCCAAGGTGGAAGGCCGCGACAACAACGAGGACAAGCTCGCTTATCTGCGCGACGTCAGGCAGTATCGCAACCTGCTGCTCGCCGAGCAGCCGAACGGCGATTTCGCCCGCACCATCGTGCGGCAGTTCCTTTACTCCGCCTTCGCCGATCTCTATTGGCGCGCGATGATGCGATCTGCCGATCCGACGCTCGCCGCCATCGCGGCGAAATCGGAGAAGGAGAGCGCCTATCATCTGCGCCATTCGTCCGAATGGATCGTCCGGCTCGGCGACGGCACCGATGAAAGCCATCGCCGAACGCAGACCGCGATCGACGATCTCTGGGCCTTCACCGGCGAGATGTTCGCGATCGACGACAGTGAACGCGGCCTGATCGACGCCGGTATCGCGGTCGATCCCGCCGGTTTGCGGCCGCGATGGCTCCAGACGGTGTCCGAGGTCATGGGCGAGGCGACATTGGCCGTGCCCAAAAATGACTGGATGCAGCAGGGTGGCCGCAGCGGCCGGCACAGCGAGCATCTCGGCCATCTCCTCAGCGAATTGCAGTCGATGCAGCGCACGTTCCCCGGTGCCACATGGTGATGACAGCCGCCTGCGACATCGATCTGCGCCAGCGCGCCTGGGACGCCGCGGCGAGCGTGGTCGATCCCGAGATCCCGGTGCTCACCATCGCCGATCTCGGCGTGCTGCGGGAAGTAAATTGGCGCGACGGCTGCGTCGAGGTCGCTATCACGCCGACCTATTCGGGCTGCCCCGCCATGAGCGCGATCGCGTTCGACATCGCGGTGGCGTTGGAGCGCGCAGGCTTTCACGACGCGCAGGTGCGCACCGTATTGTCGCCGGCCTGGACCACCGACTGGATGAGCGAGGACGGACGCCGCAAGCTCAGGGAATACGGCATCGCGCCGCCTATGCCCGCAAGCTCGCGTCGCGCGCTGTTCGGCGTGCAGCAGGTGACGTGCCCGCAATGCGGCGCGGAGGATACCGAGCTGTTGTCGGAATTCGGCTCGACCTCCTGCAAGGCGCTATGGCGCTGCAAGCGCTGCCGCGAACCGTTCGATTATTTCAAGTGCCATTGAGTCCGTCATTGCGAGCGAAGCGAAGCAATCCAGGACGGTATGCGTGGTCCTGGATTGCTTCGCCGCGCTCGCAATGACAACGGGGAAATAGATGTCGTCCCACGCGCCGCGCTTTCATCGTCTCACTGTCGCCGACCTGCGCCGCGAAACCGCGGATGCGGTGTCGCTGACCTTTGCGATTCCGAACGACCTGGCTGGCGACTACCAATTCCTGCCCGGGCAATACCTGACGCTCCGCACCATGATGGACGGCGAGGAAGTGCGCCGCTCCTATTCGATCTGCTCCGGCCCTGATGATGGCGAGCTGCGCATCGCGGTGAAGAAGGTCGACGGCGGCGCGTTCTCGAGCTGGGCCGCCGATGAGCTGAAAGGCGGCGACGCGCTCGACGTGATGACGCCGACCGGCCGCTTCGGCGTGTCTCCCGCGCCGGACGAAGCGCGCACGCATGTCGGCTTCGCCGCCGGCTCGGGCATCACGCCGCTGCTCTCGATCACGAAAGGCGTGCTGGCGCGCGAGCCGCACAGCCGGTTCTTCCTGTTCTATGGCAACCGCACCACCGAGGGCATGCTGTTCCGCGAGGCGCTAGAGGAATTGAAGGACCGCTTCATCGAGCGCCTCTCGGTGTTCCACGTCATTTCCGGCGAGGAGCAGGACATCCCGATCCTGCACGGCCGGCTCGACGGCGAGAAAATAAGGGTGCTGCTGCGCTCATTGGTGCCGGCGCAAAGCGTCGACCACGTCTTCATCTGCGGCCCGACCGGAATGAGCGATGAGATCGAGGCGACCTGCCGCGACATCGGCATCGCCGCCGAGCGCATTCATGTCGAACGCTTCGTCTCCGGCCTCGGCGGCAAGCCGCGACCGAAAGCCGTGATCCCGCCATCCGCGCCGCCGAAAGCGTTCGCATCCCTGATCATCGACGGCAAGCGGCGCGAGGTCCCGGTCGCGGAAGGCGAGGCCATTCTCGACGCCGCGCTGCGCGCCGGCGTCGACCTGCCCTTCGCCTGCAAGGGCGGCATGTGCTCGACCTGCCGCGCCAAGCTGGTCGAGGGAAAGGCCGAGATGGAAGTGAATTATTCGCTGGAGCCCTGGGAGCTCAAGGCGGGGTTTGTTCTGACCTGCCAGGCGAAGCCGGTAACGGACAAGGTGGTGGTGGACTACGACCATGTGTGAGCACCTCCGCCGTCATTCCGGGATGCGCCGTAAGGCGCAGGCCCGGAATCCATAACTCCATTCCGTGGTTATGGATTCCGGGCTCGCGCGTTCGCGCGCCCCGGAATGACGGCGAGCGACTTAATCCCTCGGCCTCTTGTCATGCACGCGCTTGGCTTTGCCGAGCGAGCGTTCCAGCGTGTCGGGGGCGACGACCCGGACGGGAGCGGTGATGCCGATGGTGTTCTTGATGTGCTGGCTGATCCGGTCGGCGTGATCGGTCAGGCCGTGGCCGTCCCAGTATTCGTGCCGCGCCTCGGCGTGGATGGTCAGTTTGTCCATGCGGCCGTCGCGGGTCAGTTCGAGGATGAAATGGCCGCCGCACCAGTCGGTGGCCAGCAGGATCTCCTCGATCTGGGTCGGGAATAGATTGACCCCGCGCAGGATGATCATGTCGTCGGAGCGCCCGGTGACCTTTTCCATCCGCCGCATGCCCGGCCGCGCCGTGCCCGGCAACAGCCGCGTCAGGTCGCGGGTGCGATAGCGGATCACGGGGAAGGCTTCCTTGGTCAGCGAGGTGAACACCAGTTCGCCTATCTCGCCGTCGGGCAGCACCGCGCCGGTGTCGGGATCGATCACCTCGGGATAGAAGTGATCCTCCCAGATGTGCAGGCCGTCCTTGCTCTCGATGCATTCCTGGGCGACGCCGGGGCCGATCACTTCCGACAGCCCGTAGATATCGGTCGCGTCCATGTCGAAGGTCTGCTCGATCTCGGCGCGCATCGCGTTGGTCCACGGTTCGGCGCCGAAGATGCCGAACTTGAGCGATGACTTGCGCGGGTCGAGGCCCTGGCGCCTGAATTCGTCGAGGATCGCCAGCATGTAGCTCGGCGTCACCGTGATGATGTCCGGCTTGAAATCGTTGATGATCTGCACCTGCCGTTCGGTCATGCCGCCGGAGATCGGCACCACGGTGCAGCCGAGTTGCTCGGCGCCGTAATGCACCCCGAGCCCGCCGGTGAACAGGCCGTAGCCATAGGCGTTGTGGATGATCATGCCGGTGCGGCCGCCTGCGGCGCGGATCGAGCGCGCTATCACGTCCGACCATGTCGCGATATCGGTCCTGGTGTAGCCGACCACGATCGGCTTGCCGGTCGTGCCGGAGGAGGCATGAACCCGTACGAGCTTCTCGCGCGGGACCGCGAACATGTTGAAGGGATAATTGTCGCGCAGGTCGGTCTTGACCGTGAACGGAAATTTCGAGAGGTCGGCAAGCGCCTTGAAGTCGGAAGGATGCACGCCGGCCTTGTCGAAGGCTTTTTTGTAGTGTGCGACATTGTCGTAGGCGTGGGACAATGACCAGGCGAGACGCTTGACCTGTAGCGCGATGATCTCGTCGCGCGAGGCGCGCTCGATGTCGTCCATCTCGGGCTGATAGGTGCTTGCCTTCGTGCTTGCCTTGGTGTTTGCCTTGGCACTTGCCTTGGGTTGAGGGTTTGTCGAAGCCATCACGCGTTTCCCCTTTGCGCCAGTGTTACTTCGTCTCGTGATCCTTTTCCGGCAGCCATGTTCCGCCGATGCTGCGGGAATGGCCGCGAAATTCCGCGATCACCACATCGTCGGCGGTGACGCGCACGTCGTAAATGCCGGACCGTCCGCTGCGCGAGATTTCGCGGGCGGCAGCTATCAGGCGGTCGCCGAGCTTGCCCGGACGGATGAAGGTGATGCTGCCTTGGGCCGCCACCACGCGCTCGTTATGGGTGTTGCAGGCAAAAGCGAAGGCGGAATCGGCCAGCGTGAAGATGAAGCCGCCATGCGCGATGCGCTGGCCGTTGACCATCTGCGGCTGCACCGTCATCGCAAGCGTCGCCTGGCCCGGCTTGATTTCGACGATCTCCATGCCGAGGCCCTGGCTGGCGTCGTCTTCCTTCCACATCGCCTCCGCGCAGGCGCGGGCGAGGTCGTCGGGTGCGAGGTCGCGGGGTGAAAGCGTTGCCTTGACGTTCAATAGGGCCTCCCCGTGCGTCGAGACGGGTCAAAAGACGTCTTCCCAGGCTGCTGGGCTTGTTGGAACAAGCCTCTTGAACTGTGCGTTCGTTTCGTTAGTCATGGGGCGAAGTGGCGTGGGTGTCAACGATCCCCGCTTCACGCTGTCATCAAAGCCATGAGTAGCGCCCCGTGATGTCTGCCGCCAGTCCTCCAATCTCCGCTGATGCGCGCTGCGTGCGGCTGAACGCCAAGGCCGACGATGTCGCCGCGCTCGCGCCGGTCGTGGAGCGGCGAACGCTGTCGCGCGCGGACAATGAGGTGCTGGTCGAGGTCAAGGCGGCGGCGGTCAATCCGTCCGACGTGAAGGCTGCGACCGGGCTGATGCCCTATGCGGTGTTTCCGCGCACGCCGGGGCGCGACTATGCCGGCGTGGTGATCGACGGGCCGAAGCAATGGATCGGGCGCGAGGTATTCGGTTCATCCGGCGATCTCGGCATCCGCCGCGACGGCACGCATGCGACGCATCTGGTCGTCGAAGCCGATGCGGTGGTGGAGAAGCCAAAGGCGATCTCCTGGGAGGAGGGCGCCGGGATCGGCGTTCCCTTTGTCACCGCGATGGAAGGATTTCGCCGCGCCGGCCTGCCGAAGCCGGGTGAGGTCGTGCTGGTGATGGGCGTCAACGGCAAGGTCGGCCAGGCCGCGGTGCAGATCGCGAGCTGGCACGGCGCGCGCGTGATCGGCGTGGTACGCAAGGCCGAGAGTTATGAGGGCCACGCCAATTCGAACGTCGACGTGATCGACGCCTCGTCGGCCGACGTCGCCGCGCGCGTGCGCGAGCTGAGCAGCGGCCACGGCGCCGACACCGTGTTCAACACCGTCGGCGACCCGTATTTCCAGGCCGCGCACAAGTCGCTGGCCTTGCGGGGACGCCAGATTTTGATCGCGGCCGTCGACCGCATCGTGCAGTTCAACATCCTGGAATTCTATCGCGGCCAGCACACCTATGTCGGCGTCGATACGCTGGCGCTGTCGTCGAGTGCGACCGGCGCGGTGCTGCGCGAACTCGGGCCGGGCTTTGCCAGCGGTCATCTGAAACCGTTTCCGATCAATCCGTCGGCGATCTATCCGCTGGAAGATGCCAGGCGTGCGTTGATGGCGGTCGCCGGCTCGTCGCGCGACCGTGTCATCCTGCGGCCGTAACAATCAGACCCGTCATTGCGAGGAGCGAAGCGACGAAGCAATCCAGGATTTCTTTGCTGAGCCCTGGATTGCTTCGCTTCGCTCGCAGTGACGGGCAAGGACTTTAGGAACGCTTATGGATACTACCCACATCGTCATCCTCGCCGCGCTCGTCATCGGGCTCATCTATGGCTCGGTCGGGCTGTTGAGCGGCTTCTGCCTGATGTCGAGCCTGCGCGGCTGGTGGGCCGACGGCGACGGCCGGCTGGTCCGCACCTACGCGCTGGCGATGGGGATTGGGATCGCCGCCTCGCAAGGGCTCGCCGCGTTCGAGCTGGTCGATCTCGGCAAGTCGATCTATCTGCAGCCGACGTTCTCCGCGCCGCTGATG
>Ga0179587_10001501_pt1 | contig 10662 bp, 11 predicted proteins | sample CZODoug2_1_08_16_FD_185932 | JGI IMG/M metagenome (GOLD analysis project Ga0179587, IMG submission 185932) | Vadose zone soil fungal communities from Angelo Coast Range Reserve, California, USA - CZODoug2_1_08_16fungal | ecosystem: Environmental > Terrestrial > Soil > Vadose zone | place: USA...
GGTGAAAAGAGAGGGCCCGAAAGGGACGGTCATCAGTGTCGGGAATCTGACCGTTGGTGGTACCGGCAAGACGCCTATGGTTATCTGGCTCGCGAAGAAGTTCCTGGGGGACGGCAAGCGCGTTGCGATTTTGAGTCGCGGCTACCGAGGCACGAATGGGACAAGCGACGAAATCGAGTTGATGAAGTTCCGTTTGCAGGGCCGCGTCTCATTTGGAGTTGGCAAAAACCGCTTCGCCGAGGGACGCCGGCTCGAATCGCAGCAGTCCATCGATGTTTTTCTTTTGGATGACGGTTTTCAGCATCTCCAGCTTGCCCGCAACCTTAATATTCTTTTGATGGATGCGTCTCGACCGCTTGCTGGGGAGTCTTTACTACCGGCCGGCAGACTTCGGGAACCACTCGTGGCCATGAGCCGCGCAAATTTGATTGTTTTTACTCGCGCCGAAACTGCATCGGGAACGCTTGAGGCGATCGGGAAGCTCAATCAGTATCCGGTTTTCGCTGCCTCGACGCGGCTGCTTGGATTCCGCCGCTTCGGAGGTGAGATCACTCTTCTCTCCGCCGGTGAAATCGGCGCCGGCCCGTTTTTTGCCTTCTGCGGCCTCGGCAATCCCGACGCGTTCTTCCGCGATCTCGGAAATTGGGGGCTTGCCATTTGCGGCCAAGCAATCTTCTCCGATCACCATCGCTATACACAGCGTGACATCCTGGAGGTCAGGCGAGTAGGGAAGCAGGCTGGTGCGAACGCGTTTGTGACCACCGAAAAGGACGCACAGAATTTGCACGATCCGAAGATTGAGGAAGCCCCGATCTACATCGCGGTGATCGACCTGGAGGTGACGCCAGAGGCTGATTTCAGAAACGTTCTTGATCAAACGCTCGCAGCCGGCGCGGGAGCGGCGGTGTGAAGATTCTCATACGCGCGACGAACTGGGTCGGGGATGCCATCATGGCGCTTCCGGCGCTTCGCGCGGTGCGCAAGCGTTTTCCTGGTGCGGAAATCACCATCGTCGCGCGGCCCTACGTCGCGGATATATATCGCGATCAAGAGATATGTGATCAACTCATCCCCTACGACCCGAAAGGCTTGCACGCAGGGTTTTCCGGCCGCGAGCGGCTGGCAGCGGAACTTCGCGCGCAGAAGTTTGATGTCGCGTTGTTGCTGCAAAATGCGTTCGATGCCGCGTGGCTGGCCTGGCGCGCGAGAATTCCAGAGCGCATCGGATACGCGCGGCACGCCCGTAGCTTTCTGCTGACCCAGAGCGTACCCCTCCCCCGGCAGGGGGAAATTCCTGCGCATGAAAAGTATTATTATTTGGAACTCCTGCGCCGCGCCGGATGGGGGCACTCCGTGAAGGACGAAACGTTTATTGGCCTGCGCGTTCCAGAGGAGAAGCGCCGGAGTGCCGATGAATTTCTTTCTAAATCCGGCGTGCGCCAGGGTGCCATGCGGATTGCCGTCGCGGCCGGCGCATCGTACGGATCAGCAAAGTGCTGGCCGCCTTTGCGTTTTGCCGAGGTGGCAAATCGGCTACAGTCGGAGACGGAAGCCGAGATTATCCTCTTTGGAACTGCCGCCGAGGCCAACGTTTCGACGGCCATCTCCGCCGAAATGCTCCGGCCTCCCCTTGATCTCACCGGGAAAACCGCAATTGCCGATCTGCCTGCGCTGCTCTCGCAGTGCCAGCTTTTCATCGGCAACGATTCCGGCGCGATGCACGTCGCTGCGGCTGTTGGCCTGCCCATCGTGGCCGTGTTTGGCCCCACCGATCCGCACGGAACGGCCCCCGTCACGCCGCGCTGCAGCATAGTTCAGCAAAAGCCTTACTGCAGCCCATGTTTTCTCCGCCGCTGCCCGACCGATCATCGGTGCATGACCGCCATCACCGCCGACATGGTGCAGGCCGCGGCAAAACCCTGGCTGCCCTCGATCCAGGTGCGGCGTGCCTGATCAATCCTCGTTGCGACCCGCCGTTTTCCTCGATCGCGACGGGACCATCGCCGAGGAAGTGGGCTACTTGAATCATGCTAGCCGTTTTCGTATGTTTCCCTTTGTCGCCGCCGCCATTCAGCGGCTCAACGAAGCGGGCTTGCCTGTCATTGTGGTCACCAATCAGTCTGGCGTCGGACGCGGTTACTTTCCGGAATCGCTCGTGCACACCGTGAACGAGCTTATGACGAAACAACTTGCCGAGGGGGGCGCGAATATCGACGCGGTCTATTATTGTCCGCACATCTCCGCAGATAACTGTACCTGCCGCAAACCAAGAACCGGCATGCTGGACCGCGCGGCGTCGGAACACGCGCTCGATTTGCAACGCTCCTTCGTAGTTGGAGATCGTCACGGCGACATGGAACTCGCGCGAAACGCCCGTGCGCGGGGCGTGTTCGTCCGCACAGGTTACGGTGAGGGTGAACTTGCCTGGCACTCGGTGAAGTGGTCTATGCAGCCCGATTTTATCGCCGCTGACCTCACCCAAGCGGCAGATTGGATCCTGAGGCAACAAAAATGAAGCGTTCGCGCGCGCAAAAACCGGCTTCAACCTCCGTCGACCTTCTCGCCCTCCGCGAGTGCGTCGAGCAATTCACCAGCAAGACCGTCGTTCTCCTCGGCGATTTCGTTGCCGATGAATTCCAATATGGCGAAATTTCTCGCGTCTCTCGTGAAGCGCCGGTCCTGATCCTCAAGCATCGCGAAACTAAAATTGTTCCTGGAGGCGGCGCCAACGCTGCCAACAACCTTGCGTCTCTCGGCGCGCACGTCCTGCCTGTCACAGCGGTGGGCGATGACTTCGCCGGAGACGCGCTGATCGTTCAGTTCGACCGCCAGGGAGTCGACGTTTCCGGGATTTTCCGTGTGAAGGGCTGGACGACGCCGACCAAGAGCCGCTTTCTGGCGGGCTGGGCGCACACCGTGGGACAACAGGTCTTGCGCGTCGATTACCAACCGAAAGCGCCTCTGCCGGATGCGGTTCGAAAAAAGCTCCAGCAGCGGCTTACGGTAAGTCTCGGCCATGCCCACGCGCTGGCGGTGTCCGACTACGGCTTTAACATAGCGACCCCGGAGCTTGTGCAGCAGGCATCCGTGAAGCGCAAGAGTCCGCTGCAGGTCACACTTGACGCTCGTTACCGGCTGCACCGTTATGCGAAGGCAGGCATCACTTCCGCTACTCCCAACGAAGCCGAGCTTGAGGCGGAGCATCACACGGCCATCGGTCAAGATACCGGCGAGCTCAGGCGCGCAGGCCGCGAAACTCTTTCCGAGATGAAATTGCAATCACTCCTTGTCACCCGAGGACGGCACGGTGTGGCCCTTTTCGAACCAGGCGATCGCTTCTCGCAGATCCCCGTGCACGGCAGCGATCAAGCCGTGGATGTCACTGGTGCCGGGGACACCGTTCTTGCCGCGTACACTCTGGCTCTGGCCTGCGGGGCATCTCCTCTGGAGGCTGCGCACCTCGCCAACATCGCTGGCGGCCTGGTGGTCATGAAGCGCGGAACGGCTACCATTTCGCGCCAAGAGCTTCTCGACGCCATCCGCGGCGAGGCATCCGGAGCTGCCTCTTGAGTTATGCGTGAAGCCGCTTCCAAAATTATCGCGCGTGCGGCGCTGGGCGAGAGCCTTCAGAAACACCAGCGCCGCGGCCAGCGTATTGTTTTCGCCAACGGCTGTTTTGATACCCTGCACGTCGGACATATTCGTTATCTTGAAGGTGCCCGGCGCGAAGGCGACGTTCTGGTTGTCGGTGTGAATGCTGATTCCGGCGTCTGCGCACTCAAAGGGCCCGGCCGCCCCATCCTCGATGAAAACGCGCGTGCCCAACTCGTTGCCGCGCTTCGCTGCGTGGATTACGTCGTGCTATTCGGGGAACTCAACGTCGAAGCTCTTCTGGAAGAACTGCGCCCTGATGTCCACGCCAAAGGCACCGACTACGCCGCCGAGACTGTGCCGGAGCGCGCCGTCGCCGCACGGCTTGGCATCCGCGTGGCCATCGTGGGTGACCCCAAGGAGCATTCCACGGAACAGCTGATAGAGTCTATTCGTAAGGCGCCGCATGCCTGAGCCGCGCTTCCTGGTCGTGTGTCTTGGTTCCCTCGGAGATATCGTCCACACCTTTCCCGCCGTCGCCGGTCTGCGCGAATCGTTTCCTGAAGCTGAAATCGTTTGGCTGACCCATCCCCGCTGGAAAGCGCTGGTCGAAAGCAGCGAGTTGGCAACGGACGTCTGGGAGACGGAGACTCGCTCCTACCAATCTTTGCGCGAAATCATCGGACGAATCCGCAAGGCGCACTTCACGACTGCGATCGACTACCAAGGGTTGTGGAAGTCCTCGGCACTGCCGTTCTTCGGCGGCGTTTCACGCCGAATCGGATTTTCCTCGCAAACGGTTCGCGAGTTCGGCGTACCGATCCTCTACACCGATGACGTCCATTGCACACAGACCCACATCGCCGATCAGAATGGAGAATTGTCGCAGCGCGCAGGTGCTCGCAACGCCGTGGCGTCCGTCGTCCTCTCGGTGCCGTCGATTCAGGAAGTGTTTGTCTTGCAACTCCTGCGAAGCATGGCTATCGAACGGTACGTCGTATTGAGCCCCGCCGGGGGCTGGCGCTCGAAATGCTGGCCGCCGGATCGCTACGGCGCTCTCTGCCAGAAAATCCGCGGCACGCTCGGACTGCGTTGCGTTCTGAATTATGGCCCCGGTGAAGATGGTGTAGTCTCCGTGGTCAAAGCCGCCAGCGGGGCAGCCGACCCCATCGCTTACAATGGTTCACTCGGCCAACTCATGGCTCTTCTGCGCAACGCGGTCTGCATCGTCGCTGGTGATACCGGGTCGCTGCATCTGGCCGCCGCTCTAGGAACGCCTGCCGTCGCCATCTTTGGTCCAACAGACCCGGCGCGAAATGGTCCCTATCGAATGAGCGACGGCCGTGGCAACGCTTCTCCCATCAACATCGTTCTGCGTAGTCCGCACGCGGTGACCACCTATAAACGAGGCGACCACGCCGCTGCTTCCATTCTGGAAATCGCCGTCGACGACGTGTTCGACGCGGTTCGCCGGCAGTCTGAGATTCGCCGATGAGCGCGGTCGGCAATTTTTTTGTGCGTTGGCGTGTACGGCTGGGCTATCCGCTCACGATAGCAGTTCTCGGTTTCTCCAGGCCCACACCTGGCAGCATCTTGTTGGGCGCTCTGGCGGGAGCTGTCGGTCTGTCGGTACGCGCGTACGCAGCCGGCTATCTTCACAAGCAGGAAGTCCTCACCGTCACCGGCCCTTACGCTTACACTCGAAATCCGCTCTATCTCGGAAGCGCCATCCTGGCTCTCGGAGCCGGAATTGCCACGCGCTCGTGGATCTCAGTCTCCATCCTTATTTTCTACTTCGCGATTTTTTATTCCATCGTGATGCGGAAGGAAACGACTGAACTCCACCTTCGCCACCGGGCATCTTTCGAAGAGTATGCACGCGCCGTCCCGCTTTTTATTCCGCGTCTGACCGCCGCGAGACTGCCTGCAGACTCGGCCGGGTCCTTCTCTCTCACCCAGTATAAGAAAAACCATGAGTGGCAGGCCCCCGTGGGCTTCTTATTTCTACTCTTGGTCTTGCTGGCCATCTGGCGTCTCCGTCCGCACTGACGCGGTAGCGTTTGTCGCACCTGGACACGCAACGAACGATGATCTCCATCCGTCAACACATGTACCGCGCCGGCCGCGAGGAATTCCGGCGTAGTTGGATTCTTGCTTACGTGATGTCCGAACTCCAGCGCACCCGAGTGCACTGCTTCCACGCTGTTCTAGAAGAGAACTTCGCTGGCTGCCAGAAGGAGAACAACTATCGTCACCAAAGAAGAGGTAGAGAGAATAAGAGGCGCAGCATTTCGCACGACCGCGGGGTGCAGGCCTATCACCATGCCGCAGGCAAATGCCGCGGTCATCGCTGAGGCCGGCAGCCTCATGGCACTCTTTGCAACCTCACCAGGGTTTCGATATGAAATGTCTGCGGGAACAGATCGAACAGATGCATTTCCGTGATTTCGTAGCGGATGTTTGGCCCGGTGTTTTCTTTCCGTTTCCGGGGTGAGCCCGTTAGCACCGCCAGGTCACGAGCCAGTGTGGATGGATCGCAGGAAAGGTACACCATCTCTTTGGCGCCGAGCTCCGCGAGCTTCTGTGCGGGTTCCGCTCCCAATCCTACTCGGGGCGGATCCAAGACCACGAAGTCTGGTTTTTCTTCGGTTTTTTTCAGAAACTCTTCCGCATGTTCGTTGTGCGATGCGATCGTGACGCCGGCAACCTCCGCGTTGGCGTATAGATCTCGTGTCGCGGCGAGGTTAGCATCCACGCTCACCACGTTCTGGAATGTCTTTGCCAGCGGCAACGCAAAGAAACCGACTCCCGAATACAAATCCAGCGCCAGCGCGCCATGCGCGTCCGCCGTCACCGTCTTCAGCAAATCCTCGATCAGGAATCGGTTCACCTGAAAGAATGAAAGATGGCTGACCCGGTATTTGTATCCGCCGGCGGCGTGCGTCAAGTAACCCGGTCCCGTCAATTCAAAGCGATTCTTCTTTTTGTCCAGCAAAAGCAAACTTTCGATCTGGGGCAAAACGTCCCGGAAGGTAAATGCAAGCTCAGTGGCGGGCTTCGGGAATTTCTCAAACGCCACGTTCAACGCAATCTTTTCGTCCAGCGAGTCGGCAAAGGCTTCGATTTCCTGGATACCTTCTGGCAACCTGCCGGAGCGTGCCATTTCCTGAAGCTGGGCGAACGTGCTCGCCAGGCGCGGCGAGAGCACGGGGCAGTCATCAATCGGCACAATTATGGAGCTCCCCGGCAGGAAATATCCCAGCGCCCGAGGCATCCCGCTTCGCACTGCCCATTGCGCGCGGTTTCGATAGCCATAGGGCGCCGCCGAATGCTCCACGATGGCGCCATCCCATGCAATTCCGCCAAGCCGCAAGAGCGTTTCGCGCAGAATGTCCTTTTTGAGTCTCAACTGCTCCGTTGCCGAAATGTGCTGGTAGTGGCAGCCGCCGCATTTCTGAAAATGAGCGCACTTTGCTTTTTCGCGATCTTTGGCCGGGGAAGTGACCTCCAGCAGTTCGGCCCAGATCAATCTCTTCTTTTTCGATTTCGTGTTTGCCCGCACCTCCTCGCCAGGCAAAACATACGGCACGAAAACGGTATTTCCATCGGCATGCGCCAAACCGTCACCGCCGTAAATGAGTTTTTCAATCGAGACTTTTAATTCATCAGCCATAATGTGTGTCCTGTTTTAAGAAGAGGCGACCTTGTGAGCGCAACTCAAACCGCTCTGTCTTGTTTCTGGATACAGAGCCAATTTGCCGGCTCACGCTAAGACAAATAGAAAAGACTCAGACGCGGGATTCCAAACTCTTCCAGCAGTCGTTTCTGCACATACTGTTTTTCGACCATCGCCAGTTGCTCGGCCCTCATCTTTCGCCGGTACATCGCCAGTTGCCCATCCACTTCGCGCCGGATCTTGAGCATGAGTTCTTCTGGTGCATGACAAGTCAGCAACGCTTGTATCTTCTCATCCAGAATTGTCAGCCGGCGCTCTAGATCTTCCAGGTCCAGCGCCCCCGGCGCATCGAGGAACTGGCCGCTGGACTTCAGTGATTCTGCAATTTCCGTCAACCCGCCGGCGATCTTTAGCTGTCGTTCGAGACTCTCTTCTGCCGCACGTTTCAAATGCACCACATTCCTTGCAAAATACGATTTCAATTCATCTCGCGAAAACACGTCGCTGGCCGTCGCGGGCGCGGTTTTCAGCGCGCTCCCCGCAGCCGCTTCCTGCTGTTCTTCGGCTGCTTCCAGCACCGCGTCCGTACAATAAGCCAGGTTTTTCAGCGGCTTGGCCGCTCCCCTGCGCGACCTCTGATAGCTCTCAAATGCTTTGTCGATGCCTTTCAGCGCAGCTTCCAGCGGCACCCCGGCTTTGTGCCACGCCTCCATAATCGCCCAATCCAGCGGCGACACCAGCAGATGCGCCCCGCGTTTCTTCCAAAAGTATTCTTCTATTTCCGTAAAATAACTGAAGTAGTTCCAGCCGTCCATTTCGTTGGTTGGGCGCCGCCGGATACCCGGACGCGGGCCCCCATTCCGTGATTTCGACGTCCAGGTCCAGGCTTCCGTACGCGCCGCCAGTGCCGCGGGTTAGTTCTGCGCCTTCTTGGCCGGCGCCGCTGTCGCGCTCTTGCCGTGTTCTGCCGGCTGATTTTTCTCCCAGATCAATCGCAAGCCGGTCAGGGTTAGGAATTCATCGGTGTGTTGGATGTGTTTCGAGCCTTTCGACACGAGCTTCGCCTGCCCACCGGTCGCAACAACCTTGGCATCTTCGCCGAGTTCTTTCTTCATGCGCGCGAGCATCCCGTCCACCATGTCCACCACGCCGTAGTACAAACCCGCCTGCATGTGCGTGACCGTGTTTGTTCCGATCACCTTTCCGGGGTCCTTGATCTCCACGCGCGGCAGCCGCGCCGTACGCGCAAACAACGCCTCCGACGAAATCCCCAGTCCAGGCGCGATCACCCCGCCGAGGTATTCGCCCTTCCCGGAAATCGCATCAAAGGTGATCGCTGTGCCAAAGTCCACCACGATGCACGGCCCGCCGTACTGGTGAAACGCTGCCACGCCGTTCACAATGCGGTCCGCGCCCACCTCGGAGGGATTGTCCACCAGGACAGCCATCCCGGTCTTCACACCCAGTTCCACGAAGAGCGCCTTCTTCCCAAAATAAATTCGCGACATTTCTGCAAGTGTCCGATTGACCGGAGGCACCACCGAGCTGATGATCACGCCCGTGATGGTGTCCCGGTCGAGTCCCGCCAGGGTGAACAGATTTCTCGTCAGCACGCCATATTCGTCGATGGTTTGCTCACGAGCCGTCGTCAAACGCCAATTCGCGATCAGCTCTTCGCCGCGAAAAACGCCCAGCACCGAGTTGGTGTTCCCCACGTCAATGGTCAGCAGCATCTAGCGTGCCTCCGCGACGTCGCCCGCGATCACCGTCATCAGCTGTCCGCCGTCACGTTCTACTTGCAGCAATCCCTCCGGCCCGAGGCCTGCCGTTGTTCCCACATAGCTTTCTGTTCCGTTTGTTACGCGCACGCGCTTGCCTCGCGCATAACTAGATACCGATTCGAAGCGCGCAACCACGGTGGCCACTCCTTCCCGCAAGAAACGATTGTAATCGCTCTCGAATTCGTGCAGCAACCGGACCAGCAGCTCCATGCGCGATTGCGGTTTGCCCGTCTCCGCGCGCAGGGAAGTCGCTAGATTGGCAAGCTCACCGGGAAACTTCTCCTGATTCACGTTCAGACCGATTCCCACAATCACAAATCGAATTTGACCTGGTTCCGCGTGCATCTCCGTTAAGATCCCGCCCAGTTTTCTTCCTCGAACGAGCAGATCGTTCGGCCACTTCAGGTCAACTTCCAGCCCGGTCAGCGCTTGCACCGCAGAATGCGCGGAAAGCCCCGCCATCATGGTTAGCAAGGGAGCTTGTACCGGGGCCAGTTTTGGCCTGAGAAGCAAAGTTACATAAATGCCCGTCGCGCGTTCGGAATGCCATGCGCGTCCCCCTCGGCCGCGCCCCGCGGTTTGCTCTTCCGCCAGGACGACCGCGCCCTCCGGTTCGCCAGCATGCCCCAATTCCAGTGCTACTCGATTCGTCGAATCCGTCCTAAAAAAATGAAAGATGCGCTTCCCAAAAAGACTGCCTTTCAGCCGTTGCTTCAGCATGTCCGGAGTCAGGATATCGGGGATTTGCTCCAGGAAGTATCCGGTGCCCGGTTGGCTCTTTACTTTCACGCCCAATTCGCGCAGTCGTTTCACCCACTGCCACACCATAGAACGCGAGACGCCAACCTCTTTGGCGATTCGCGTGCCGCTGGTCACCATAGTGGCATTTTCCGCCAGCAAGGTAAGCAGTCCCGCCAGCCGCCGGTCAGTTGTGCCAGGTAGGGATTCCTGAGTCATGGGGGTCTCACAGCGCCCCTGGGCGCCGCCTAAGCTTACGTTTCCTCGATGTTGTCTACAAGCAGGCTAAGGTTCGCGGCAGGTGCCGAGTGCGTCAGCATCCCGGAAGAAAGAAAGTCGGCGCCAGTCTCTGCGTATGCTCGCGCGTTATCGAGGGTGATCCCGCCGGAGATTTCGATCACGCACTCAGCGCGAATCCCGCGCGCAATCTTCACGCAGTCCGCTGCACGTTCCGGAGTCATGTTGTCGAGCAGCACCGCCTCCGCTCCAGCCCGGAGCGCTTCAACCAATTCTTTCTGATCGCGAACCTCGATCTGCACGGCCAGGGGTCCCGGGCCGACGACTTCGGGGTCCAACCCGGCCGCATCGTAGGCGCTCGCAGCCCGCGGCGGCGGCACCTTTGGAGACGTATGGGTATGCGCTTTGTCCAGTGCTTCTTTGAAACCGCCGGCCAGCGCGATGTGATTCTCTTTCAACAGGATTGCATCGTAGAGTCCGAAGCGGTGGTTGGAGCCGCCGCCCGTCTTCACTGCATATTTTTCGAGCGCTCGCAAACCAGGTGTCGTTTTCCTGGTATCCCGAATACGGGTTCTCGTGCCCGCCAGTTGTTCCACGAAGCGCCGTGTCAGTGTGGCTATGCCGCAAAGATGTGCCAGA
>Ga0179587_10001505_pt1 | contig 10645 bp, 14 predicted proteins | sample CZODoug2_1_08_16_FD_185932 | JGI IMG/M metagenome (GOLD analysis project Ga0179587, IMG submission 185932) | Vadose zone soil fungal communities from Angelo Coast Range Reserve, California, USA - CZODoug2_1_08_16fungal | ecosystem: Environmental > Terrestrial > Soil > Vadose zone | place: USA...
GGATACCCACGTGCTGTAGAACAAGTCAGCCAATGAAAAATGAAAGGAGACCGAAGGGCAAACCTCAGCCATTTCGAGAGAGACAATCTTGGTATATGCACCTTTGCCAACAGGGAGGTCGCGGTAATCAGAGCATAGAATGCGGGCTTTGTCCGATGAAATCTACATTCATTGGATCAGTATACATATATAACGACAACAAGACAGAGACGTACGCCGTTCTTCGCGATGCGATCCGTACCGAATTTAGCCTGATTGACCGCAAGTGTAACACCCGTTGCGTCACAATCGTAGTTCTTGGCAGCATACGCGACAAGGGTGCCCCATCCACAACCAACATCCAGGAGGCTATTGGAAGAGTCACTATGCACACAAAGTTGGTGAGGCACAGAGACATACCGGTCTGTAGGCTTCAGGTCAAGTTTGTTGCACACAACAGCGAGCTTGTTGTCCTGCAAGGTCTCCAAAGATTCTTCGATGGTGTTATCAAGAACGATACCGGACGTATAGATCATGCGTGGTCCCAGGAACCTACGCAGGACGTAGTGTAAGAAAGGAGATACGTAGAGTGAGGTGAGTAGCTGTACCACTCGTAAAAGTCATCGCCGCCTATAGATCATTGAGCGGAAAGGTGGGAATGGAACTGGAAGAGTGTACGTACGGTCATAGTGGCCACGGACTTGCTCCTCATCCTGTGACTGAGAGTGCGAGATGACCTCGGGAATCAAGACCGTGAAGACATATTTAAACAGCTCGGGAGTGAACGTCATGCGAGCCCAGTCGTGGCGTTGTTCCATGATGTCCAAAACGTCGCCTGAAAATAAGTCGAGTCAACAACGGCGACGTGTCATATGGAATGGCACACGTACCATTAAACTCGATTTTGCCGTCAAAGTACGCGTCATGGAAAACCTGCATAGGAATCTTGCTCCTGGCATTATACAGTTGCTTCATCTCAGAGTCCTTGATGGTGATGTACTCTTCAATGTTCTTGCCAGGAAGCTGAACCTTCTCGTTTTTCCTCTTTCCATACATGCTGTTCAGGGTCCAGTACGCGACAGCGGTGGGTACGCCAGTAAGGACGAGCAGAAAGAGATAGGTCTTGAACCCGCCACGGTTGACGAGGGGAAGGAAGGACTTGAGGATGTAAGGAGCGACGAGGATGCATACAGCAAAGTGGTAGTTGTTGAAGGCGCCGTTGCCTTCTGCGAGGCCTACAAGGGGAGCATTTTTTATTGCGGGGAGGCTGGTGACCCGCACGGAGGAGGAAGAAGAGGACATGGTGAAATACACAAACCTTCGATCGTTCTCTTTTTTATCCAAGCTCTGCGTTTGATTCTGTTTGCTTCTGTGGGTATTACGCTATTCAAGAATCGAGGCTTGTTTCCACTAGCAAAAGCGGAACGCGGTGTGTTACAAGTCTGGGATGTTCATCTCGTGTAACTTGTATCCATCGTACTGATACCCCATACATATGGTACGATTGTAACCAGCGGTGTTGTCCTTAAAGGGGTTTGGATCTCCAAGTCAATAACAGTGGCTACTCACCGAGGTGGGGAGATTACTTGCGCTTCAGGAACCTTGGCGTCATTCAATAACTGGCTCGTGGACGACACTTGCAGGTCCTGTAGACTATATTCTTACATATTTACAAAATCCGATGTTCGAAGGAAAGCTGTGGCCTACAAGGGCGCGCGTTCACCGGGAGTTGCCGTATTCAGAATATGCATTTCGGAAAGACGTACTCCCAGCTTCTCCTCAGCCTCCCGCCAGAGTTGCGTGAACGCTCTATCCAGTATCGCCAGGTCAGGATCTACACTACGTCCAACTTCAGTACTAACAAAATTTCATCGACAGCTGAAAAAGTTAATCAATCAGATTGTCCGCGAACTTTCGTCTTTGGGACTTAGCCCGGCTTTACTCCAAGAGCTTCTGGAGCGTAGTAAGAATGAAGCCCAGGTGATAGAAGCAGAAAACAAGGTGTATTCCGATGAACCGATCTTGATGGATCCCTCGAAATCGCACAGTTTACCCAAGATCGTATACGGAGTTGATGCCGCATCAGGTCGTATTGAACCTAGGCTACGGCTCTGGGTCGATTCACCAATATTTCCGCCCAATTTGAACATATCGATGGCAAGTCCCTCAGGGTCCATAAGCAGTGACTTCCAAAGTGACCCTGCTGATATGTTGGCTTTCGGGGGGCGGAATATAAGCATGCTTCAGGCGCCGCAAAAAGGACCATGGATTATCGCTGCTGATGCAGGCGAACGGAAGTTTGCACCTGAGCCAAGTTGTGTTCATTGCATTGAGGTTCCAACAACTGAGTGAGTAGCAAATTTCTCTGCTGTGATACATCCATCGTTATGCAAGCAACGGCTCTCTCTAATAGCCCTGCTCCTAACCCTGCAACCAGAGATGGCAGAGTGAACGAGGTGGTGATCCCACTGGTCTCTGATACCGCATTCTTCCAGATGCTGTCCATGACGATTCACCACATTTCTGTACATCTAACTGCTGTGGAGTCGGAGTTTGTTGACAGTCTGCGTGATCTGTCGCGAATTATCGGTGATTCGGCGCGCCCTGCATCATCGGTCTCGAGGTCCTTCCACCCATTTTCGGCCACCTCAAATGCCGGGGCAATAGGCGTATCGTCGGATATCCGTGGCGTGCGTTTCCTTTACCCTGTTATGCTTCCCTGTTACTTAGTTGCTTTTGAATAGAGCGATTTGTACACGTGGAGGGAGCTATTCCAACTATATGTCGAGGCGGAGGTTTTTGAGAATGTGCACGAGGTACAACGCGGCGAGAGATCAGTAGAGGAGAGTGAATCCCGGCTCAAGCTGTTTGTGGAGAGAGTTACGCAGAGGGGTCTTAGAGACTCAAGGAAGTTGAAGGCGAAGAGTAGGGATGCGCTTGAGACGTTCTTGAAATTGAACGTGTTCATATTGCATATCAAGAAGGTATGTTGCTATGTATTTTTTTTGGTTTTACTCAGCATAATCTTATCTAGTTTCAACACGCAAACGCCGAGGCAGGGCGTAAAATCCTCAAAAAGCACTCGAAGCGCACCGCCCTCCCTGAACCCAATGCCTTGATCCTGCACACGCAACCAACGTCGCTTTCCCTTGTTTTTGTTCAAGCCATCGGGGAGGTATTATTACCTATCGTACCCCATCTCGAGGATTATGACTGTTCGATCTGCACGAGCATCGCGTTTAAGCCGATACGCCTGAATTGTGGCCATTTGTTTTGCGTGAGGTGCTTGGTGAAGATGCAGAAACGGGGGAAAGCGAACTGTCCGATGTGTAGGGCACCGAGTGTGTTGATTGCTGATCGGAGTGAGCCCGTGTTTTCCCCCGTTGTTTAGGTGTGGGCACTGATTGCGATTTTCACTTGTTGCAGGAAATGTGGATTGGGCGTTGATGAATTTTATGCAGGATTGGTTCCCGGTTGAATCGAAAGAGAAGCTGAGGGAAAATGAAGAGGAGGCAAGTAAGGAGCAGTTGGAGGAGATGGGGATTGATCCTTATCAGACGTGTGTGGTGATGTGAGGGAATGTGCTATGCCATATGAGAACTGGCTGCTTTCTCTGTTAGGGGTAAGTTATGGGAATATCTTATTGGGCACCTTCATCTTGGGATTCTGGATTATATTCGTAAACTATGGAATCTTTGCTAGGTTATTCTATATTCTATTCCTCGTGGAGCATGTGTTCCATAGTAGTCTCGTCGTGGTCCCTTTTCAGCGCCTCAAGGAAGTCTTCCAAGCCGTCGCCTTCTAGCACAGAGCCAAGGTTCATAAGTGTGAGACCAATCCGGTGGTCAGTTACTCGTTCCTGTTAACGATGAGGATACACCGGGGAGACTCGTAAGATAAAATTACCTGTGCGTAGTTGTAGGTCCTGATCTTCTCACTCCGGTCGGCAGTGCGAACGAGGCTTTGCCGTGTCGCGCGTCTTTCGGCGATGTCACGGGTTAGCTTTTGGTCTAGGAGTCTACCACGCAATACTTGGAACGCGCGACGTTTGTTCTAGATATATGATTGACAATAGTGGCATGTTGGATAGAAGGAAAAGTACCTGATGTTGACTTCTCTCGTCTTGCATGGAGACAGTTATTCCGGAGGGTATATGCGTTAATCGGACGGCAGATTCAGTTTTATTCACGTGCTGGTTTTAGAATCGACAGGTGAGGTGGTGAGGAGATGAATGGTGGAAGGAACCATACCTGGCCTCCTGCGCCTCGAGCACGCATGACCTCAATTTTGACGTCATCCATAGAAAACAGGTCGTCGTTCTGGGAGTCTGTATCTTCCGTAAGTGGAAGAACCTAGAGGAGGTCACGAATTTATTCATTTGAGACGACAAGGGTAGGAACACACACAATAATAGCCGCCGTGCTTGTGTGCACTCTTCCACTTGCTTCGGTGGCAGGGACACGCTGTACGCGATGTACGCCGCTCTCCCAACACAACGCGTCGTATGCACCCTCCCCCTTGATCTCAACAATGGCGTCTTTGGTTCCACCGCCGTCAGAATCATTTTGTGCGACCACAGTTGCTTTCCAGCGGCGTCCGTTTGCGAGGCGGAGGTACATGCGCAAGAGGTCAGTGAGGAACAAGCCGGCCTCAGATCCCCCCACACCCGACTTCAGCTCCATCAGGGCAGATAGATGCGAGGTAGTTGAAGAAGGGATAAGGAGAGCGGGGATTGTGGATTCGACGATTTCGGTGAGGGATTTAGAAAGTGAGTCATGCTCCTCGGCGGCGAGGGTTCGCATTGCCTCGTCTTTGTCGGTGAGAAGGACATTAGTTTCATCCAGAAGCTACTATGGGTTTTGTTAGTGACGGGAGATGAAGGGACAGAACGGAACAGAACAGACCCGATTGATATGTATCCAGTTGTCCCATGCTGCTTGGAGGGGTTCAGACTCTTTGAGTTGCTTCAGACAGGAGATGTCTTCTGGAGACGACATTTCATCGGAAATCTGATGAACAGTCAGTTAGCTATTTCTGCCCATGGTAATCGAGTTGTGTACCTGCGAGCGAAGCCGTGTGCGTTCCTCGACGCGTTTTTCCACGACACGAAGCAATCGAGCATTCTTCTTTCCATTGTTCGGATCGTTGGATGGTGGTCTGTGCAGGTGGCGAATTGCTAAGAGTGCTGACGGACGAAAGTTTCTTGCTGGAGACCGTGAAAGAAAGAGCATAACAGTCTATTTGTTTCAGAGGACCCTGGTAAACAGCACGATGTCAGGCATCCTCAGCAACCTCAACAAATGTCGAGCATGACGATGAGCTCGTTCTTCTCATCTTTCCTTGACGGTGATGGGGACGACGACCACCAACTTCCTCCAGGCCTTCCCCCTATGCGTGCGTAGTTTCTGTGTCGTCTCTTCCTCGGGTACTCACACCTACTACAGAGAAGTTCGAAGGACCATGGTTCACGACCCAACTGATCATTTCTGCAACTATTGGAATAGTCTCGTTTTTCCTTTTTTCGTATTGTCGCACTCGTTGGCCTCTGTCCTTTGCTCCTAGAACAAAGCTCAAAGGTGTGCGAATTACCTGTTCTGTCTGAGAAATCATCCTCATACCAAACATAGGATTTTCGCCCCATGAAGCACATGCACACCAGGCCTTTTTCGGCTGGATAATGCCAACTATTCGAACTTCTGAATTTACAGTTCTGCAGATCGTGGGCTTGGATGCTGCAGTGGTGAGTTTAGCTGCCGTGTGGGGTGAATTTAACCTGATCTTGCCATTTACAGCTTCTCAGCTTCTTCAAAACGGGATTTTATCTATTCTCCGTGTGTTCTTTTTTCGCAATAACGATTCTTATGCCGGTAAACTGGACAGTAAGTAAAACAGGGCATTCACGATGACTTGGTCTGACAGCTACTTACCTCCAGCACAATAAACCAGATGACGACGACGACTGGCCCGACAACTGGCCAATGATCCTGTCTTTTTCGGAACGGTCCGGAAATTACACTTTACCTGTGGACTGGCTCGATCTTATCAATGACGCGAACTCGTACCTTTCCATCCACCTTATGTTCACATATCTATTCACAATCCTTGCCCTGTACTTCATATACGGGAACTATCGCCGTTTCATCCGGTCACGCCAGCTCTTTTCGCTGGAACTTGTCCATTCCATTCCTGCACGCACTGTCTTGGTTACCAATCTCCCTCGCCACTTCCAGGGAGAGCGACCTCTGGCGGAGTACTTTGAGAACATGGGGTTGGCGGTGGAGAGTGTGACCGTGTGTAGGGAGATGTCAAGCCTGAAAATATTGATAGATAAACGCACCAAAGCGCTGCTGGCTCTGGAGAAAGCGTGGGTCGATTATGTGGGCAATCCGAGCTCAGTGGAGGAATATGATCCCGAGGATATCGGGTTTGTACCTTCGGTGCATGCGGATGTAGAGGGTGGGTTGCCGAGGCAGAGATTGGTCGTGCCTCATCGAAAGAGACCAATATTGAGACCTGGGTGGTTCCAACTCAGGGTGGATGCACTGGAGTATTTGGAGAAGCAGTTTCTGGAAGCGGATGAACTTGTGAAGAGGAGGAGGAGGACCGGCAAGTTTAAAGCTACGCAGGCGGCGTTTGTGACCTTTGAGAAAATGTCTAGCGCGGTATGACTTGCTCCCCTTTCCCTTATGCGGTTGTGCTTATGACCTCACAGCAAATCGCCGTGCAAGTCTCGCATGCTCCAAATCCCTCAGAGCTCACGACATATCCCGCCCCAGAGCCCCGTGATATTGTCTGGTCGAACATGACGCCATCAACAGCCAACATTCGTACTCGGGATATCTTTGTCCTCGCGTGCATGGGTTTATTGTTGTTCTTTTGGATCTTCCCTGTCGCGGCACTGGCAAGCTTGCTGAGTTACAAGGAGATCAAGAAGACCATGCCGTGGTTGGGACGGATGATTGATCGCAACGATAAAATTCGCGCGATTGTGCAGAATTCCTTGCCTAGTGCGGCGATGATTACACTGAATGCGCTATTGCCGTTTATACTAGAGGGTGAGGTTGTCATGCAGCTGCTTTATCAGAATGTAGCTGATTGTTTGTTGCAGCTTTGACATATGTCCAGGGATATCGCGCCAGGAGTTGGGTTGAATATTCGTTACTCAAGAAGTCTGTTCCTGTCGTCACCATATGCCGTCCTGGATCTAATATCGCTACGCGTCAGATATTTCTTGTTCCTTCTCCTCAGCGTTGTTTTCATCTTTCTCGTTGCCACCACATACTGGCAGCTTGTACAGGATCTGGCCAATTCCCCAGCTAAAGTGCCAGAAAAGCTTGCACTTGCGTTGTCCGCTGGAAGAGCAAGGTGTGGTCTTCGGTGTTCTTCGTAATGGCGTGGTAGCTGAGGGTTTAACACAGGCACTTCTTTCTATCTTATGTGATTCTGCAAGGTTAGGAGGTCACAACAGTGCTTCGAGAGGGAATTTCATGTTGAGCATTTGCTACAGGTTTTGGCATTATGCCGTTGCAGCTTCTGAACCTTGGTGTTATAATTCCACGGTTCTTCTTCCGTATGTTCCATACACGAACACCACGGGGTATGTAAACGTAGTATCATGGCTGTGCTCATGATCCTAATAGTTTCTAGACTTTGCTGAACTCAACGCGCCACCGATGATCAACTATGGTGTTGTCTACCCCCAAGCGATCCTCATGTTCGTCATCACAATGCTGTATAGCGTCGTGCAGCCCCTCATCGTCATTTTTGGGGCCATCTATTTCGGAGTTGGATACATAGTGTACAAGTACAAGTTGCTATTTGGTACGTCCTGCTGTTTTTTTTTGCCCAAATGCGTGTCCGAATTGTGTGGTCCTCAGTGTTCTACAAACCCTACGAATCTCGGGGTCAAGCTTGGCCTATCACGTTCAATCGTCTCATCTGGGGCGTTGTCATCTTCCTCCTCTTCATGATCGGCATCTTCACGCTCAGGAAGTCGTACATCCTCTCGTCGCTCCTTGTGCCCCTTTTAGCGGGCACAGTGGCATGGTCATGGTACATTAACAAGAGTCTGGCGCCGCTGAGCAAATATGTGAGCCTCAGTTCCGTGTTTGAAGTGCAGCGCGGGGAGGAGACGGCGGAAGTGGTAAGGTTGAGAGCGGGCCATCCAGTCACTTGGTCTCAGAGGTGAGTATTTCTGTGTTTTTGGAACTCCAGGTAGGTGCTCATGGGAGGGCTTGGCTTCCAGTAATCTAAACAAGCGACGTTATGCGCAGCATGACGATACGTTGTACGTTGCTCCTGAAGATGAACGCACAGATTATGTATGTGTATTTTTTTTACCGTTGTCGTCATTCGCTAAGCACCTCTATTTGTAGTCACAACCACCCATGGCAAACTGGTATAGTGGTGTTCTAAAGTACGCGATCCTTTGTTTTAATCCCTGCTTCTCAACGTGACATCCTTACTCTCCCAGTACGGGAAAAAGGCGATATGGTCACCCAGCGCTCAACGGCGTCCTGCCAGAGCCCTGGCTTCCTCTTAAGAAGGGTCAGGCGCTGGTAAACAATGAACACCGCGACGCTGCCCGCGCAGGCCATGTCAATGATGCTGTTGTACTGACGCTCCGAAAACGGCATAGCATGGTGCGCAGTCGTGGTGCAAGTCGTGATTTCAGTCGTGCGACGCCAGGGTCACCAAGTGCAAACGGTGTCGATCAGGACCCTGTACATGCCGCGATTATCGGCAATCCATGGGAAGATACGCGCCCACGACATCTAAGATCGGGCAGTGGAAATGGGAACCATCGGTTGAGCTTCGATGTTGCGTCTGGGGTGATCATGTTGCCAGATAGTGGGGATTGGTTAGAGGAGGATGCGGATAGCGATGAGGAGAGTTACGTAGCTGAGAATAACGGGGGACTCGACGAATCGATCGCGGATTTGAATAGCAATGGCGATGGAGGGGGTGCAAGTACGAATGCTATCGTTGGAGAAAGGGAAGAGGATAACGGTATGACGACCCCGACGATCCCGATGTCGCCGACACGGACATCGAGGTATGGGACATATTTTCATCATCCAGAGAGAAGGAAGCAATCAATTCCCGGGGCATTTCCGGTACGGTGATGAGGGACTATCGAATAGACAATTCACTATCAAGTTATACCTGTCACTATTGAGTTAATCTGTTCACATTTTGTCAAGTACATTACTATGCTACAAACTGCCCAGCGGCCCTCAATCATGTTAGATGTACATGCCACCCTCCTCGGTATCACTCTTCGTCCGCCCTACAATATCTTTCGCTCTCGTGTTCCCCCACTTCGGTAGCGTAGGCTCACCTATAATGGCAAACAGGAGCTCTTGCGCAGTGTTCATCACGGCCTGTGACCATTCAAACCTGTCCTCGGAGAGATGGGATAAGTTGGACGGCGAAAGAGTTTTGGGCAACGGATGGGAAACGTATGGTGAGGGTGCAAGGATGACTGTCCCAGGCGAGGACGTGAGGGATGTGTTGAGTATGGAAAGGAAAGCAGCTGAGGTGGACAGAAGAAGATTTGGAGGAGAGAAAGAGGATGCTTTAGATTTCTAGGCAGAAAGTCAAAGGTTAGAGAAATATGACATGGATGGTGATATCGGGTACTTACAAGGGATGGTTCGAGGGACGAGGTCGAGAGGAGCCGCAGAGGAGCGTCTTGAAACGACACAGGAGTTGCGGTGATATATGTTGCGACTGCGTACGCGTCAAGGAGCGCTACGCTAGTAGAGCCAGCACAATTAGATCTGACTTGTCTACTCCAACCAAGCCACGCACCTAGTAGGCCTCAGGGTATCAAGGATCGTGAGAGCGTAGCGAAACATTGCCCATAACGGTAACCTTGTCAGAACCTCAGAAATTATGACAGTAGCGTTCGTCCCTGCCGGACGAAACGTGAGGCCAACCTGATCAAGCGTTCACTGGGCTGCACGGAGAAGTGTTATAACATACGCACCTGAATCCCATTGACGGTTATCACACCGCTCTGCTCCCCTAGATCTGCACCTTTAGCCCAGAATTTCGCGACATCGCCTGTGGCGATAACAAGGGGCTGTGATTGTGGCAGGTCTCCGATGAGTTCAACATCTGTGATTTGGTTCGGTTCGACGGTTGCCTTGGGTTCAGTTGGATTGTATTCATCCTCTTCATCGTCGGATTCAATGGCGTGGCGGGGTGGAACAGTATCTGCTAGTGGATCGACGTCCTATAGGCCGTGGTAAGAGGGTCAGTCCATCTGAAAGATAACGCTACCCACCATATTTATGACTTGAAGACCCAAAACGCGTCGAGGGGGACTTCGGTTTTAGTTTCTAACAAGGGCATACAACCCAATCTATCCACCTCGCGTTTTTCCTTCCTTTCCAACAATCTAATATGGTAAGTCAATCGTGTATCATTTAAGGTAACTCGTCTGATCGCGTTCGATGTACTTACAGAGCGATAACGCTGGTTAGCGCTTGCCATAATTGCCATGGACCATGCAGGGGTGACTTATGCTATTCTTCCTGACGTGTACAGAATACAAAGAAGCCTTCGCGCTCTTCGACAAGAGGGGGACCGGTGCTGTAGCCCGTGAGACTCTAGGAGATTTATTGCGTGCGCTAGGGCAGAACCCTACACAGGCGGAGGT
>Ga0179587_10001506_pt1 | contig 10641 bp, 4 predicted proteins | sample CZODoug2_1_08_16_FD_185932 | JGI IMG/M metagenome (GOLD analysis project Ga0179587, IMG submission 185932) | Vadose zone soil fungal communities from Angelo Coast Range Reserve, California, USA - CZODoug2_1_08_16fungal | ecosystem: Environmental > Terrestrial > Soil > Vadose zone | place: USA...
CTTCGGGCCTCGAGGCCGAGAGGCGGCGGAGCAACTCTTCCAACGAGCTCTTCCGAGAGACGTATTCGACGGCCGCTTGTGTGCCGATGGTAGTCGTGCCCGCTAGAATCAGGACAGAGTGAGCTGGATCCAATCCCCGCTTCAGCGCGACAACAGCGTAATCCTCCGCCAGAGGTTCGGCTGGCGGTGTTGCGACATATTCTTTCGCTTCCCCCGCCTCCGGGTGCACGTTGACCACTTCCATGGCGCCTTCGGAAACCCCCGAAGGGATCCTCTGAAAGATGAAATTTTGAGTACTCGGAATCTCAAGAAGAGTTAGGTTCTCAATCGGCGAACCAATGAAAATCAGGTCATTATTCTTTGCATCATCCAGGGAGAACAGGCTCCCTCGCTTTACGCGGATCCCCTGACGAAGTTGGCCGAACACTGTGTCCAAAGCATGGACGGCGAGCACTTCGCCGACCCCAGTATAGTAATCTAGGACTCGCGCCCGTGAATCCTTGCTCGAGTCGTAGTAGCGCATTCCGGCGTCCGGACGCCCCACGAATGCCGCATTGCTAAAGATAACCCAAGGCTCTTGTGGGCCGGTGAGGAACCCTTTCCAGAAGACGCTAAAAGCCGCCGGCACATTAGGTACATCGCTCGTGAGCTGAATTTGAGTTGCCCTGCGCGTCAGGAATCGATCGGTGGCAACGGCAACCACAGCCGCGAGTGCAACCGAGAGCATTAGGACTGCGGCGAACCACTTTCGGGCAGGCTGAGCCTTGGTTGCATCCTCGACTGGAGACTCGTGAGTAGCGCTCCCGTAGCTTCGGCTAGTCCCGTGTGGGCGGTCGTGAAAACTTAGGGCATAACTGCCTTTGGGTAGCTCCACCAGGACTTGGTCCTCGGCCCCGTCGGATGCGTAGTACTCGGCCAGCTTGGAGCGGAGGCGTCCGGCCTGGACCCGAATTGTGGCATCAAGATGGGGGTCGAAATCCGGAGGCCTGCCGAACACCTCTGTCGCAATCTGATACTCCTTGATGGGGACTCCGGGATGGTGGACAGCATGATGCGCCAGATACTGGAGCATCTTGCAGAGTGATTCAGAGCCATGCAAGACATGGCTGTTGACGAGCTTATGAACTTGCTCTAGACGAGAATCCGCCTGATGCAACTGAACTGGGGTAACAGACAATTTAACACCTGCCCGATCAGCCTTCTAACCCACTGGAAAGCGGGGACTTTTTCGCCGTTACCGTATCAAACCCAATGAGACTATAACACGCCCCTCGTTTGATTTTAATAATATGCATTCTTATTTTGCGTTGAACCGTCGAGGGAAAGACCGGTGCAGAGTTTGGGCCACGCGGACGGCAGGGTGTCTTAATTTGGCCCTGCAAGTTCGTAGTGGGAGGTGTGATATCGACCGGAGGAGGTAGACATCATGAGGCGTTTCAGGGGGTTTTTGGCAGCGAGCTTGCTGTGCGCGGCCTGCTTTGTATTCCTGAGTCGGACGGCGAATGGACAAGCTGCTTACGGGACGATCATTGGTACGGCCACGGATTCGAGCGGAGCCGCAGTACCAGGCGCCAAAGTAACGATCACCGACATGGACAAGGGCGTATCTTTGATTACGACCACCAATGAGTCGGGAAACTACAGTTTGAGCAACCTGACACCGGGCAATTACAAAGTTACGGTTGAGGCGAAGGGATTCAAGACTTTCGTTCAGGAAAACCTGCCAGTGATCGTTGGTTCGTCTACGACCTTAAACGTCAGCCTGCAGGTCGGCGCTGTGGGAGAAACTGTGGTTGTGGATTCCGCACCTCCCCTCTTGGAGACTGACCGCGCCTCAGTCAGTACGGACCTGACATCACAGCAGGTCGAGTCGCTCCCCGTCATCAATCGAAACTTCACGCAGCTAGAGTTGTTGCTCCCTGGGGCTGCAAAAAATCCGTGGCAGCACGGTCAGACTGAGAACCCGCAAGGGGGAATCCAGATTGCTACAAATGGGCAGCTCTTCAGCGGGACCAATTTCATGACCGATGGCATGGACAATACCGACCCAGTCTTGGGAATCATTGTGATTAATCCGCCGATCGATTCCGTGCAGGAATTCAAAGCGACCACGAGCAATTTCGATGCCGAGTATTCGCAAGCTGGCGGCTCGGTCGTCCAAGTCGAGACAAAGTCCGGAACGAACGAGATTCATGGCTCGGCCTTCGAATTTCTCCAGAACGACAAGCTCGAAGCGCGCGATCCCTTTACACAACCTACTAGCGTACCGCCGCTCCATTGGAACCAGTTTGGAGGGTCGGTCGGGGGACCTATCAAGAAGGACAAGCTCTTCGGGTTCTTTGACTATCAGGGAACTCGTCAACGTAATGGCGGGAGTGTTTCGACTCGTGTCCCCACAGCGGCTGAACGCGCCGGAGACCTGAGTGATTTAGGTGTTCCCATCTATGACCCGGCCTCCGCGACTGCTACGGACGGAACGGGCCGGACGCAATTCAAGGACCCAAGCCGGGCGACACCCACTAATCCTCAGGGACTCAACATCATTCCCACGAACCGCATTTCTCCTGTAGCGACAGCGTTACTAAATCTACTGCCGCCGCAAAAGCTCACGCCTGCAAACCCGGGGGACAACAACTTTTTTGGCAACGGTGTGCAAGTCTTTAACACCAACCAGTTTGACGTCCGGGTCGACCACTATCTGACGGACAAACTTCGATATTTCGGTCGCTATAGTTACGGTGGCTATCAGCTGAATACTCCCGCGGCCTTTGGAGTCGACGGGGGTCCTCAGCTCAATGGATTGAGCTTTGAAGGAATCTCCGACGTGCGTAACCAAAATGGAGTGGGTGGCCTGACCTATGTGGTGAGTCCATCGTTGCTCGGCGATTTCCGGTTTGGAGTGACCCGATACCGAGTGTTTGTGTCCTCCCCAGACGCAACCCAACAGCTTGCCACGCAATTGGGGATACCTGGGCTCAACGACCCCAATCGGAAGGATACCTGGGGCTTGCCGGATCTGAACATTAACAATTCGGGTGGATTCCAGTTAGGCTTCCAATGCAACTGCCCATTGGATCAAGAAGAAACCGAATTTCAAGGCGCGACCAACTGGACGAAAACGTACCGAAATCACACGATCAAGTGGGGGGCAGACATACGGCATCGGCAAAACAAACGGCTGCCGAGCGATCAACATCGTGCGGGAGTTTACGGCTTCAACGCCGGCGTTACCTCCAGTGCGAGCGTGACGAATTCCGGTCTTGGTTTAGCTAGTTTTCTTTTGGGTGATCCGAGTTCTTTTAACCGGTTCGCGCAGGTATCGACAACACAGCAGGACGTGCAACCGAGTATGTACTACTACGGCGAGGACATTTGGCGGCTTACGCCCAAGCTGACTGTGAACTACGGTTTGCGCTGGGACACCTGGTTCGCCGACTCTTCGCTCAACTCAGGTCAGGGCGGGCGTTACGACGTAACTACAAATACAGTCTTTATCCCGGGCGTCGGGGGTATCTCAAAGTCTGGAGGCGTCCAGACGCAATACGGCAATTTCTCGCCCCGTTTGGGCATAGCGTATTCCCTGAATCCCAAGACAGTGATTCGAACCGGCTGGGGGCGAAGCTACTTCCAGGGAACTTTCGGATGGACTTTTAACGTGCTGGATGCCGATGTATACCCCTCGATCGTCAACCAGAGCGTGACCGCCGCAAGCACTTTCGTTCCGGTTAACTTTGGTGCACCAGTGGCACCCTGTACCTCACCTTTGTGCACGGCACCGCCGTCCGCCACCGCCCTCTTCCCGGTCATTCCCACGACCGGCAAGCTGCCACTCCCCAACGGGATCGGTACGTCCAATATCCCCACTGACCAGAAGATTCCGTACGTCGATTCCTGGAACTTGACTGTAGAGCGCCAGGCCTTTCAGGATGCCACCCTGGGTGTCGGCTATGTGGGAAACGTAGGGCGTCATTTGAATGGTGGATGGAACCTCAATGCTCCTGTCCCCCTCTTGCCGGGGTCCAATACGTCCCGGCAGCCGCTGTTCGCTAAGTTCGGTCTAACGCAGGACATTTTCAACAAGTGCGACTGCGAAAGCAGCGGCTATAACGCCTTGCAAGTCAAGTTCACCAAGCGCTTCTCGCGCAACTACTCTGTGCTGGCCAGCTATACCTGGTCCAAGTCGCTCGACTTTGGAGAATTTGGCACCGAGACAAACCAATACAACTACCGGGTCGACCATGGCCCGGCGTTGTTCGACCGCGCGAGTGTCTTCACGATTGGCCACACGGTGCTGCTACCGTTCGGGCGAGGCCAGCGGTTCGCATCGGACGCTGGCTCTATTTTGGATGCTTTCATTGGTGGATGGGAATGGACGGGGATCACAAGTGCAGAAAGCGGCCTCCCGTTTTCACCCATGATGAACAACACCATTCTCAACACTTTCGATATGAATCTGCGTCCAGATCGTACCGGTAATCCCTTCTCCGGATCGTGCGCAAATGGCGCCTCTACGCATACGCAGAACTGCTGGTTTAATCCGGGTGCCTTTGCGTCGCCGCCAGTGAACCCGGTAACCGGGATCGCCACTCGCTTCGGAGACGCAAGTCGCAATTCATTGCGCGGGCCTGGCTTGTTCACCGCCGACTGGGGTTTGGACAAGAACTTCCGGCTTACAGAAAGATTCAAACTTCAGTTCCGTTGGGAGGTGTTCAACGCCTTCAACCGGGCTAATCTTCAGAATCCAGATAACAACATCAATGACGCAAAGGCGGGCCTCATCACGGACATAGCTTCGCCAATGCGCAACCAGCAGCTCGGGTTACGTTTGACCTTTTAAGCGTAGGTGACGACATAGGGGTCCGCTCGAGTCGAGGCTACTTCTTTCTTGCGGACCTCGGGCTGCCCGCTTTCCTTCGAACGCAGGCAGCCCTTTTTTCGCCTCGCGAACGTGATGTGCCCGTTGAGCAGTTCATCATGCCTCGAGCTGCCGCGATTCTCCGCGTGCGGAGACTCGAGTCAGGAACACTCTTCCAGCGGCTGGAAGAATGATAGATTTCGGCAAAGAGGTGCTCATCGATGAGGCTCTCCCGCAGGTCGCTTGGCAAGAAATGCGCCGCCATGCTGGCTGCGTCCATAGTTCCGAAGGAAATATGGGGAGCGCTCGCGGGAGGATACCCACGATTCTCTTCAACTGAGGCGGTGAGTTCTTCCGGACTTCCCAAGATCGTGGTGGGGGATTTTTCCAAGGTTTTCGATCCGGCTTACCTGAGCAACGGATTGATCGGGATTCGTCCAGGCCCAAATCCTCTGGCAAGGGCGCAAACATGCGTGAGCGGATTTGTCTTCGCTCACCCCGCGCATGGGGTCGAAAGCCTCTCGCCCGCGCCATACCCGCTAGGAACCGATATCCGGGTCAAGGGAATCAGCCTGCTGAAACATCCGGACTTGCTGAAAATCCAGCGTCAAACACTTGACATGTCGTGCGGCGAACTCTCCAGTGAACTGGTCTTTAGTCCGGGCGACGGCGCGCGGCTCAGCATCGAAGTGCTGCAATTTGCGTCCCGGTCGGTTCCATCCTTGCTGTGCCAGGAGATTCGTCTCACATCTTCGGTGGACGCAGAAATCGAGTTTGTTGCGTCCATTGACAGCAGCGGCGTCCCTGGAAGCACGTACCTAACTCAGCCGCCCGAGCGCACGCAGATCGATCTAGTGAGTGGGTTCGAAAGCGAGGGGGAACCCTGCAAGTTGGGGGTCGCGCTGTGGGTCGCTGCGCCAGGCGTGCCGGTTCAAAAACAGGAACCGTCTCTCACGGTGAATGGTTCGACGCGAACTTACACCCTGAACGCAAAAAGCGGGCAACCGGTCCGTTTCCGGACGATCGCCGCGATGGTTTCCGAACTCTATCATCCCGAACCGCCGCTGGAAGCGATTCGGCTAGCGAGTTGGGGCAGTCTCCTGGGGTTTGAGAGACTTCGCAGCGACAATCGCGCGGTGTGGACCGACCTCTGGAAATCGCGCGTCAAAGTGATTGGAGACGCCGACGCGCAGCGGGTGCTTGATGCGGCATTCTTTTATCTGCACTCGAGCCTCCACGCTTCGACACGCACGGGCATGCCGCCTTTTGGCTTGTCTCAGTTTGCATACTACTATGGTCACAGTTTTTGGGATACGGAAAGCTGGTCGTTGTTGCCGGTCACGCTGGCCGCACCGGCGACCGCGAGATCGCTGCTGGAATACAGAGTTCGTGGACTTGAGTACGCAAAACGGCAGGCAGCCCTCTATGGTTATCGCGGCGCGCAATTCCCATGGGAGGCAGCACCGACGGCGGGGTTCGAAACTACACCGACGTTCGCGGGCACCGGCTGGGGCGAGCAACACGCCACACCGGACGTAGCTTTGGGATTTTGGGAATATCAACTCGCCACAGATGACCAAAGTTTTCTGCACGAAGGAACCTGGCCAGTGCTCCAGGCAGTGGCCGAGTGGATCGAGAGTCGCGGAGTCTTCACAGACCGCGGATTTGAAATCCAACACATTATGGGCCCTGACGAGGGCGTGCCAAACATCAACAACGTCTCGTATATGAACATGGCATGCAAAATGGTGCTGACCGCTGCCATGCGATGCGCGCAAATGGTCGGAACGCATACGCCGACCTCTTGGGGCAAAATCCGGGATGCCTTTGTCCTGCCTATCGACAAATCCAAAAATATCGTTGAGCCGTACGACAATCCGCCTCCGCCGTCCAGCAACTCCTATTCCACGGCGCAGTTGGATTTTTTGACCGTGCATGACATTCCTGTCGACGCCAGTCTCTTGAAGAGTACCCACGACTTCGAAGAATCCGTCCGCCGGGAGAGGTCCATTTCCGCCTCAGGCAATTTTTCAATTGGGTTTGCAGAAGCCGCCATTTCGGCGACCGCTGCTTTTCTACGTGACAAACGCCGCGCCCTCGAGGTGTTTCATCAGGCATGGAGAAACGTCTGGCTGGAACCCTTTGGCATGATCCGTGAAACGCCTGCTCAGGACTATGGCTGCTTCTTGACCAATTACGGTTCACTGCTACAAACAGCGATGTTCGGGTTCACTGGCCTGCGCATTTCCGAAGGGGATTGGCGAAAATATCCTGCAACTTTGCCGGCAGGCTGGAGCAGAATCGAAATAGATCGCATCTTCGTGAAAGGGGACGAGAAACACCTTATCGCGACCGACGGCGCTCCCGCCCAGCTCGTCAGTATCTGACGGCGATGGTATTTCTAGATCACTTGAATTTATCCGATGATATGCGAGTCGGCATTTTTCTTCGCCGAAGGTTTGGATATTCAGCTCATGGCGGAAGCCTGGAAAGCATATTGTCCATGTCGCGCAAATCTAGTTTCGTTGCCGCGATCCTGTATTTTCTTTTCTGGCCTCCTTTATTGTCTGCAAAGGCTCAGGACAAAGCCGGAGACTTGGCTGTTGCTCATGGTTTGTTGGAACGCGGCAAGACGGACGAAGCCGTTGCGCTGCTCCAGCGCATTTCCACGCAGCAACCCCAGCTCAAGGGGCTCGCCCATGAAATGGGCGTCGCACTGTACAAGAAGAGCGATTTTGCCCGCGCGATCCCATCTCTTTTGAAGGCCGTGGACGAGGACCATGAGGACAAGGAAGCAATTCAATTACTGGGCCTGAGCTACTACTTCACTGGCAAATTTGCCGATGCGATTCCTCTTTTGGAGCGCTCTCAGTCGTGGTATCGACTCGCAAATGTTGATGCTCTCTACGTGCTCGGGCTCTGCGAAATTTTTGTCAAGGATTTTGATGGTGCACGCGCCGTGTTCGCAAAGATGTTTGACGTGCCACCGGACTCCGGCGCCAGCTATCTATTCACGGCCAGGATGCTCATTCGGCAAGACCTAGGCGTCGCTGGCGAGAAATATGCGCAAAAGGCAGTTGCCCTCGATCCGAAACTGCCGCTCGCGCATTACCTCCTCGGCGAGCTTTATTTATCTCAGTCCAAAATTCCAGAAGCTCTCACGGAGTTGCAAAAGGAACTGGATGTCAACCCCGGCTACGCAGGTGTGTACTACAAGCTAGCCGATGCCGACATGCGGCTAGGGAAGTTTGAAGATGCGGAGAGGCTTCTGCAACGCTCCATTTGGTTGGATCCAGCCTCTACTGGACCTTACATTCTCCTCGGCAAAGTTTTGGAGAAAAAAGGGGAATCCGAGTTGGCCGTGCGCACGCTGCGGCGCGCACTGACGATGGATCCCAACAACCCCATCTCACATTATGTGCTCGGCCAGGCCTACCACCAGATGGGGCGCAACGATGAGGCTAACAGTGAGTTCAAGCTGGCAGAAGAACTGCGGCAGGGCGAGAACGCCAAGCCGTAAGAAAATGTGAGCAACCAGGACCACTGTACATGATCACCATGTTCCCAAAGCGGGCTTGTCGCATCCTGGTCTTCGCCTTGCTGCTTCATGCCATTGGTCCTGCCCCTATTTTGTCTTCACCCCAGCAAGCCACTCCCGCAACTTCCGTCAAGCGAAAACTTCAGCGCGGTACTGGTGACCCCTGGTGGAAACATGCGGTGATTTACGAAATTTATCCGCGTAGTTTTCAGGATTCAAACGGTGATGGCATTGGCGACCTCAATGGAATTACATCACGGCTAGACTACCTGCATGATCTGGGAATTGACTCCATCTGGATCAGTCCCATATATCCGTCGCCGCTGGTGGATTTTGGCTACGATGTTTCTGATTACACGGCCATAGACCCGCTCTACGGTACGCTCGTGGATTTCGACAAATTGGTGAGTGAGGCGAAAAACAGAAACATCCGCGTGATCATGGATTTTGTTCCCAATCACACGTCGGATCAACATCCGTGGTTTAAGGAGTCGCGCTCTTCGCGAACAAATCCAAAACGCGACTGGTACATTTGGCGCGATGGAAAAGGGCCGGGGCAACCACCCAATAACTGGCAATCGTGGTTTGGCCATTCCGCTTGGAAATTCGATCCGGCGACGAATCAATATTACTACCACCACTTCTACAGGGAGCAGCCCGATCTGAACTGGCGGAATCCGGAGGTGCGAAAGGCCATGTACGACGCCATGCGCTTCTGGTTCAAGCGCGGCGTGGCTGGGTTTCGGCTCGACGCCGTCTCACGATTGTTCGAGGATCCGGATCTGCACGACGATCCGATTCTGCCCGGGGAAAATGCTTACGGCGACTCGAACATCGTGCACAAGTACACAGACAACCTGCCGGAGGTTCACGAAGTCCTGAGGGAGATGCGGCGCGTGGCCGACGAGTTTCCCGGGAATCGCGTATTGATCAGCGAAGCGGACGAGCCGAATATCACCGAGCTTACGAAGATGTACGGCAAGGATGATGAAATCCAATTGCCAATGGATTTTCAGATTGCCGACGTAAACAAGCTCGCGGCCCCGGAGTTTCGCAGGTTATTGGACGAGGTTGAAAACAATGCGGCGAAAGGGCAGCCTCACTATTTTTTCAGCAATCACGATCAGCCGCGTCAGTGGGACCGCTACGGGGACGGCGTTCACAATGACCAGATCGCTAAGCTCATGGCTGCGCTGCTTCTCATGCCCCGCGCCACCCCTCTCATGTATTACGGAGAAGAAATTGGGATGCGGACCACACCTCCTGCCCGAAAGGAAGATGTTCAGGATCCCATCGGGAAACTCGGCTGGCCCGAAGAAAAAGGCCGCGACGGCGAACGCACGCCCATGCAGTGGGACAAGTCGAAAAACTCAGGATTTAGTTCGGCGGAGCGGACCTGGCTCCCCCTGCCACCGAGTGCCGCCGAATATAATGTTGAGTCCGAGTCGCGCGATCCAGATTCCATATTGTCCTTCTATAAAAAGGTGCTGGCATTGCGGAGAACCGAGCCCGCCTTACAAAATGGAAGCTACGTAACTGTGGACCGCGATAATCCATTTGTCTTGTCCTTCCTCCGAAAAAATGCCGGCAAGGGCAACTCGATTCTGGTCGTGCTTAATATGAGTGCTGCGCCCCAAACGATCAAGTTTGACCTCGTGTCCCAGGGAATCAAAGAAAGTTCGGCAAAGCCACTCATTGCAGCTCCACAATTAAGCCCGGATGGTGCCGTCCTTGGCCATTTTACGATTCCCGCATTTGGAGTCTTCGTCGGTGCGGTTCACTGAAGGGCTTGGCAACGAGGCTGGTTGCCTCACGAACAACAAGTATATGTTTTCCAGCGGAGGTTCATACCGTGAAAAAACTGAAATTCGTTTTCATCATGGCAGTGCTGATCATGGCTGGCTTGCGTGCGAGTGCAGCTTGCGCGCAAACAGCGCGTTGGCCGGAGCGATCAGGACTAGTCTGAATGGCATGTTTTTCATTGATTTGAATGCGCGCAGAGGCAGGAGCCCCGATTCTACTCTGCTTTTCCGTTTCGGTATACTCTCCGGGTGAACCATCCATCGATCTTTCTTGGGACTTCCTCATTCACAGCCGCAGGGTGGGAAGGGTCATTCTATCCGAAGGGGATGCGATCTTCCGATTACCTATCGTTTTACGCCGAACATTTTCATACCGGTCGAAGTAGATTCGACATTCTACGCTTGCCCGTCCGCTCGCACAGTAAGTACACGTTCCGCCACACTTT
>Ga0179587_10001511_pt1 | contig 10619 bp, 7 predicted proteins | sample CZODoug2_1_08_16_FD_185932 | JGI IMG/M metagenome (GOLD analysis project Ga0179587, IMG submission 185932) | Vadose zone soil fungal communities from Angelo Coast Range Reserve, California, USA - CZODoug2_1_08_16fungal | ecosystem: Environmental > Terrestrial > Soil > Vadose zone | place: USA...
ATTCTGCCGGGAACGCTCCTCCATTCCATTTGTGGCGGTGAAGACGATTCGGAGCAGTATTACTGCAACTACGGCGTGAATGAGGAATACGAAAAACAGTTTCAGGCCGCTGGGCTGCGCGTAAGCGCCCGCGGAATTCTTGGCGAAACGCGCGCGGTCGAACTGCCCGGACACCGCTTCTTCATCGCCACGCTGTTTCAGCCGCAGCTTTCTTCGCGGCCCGAGGCTCCGCACCGCTTCTTTCTGGCATTTTTGCGAGCCGCCATCCGATTTCGTAAGACGCGCTCAAAACGAAGCCGTAAAGCGCGACACTGAATCCAGCGTGGAAGCGCTGTTTGCCAAAGGTTGAGAAAGGAAAAACCCATGCTCGAGGTAATCCTGAAGCGATTTGAGCAGCCCGACGAGATTCGCACGTTTGAGAAGGGCAGATTTGAGGTAGTGCGAGTGGGAGGAATGACCATCGGGCGCGCGACCTACGAACCAGGATGGAAATGGTCGGAACACGTCGGGCGCGCGGCAGGAACAAAGAGCTGCGCGGTGGAGCACGTAGGGATGGTAATTTCCGGGTGCGCGACGGCCTCGATGGATGATGGCCGCGTGATCGAGATGAAGGCCGGGGACGTGTTTTACATTGCGCCGGGGCATGACAGTTGGGTGGTAGGCGAGGAGCCGTATGTGTCGATTCACTTGATGGGTGCGGAGGCATACGCCAGTGCAAAAAAGAGATGAATCCATTGGACTACCTGCCGGTCAGCCTCACCATTTCTGCCCCTGGTGCGTCTAAACGGCCAAAACCAAAATCTGGGAACGTCTTTTTCGACCGGAGGCCCGCAAGATGCAAACCGTTTTCCATGACATAAAGTTCGCGTTGCGCGTTTTTCGCAAGTCTCCCCTGTTCACCGCTGTCGTCATCCTCACGCTGGCATTGGGCATCGGCGCCAATACTGCCATCTTCAGCATCGTGAATGCCGTCTTGCTGCGCTCTCTCCCCTTTCGCGATCCGAGCCGTCTGCAGAAAATTACCTTCAACAGTCCCGGTGTTGCCTTGCGGGATGTTCCCTTCTCCGTCACCGAATTTGAGGATTTAAAGTCCAGAGCAGATACCTTTGAGGACGTAAGCGTCGTCTGGCCTGTGAGCGTGAACCTGACCGGCGCCAAGGAGCCGCAACGCCTCGAATTAATGGTCGTCAGTCCTAATTACTTTTCCATGCTAGGTGCGACTCCTCAAATCGGAAGACTTTTCGGCTCCCAGGACTTTGCCCTCGGCTTCGCCACTGCCGCCGTCATCAGCGACGGTCTTTGGCACCGCTCTTATGGCGCGGATCCAAATATCCTGGGCCACAGTCTCCGGCTGGACAATGATCTTTACACCATCGTCGGCGTTCTTCCCCCCGATTTTCGTCATCCCGGAAAAACCGTCGCCAAAGATGTAGAGATCTGGGCCACCGCCGGATATAGCGCGGATCCTTTCCCCGCACCCGCCCGCAACCTCCGGTTCTTACCCGGAGCGATCGCTCGTCTTAAGCCCGGCATCACCTTGCGTCAGGCGCAAGCCCGCCTGGATATCATGTCCGGCCAGCTGCGCCAGGAGTTCCCCTCGGATTATCCTCCCACGGCTAAATGGTCCATCGCTATCGAGCCCTTGCAACAATCTCTCGTCGGCGATGTTCGCCCCATGATGTTGGTGCTGATGGGCACGGTGATTCTCATCATTCTCATCGCGTCCGTAAATATCGCGAACCTCCTCCTAGCGCGCGCCTCCACCAGGCAGCAGGAAATCGCTCTTCGCCTCACTCTTGGTGCCAGCCGCCTACGCATGGTGCGTCAACTGCTCACCGAGACAATGATGCTGTCGTTGATGGGGGGCCTCGCCGGAATTGCCACCGCTGCATTCGCCCTCGGTCCCATGCTTCGATTTTTGCCGCACGGAGTCCCCCGGCTCAGCGAAGTCCGCATAGATTGGGTCGTCCTCCTCTTTGCTCTCTTTATTTCCATCCTCACCGGCCTCTTTTTTGGTTTGGCTCCGGCTCTTCAGTCCACCCGGCCTGATGTCTTTGCCGCCATTCGAGAAGGCGCTCGTGGTTCCGGTTACAGCACCAGGACGAATCGGTTGCGCAGCGCTTTGATCGTTTCGGAGATGGCGCTGGCCGTGGTGCTAATGATTGGCGCCAGCCTGTTGTTGCGTTCCTTTGCTGGGCTGCTCGAGTCGAACCCGGGTTTCAATCCTTCCAGCGTGGTTGCCGCCAGTATGTGGCTTCCGGTCCCTAATGATCCAAAGGCGGATCCCTACGCGGGTATTGCGCCCCAGGCAGTCTTTGTCCGCGAAACCCTCCGCCGTGTTCGCGCCATCCCGGGAGTTGATCTGGCGGGCATGACCTCTGCGCTTCCGGCTTCCGGACAAACTTTTAACGTCTCCCTGGCCGTCGAAGATCGGCCTGTCGAATCTTCACAAGGCTTGCGCGCCGAGGTCATCCTCGTCAGTCCCGGTTATTTCGAGGTGATGCGTACCCCGCTCATTCGCGGACGCCTCTTCGCCGAAAACGATGAAGCCGGCAAAGAGCAAGTCGCCATCATTGATGAAGCCACCGCTCAACACTATTGGGGAGATCGCGACCCTCTCGGTCGCCGCGTACGCCTTGGGCAAAACGCCAATGCGCCCTGGCTCTCCATTGCCGGCATTGTCAAAGACGTCAAGCACGATGGCCTGGACCTCGACGGCGTCCCGCACATCTATGCCCCCATGTACCAACGGCAAGGCCGCGTCTTCAGCATTGTCGTCCGCACTTCTCTCTCTGCCTCCGTTCTGGAGCCTCAAATCCGCCACGAGGTGCAAAGCGTTGATCCCGGCTTGCCGCTATTTAATGTCCGCTCCATGCGGGAAGTGATGGACGATTCGCTCGCTCCACGCCGCTTTTCATCAGCCATGGTCGGAGGATTTGCCGCCGTCGCCCTTCTCCTGGCCTCCCTTGGGATCTACGGCTTATTGGCCTACATGGTTGGCCAGAAGTCCCATGAAATCGGAGTTCGCATCGCCCTCGGGGCTCAGCCATCCGACATTCTCACCCTGTTTCTGAATCGCGGAATGCTCTTGTCCGGCACGGGCATTTTGGCCGGTCTCGTTCTCGCGGCTATGGCCGCTCCGATGCTTTCTTCCCTGCTTTATGGTGTTCGCCCCCTTGATCCGGCTGTATTTCTTTCCGTGCCTCTGTTGTTCCTATTGGTCGCCTTTTTGGCCACCGCCGTTCCGGCACGTCGCGCCCTGCGCGTCGATCCCATCGTGGCGCTTAGGCAAAATTAGATTCATGGGGGCTCAAAGCAAAGTGCGCCGCTGCTCACCGCATTATCGTGTCGTCGACGTTTTCACTGAGCATCCGCTCGAAGGCAATCCTCGCCAACCGTCCGGCGTCTCCTGGCTACCGCAAACCTGCTAAATCCATGGAAACATCCGAGGCTTCTCCTTCGTCTGTAATCTATGTCGGCGCCGTGTCGTTGCTTGCAGTAGCCAAGGAGGTTCTGCCATGCGTAACCTGATTGGTGACTTTCGCTTCGGCTTGCGCATCTTGCTGCGCAATCCGGGGTTCACCCTCGCCGCAATCGTGGTCCTGGCGCTCGGCATCGGGGCCAACACCGCGATCTTTTCCATTGTCAATGGCGTGCTCCTTCGCCCGCTCCCCTACCAGGATGCCTCCCGCATCATGCAGATCTGGCATGTTCCCCCCGCCAAGAGCTTCCCCGGCATGTCGTTGTTTTCGGTCTCCCCGGCCAACTACCTTGATTGGCAGGCACAGAACCATTCGTTTGAGCAAATGGCGGCGTATGGATTTGACAGCTTCAACGTGGGCGGCGAGCGTCCCGAAGCCATCCGCGGATCGAGCATCGCGCCAGGATTCTTTTCGATCCTGCGTGTGCAGCCGGTTCTTGGCCGGACCTTCTCTCCCGACGAAGACCGTCCGGGCCAGGGAAACGTCGTGATGCTTGGGAACAAGCTCTGGCGTGATCATTTTGCCTCGGATCCCACCATCGTTGGCCGGAATGTTCTTCTCAACAGCCAGACTTACACTGTCATCGGCGTCATGCCTCCCAAGTTCAAGTTTCCAGATTGGGCGGATCTATGGGTTCCTATGGCTTGGAGCGATGAGCGGCGCGCCGTGCGGGGCAATCACAATTACATGGTCATCGGGCGCCTTAAGCCCGAAGTAAGCGTAGCGCAAGCTAAAGAAGACCTCGGCGCGATTTCCGCGCGTCTCGAGCAGCAATACCCAGAAGACGACAAGGGTTGGGGTGCCACGCTTCTTCCCTTGCGCGAACAGCTTGTCGGCGACGTGCGGCCAGCGCTGCTCGTCTTGTTAGGTGCGGTAGCCTTCGTGCTCCTCATTGCGTGCGCCAATGTCGCCAATCTGGTGCTCGCCAAAACTCTCGCGCGAAAAAAAGAAATCGCCATCCGCACGTCGCTGGGCGCCAGCCGCGCCGTGGTGCTACGCCAGATCCTGGCGGAGACACTTATTCTCTCAATTTCTGGTGCCGCTTTCGGACTCGTCCTGGCACGTTTTGGCATTGCGCTGATGGAAAAATTTCTTGCCGACCAGCTCCCGAGTTCGGTGGAAATCACTCTGGACACCCAAGTTTTGGCTTTCACTCTGTTTCTGGCGCTCTTCGCAGGTATCCTCGCAGGGCTCTTGCCGGCTGTGCGGTTCACCAGGACTGACGTTTATGAGGCTCTAAAACAGGGCCAGAGTCGCGGCAGCTCTGATTCCAGTGGAAACAAGACGCGCGGCCTGCTGGTAGTTTCCGAGGTTGCCTTGTCGCTGGTGCTATTGGTCGGCGCCGGACTGATGTTGCGCACTTTGCTGCAGCTCAGCAGCGTTCGGCCCGGTTTTGATCCCAATAACGTTTTGACGGCGGCGCTACCCGTCCCGGGAACGAGATTTTCCACTCCCGCTGCGGAGGCCCGCTTTTGTGGCCAATTGCTGGAACAGCTTCGCGCCACGCCAGGCGTCTTGTCCGCCGCTTTGATTGACAGCTTGCCATTGGACGGCGGCGGCTCGCACCAACCCATCGCCGTGGAAGGACAACCTATCGTGCCGATGGCGGATCAACCTGAAATTGACGTTCGCGTCATCTCCCCGGGCTACTTAAATACTATGCGCATCCCACTGCTGCGCGGTCGCGACTTGAATGATGCCGATGTTGTGGGCCGGCCGCTCGTAGTGCTCGTCAGTGAATCCGTAGCTAGGCGTTTTTGGCCCAACGACAATCCGATCGGAAAGCATGTCACTCTCACGTTCTCAGGAAGAGCGGCGCGGGAGGTTGTCGGAGTGGTTGGTGACGTGAAGGAGGATTCTCTTGGCCAAACCCGCCCCGTTGAGGCTCTTTACTGGCCGCTCAGCCAGATGACTGCTCAACCGGGAGAAACTTGGCGCGCGTTTGGGATGAGCCTCGCCGTACGTACCAGCGCCGATCCGGCGAGTGCTGCTTCCGCTGTCACCGCCGCCGTTCACCGTGTGGATTCCCAATTGCCCGTTGAGCACGTGGTTAGCATGGAAGGCCTCGTCTCCGCGTCGCTATTTTCCCAGCGTTTCAACGTGCTCTTGCTCGGCGCATTTGCCGGGCTTGCTCTTGTCCTTGCCGCCGTCGGAATCTACGGGGTTCTCTCCTGCACCGTTCGCCGCCGCGTTCGGGAAATCGGAATTCGCATGGCGCTCGGCGCTTCACATTCCGACGTGCTGCGATTGGTCGTCGCCGACGGCATGAAACCGATTCTCCTCGGGGTCGCGCTCGGCCTCGCCGCGGCGCTCGCGCTCAGTCGCGTCGTCGCCTCCCTCATCTTTGGCGTCCGCGCCACCGACCCACTCACCTTCGCGGCCGTGGCCCTTCTTCTCGTCGCGGTGGGTCTCCTTGCCACTGTTCTTCCTGCCTACCGCGCCACTCGCGTCGAGCCCGTCAGCATCCTCCGCGAGGAATAAGCGCGGCCTCACTCGCAACGCGAAGCTCCAGCGGCTTTCACGCTATCCGCTAGCAATGCGCGTTTGATCTGTCCACTCTGCTGACGGCCAGCCGGACTTGTGGCAAACTGGTTGTTCATACGGCACGGTTTTTGCGCTGTGTGTCGCTCGTTCGATAGCAGCAGGCCCCGCCGGAAAAACTGGGCGGGCCATTCGAATCCTGCCCGCAATTGAGAAAACTGGTAAGCGAGAAAAATGGACCCGAAGTTCATACGCAATTTCTGCATCATCGCGCACATCGACCACGGCAAATCCACGCTCGCCGACCGCCTTCTAGAAATGACCGGCGCGCTCTCGCAGCGCGAAATGCACGAACAAGTTCTCGACTCCATGGACCTCGAGCGCGAACGCGGCATCACCATCAAGGCAAAAAGTATCCGCCTGCACTACAAAGCGAAAGATGGAAATACTTACCGGCTGAACTTGATTGATACGCCGGGGCACGTGGATTTCTCCTATGAAGTTTCCCGCGCCCTCTCCGCCTGCGAAGGCGCACTCCTCGTAGTCGACGCATCGCAGGGTGTGGAAGCGCAAACGGTCGCGAATACTTTTCTCGCTTCAAATCACAATCTGACGATTTTGCCGGTGATCAATAAAATTGATTTGCCCGCCGCGCAGCCGGATTTCGCAAAAGAACAAATCGAAAGCGTGCTCGCAATTCCTGCGGAAGATGCGTTGCTCATCAGCGCAAAAAGCGGCCTCGGCGTGGAAGATGTTCTCGAAGCGATTGTTGCGCGCGTGCCGTCGCCAAAAGGCAGTGTGGACAATCCATTGCAGGCGTTGATTTTTGATTCGTGGTTCGACATTTACCGCGGCGCTGTCGTGCTTGTGCGCGTCATGGAAGGCCGCATTACGAATCACATGAAAATTCGACTCGTTTACAGCAACGAAGTTTACGAGGTGGAGCAGCTGGGCACGCTCACGCCAAAGCCCGTCGCGCTCGAAGAACTCGAAGCTGGCGACGTTGGTTTCGTCGTCGCCAATATAAAACGGGTCGCGGATGCGCGCATGGGCGATACCGTCACAGATGCGAGCCGCCCTGCCGCCGCACTACCGGGATTCGAGGCCATCAAGCCGATGGTTTTCGCCGGATTATTTCCAGTGCTTGCCGACGACTACGAGCCTTTGCGCGACGCGCTCGGCAAATTGCAATTAAACGACGCGGCGTTTTTCTACGAGCCGGAAAATTCCGTGGCGCTCGGTTTCGGTTTTCGCTGCGGCTTCCTGGGCCTGCTGCACATGGAAATTGTACAAGAGCGGCTGGAGCGCGAATTCGGCTTGAACCTGATCACCACCGCGCCTAGCGTGCGTTACCGCATTACGCGTGTGACCGGCGAAGTGACCGAAGTCGACAGCCCGGCAAAATTTCCGAATCCCAGCGACATCGAAAAAATCGAAGAGCCGATCATCAAAGCGATGATCATCACCAACGACGATTCCATCGGGGGAATCCTGCAGCTCTGTCAGGAAAAGCGCGGGACACAGAAAAAGTTCGAGTATCTTTCGCCGACGCGCGTCATGCTCACCTACGAATTGCCGCTGAACGAAATCGTGCTCGACTTTTACGATCGTCTGAAATCCACTTCACGCGGCTACGCTTCGCTCGACTACCACCTCGCGGGCTACAGCGAATCCGACCTCATCAAACTGGATGTGCTGGTCGCCGGCGAACCGGTCGATGCGCTGGCGTTGATCATCCATCGCGAATTTGCCGCGGAGCGCGGGCGCGATCTGGTGACGCGTTTGCGGAAACTGATTCCACGGCAAATGTTTGAAGTGCCGATCCAGGCGGCGATTGGCAGCCGCGTCATCGCGCGTGAAACCGTCGCGGCCATTCGCAAAAACGTTCTCGCCAAGTGCTACGGTGGCGACATTTCCCGCAAACGCAAACTCCTCGAAAAACAAAAAGAAGGCAAGCGTCGCATGAAGCGCGTAGGCCAGGTGGACATCCCGCAAGAAGCCTTCCTCGCCGTTCTCAAAGTTGCCTCTTCTTCCGACGACGAGTAGTTTTCTTGCGACAGAGACACAGGGAAATTTTCTTAATTGCAGCCTAATGCAGGTTATTCCTTTCGTTTGACCTCCGTGGACAGTTTGCCGCGGTGTAGCTGGATGGCTACGGAGTCGCCTAGGGCGACTTGGGTGACATCGCGGAGGAGGTTGCCGTTGGCGTCGCTGGCGATGGCGTAGCCGCGTTCGAGAACTTTCAAGGGGCCGCGTTCCTGGAGTTGCAAGGCGAGGCGCTGCCAGCGCTCGCGCTTGGCGCGAAGTTGGCGTTCGGCGCGAAGGCCGAAATCAGCGGTGCGCTTTTCAAGACGCAGACGGAAGGCGGCGATCTTCACGCGAAAATCGAAGGAAGCGATGCGTAAGTACGCGGCGGTGAAGCGCTTGCGCGATTGCTCGAGTCGCGCGCGGAGGCCGAGGGCGAGGCGCGAAGTCATTTCGTCGGCGCGCTGGCGCTGCTGGCGGAGAAGATCGAGAGGGCGGCGGAATCCGCGGCGGGCGGAGAGTTCGTGGATGCGGCGGCTGAGAACCAAGATGCGATAACGCATTTGTTCGGCGAGAGCGCCGCGTAGTTCGGCGATGTGCTTATCAAATTCGCGGCGCGTCTGAACAACGAGCTCGGCGGCGGCGGACGGCGTGGAAGCGCGAACATCGGCGACAAAATCGGCGATGGTGAAATCAGTTTCGTGGCCGATGCCGGAGATCACCGGAATTTCAGAAGCAAAGATGGCGCGGGCCACGATTTCTTCATTGAAAGACCACAAATCCTCGAGGGAGCCGCCGCCGCGCGCGAGGATGAGCACGTCCACAAGTTTTCCCTTATTGAAAAACTTTAAGGCTTTGACAATTTCTTCGGCGGAACCTTCGCCCTGCACGCGCACGGGAAAAACCATTAGATGGACGTTGGGAAAGCGGCGCGTGAGGATACGCACGACGTCACGGGCGGCGGCGCCCTTGGGTGAAGTGATGATGCCGATGCGGTTGGGGAGAAGCGGCAACGGCCTTTTGCGCGTGGCATCGAACAGGCCTTCCGCTTCGAGGCGCTTTTTCAATTGCTCAAAAGCAAGCTGCAGCGCACCCTGGCCCACCAAGTCGATTTTCTCGACGTAGATCTGATATTCACCGCGCTGCTCGTAGACGCTGATGCTCCCGCGTATGGTGACTTGCAAGCCGTCCTCAGGGCGGAACTTGACGCCACGCTGCTGCTGCTTGAAGTAAACGCACCTGACCTGGGCGCGGTCGTCCTTGAGAGTGAAGTAGATGTGGCCGGACTGGGCTTCGCGGCAATTGGAAATTTCGCCCTGGACGCTGATGTCGGTGAAGTTTTTGGCAAGGAGGTCGCGGATCTTTCCGGTCAACTCGCTGACGGTGAAGGTCTTGCGGTTGGGCATGAGGTTGAAGCTGAGTTGCTGGGTCATTTTAGCCAATCCGTGTTCCGTGATCCGTGGCATGTGGCCACAATGGGGCACGGCGCGCATTCTAACAGGCCACGGCTGTGCTTGAAGTTGACAATGAGATCCTTCACTCGTCGGTTCGCTTCAGGATCCGTAAGATAGCCGGGCGTTCGCGGCAAGGGGCAAGAACGCGGGGAGACCGGCTACGCATCAGCCGAGCCGGAACTCATGGCCGGGCAGCGAATTCCTTGGGGATAGGATTATCGGGCCGTTCTTCGTCCCAAAGAATGCTTACGATCCACCACCGCTTGCCATCGTAAGCCAGCTGAAAACTGTTGATGCCGCGGGCGATAGGCGCTTCCCCGACGGCGCTCCGGGATTCGTAGCTGCAAAGGATCTGGGCGATGTTGCCAAACGTCTGGACACGGCTGACGATCGGACTTTCGAAAAAACCATGCTGCGCAAAGTAACCGCCGGCGCCGGTGACATATTGCTCGACGGAGCGCGGGCGAACGTGAATATTGCCTTCGCGGTCCTTTCCGGCAGAGGTGAGCGTGGCGCCGGGCAAAAACAAAGAACGAAAACGATTCCAGTCGCGGTCGCCGGCAGGACCGGAGATCACACTATAGACGGCAGCCAAGATGCTATCGGTGGATTTGACGTCCTCCGGCTTGGGAGCGGGGACCTGGGTCGAGGGATCCTGGGGGGGATTGACCGCCGGCTGCTGTCGTGCTGTCGGCGGCGCGGTGGAGGTCTGCGCAGCAGAGGTAAAACTGAGTAGCGACAGTGCTGCAGCGAAGGTCAGAAGTTTGAATCTCACGGAGCATCCTCCATTTGCAGGTTGAGACTCAGAAACTATATACCAGCAAGGTAAAAAGGCAATTCGGATTATTAGAACTTCGCCGCGACTCTTAGCTATGCGGCAAGGCCCTAGCGGCGGAAGTGGGAGAAGAGCCAGAAGAGGAGAGAGAGGGCGGCGCTGAGTACAAGGCAGGTGACGATGGGGAAGTAGAACGTGGTGTGTTCGCCGCGATGGACGATGTCGCCAGGAAGGCGGCCAAGGCCGAAGGGCAGTTTGCCACCAAAGTAGAAAAAAGCGCCGGTGAGTACAAGAAGCCCGCCGAGGAGAAGGAGAGTGCGACCGAGTTCACGAAAAGAATCCATAAGAGGAGTTTAGAAGAAATGAAGTAAAGACGAAACGACGTAACGACACAAGAATAAG
>Ga0179587_10001512_pt1 | contig 10617 bp, 12 predicted proteins | sample CZODoug2_1_08_16_FD_185932 | JGI IMG/M metagenome (GOLD analysis project Ga0179587, IMG submission 185932) | Vadose zone soil fungal communities from Angelo Coast Range Reserve, California, USA - CZODoug2_1_08_16fungal | ecosystem: Environmental > Terrestrial > Soil > Vadose zone | place: USA...
CGATCCGGACACGGGTGGCGGGCCGGTTGCCGAAATCTCGCCTCCATGAGTAGGGTCCCAGTTAAATGTTGATGTCTTTAAGTTGGCATCCTGCAAATTGATCGGTTTGTTGCAGAGCACGATATTGAGACATGTTGCTGAAGTAGTCGTCGGATAGAGCGATGATTGTGTAAGTGGGGTGAGCCCGGTGCCCGCGATCGGATTCTTTGTCACACTTACCAGGTTGCCGCGATCGTCGTAGCCGTATTGCGTAACTACACCCAGGGGCGTTGTGATTGAAGCCGGGTTGTTTCGAGTACTTTTTTCGAAGGCATAGGCCGTCCCGTCGTATGACTTCAGAGTGCCTATCGGCCCAAGCAAGCCCTCCATACCAGGTGTCGAATTGCCATAGGAAGACATCTGCCCACTTAACGGCGCTGGCGGAGTTACCCAGTGCTGGTAAGTCGAATAGCCGGGCGGCGGGGACCCCGGCTGTATGTTCGCGACGTAGTTCCAACTTCCTCCAGATGTCGTTACGGTCCCGACCATGTCCCATATCAAAGGCGGCAACAACGCCTCGTAGAAAATCGGCGTGCATCCAAACTGACTACAAGTAGCCGCGCTTGCATTATAGGTGGTATTACCGAAGCAGTTGATCAGTGGCCGATTGCCCCCGGAATCCTCCCCAGCAGCCAAAGTACATAGTGAATAGAGATATTGGGGAGTGGTTGCTTGCGGAGGTTGATAGGAGGTGATCCGTGAATAGCTGTCGAGCTCAAACACGTGGTTCCGGTTCGCTTCGTCGCTGATGGTAAATATATAGTGAAGCGAAGGATTGTACCACGGTCCTAGAGAGTTGAAATTGTCCGGCGGAGACACCGTCTTATTCTGATATGCCAAGGTTGCGGTTGGCCACGAAGCTGTCAGCGAGCACGAAGTTGCAGCTGGGTCGCACTTCTCAAACGCGCGATTGATCGCCGTGACGCTGGTTTCGCTGCCAAGAGACGGGACCCCGGTGTAATTGTATTTCAACAGATAGCCACTGTTTGTTGCGATCGACAGCAGGGGATTCGAAAAGTTGGCTTGCGTCGAAAGCGTACCGTAGTAGTAGTACGTGGCGCTTCGACCATCCGGGTGGATCACCTGATAAATGTTGTTGCTCTGACAGAGCGGTGTACCTGCGGCGTGATAGGCATAATATACAATCTTCGTGCCATCACGCTGCACCCAGGTACATGTTCCATTCACATTGACATTGTCAACAAACGACGTTCCATCCGACTGATAGGCAGAGTAGGTATTGTTTGAATTTAGAATAAATTTAGTTTGTTGCTGACCATAGCTCGCCTGCAGCGCCACCACATGCGCAGGAACGGCGCAGTGATACCATCCGACGGTGTTTATGTCGGTGTTCTGACATGGGTAAATGTTTCCGTAATTCTCGTCTAGTGTTGGCGGAAAATAGCCTGAGGACGGGTAGGCTGTGAATGATACGTCGCCCATTTTCAGCGCCGGAATTGTAAATTGCACCTTGCCGCTCAACATGCTGACGAAATTGTGGTCGATGAGGTCCACGTCCGGTGGTTGGAGAGCGACCGCGCTAGACCCTTGTTGCTGCGCCCAAACACTATGCACACCCATAGTGAACAGCAGTAGCGTTGCCGCGGCGAGGACGTGCACCGTTTGAAGGCTGCCCAACCATGGAACAGAGAGTTCTTTCCTCATAGATTCCTCAATTTTTCTCAGAACCACACGCACGTTATGCGCCGCGACGTGTCGGAACGCATCATGATCACTGCAACAGCAGCTGCAGGACTGAGGGCAGCCAATCAATGTTAAGAATCTTGATCTGCAAGGTTGCAGAATTCGGTGCAGTTGAGCCTCCATCACCCGAGTACGCCACGGTAATCGCATGGGGCCCCGCCAACAGACCGGAGACGGTTAGCGTCGCAACGCCATTGACCACGTTGACAGTTCCAATGACTGTCGCACCATCGTAGAAAGTGACCGTGCCTGTCGTGGAGCCGGTGCCGACGGTTGCTGTCAGAACTACGCTTCCTTTATGCTCTCGCACCGTCCCTGATGATGTCCCCGTTGGCTGGTAAGCAATCGGCGTAGGTGTAACCGAGCTGACCTGCTTCGTTTTGCGATTTCCGGCAGGATCTAGTGTGTAGGTCGTTGCAGCAGTCCCCTGCGTGACTGTCGCCAAGCGCCCCAGGGCGTCATACTGGTAAGTCGTGGTAGCAGAATAGGATAACTGGCCTACCGCCGTCATCCCTAACAGGGTGGCAAGGGCTGTCCCGGTTCGGGATATCGTCTCTCTTTTCGGCCGAAAAGGTTCTGGTCTATCTGTCTTCATGGTTCATACCCGCGAAGCTTGCTGTATTTAAATTCTATGTACAGAGTTGGTTGGAAGAGCGCGGCGTCATTTGGCAGTGGAAGAGGTGAGGCTGCCCTGATCGCGTTCTGCAACGCTAGTCGCCAGCCAATGTTACTATTGCACTCCTCAAGCGCTACTGCCTGGATAACGCCGCTACCATCCTGATCAATACGAACGCGGCAAGAAAACTCCGGAGCCCCAATTGCCACTGGTGGCCGCTCCCACATCCGTTCCACACGATCTTTGATTAGCGCAAGGTACTGAGCTTCGGCCTGTGGAGCGCCCACCAGCTCTCGCGAATTGGCCGCAGACGGAAGACTTCGAGAGACCTTCGCCAATACCGGCCTCTTAATGAGCTGTTGGGCGGGGTCCGAGCGCTCTGAATCGACGTTCTCAATGAGCCACACCTCCATGCGATCAGTGTCTTGGTTACTGGCCAGCATCGCTGCGCTCCCGCCCAGGGGCCGCTCGTTGCTCTGTCCTATTACGTTGGCGCGAAACAGCGCGAGAAACGTCAAGTGCAGCCCGATGGCAATCGCTGCACCCGCGACGCTGCTCCACGGGACCGACCGGACCCTCGATCGGCGCGCGACGAGTGCCTTCCCCTGCGGCGGACCACTTTGCACCGACGGGACCCATTCGGAAACCGTGATCGGAGAGTTGCTCATCTAGCCCGAGTTAAACGAGTTGGCGATAAGCGGTATGATTTCGCATTGTTTTTCAGGGAAATTCGCTTTCCAGTTGTATGACCTATTTTCATAGCTGTGCTGCCTCGGAGGTCGACGACGCCTTGGAAGCCAGTTTTTCGATATAAATCCATAATTTGTGCCTTGCAATTCGCTAGGACGATGGTTGGTCGTTGTGGCGACGACAATTGACGCGAAGGTGCGGACAAAGCGCGGTGGCCAACAATTCACGCGGTCGCGCGACGGGTTCCGGTTGGCAGAGCGCAATCTCCTGAGGGGCTCACTGGAAGTTGAATGCAGCGATTCCAGAGCAACGCGCTTTTTATCGAGGCATTTCGGACAATCATTCCGAGATGAGATTGACACGTCCATTCTATGTCGTCCCCGACTTTGACTGTCCCTAGTTTGGTTTTCTTCTTAGGTCTGACGTTATCGTTTACGGCGCAATGTTGTCAACGACTATTTGCGTGCGGCTCGCACAATCATCGTTGTGCGGACGAGCATTCTTTTTCGACATTCGCTCAACACCGTTTTATGCCGAAGTGCCTACGTCGGTCACGGAGACGCGCCCTGTTCCCGTGTCACAGGCGGTGTCGACTACATAGCTCGAAACCTTCGTGCCGGTCATATCACCGGCGTGGATGCACTCGCAGCGCTGAGTGACCGTTAATCAAACACTCCTCACCTTGGCGCTCGGCTACCAGGTGCTGGGATCGACCACGTCTGTCTTGATTCTCTCTCAATTCTCTGTGCTATAGCTCGCAAGGGTCTCTGTCCCGGCAAGCACCCCGCAGTCCCCAGTGCCGTAGAACCACACTCCCTCCCCCACGGAGTGCGCCGCAACGAGTCCCGCCAGCATTGATTTGCCAGCCGGCGTCGTCCCATCAAATACGTAGTTGTATGTATTTCCCACCCTGTTCTGTCCACAGGCGGGTATGTTCGTGACCCCGGTAATGTCAAAGTACACATACACGAGGCCAGTATTCGCATACGTAATGAAATGCGTCGGTGCAGGACCGCCGTGGCTGCCCGTGGCTGCACTTGCAGTTGCCACCAATGACAATACGGCAGCGGTCGAAAGTATTTTCTTCATATGTATCCCTCTGTTTCCGATCAATAAGGCGCTGCCGGCAACAGGCTCTCCCCCCGGAGAGCCCGCAGATATGCCGTGGACACGGTTCCCCGTGCCGTGTGCCTGCAGCACCTCGTACGCTCACGGCGTCCGCCAGTCCGATCGACCCAATGGCAAACATAATCTTCTTTATTAGTCCGCCCGTGATTATCCGAAGTCTCCCACAATTACGGAACTGACGACCGTTTGACTGGACGATCCAACCAAATAGAGCCATTTGTGCTCCTTGGCTTCGATTTTCGCCAGGACCGTCACCCATGCCGCTCTCCCGGCTTCGGTCGATACGTCAATCCAGTAGTTGTAGCAACAGCCAAGAACGGTGGCGTCAAACGAGTTTAGATTTCGCAAATAGATCCTCGTGCCACCGTCGGTGAGATATTGAATCTGACTCGCATCCGCAACTCGGAACCAGTAGTCCGCGCGGGCTGGTAGGCTGATTGCGGTCCCCACCAGCAAGACACTCGCTACGCATAGGTTCCGTAACATGGTCGATCTCCCGTTCCTTTGTTCGTCGTAATCGAACGTCTGTAACGCCGCATTTCCCTACTGGGGGATGATGTCAATATTGGACAGCGATTCGATGCCGCCCCATTCAGAGCACGCGCCGTACCATCGAGCCGTACCTGCTTCCCCGCAAAATAGGCGCTCAAGAGCATCGCGTAGAGATTGGTTCCGATACTGTCGTTGAGCGCGAGCGTGAAATACCAGGGGCCTCCTCCCGTCGCACAGGCTGGGAACCCGGGCTGCGAGGGCCAGACCGGTCAGGATCTTCATGGTATCCATGTCCACTGTCGGACACGTACCGGCGGCGCTAGAGCCATTGAGTATCGCCATATTGATCGATCCGCTGGCACAGATTAAGGGTCATCACACGCTGCAACTGCTTTCGTGGCCGTTGCCGGCCTGCGCCGGGGCTGGATGAATGGTGAGCAATGCAGCGAGCAGCAGCGTCATAGCGATAATCCAGGTCACGGTTTGTCTCCCTGTGTTGATCTCATTGGCGGCCATTGAACTTCGGCGATGCACTGTTTGGCCTGGATGGGACGAGCGGTGTTTTTGTATGCATCTCGTTGAGACGAAGAGTCTGTTAGAGCCATGCATCTATGGGTAGATCACAATTTGGTACACGAGCGGATAGTACCCTTGGCTACAACCACTGACGACTATATCGACCGTTTTGCCCGCAAGGGAGGCAGCAAGGACCGTCGCGTAGAGCGACTTCCCGTCGGGTTGAAGAGTCGATGTCCAGTCGATCCACGCGTAGCCTACCCCGCTCTTGGTGCATCCCTCGCTGTCCGCAATAGCCGGTGTGAACACGATCAACGATCCCGGATTTGCCCCCGAACTGGCTTGAAACACCAGCAAGCGCGAGACAGTAACTTGGTTGTAGCTGCTCCCCGCCCATACGGGTACCGGCAGAGATACTCCAAACATAGCTGACAGCAAAAGCAAAATACGCGCTGCGTTACGCATTAGCCACCTCGGATGTTTGTAAATAGTACGCCGACACATTCGATAGACTGATTCATTCGGATTGCTGTTCGCAGATGAACAGAGATCGTCGGGCTCTAGACAGGGTTGTCCCACGCGTCCCACGACATTGAGACAAGCATTTGTATTGAGGAAGGTCGAGTTGTCGCGCAGAACATCACTCGGTCCATCTCTTCGGTGACCATCTCTCCGTGATGTGAGCGCGACAGTCATCGTCATGAAATCCCTGTGCAACAATCCGTCGTCAACTATCCATTATTGCATCCGCAGCTTGAAAGTACCGCTCGAGCTGCGATCCTGTCAACGATTTTTTCAGCGTGCTGCAGGAGCAACTCGACCTCAGTTCAAACATGCGTCGTCCGCCGCGGTATCGAAAGCGTAACAGCCAGCACTGGCTGGCCGAATTAGGAACTGAGTGATAAATGGCGTCGCCGGTTTTCAACGACAAGGACCTGCACGATGACGAAATTGACGCTTTCATTCATCTAGCACTCGCCGATGACCAGATCGGCCAGTTTATGGTAAGGAGGTGCGCTGGCACGGCCAAGGTCTGTCTTCGTTCGCAGCCAACGGATTTCGGCGATGCGGCTGCTCGGTTTGGATGGGGCGCAGCGTCTTCTATGGCGTGCATTTTTCGTTTCATCCCTGATTGGCTGTCCCTGATTTCAGTCCCCTACAGCGCGACTTAAAAATAGCGCTCGGGAGTATGGGTGTCAACGTGAATTTGGTGACAACCTGGTGCCTGATGCCGCAAACCTGGAGCGCGGCCGCGCAATCGCAAGCATTTTCAACCCTGCTAACCGCGCGGACGACCGGCCAGACGGTAAGTATTCAATGGGCTGACCAGCTGGCTGATAACACGTGCACGAACACGGAAGCGCAAGGTTCTAGCCCAGAGGCGATCATTGTCTAGGGAAGTCATGCGTCGTCGGGTCGTCCAGTCCAGGGCGCGCGCTGAGATGGCGCCCAATTATCCGAGCACTACCATAGCGAGAACTTTAACGGACCTTCGCCGATAGGCGCTTAAGGCAGTAAGTCGGCGAGATTCAATGAATGGTGTCTTCATTTGGGTACCTTGTACCTGATAGCCTAACAACAATCGTATCTTGAACAACGACTTTGCTGTTTCATAGCTCCGCTCCACGAAATCGATTGAGGTGCAGCCCGCCCGTCTGAAGACTCTGTATTGTGGACCCAGAGAAAACGAGCTGAAGGATCGCCATCGAGCGTGGCGGGCAACGTCCATCCCTGGAGTAACCGAGACAATCATTGCGATTGGTCCCTGCGTAACCATCCCTAGCTTTTCTTATTGCGTGGCGAAAGTACTGCTGCGATGCATTCGTGTCAACCGATTTCGGAGTGATGACCAACTAGCACGCATTGCTTGTGGTCACGTCAGTGCGCCATGTCATTTAACATTATTTTCGGACTTGGACTCGACTCATAGGTTCGAGAGTATTCGTTGCCTGAATCCGAGATGCCATCCTCAAGAAAATCAGGGAGCACTGCTAACTCTGCACCAACGTTCTAGATGGATAATCGCCTCACTCGCGCAGGTACGCCTTCGGAGGGCTCCCGCTCTCTCCAATTTTCGCCGCCCGTTATTTTGCTAGCATCATCGACGGGTGGAATGCTAGATTGTGTATGGTAATCGTGTCCGACGCCACATGGTTCAAGGAAGACTATAGTCAATGAAGACCAGAATAGGGGTCTGGATTAATCTCTGACCTTGGCGAAGCAGTTTTTTTCCGACAGTCTGGAATATGGAGATTTTTATGAAAGGAATCCGGGGATCCATATTAGTAGGTGCACTCGTCGCTCAAGTCGCAAGCCAGATGGGTATCGCCGCGTGCACAGCCGGTTCGTGCAGTGACACAATTGGCACTTTATATGTAACGAGCACCGGAGTTTATATAAGGCCAACAGCTGGGCTGACCGGATTGACCAATTGCACGCCTCTCACGGGTGGGTATCTAACAATTCCTACGACGGACCCCAATTACTCGTCCTACTACGCGCTTTTGCTTGCTGCGAATTTCACGGGTCAGTCAATCACATTGCGACTGACAGACAATTCGTCGCCATGTACCGTCGCATACATGACGAACCCTTAGGCGTTCTCGAAGGACTTTCTTACTGATATTTTCACATGTCATCGCCAGCTGAGTAGGAATATTGTTGGTGTATCGAGTAAGTAACTTCTGTGTGTTAGCGGCAATAGCGGGAGAACAGCGCATGAAAGCGCTGTTCTTATGCGTGACATCTCTATGCTACTTGTTCGGGAGCCTCCGCGGATATTGGCAGCCCCTACAGTCTCGGTTACCGGCCTAATCACCTACAACGCGTACGGAGGCGAAGTTGCGCTGGAATTTGGCCGCAAGAGGGGACTCGAGAGATCGGTTTTATGCGCGCGCCACATTCTCCTTGAAGCAGTCCCCGCTGCCGGACCCGTCGTATATCAGAAAGTAACCATCCCCCGGCAGAGCCGGGGGCTTTCGAAAATGTGAGCCGCTCAAAGCGGCTAAGCGGGGTCGCTAACGCGGCCCCGAACCTGTCGGGCCACCTATAGGTGGCCCATTACTTCAATAAATTCATCTGCTCCAAGCGCTGATCTTCCCGCTCCTGGTTGCGGATGTAGGCCCGGATCACCGCTTCGTCACGCCCTACCGTCGATACGAAATATCCCCGTGCCCAGAAATGTTGCCGGACGAAGTTGCGCTTCCGCTCTCCGTACACCCGTGCCAGGTGAATCGCGCTCTTCCCCTTGATAAATCCCACCACCTGCGACACCGCATACTTCGGCGGTATCGCAATCATCATGTGCACATGATCCGGCATCAGGTGCCCCTCTTCGATCCGGCTCTCCTTTTGCACGGCCAATGCGCGAAATACTTCGCCCAAATATCGTCTCAATTCCCCGTACAGTAGCTTTCTGCGGCCCTTCGGAATAAACACCACGTGGTACTTGCACTCCCACTTGGTGTGATTTAGGTTCCCAGCTTCGTCCATCGTGAAACTCCTCTCCGTGTGCTTGGCGGCTCACGTTGAGAAGTTTCACGGATGGACCCCCGGATTCGTCAAACTTCTACTGCCTCCCCGGCAGAGCCGCGGGGTCTCCTTTTGTACTAGGCCAAACACTTCGAGCGGTGCTTCAACCCGCAACGGCCGTTTGGCAAATTCTGTTGGCAAGATTTGGACAGGAGAGTACGATCGTGACGCACGACTACATTAAATCAGGGAGGATTTGCAGTGCGCACTCTACTTAGACCGATAATTTCCGCGGCTGCGCTTCTACTCTCATCACTACCCTCAGACGCGACCCACGCCACCGCTATGGGGACGGTCGTCCACGATCCAACACAATTTCGCCCCTGTATTGAGCGTGACTGTCGCCGGTGACCAGGGCGAAGTTGCCTAAGAGACAGGCGCTGGGGCGGCAACGCAAAGGAGATATCTATGCGAAATCTGATCTTGGCCATTCTGTATGTACTAGTGGCCTGTAACATTCATTTATAGACTATAATTGCGTCTATGACAGACGCTATCAAGTTGACGAATGCGGAGCGTATGGAACTGACACGGCGAGCGAACAGCCGAACGGATCGGGCGGAAGATGCCCGACGAGCGCGGCTGATCTTGCTGCTGGCCGAAGGCCATACGTGGGATGAGGTGTCCGAACGGATCGAGTGCAGCCGCGGCTTTGTCGCGAGCTGGAACAAACGATTCGTTGAGCAGAGGATTGCCGGACTTTACAGCCGACACCTGGGCCAAGTCGCTTCGGTTCTCACCCCGGAGCTCGAAGCACGGATCCTGGAGGCGACGCGCCGTGCGCCAGGCGATGGCGCGACGCACTGGAGCACGCGCAAGCTCGGAGCTCACTTGGACGTCAGCCACATGATGGTGGCCCGAGTCTGGCGCAAGCACGGTCTGAAGCCGCATCGGATCGAGCGCTACATGGCCTCGAACGATCCGGACTTTGAAACGAAGGCAGCCGATATTATTGGGCTGTATCTGAACCCGCCGGCGCACGCCGCGGTGTTCTGCGTCGATGAGAAAACGGCTATTCAAGCCCTGGATCGCAAGGATCCGGTGCTGCCACTGTCTCCGGGACGCGCCGAACGGCACGGCTTTGAGTACTACCGGCATGGCACGTTGTCCCTGTACGCCGCCTTCAATACGCAAACCGGCGAAGTCCTGGGCAAGACAGCGGAGCGCCACACCTCGGCGGAGTTCGTCGCCTTCCTCACCGACATCGTGATCAACCAACCGCGCGGCAAGGAGATCCACGTGATTGCGGACAATCTCTCGGCGCACAAAAGTGTGCCGGTCAAAGAGTTTCTCGAAGCGCACCCGAAGGTTCATCTGCACTTCACTCCGACATACTCCTCGTGGCTCAACCAAGTCGAGCTGTGGTTCGGCAAGATCGAACGCGACGTGATCGCTCGAGGCGTGTTCACTTCGGTCTCCGATTTAAAGAGAAAGCTCATGCGCTACATCCGTCAGTACAATAAATCACCACGTACCGTGAAATGGAAATATGCAGATCCGTCGCGTCACATCGGTACAAAATCAGTTGTTACAGGCCACTAGTAGGATCCGGCGTCGCAATATGCGCGCATGCTACAACTGCGGATGCCGTCGGTACGGTCGGATATCTTCAACAGGATACGACTAACGATGGGTCCTCGACGGAAACTTTCCAATTCACGCTATCCCCCCAGCCGACAGTGTCGTGCGGACCTTTTAACCGTTTTCTCGTCTCTCCACAGAGCATCCCCGACGCACAGACACGAAAAAATCTGTTGGCGTTATTGCTGACGGCAAAGACAGCGGGTATGACCCTCCAAGTGCGGTACGATCCCGATGGTGGTCATTGTGACCAGGGGATGATAGCGGTTTTCTATATTGTTATGCTTTAGCGCAAGGCCCGACAGAAAATGTTGGCGATT
>Ga0179587_10001514_pt1 | contig 10616 bp, 9 predicted proteins | sample CZODoug2_1_08_16_FD_185932 | JGI IMG/M metagenome (GOLD analysis project Ga0179587, IMG submission 185932) | Vadose zone soil fungal communities from Angelo Coast Range Reserve, California, USA - CZODoug2_1_08_16fungal | ecosystem: Environmental > Terrestrial > Soil > Vadose zone | place: USA...
TGCTCATTTCGCCCAAAAAGAAAGCCGTCAAAGGGAGTTCTAAATACCAAAGCACTTATCAAGGAGCGACATACTATTTCAGCTCCGCGGCAGATCTCGCCACTTTCAAAGCGAATCCTTCAAAATATGTTCCGCAATACGGCGGGTTTTGCGCCAATGGAGTTAAGAACAACAATTTAAGGGACGCTGATCCGAGAGTTTTCTTTATCCTAAAAGGAAAACTGTACGTCTGTGAATCCCGTGCAGCAGAAAAAGAATTTCGCACCCATGAGGACGAAGATATCGTAACAGCGAACAGAAACTGGTATCAGTTGCGCGACTAGTCCTCGCAAACTCGCATCTTGGGTTGTCACTCGATGAAAGCCTTTCTCGCTCGACCAACATTGTCGTGCCGGTGGTAAACCTCGCTGCGACGGAAGCAAGGTAAAGGACAGCAGCCCCGATTTCTTCGCTGATACCGCGTCGACCCACACGGTGCAGTTTACACTCCGCAAAACGAGATTCCGCACATCCGAAATCTCGTACGCTATCCGATGAACCGCACTCGATGCGTAAGCGACTCAGCGGCAGGCACAAGCAACCATAACTAAACGTTGGCACACATTGTGTTCAATCTCAGCTGGTGAGAACGAACTTAACCTATTGAACAAAGAACACGGCGTCTGTCTGAAAGGCGATGACTTTTCGAAGCAGGCACCGCTGCCAAGGCCAACTCGAAATTCACGTGTAAACAAATTCGCTTTTCTCCGCATTAGGCGTTACGAAGCATATGAAACTAACAATTTTTCTTTTGACCGCGATCGGCCTTAGCCTGCCATGCACGGCTCTCGCCGACCACTACAAGGATTTAGCAGCACAAGGGTACCGGTGGGTCACCGTCAATGGACCCTATGCTTGCGAGACTGAGCAAGACCTTCAACGAATTGTCGCTCACCACACAGATGCCACCGAACTCCAGGCGGTGCAGAATATCCAGTGCTACTACCTTATACCGGGAACTGTCGTTCAATTGATCAACGAGGATCCAGTCAGGGGCATGTCGCAGATTCAGTTAGGCGGTATCACTAAGTCTCTTTGGACCTACAACCGATTCCTCAGTAAGCAACCGATCCGGGACACTTATGGGAACATCGAGACGCCGGAAGAATGCGGTCTCATTCCAGGAGCGGAAACGGCAGTTACGCCGCTTTCTCCCGATAGTTCGACAGCTCGGACTCACTAGAACGGAAGTCCGTAAATCCGACAATTCGTCCGGCTATCCGATCAACTACGCCCTATGCATAAACCTCTCAATAAGTGAGTACAAGCAGTGAACAATCAGAGATTGGCACGCAACGTGTTAAAGATCATGCACTATAACAAAGATCAACTGATTGAATGGATAGCGAACTTAAAAACAATGTAACAGCCATTAACTGGCGCAAAAGGCAATGACCTAACGGTTAACTTTCTTAACTCTTAACTATTATGAAAAACTCCTTTACTGACAAAGTCGGCCCTGCCCCGGTCGGCACGAGCACCATCGGCAAAGCCCCGGCGCTGACTTTTAACACAATGATGAATCTTCTAATAAAGATATTAGCCCAGCTCGGTCTGCTCACAAAGGACCTCGATTACCACTTGGTTCGCGCGTCGATGGTAATCATATACTTCTTTTTTGGGTATCAGAAATGGTTCGCGTACGAGGCGCATGATCTGATCCCTTTTTTCAAGAATGGTCCTCTGATCTCTTGGATGTACCCTGTTTTCGGCATCCAGGGCGCCAGCTGGTTTTTAGGGGTATCCGAATGGTTGTTTGGCGCGCTTCTGTTCTTGGGATTCTGGAATAAAAAGTTAGGAATTCTGGGAGCCTTGGGCTCATGCGTTACCTTTATCATGACTATTACTATCATCCCATTCATGCCGGACGGTTGGAATGCATCTGCTGGCGGCTTTCCAGCGATGCAAGGCAACGTCGCTTTCCTGATGAAGGATTTAGTTCTCTTTGCTGTGTCAGTCTATTTGCTGAAGCAGGATGTGCTGAGACTGTCACTTTCGGAGGATTCAGCGAAAGACTTTTAGACCTCTCCAAAACTTACAGCTCATTTAAAACAGTATGGATTCCGAACAATATGATCTTGTGATCCTCGGCGGTGGCACAGGATCAACTATCGCCGCCTGGACCTTTGCCAAGCAAGGGCAGCGTGTCGCAGCGATCGACCGTAAATACATCGGCGGATCGTGCCCGAACATAGCCTGTCTCCCTAGCAAGAACATTATTCACAGTGCAAGGGTGGCATCGTACTTTCGCAGAAGCGAAGAGTTCGGCATAGCCAAAAGAGATTTTACCATTGATATGTCCGCGGTTCGGGACCGGAAACGCAGGATGGTATCGAGCTGGAACAATGCGTATCTCGACAATTACAAAAAGAGCGGAGCGGAATTCATCCTCGGCTCCGGGCGCTTCATTGGCCCTAAAACTGTGGAAGTCACGCTGCCCGACGGAACGATTCGCCAACTACGCGGCACCAACGTGATCATCAACACAGGTACGCGCCCCGCCTTACAACCGGTTCCTGGCCTGATTGAAGCGCAACCCCTCACGCATATCGAGGCACTGGAACTGGATCAAGTACCCAAACATCTTCTCGTGATCGGGGGCGGCTATATTGGGTTAGAGCTGTCCCAGGCCATGCGCCGGTTCGGAGGTAAGGTCACGATGATCGATCGTAATGACCGCTTGATGCATCGAGAAGACGACGATGTGACCGAAGCTCTGCAAAAGCTTTTTCAGGACGAGGGCATCGACTCAGTTCTGAATGCAACGGTCAAGAGGGTATCAGGCAAGTCAGGCCAGTCTGTAAGAATGGTCATCGAACAACGCGGAGCGGAGAAAACGTTAGAGGGCAGTCATTTGCTGGTGGCAGCGGGCCGCTCTCCTAACACCGACGGAATCGGCCTGGAACTAGCCGGCGTTGAACTGACCAATCGCGGACACATCAAAGTGAATGAGCGGCTTGAGACCACAGCGTCCGGGGTTTGGGCGATCGGCGAAGTGGCAGGCAGCCCGCAGTTTACCCATGTTAGCGTCGACGATTTCCGCGTGGTTTACGACAGCATCAATGGTGGTAAACGCGTGACGACGGGAAGACTGGTTCCATTTTGTCTTTTCACGGATCCGGAATTTGCCCGCGTCGGCCTGAGCGAGAAGGATGCAAAAGCGCAAGGAATTCCCTATCGGCTGTTTAAGATTCCGATGGAAGCGGTCATGCGCGCGACCACGATGTCTGAAACACGAGGATTCCTCAAGGCCCTCGTTGAGGTCGATAACGATCTCATCCTTGGCTTCACTGGTTTGGGTGTGGACGCGGGCGAGGTCTTGTCTTCCGTGCAGATTGCGATGGTGGCAGGACTGCCTTATACCGCGCTGCGCGACGCGATGCTGACTCACCCAACCCTGGTGGAGGGTCTTATTCCATTGTTCTCGTCCGTGCCCTGGGTGTCAAAATCGGGCAGAGCGAATGGCTGAATCAACCCATCTCAACCAACTAACTTTTATCTACCATGCAAAATTCCTATGTTAACAAAGTAGTGCTTGTCGTCGGAGGCACCTCTGGTATCGGCAAAGCCACCGCGCTGGCCTTTGCGGAAGCGGGCGCGAAAGTCGTCATCACCGGCCGTCGCGAAAAGGAAGGTGCAGACGTCGCCGCGGAGATGACCAAGACCGGAGGCACGGCGGCGTTTGTTCGCGCAGACGTCGCCAAGGACGCCGACGTAGTGAAGGCTATCGACTTCGTCCTGTCCACTCATGGCCGCCTCGATGTCGCGTTTAACAACGCCGGCGTCGAAATCGCGGGACCACTCAATGAGGTCACCGAAGAACAATATCGCCGGGCCTTCGATATCAACGTTTGGGGCGTTCTGAATTCTATGAAGCATGAAATTGCCGCCATGCTCAAGACCGGCGGCGGCGCCATTGTTAATACATCGAGCGTCGCCGGACATATCGCGCTGCCTCAGGCGAGCATCTACGTGGCGACGAAACATGCGGTGGAAGGATTGACCAAGGCCGTCGCGCTCGAATTCGCGAAGCAAGGCATTCGCGTCAATTCGATCGCGCCTGGCACAATTGACACTGACATGGTCGACCGCCTCGTGGGCAAAGAAGGCGACCAGCGGAACTGGTTACTATCGCTGCATCCCGTGGGTCGGTTCGGTGCCAGCGAAGAAATCGCAACTGCCGTCCTTTACCTTGCTTCCGATGCGGCAAAATTTACCACCGGCACGACGCTGCTGGTCGACGGAGGATGGACCGCCGCTTAATCGAGTAGTCACCTTCGTTGATCCCTAACGATCGTGCTTCGTGCTTCGATTGAACAAAAGGAGCGGCCTCGGGGGCAGAGTCACATTTAAACGGCTGATTACGCAGATACCGGCATATGTAGCTACGGCACATCGGCACCGAGCGAAGTCGATGAAACAATCTGGCGCACCGAGGGTTAGCAGAGTCCAGGTCGACGAACGGTTGGCTGCAGCCGGACATCCGGATCGCAATCTCACCCATTTGCGCGAGAGCCTACTTGCTTAGCATGCACGGACAAATCGCGATCGGACACTATCCATCGCATGGAGAGGCCTAGACGAATCATCATTCGCACTGCTTGGTGCCTGGCAAAGAGCTATTGGAAATCAGCAGAGAAGCGCTCTGCTTGGAGTCTCCTGTTAGCGGCGATTGTTTTAAATCTGGGCAACGTGTATATCGGCGTCCGAATCAATGAATGGAACCGAGCGTTCTACAATGCCCTGCAAACATTCAACGCGATGGCGCTTTTTCGCCAGGTCGGCATTTTTGGCATCCTGGTGGCGGTCGCAGTGTTGATTTCTGTTTCCGCGCTTTACCTCAACCAACTGCTCCAGATTCGTTGGCGACGATGGTTGACCAAGAAATATCTGGCCGCCTGGTTGGCTGATCGTGCCTATTACAAGTTACAACTTGGGAGTGCCGCCGATAATCCCGATCAGCGCATAGCGGAAGACCTCCATCAGTTTACCGGCTATATATTGACTCTATCGCTCGGGCTGATTTCATCGGTCGTTTCCCTATTTTCATTTCTCAACATCCTCTGGGGACTTTCTGGTGCAGCAGACATTCCTCTCGGAGTGTTAGGAACCGCGCATATACCCGGCTATCTGGTCTGGGCGGCGTTGATCTACGCCGGGCTGGGTACCTGGCTGGCGGTCACCATCGGTCGCCCATTGGCGGCGCTGAATTCGGCCCGACAGCGTTATGAAGCCGACTTTAGGTTCAGCCTGGTGCATCTGCGAGAACATGCCGAGAGCGTCGCATTGTATGGTGGTGAACCGGTCGACCTCGGCCTCTTCGACGAGCGTATGCGAAACGTGTTTGCAAACGACAGCAGCCAATATGCATCGCTAATACACTTGAACGAATCCAACTTTGATCAGACGATCAGCCAATCTCCGCTACCGATTTTAGTCCATTTTTCGGCTTCGTGGTGCGGACCTTGCCGTATGATCGCTCCCGTATTGGATGAGATCGCGAAAGAACAGGACGACGTCGTCAAAATCGCTAAAGTCGATGTGGACGCCAATCCGAGTCTTTCCAGCCGGTTTGAGATCCGCAGAGTTCCGACTCTTCTTTTCTTCAAAGGTGGCGGAGTGAGAGATCAAGTGGTGGGTCTTACCAGTAAGGCTGATTTGATTTCCCGTCTGAAGACTCTCAACTGATCGCGACGTAACTTCTGGTAGTAGCGCCGATCCGATCGAGACGGATCCTGATCGGTTAAGCGCGGTCCACTAACCTCTATCTGAAAACAGGAGACTTCATGATTTGATTACCGGAGCTACAGGAACGAACGGGATGGAGATCGTTAAGCAACTTTCCGACAAGGGCGTGAAGATCCGCGTAAGGGTTCGTAAGCGAGAGAACGCCGGCTTACCGCACTCATCAAACATCGAGTAGGTCATTGGAAATTTTGACGATTTTGCAACCCCTGGTGGAGCGCCCATGAATGCTCGATGATTCTGACCAGATTGCTCCGTCCGACCAGGCGTCGGAATTGAAAGGCAAGCCGTTCGGCCGAGAGGAATTTCTCACCGGTGTGGCGCCGCTGATTTTGCGCTGGGCTCTCGCTGTCACCATTCTTTCAGCGCGGCTTGGATGGCGCTGAACAATGCATCTTCGCTGAAAGGCTTCCGCAGGAACTCCACCGCACCTCCGGCGATTGCCTGTATCCGCTCGTCCTCACTCGCACGAGCAGACACAAAAATGATCGGAATGCGTCGGTTGGCACGCAGCAGATTTCGCTGTAATTCCAAGCCGTCCATTCCCGGCATCCTAAGGTCGAGGATTAAGATTAGACACCTCGTCTCCTCGACAAGGCTTGAATGCAGAAACTCCTGAGCAGACAAGAAGGCTTCAGCTCTGAAACCAAAGGAGCGAACGAGGTATCGGGTCGAGTCTGCCATTGAGGCATCGTCGTCCACAATGCAAACAAGAGGGGCAGCGGATGGTTTGACGTTATTATTAGGCACTTTGATTCTTCGATCGTATGCTTCTCAACGGCGTACCGTAGCCCTCCGTGGTAGTCCAATGCTATTAGACTTTGGTCCTAGTCGACTGGACTTTGGTCCTAGCTGGCTCAGCCTCGAGAGTAGGGTGCGTTAGTAACGCGGTGTGCCGGTGATTCGGATCACAGCGATGATGCAGTGTCGAAGAAGCGCGCTTCATGGTTGAAACGAGACGCCAGAAATCTTTGGCTGATCGCAGGAGGCGTCGCGCGAAATGATGTGGACCACAGGGGCTCGTCGCATATTTTGTAGTGGATCGGAAGGACCGGATGAAGGAGATAGCCTCCATTGAGCGGATCGCGGCGGCGCGGCAGCGCTTGGCGGAGCTGTCGGAGCTCAGCAACGAACCGCCTGGCAGAGAAATCCATGTACGGCAGGCCGTGCACCTTTTGTCCAGTGTTCTCGATGAGCTAGAGACTGCTGCGAAAGACAGTAAGCACGAGGAAGAGGCTGCATATGAGAACGAAAGCGGCTTCAATATTCTGGCGGAAACGGCGACGGACGGCATCATTTCGATCGACGATCAGAGCGCGATCCGCTACGTAAATCCTGCGGCAGGACAAATGTTTGGCTACGAGCTGGCCGAAATGTTGGGGAAAAACCTTACGTCTTTCATGCCCGAGCGTCTCCGGCAGATGCATCTGGCCTCTCTGAGGAGGTACGTGACCACAGGCCAGAGACACATCGGTTGGAGAGCTGTCGAACTCACCGGCCTACACCAGAGCGGTCGAGAATTCCCGATCGAGATCTCGTTTGCCGAGGACGTCCGTAATGGCAAGCATTTCTTCACCGGCATCGTGCGCGATGTGACGGACCGCAAGCGATCAGAGGAGGCACTTCGTGCGAGCGAGCAGCGTTTGTTGGCAATTGTCGACAACACAACCGCAGTCATTTTCATTAAGGACCTCGAACTCCGCTACCTTCTAGTCAACCGCGAATATGAACGCCTTTTTGACGTTCGACGCGATCAAATCCGAGGCAAAACCGATTTCGACATTCATCCGCATGAGGTCGCCGAAACATTGCAAGCAAACGATCGGCAAGTCATCGAAGCCGGTGGACCTACGCAGTTTGAAGAAGTTGTGCCGTCGGACGGAAGCGCCCGTCATTATGTCGCCATTAAATTTCTGCTGCGCGATCAAGTCGATGAGCCGTACGCGGTTTGCGGCATTGCCACAGACATCACGGCGCTAAAGCAGGCGCAAGAAGCATTGCGCTCGACCGAGGCTGAACTGGCCCATATAACGCGAGTCATGACAATGGGCGAGATAACCAGCTCGATCGCCCATGAAATTAATCAGCCACTCGGGGCAATCGTTAACTATGGGAACGCGTGTCTCAGACTTCTCACAGCTGGGTCCGCTAACTTAACCGAGATAGCGACCGCTTTGTCGGCGATCGTAAAAGATGCCAATCGAGCGAGTGCCATCATTGCGCGGATTCGGGCGCTTTCGAAGAAATCCCCTCCGGAAATGGCGGCTTTGCAGGTCAGGGATGTGGTCACTGAGATCCTGGCATTAGTTCGACGCGAGTTGACTGGACACCGAATAGCACTCAAAACCGCTTTCCCCGAAGATCTGTCCCCAGTCCTGGGGGACCGCATCCAGCTACAGCAGGTGTTATTGAACCTTGTGATGAACAGCATCGAGGCGATGAACAAAGTTCCAGAAGACCAGCGACAGCTCTTCATTGAGGCGCAGTCGCAGGTCTCGGAGGGCAAGTTGTTTGTCCTGATCACTGTGACGGACTCTGGGGTCGGCCTGAAAGCCGAGGACCTGCCGAAACTTTTCCAAACCTTTTACACAACAAGAGCGGAAGGCATGGGCATGGGTTTGGCCATCAGTCGTTCAATCGTGGAAGCCCACGGCGGACGAATATGGGCGACACCGAATGCCAATCTTGGCGCAACCTTCCAGTTTACGTTGCCGGTGCATACCTGAAGCGCATTATGGCAACGGCTGAAACAATGGTGTTTGTCATTGACGATGATCCCTCGTTTCGTCGCTCCACAGAGGCGCTGATTGGGTCGGCGGGTTTGAGCGTTCAAGCTTTTAGTTCGGCGGAGGAATTTTTGCGCGGTCGGCGTCCAGACGTACCCGCATGTCTGGTGCTTGATGTGCGTCTGCCGCACTTAAGCGGTCTGGATTTGCAGCAAGAATTGGCCAAAACAAGCGTTCAAATCCCGATCATCTTCATCACCGGCCACGGGGACATCCCGATGACGGTCCAGGCGATGAAAGCTGGTGCGACCGAGTTTCTGACCAAACCTTTCCGTGAGCAGGATCTTCTGGACGCTATACACAGGGCGATTAATTTCGATCGTGCAGCCCGCCTACAGCGGGCGAAGCTCGAAGACTTGCGCGGGCGTTATCACTCTCTTACGGCACGCGAGCGTGAAGTTATGGCTCACGTCGTAGCGGGTATGCTCAACAAGCAGATCGCCCATCAGCTGGGCACAACCGAAAAAACCATCAAGGTTCATCGCGGTCACGTCATGCAAAAGATGGGGGCCAGGTCTTTGGCTGACCTTGTCCGAACGGCTGAGAGATTGGGAATCCTCAGCCGTACGTCGTAGCCTGCTTGGACCAAGGTCCAATAGAATTTCGCTCACTTCGGGCCTCTCATTCGTAAGGCAAAGGAGTGGCCGCGAAAGCAACCGATCTACTGTCGACCATCCCTTAACGCGTTTTTTGAGAGGTAAACCCATGAATGAGAACAACCCGCTCGTTTGTGTAATTGACGACGAATCGTCGATCCGGGAAAGCCTGAGTAGTCTGCTCCGCTCCGCGGGGCTGAAGGCACAGGGATTTTCCTCGGCACAAGAGTTTTTGGCCAGCGCGACTCGAGACGCTCTGGGCTGCCTGGTGCTCGATGTACAGCTACCGGGAATAAGTGGTCTTGATCTGCAACGGGAACTGGCCAGCGGCGATGCTCAGATTCCCATTATTTTCATCACTGGTCACGGCGACATTCCGATGAGTGTGCGGGCAATCAAGGCTGGAGCGTTGGAGTTTTTGACCAAGCCTTTTGATGACGAGTATCTACTGGAGACCATCCGGAGCGCGATCGCCCGCAATAACAAAAACGAGCGATCTTCGGGAAGAATCGCCAAAGAGTGTTTTGAGGAAGGTATCGGAACGGACAGAGCATTAAGAGCCGTGCCGAATCAACCCGAGATTGTGATCTCCTCGCCCCTTAAGGGAAGCGGGAAAGCGCCTGTGGCCTTTGGCGAAATTATAGGTCAAAGCAGAGCGTGGCGGCAAATCATCGAACAAATCGAGATGGTCGCACCGACCGCTGCCACCGTTCTGGTTCTGGGCGAGACGGGCACCGGAAAAGAGTTGATTGCGCGGGAACTGCACCGGCGCAGCCAACGCAAAGACAAACCTTTGGTCCGGGTTAATTGCGCCTGTATCCCGAAAGAATTGTATGAGAGCGAATTCTTCGGCCATGCGAGGGGCGCGTTTACCAGCGCGGTTAAAGACCGGATTGGCCGTTTCGAGGCAGCCGCCGGTGGAACCCTGTTCTTGGATGAGGTCGGCGAAATCCCTCTGCAACTACAGGGTAAACTGCTGCGCGTTCTGCAGGAGAAATCTTACGAGCGTGTGGGAGAGGAGAAAACTCGACACGCAGATGTGCGGATCGTCGCGGCCACTAATCGAGATCTGAAGAAAGAGGTCGCAACCGGTCGTTTTCGCGGAGACCTGTATTACCGGTTGAATGTCTTTCCGATGAAAGTTGCCGCGCTACGGGATCGAAAGGAAGACATTGCGCTTCTCGCAGCCCATTTCATCGAGATATCGGTCAAGGAGTTCGGATGTCCGAGACCGAGACTGACGCGAGCCGGCATAGAAACCCTCCAAGGCTATGATTGGCCCGGCAACGTCCGAGAGCTGCGAAACGTCATCGAACGTGCCGTCATCTTTGCTCGGGGTGGCGCTCTGGAATTCGATGTTCCGGGGACAGGTTCCCCAGTCGATCTAACTTCTTTTGAGCGGCTGGATGTTGGCCAAGACGAACCGGAATACCTAACCGAATCAGAAATG
>Ga0179587_10001516_pt1 | contig 10614 bp, 10 predicted proteins | sample CZODoug2_1_08_16_FD_185932 | JGI IMG/M metagenome (GOLD analysis project Ga0179587, IMG submission 185932) | Vadose zone soil fungal communities from Angelo Coast Range Reserve, California, USA - CZODoug2_1_08_16fungal | ecosystem: Environmental > Terrestrial > Soil > Vadose zone | place: USA...
GTCGATCTTGACCTTCAACAACGGCTTGTCAAACACGTACGCGAACAATGCCTGCTGCACCTCTCGACGCTGCATGCCGTTGAGCCCTATGTCCTCCCGGAACCCCAGGTCCGCAAAGACCTTCTCCATGTCTGCAAAGACCGCATGAATGTCGCTGAAACCCTGCTCCCTGAACTCCGCGAATTCATCTTGAAAGGGCTGATCGTCGGTCTCGACCGGGGTGATTAACTCTTGCCAGAGATCCCGTTTCGCCATTTCGTTTGCCTCTAGAATAGGTCGATTTTTCTGCCGCACCAGCGAGCCGCCAGTTCAATACTAGTGACAGAACCGCCATAATTCCAGTTCGGCATTTAGGTTAGGCTGTAACGCCACCTCTCCTCGATGTGGCGCAGCCGCGTCCATTTCGTCGCATTGCTGGGCGGTGGGCAACGGAAGCGATAGCGCGCGAGCAGCCGGGCTGAAGACGGAATCAAGCCGCGAAATCAAGCCGGGATCTTAGCCAACCTGCTCGATCAGGACGACATCCTGCCACTCCCCCGGCTCGGCTTCGTATCGTCGCACCAGCTCCTCTCGCACGGCCGGGCTGGTCGCGCTGACGACCCTGCCGCCGCCGGTGTCGATGACTCTTGCAGGATCATCGTGGGACGGAGCGACAAGTCGGTTCACTCCGTTCTTGAAGACGACGCTGAAGCATTTCTCGACGCGCATAGTGTTGATGACCCCGTTGGCGGCTATCGTGATCTTCACCGGAGCGGCCCATATGAAGATGTGTTTGACCAGATCGCGCAATCTTGCCGCCAACGTCGAGCGAACGACGTAAATTTCGTCCCTGCCGGATTGTATTTTATCGATCAGGCTAGCGATCTCGGCCTGGGAGGTAGCGAAGCTCTGGTTCTCCTGCGCAAGCGAATTGAGCTTCTCCCGCAGGGTCGTCAGCCGACCTTCGAGCTGGGCTACTGTCGCGCTGAATTCACGCAGCTTGGCCGGCAAGAAGTCGCTCGGGTCGTCGGCCACGATCATACTGAACGTCTTTTCTCTTTGGCGTCGGGCTTCCTGAAGCCGGCCCTCTACGGCTCGGGCCTCTCGATCGACGTCGTCTCGCTCCTGCTGCCCGACCGCCGTCGACGACAGAGTGCTCAAGTCCAGCTCGCGAACGAACGTTAAAAACGATTTCTCGAAGTCGCGATAACGCTACGCCGGAGCTGCGCACCCGCCGACCTTCCTGTCAGCCGCGTCGCACGCCAGCCACGCGCTACCCTTAGAACCTCTGTCGGAATAGTGCATCCCGCTCCCGCACCCGCAATTCGCGACTCGGCTGAACAGTGAACTGTAGGTCTTGCCCTTGCGACCAGACCCTTCGATCGTCCGCTTGTCGATCGCCGCCTGCGCCCGCCAGTACAGGTCTTCGGGAATGATCTTTGGAAAATATCCGACGAGCGGCTCGCCCACGGCAACACGCTTACCGTCGGCGTCATTCGCGTGCGCTTGAAACTCGCCGATAACGCTGCGACCCCGAAGGATGTGCCGGATATAGCTGACCTGCCATCCCCGCGACCTCCCGAATGTCGGAACTTCATCGCGGTTTAAGCTTCGGACGATGGCGTCGATTCCCATTCCGCGGTCGGCGCAGTTGACGAATATTTTCTTCACGACTGCGGCACGTTCTTTGTTGACGATGAAGCCGGTCCTATCGGCTTTAGGTGAAAGCCAAGCGGGACACAGTCTCGTAAGGATTTTCTTGTCGGCGTTTTGCCGCTTGCCGACCCATGCAGCGGAGCCGCGGTATCGCTTGAGTTCTGACTCCTCGTTCGCCCGCGACATGCTGACGATGGAGGTGATCATCTGGCCCAGGTCGGGCTTCGAGTCGAAGATGAGACCGTCCTTGAGCGTGACGACGATGACCCCGGCGGAGACGATCTCCGAGAAGAGACCGAAGGCCTTGAAGACGTGCTCGCGGCTCAACCTGTCCAGATTTTCCACCAGCAGGTATGAGCCGACGGGGATCTTCTTCCGTCGGACGAGGCGGAGGAAGCCGGCGAGCTGGCCCTCGGTGGCGTTCAGACCCTTGAAGGCGCTGACGCCGACGTCCTTCATCTCGTCGGACTCGACCAGGTCAAGTCCGTGAACGGCGGCGTACTTTCGCGACTGCTCCAGCTGCCGACGCATGCTGTCGCCGCGAAGCTGTTCCTGCGTGCTCGTACGAAGATACGAGTAGGCTTTGGTCATCTCAGGATTCCTGTACGTGGCGTCACCAGCCCAAGGTGATGACCGGCGGAAAACCCTTTATTCCCAAGGGGAGCGACTGTCAAAAAACCTGGCATACTATGGTGATCAAGAACCAGCCCGGCGCCGGCGGCATGGTGGTGGCCAACGCTATGTACGCGACGGTGCCGCGCGATGGGCTCACCATCGGCATGATGGTGCGCGACAATCCGCTCGAGCCGGTGCTGGGAAACCCCGCCGCCAAGTTCAAGCCCGAAGACTTCACCTGGCTCGGCACCTCGTCGGGCTACGAGGATGATGCGTTCTGTTTCGTGGTCCGGGCCGACACCGGCATCATGAGCATCGAAGACCTGCAGAGGCCGGGGCGTCCAACCATCTTCGGCAGCCAAGCCGCCGGCGGCTCGGAAACCGACGTCGTGCTGATCGTCCGCGACGTGTTCAAGCTCAATCTTGCGCTCATCCGCGGCTATCGCAGCAGCACGGACGTTCTGCTCGCCTTGCGGCGCGGCGAGATCGAGGGCCGCGCCATCACTACCTCCACCTTGCAGAAAAACATGGCCGATTGGCTCAAGGAGGGAAGGCTGCGCTATCTCATGCAGGTCGGCCACGAGACCCGATGGAAGGGCCTGCCGGACGTGCCCACCGCCCGCGAGCTTGCGCGCACCCCGGAAGACAAAGCGTTGCTCGAGCTCGCCGAGATCCCGTTCCTGATGTCGCGCCCCTTCCTGGCGCCGCCCGGGATTCCGGCCGCGCAAGCTTCGATCCTGACCCACGCCTTCATGCTGGCGCACCAGGATCCGGACTACCTGCGGGAAGCCAAGGAGATGCAGCTCGACGTGAGCCCGCTAGGCAGTGAGGACATCGGCAAGCTCATGGCGCGTATCGCGCAGACGCCGCCTGCTGTCATTGCCCGCTACAAGGCGGCGGTGAGCTCCAACTAAATTTAGCACCGCGCTATGGGACCAGAAACACCTCGACGCGGCGGTTCTTCGCTCTGCCGAGCTCGGTGTCGTTGCATGTGACCGGCAAGATCATGCCGTATCCCTCGGCGCGTATGCTCTTGGCGCGGTCCGTCGGGGCGACCGCAAGGAGCTCGCGGCGCACCGCGTCGGCGCGCTTCATCGCCAGCTCGAGATTGGGACTGACGCCGCCGAGATCGTCGGTGAATCCCGCGAGCAGCACCGTCGAACCTGTCCGTGTGTTTTGCAAATAGCGGGCCAGGCGCCGGATATCCTGACGTGCCTTGGTGTCGAGCTGATCGGAGCCGAGAGAGAACCGGTAGGTGATGGAGAGGCGTTGGCCGCGTGCCCCGATGTCGCGGAACCTTTGCAAGGATGCGCGATCAGCATTGGTCTCGCGGGTGTTGAGGCTGTTGGCATGGTTGTCCGGCATCGCTTCGATTTTCTGATCAAATGTGCCGCTCTGGCCGTCCATCCTCTCGACGCTTCCCTCGCTCACGCCGGGCGACGACAGCAAGTCGTCGGCGCGGTCGTCGGCCGCGATAAAGTTCCCGAACTGGCGAGCATATCCTTCCAGCGGAAAGGGTGTGAATAGATACAGTCGTCGCGCCAGCGGAAAATCTTCGGTCTTCACATTGAACGAAGTGACAGCCTGCTCGATGCCGCAGCTCCCTTTGAGACGCGGGGACTTGACCTGATCGGTCACGAGGGTTGCGGGCGCGAAACCGATGCTTGCGTCATCAGCCGCCACCGCCTTCATGAGGTCCGGATAGGTCCCGTGCGACGGGGCGGACGCGAGATCGAGGCCGCAGGTTTTCATGACCAGGCTCTGGAACGACTCGAACGTGCCCGATGTGCCGGTGCGGATGTGAAGGTTGATCGGCCCGGAACCCCTGCCGAGCTCGCGCCAGTCGCGGATCTTGCCGGCAAAGACCTTCGCGAGCCGACACAGGCCGATCGAGTCGAGCGGGTTGTGTTTGTTCACCACGACACTGACCGCGTCGAGCGCGACGACGTGCTCGATCTGGCTGCGTTCGACCGGTTCCAGATTGGCGGCCTTGGCGAGCACGCGAATTTCGCCATCAGAATAATCGCGCGAGGACATGCCGATTTGCGCGACCTTGTCGGTGATTCCGTCTTTGGCGGTATCCGAACCGGTTGAGCGTACTGTAATGCGAAAGCATGGTGCATCGGGACTTGGTTTTCGCAGCTGATAAAGACGCACGTCATTGCGGTCGTCATCGCTGCGCGTAACTTGGAAGCCATTGACGTTTGCAAAGCCCTGAATCAGTGAGGGCATGACCCCGGGACCGACGGTGCTGGATCCTTGCGTCGTGAGCTCCTCGAAGTTTCTGCAGGGTGCCAGGCGCTGCGCGTCGGTCACCACGACGAGCGGAGGCGGAGCGATACAGCGCCCGGCGCTCATGGTCTGGCTCGCCGGGCAGGTGCAGCCGCTGGCGCCGGCGATCTGACCGGCCGGGCAGGCCGCCGCATCGGGCGGCGAGGCGCGCTGACAGTTCTCGAAATCGCTGCGCTTGAAATGCATTTCGCCGGCGCTGGTGTTGACGATGAAGAATTGATCGTCCAAGCGCACGAGCAGGCCGCTTTGCGGCGGAAATTTCGGATCGTTCTTTGAACAAACCGTAACCGTCAAGCCGACTGGATTTTGCGCGACGCCCGGTGCGGTCCGTGCAGTAGGAACAGCAATGTCGCACAAGCATTGCTCCACTCGTCGCGCGCGAAGGTCTGATGGGGCTCTGTTGCAATGTGGTCATCCTTCTTGTTCCGCCGGCACGTCGGTTAAATCCGGCGTGCAGGCATCAAAGCTCGCGGGCTGGCCGCCAAGGATGGCCGCGATATCGAACCGCTGCAGGACGATCTCGAAACCAGCCTCCGGGGCGGAATCTGCGAACAGCCGCTCGACGAAACCGTAGGAGATATCGCGGGTCGTTTTCAGCTTCAGCCGTGCATGATAGTGGCCGACGTCGCCGAATAGCGGCGGTCTCGTCGACGCTCGCTGTATGAAAACGACCGACGCAGTCGCCGAATCGTGGCCGGAAATGGCGAGAGGCGCAAACAATTGTCGCGTCTTGTCGTCGAGGCTCGTGACCGTGAAATTTCCGTTGAATGCCTTCGCGCGCCCACTGTTGTCCACCGCGAGGTTGATGGCGAGCACGGTGCCGGTGCGAGCGCCGTCATTGGCAATGGTGATTGGAACGACGAAGTACTCGTCGAACGAACCTGGCCCCCGCCCGTATTGCCAATTGCAGCCGGCGACGATCGTCAAATGCGGCTGCTTGAGCACGGTTTCGTAGAGGCTGACGCCCGAAAAGACGAGCGAAACGAGCGAAATGAAGAGCGCGGCCCGCCTGAGAATGGCGGTAGAACGGCGCACCTTCCACGCGACATACGAGGCCGCCACCGCCACCCATCTGCGTCGTCCCGGCGACGCGCCTCCGCCTCGCTCTTTCATCTGAGACTCGGGTGTCACGTGCGTCTGCCCTGACAACCCCATGGTGACGCAGTTCGCCTAAGCTTTTATGACCGCACCCGGGTGCTTGTTGGGGATTGCGGCGCGAAGGCAGTGGCCGTGGCCAGGAATGTGGCCGCTCGGAGCCACTGCAAATCATTCTCGTGGTTTCCCAATACCTGCGCATCGGGCAGACGCCGCCCGCCGTGATCGCCCCGCTACATCATCGAGATTCGCAAGCGCGGCTCGATGCTTGCCGGCGACCGACGCCGCGTGGGAGGTCATCTACTTTCCGGCAAACCTTTCCAGCACCGGCAGCCATGTCTGCTGCTCCTTCTGGACGAACGCGAGGGCGTCAATGGGCGACATTGCGCGCGAATAGCTGCCGATGTTTCCAAGCCTCTTCTTGAAATCCTGGTCAGTGACAACCTGGCGCAGATCGTCGCTGACCTTGCGGATGATCGGTTCGGGGGTGCCGATTGGCGCCACCAGGATTTGCCAGCCGGTGGCGGAAAAGCCCGGGATGGTCTCTGCCACGGTCGGCAGATCGGGAAACTGGGGCAGGCGCTCCGGCGATGCAACCGCGATCAGATTGACCGACTTTGCATTCACCGCGCCGGCGATGCCCGAATAGCCCTCGATGATCATGGAAACCCGGCCGGCGGCCACATCCCCGAGCGCGGGCGCCGGGCCGCCCGTATAGGGAACCGCAAGCAGCTTGATATCGGCCCGCGTCTGCAAGAGTTCGCCGGTCAAGTGCGTGAGCCGCCCGATGCCGGTCACCGCGATGGAGATCTTTCCCGGCTCTTTTTTTGCCAGCGCAATGAGCTGCGGGAGCGAGGTGATGTTGAGCGCGGGGTTCACCGCGACAAACATCGGATTTTCGGCTGTGAATCCGATCGGGAGAAAATCGCGCGGCAATTTCAGCGGAAGATTGTCCGCAACCGTCGGCAGCGCCACGAATGTCGAAAGTGCAGGCATGAAGAGCGTGTAACCGTCGGGTGCAGCACCGGAAGCGGCACGGGCCGCGATGCTGCCGTTCGCTCCCGGATGATTGATGACTACCACCTGCCGTCCCCAGATTTGGCTCAAGCCCTCGGCGACAAAGCGCGTGTCGACGTCCGGGGTAGAGCCGGCGGCCGCGTCGGAAATGACCGTCACTGGCCTGTCCGGATAGTTGCTCCCTTGCGCGTGCGCGGGGCAGGCCGCCGGCAATGTCAGGAACCACAGGCCGGCAATGCGGAGCCAATACTGACATCTGCTCATGTCGTCCTCCACGCAATCGCGAGCCATTAGCCGCCGCGGGTGGGAATACGCTTTCCGTTCGAAGATTCCGCCTACGCGCTGGCTGCGACACGCACCGGCATGGATTGCCCACCGCGATAGAGCGCCAAGGTCGAGACGATTCCACACAGGCCCGCGGCCATCAGCCAGAACCCGGGCGAAGCCTTGTCCTCGGTCACCTTGATCAGCCAGGTCGACACCAGCGGGGTGGCGGTACCGAACAGCGCCGCCGCCAGGCTGAAGGCGAGCGAGAAGCAGGTCGCACGCACGTGAGCCGGCACCAGCTCCGACAGCGCCGCCACCATCGCGCCGTTGTAGACACCGAAATAGAACGAGAACAGCAGTTCGACCGCGAGCATCTTGGCAAACGTCGGCGAGGCGACCAGCCATGCCAAGGCCGGATAGGCGGTAAAGAAGGCCAAAATGGCGATCGTCAGCAGCACGGCCTTGCGGCCGATCCGGTCGGATACCGCGCCGCCGATCGGCAGCCAGATGAAATTCGTGGCCGCGACGCACAGCGTCACCAGGAGACTGTCCGCTTCCGTGAGCTTGAGCACGCTCTTGCCGAAGGTCGGCGTGTAGACGGTGATGAGATAGAACGTCACCGTGGTGAGCACCACCAGCAGCATGCCGAGCAGCACGATCGGCCAATTCGCCACCATCGAGCTGAAAATCTCGGCCGAGGTCGGATGCTTCTTTTGCGCAAGAAACTCGGGCGTTTCCTGCAGCGAGCGGCGCAACACGAAAATGAACGGCACGATCAGGCAGCCGATGAAGAAGGGGATGCGCCAACCGCCGTCAGCGATCTGCTGGGATGTTAAGGCGGCATTCATGGCAAAGCCGATGATGGCCGCGAAGATGATCGCCACCTGCTGGCTCGCCGACTGGAACGACGTGTAGAATCCCTTGTTACCCGGGCCGGCGATCTCAAACAGATAGATCGACACGCCGCCGAGCTCGACGCCGGCGGAAAAGCCCTGCAGCAGCCGGCCAATCAGCACGATCAGCGGCGCCGCCAGCCCGATGCTCGCATAGGTCGGGGTGACCGCAATGAAGATCGTACCAAAGCCCATGATCGCCAGCGTCACGATCAATCCCTTGCGGCGGCCGATCCGGTCGATGTAGGCGCCGAGCACGATGGCGCCGACCGGCCGCATCAGGGCGCCGAGCCAGAACGTCGTGAAGGTGAGCAGCAATCCGGTGACTTCATTGTCGGTCGGAAAAAAGGCCTTCGCGATATAGGTCGCGTAGAAGCCGAACAGGAAGAAATCGAACATTTCCAGGAAATTGCCCCCCGTCGAGCGCAGGATGGCGCCGACCGGCGATGAAATCTCCGGGTGCTGCGATGGGGATTGCGACATGGATAGGCCTCCCTGATCGTCCGGCTCTTCGGCTCGGATCTGCGAATTGCCGACTACCCGCGCCGGGCACCGGGGATCCTTGGCGCCACCGGCGCCACGGCCCTTGCGCCCACACGCCACTTTGGCATGCCGCCGCCTACAATCATATAGGAGCGTAGCGGCCGGGAACGATTTGGATCAAGCCCTCTGCGGACCGGCTTTTATCCGAAATTGCCCCGAGGACTATGCTAGCTTGGGGACCACCGAAACCAGCCGGATGGCTTAAGGACTGGCAGATGATGCGGCGGCGGCAATTCATCAACCTGCTCGGTGGCGCTGCTGCTGCACGTTGCATCCTGTGGCCGCTCGCCGCGCGCGCCCAAGCACCCATGCAAGCTCCCGTGCAAGGGCCCGCCAAGGTCTGGCGGATCGGGATCGTGGTCGAGGGCATGCGATCCGCCGCCTATGACGGATTCCTGCAGGGCATGGACGAGCTCGGCTATGTGGCGGGCAAGAATTATTTGATCGAGTGGCGGTTTGCCGACGGGCGCTATCTGCGCATTCTGGAGCTCGTGGGCGACTTCGCGAAGCTGAATATCGACCTCATCTTCCTCGGCAGTCCCGCCATGGTCTATCCGGTGCGGCAGGCGACCCACACCATTCCGATCGTCATGGGCTACTCGATTGATCCGGTCGGCAATGGCTTCGTGTCGAACCTGTCACATCCGGGAGGCAATATCACCGGAATGGCGAGCTCCGGGGAGGATACCTCCGGCAAGCAATTGCAATTGCTGGCGGGGGTCGTGCCCAACCTGTCGCGCATCGGGCTCGTCCAGAACCCGGAGAGCTCTGACTATGCGTCGATCCTGGACAGCACGCGCGCCGCCGCCCAAAAAGCCGGCCTCGAGCTCGTGCCGGTGGACGCGCGCGCACCGCAGGATATCGACGATGCATTCGGGGTCTTGAGCCGGGAGCGCGTCGGCGCCGTCAAAGTTTCATCGGACAGATTTTTCCTGACACAGCCACAGCGGTTTGCCGACCTGGCGCTCAAATATCGCTTGCCGTCGGTGTTTGCCGAGCGCGCCTATGTGGAGGCCGGCGGGCTGATGAGCCTGGGCGAGAGCTTGCGGGATTTCTACCGCCACGCCGCCACTTTCGCGGACAGGATTTTCAAAGGCGCGCGGCCCGGCGACCTACCGGTCGAGCAGCTCTCGCTGTTTGATCTCGTGGTCAATCGCAAGACCGCCCAAGCGCTGGGCGTAGGGCTTCCGCCGCGGACAGATGTCGCCGCCTACGACGTGATTGATTGAGGGATCACTCCGGCTTCGCAGCCGAGAACTTAACCGCTTTGGCCCACTTCGCGGTATCGTCGACGAGGAATTTCTCAAAATCGGCCGACGATCGCGCGAACATTGCACCACCCAAATCGCCGAGGCGAGCCCTTATTTGGGTATCGGTGTGGATCGCGCTTATTTCCTTGTTGAGCTTCTCAATGATCTCAGCGGGCGTGCTCTTGCGTAAACCAATGGCCACCATTGGCTTGCCTCGTCGCCTGGCACGAAATTTGCCACGGCGGATCCGACAATGCTTCAAAGCGCATAGCTGTCTACTGCGGGCCCGGCACCACGGTAGGGCACATGTGTCATATCTAGGCCGGTCATCGCCTTGAAGAGTTCGCCAGCGAGATGGTTCGTACTTCCGGCACCCGCCGATGCCATTGCGAACTTGCCGGGGTTCGCTTTAGCATAGGCAATCAACTCGGGAAGGGTCTTGGCTGGAACAGATGGATGCACCACCGCGACAAGCGGTCCCCGGCTCATGCCAACGAACGCAATGTCGCGGACGAAGTTGAGGCTGAGGTTGTCATAGAGAGTGGCGTTGATGGCAGCGGCCGTGTCGCCCCGAGAGGCGTATAACCGTCGGCCGGCGCACGTATGACCATCTCCGTAGCGAGATTGCTGGAGGCTCCGGGCCGGTTGTCGATAACGAATGACTGGCCGGGCCGTGCAGGCAACAACTGACCCGTCAGGCGCACAAAAATGTCCGCTCCGCCGCCTGCGGCATATCCAACGATGCAACGCAGCGGCCGCGTCGGATAGGTTTGCGCCCTTGCGAAGCGCGGCAGGATTGGAAGCGCGGCAGTACCCGCGGCAGAAATCGACGGCGCGGTTTCATGAAAGGTTCGTTATTCATTTCCGAATATCGAGGCACATCGGTCGCCGATGCAGCCGCGCGATTGTCTGCGTTCTCGGTAAAGCGTCCTGAATGGCTTCGAACAGGGGTTCCACGCCAAGGTCGACGAAGGTCCCGAAGATCTCGTCGTGGTGCGCAGGCAAGT
>Ga0179587_10001518_pt1 | contig 10611 bp, 8 predicted proteins | sample CZODoug2_1_08_16_FD_185932 | JGI IMG/M metagenome (GOLD analysis project Ga0179587, IMG submission 185932) | Vadose zone soil fungal communities from Angelo Coast Range Reserve, California, USA - CZODoug2_1_08_16fungal | ecosystem: Environmental > Terrestrial > Soil > Vadose zone | place: USA...
AACTTCGGCTAGCGCTGGCACTGCGACACGTCGGATTCCGAATCGGTCCGTGGCGGCAGCAATCAAAACTATGAATATCGCGCCTGCTACAATCGCCGCCAAATTCGCCCATTGCGTCGCGCGCGCCGCAAGGCCGAAGCTTTTCTGCAGAAGAGTCGGGGTCATGAGGAGAACAACTACAACACCGGAGACCAATATGCATGTTGAGAGAATCGAGGCCAAAACGGCCTTAGGATGATCCCGAATAACCACCCTGAGCGGCAACTCCTGGGATAGCAATCCCTCCTTTTGCATTTCCTGGAAGACAGTTGTTTCCGCAAGCCAGCGTCGCAACAGAACCGCAATGAATCCGAAGATTCCGCCGAGAACGAACGGGATTCGCCACGCGCCCCGAAGAATCAGTTCACTGCCGAAAGTCAGATCAAGCCCGATTGCAGTTAAGGAGCCGAGCAAGAGTCCTGTACACAAGCCGCTGGTCAGCAGGCCGATCGCAAGACCCGACTTCCTGTTTGCGGCATGTTCTGCGACGAATACCCACGCCCCCGGAATCTCCCCACCCAATGCTGCGCCTTGCACAATTCGCATGAGAAGTAGAAGTAATGGTGCAGCGATTCCAACGGACGCAAACGTCGGCAGCAGACCGATCGTCAGAGTTGGCAGCGCCATCAGAAGTACGCTCACGGTAAATACGCGCTTACGGCCACGTGTGTCGCCGAAGTGTGCCAGCACGATCCCGCCCAAGGGCCGCGCGAAATAGCCAGCTGCGAAAATGCCGAAAGATTGAACCTGGCGAACCCATTCGGGAAGATATGGCGGAAAGAATATCCTCGCGATCACCGAAGTGAAGAAGACAAAGATCACGAAATCATAGAACTCTAGGGCTCCCCCGATGGAAGCAAGCAAGAGAGTCCGCGTTTCAGAGGGTTTCATTTGCCACCTGCTCGTCCTCAGTGCACTGCCTTCTTATGAACACGCCAACCGCCCTGGTATTCCTGACAAAAAGAGGGCTCGACGGAATATTCTGCTGAACCGCATGTTCGTATTAGTGCCGCAACGTTGGACACTTGGCGCCAAATTCCCAAAAAGGAAAGCACACCTCCATACGCCTCGACACGCATGTGATGTGCGACGCGTTCCTGCCAAATGCTGTTCGAATACATCCGTGAGGGCGATGCGGGCTTTTTGCGGTGATCGGTCTCCGCGGGTGGTTAGATCAAGTAACGCGATCAGCGAATCCAGATGGGCGCAGCGCCGCGGCAATTTTCTTTCGCGCCCGAAAGAGCCTCGTTCGGACGGTGGTTGGCGTCACATTGAGCATTACACTCACTTCCTCTGTGGTGTACCCCTCAAGCCCGCAGAGAAGTAGCACCGATCGCTGTGGCCCGCCCAAGCCCGACAGCTTTTTTGCCAACGCAAGAGCGGATTGCTTGTTTACGAGAGCTTGTTCGGGGTCGGGCCCTGGAGACGGGAGGCGTTCGACAATTTCTCTTACCTCGGTGGAAGCGGTGGGCTCCGAGAATCTTGCCAGTCGGTTCTTTCTCTGCCGCAGAATGCTCACGGCCTCGTTCACCAGAATTCTTACTAGCCAACTCCGGAAAGCACCTTCGTGCCTGAAACTTGGGAGCTTGCAGAAAGCCAGGAGAGAGGAGCTTTGCACGGCATCCTCGGCTTCCTCGTGACTGTGGAGCACACGCGAGGCAAGACCGTAGAGCAAACGGCGGTACTTTGAAAACAGAACGTTGAGGGCCTCTTGATCCCCCTGCAAGCCGTTCGCGATCAGATTGTCATCATCCAAATGGGTTCGCGATATTGCCTCCGGCATCACAGATCTTCTCCTTAGTGGCCTGGCGAATTGTCACAGTGGGGAAAATTCGACCGCTGGTCAGCCCGTCCTGCGAATCACTAGCAGGGTCAAGTCGTCCACCTGTTTTGCTCCCGATTGGAAGTTGCGGTGGTCGGAGAGACACTCCGAAATCAGCTTCGAAGGTGTCGTTCGAAGGTGTTGCCTGGCGACACGCTTTATCCGATGGAAACCATATTCTTCTCCGGCAGAATTACAGGACTCCGTCAATCCATCCGTGTAGAGCAGCAGCATGTCTCCAGGATCAAGAGAGAGGCGGCGAGACGGAAATCGAACGCCGTCAACCACTCCGAGGGGAATCCCCGTGGCAGATTCGTGACGCGCGGTGTCTTTGCGAAGGTGCACCACCGGCGGGTGTCCCGCGCTTACGAACTCGACGCCGCCGTGTCGTTCGGCACGGCCCACAACGAGCGTTGCAAATTGGCCGGCTAACGTAATCTGGGAGAAGATGCGATTCGCGGCCTCCACCATGATGTCCAACGGAGGATCGGAATCAGCAAGGCTGCGAAATGTGGCGTGAAGGTGACTCTTCAGCATCGAAGCGGCCACACCCTTCCCCGAGACATCCCCCAGAAGAAAAAACAAACCAGAGTTGGATTCGAAGAAATCGCAGTAGTCGCCGCTGAGAAGGCCAGCCGGGGCGTAGTGGTAGCAAATCTGCCACCCAGGATCCGAAGAATCGTGCCTGGGAAGCAGTGCCTGCTGAAGGCAAGCGGCCAAGTTGAGTTCGCTCTCCAGAGCATCCCGTTCCTTGTGTGTCAGATCATCGAGACAAAAATCCAGGAGTGGGTTGGCATTGGTGCATTCAACGAATTCTGATTGGTCACTGCGTGCCATCAAGTCGTTGTCCTGGTCGCACATGGAATAGTCCGTAGGAAGCATCGTCATGAGCCTATGGAGCAAAACGTCAATGGTAATTGGCCCGGATCTTGTGCCGTCCGCTTCCCGCCTGACACACGCAAGACCGGTTGAGGGCTTTCGATCCACACCATAAGAGGTTGATTGAAATGAGTGGTGCATTGCTTATCTGGCTTGCTTGAATTCATGGGCATCCTTATTTCTGGCTGCTGTCAGGATGTGAAACACGCTCGCGTGCAATCTATTCCCGCTCACGGGATGCCTCATGGTGTTGACTCTGAGCCTTGAACACCGTTCTAGCGGGAACTGGAAACTAAACTGAATCGTTGGCGGCCTGTCTGAGCAAATCACATTCGGGCTGAACCGTCGGTAAATTTGTTGCTGAACCGACAATCGGTCTCCCGCGCACAACTATCTTCGGAGGCGTGCAAGCGTCTCTCCAAAGCCTGCTGCCAAGTCTCCACAAAGTTGAAGTGAGTGCCTCCTACTGAGGGAATACTTGTGGAGGTCCGGTGTTATTCAGAGGGAAGTAATAAGGTTCGAATTTGGCGAGTTCTGCCCGAGTGGTAGCGGATATCGCCGTCGAGCCCTCCAAGGATCCTCACTCGCTGTATATCAGCAAGGTGGAGCGCGAGCAGGTGCACGAAGCGATCCAGCAGCCCCCCGTGGAGTTTCGTGAGATCATCCTGTTGCGCGAGTACGAGGAGTTGTCCTACCAGGAAATCGCTGTTGTCCTGGGGTGCGCGGCAGGGACAGTCATGTCGCGCCTCGGAAGGGCGCGATCGAAATTTGGAGTGCTGCTTTCCGACACCTCGCAGAGTCGCGATCGACGAGAGAAGGAATCTTGCGAATGAACCGCTGCGATGAACACGCCGCCGACATCCTCCTCTATCTCCGTGATGAGCTAACCGGCCAGAAGCTGGATGAGTTTCGGGACCACCTAGCAAGCTGTCCCGACTGCAGGGCGCAGCTCGAGGAAGAGCTCGCACTATCGTCACTCTTACGCAAGTCCCGGCCACTCTATTCGGCCCCGGAGACACTTCGCGCGCGCGTGGCGGCGACTGTCGTTCAAGAACTTTCCACATCCGCCGGTGTGCCTGATCCTTTTGGCGGAATACGTTTGCAAGGATTTGCGCGATGGTTGAGCGATACTGGCAAGCGCGCATTCGGATGGAAGCTTGTGGCTGCCACAATCCTATTGTTCGTCCTGGGATTGGTCTTCGTTCCAGATATTGCGCAGCGCTTGCGGGCCGCAGCTTACGTGGAGGCTGCGACCCAGACTCACCGCAGCTATCTGAACGGCGAGTTGCCGCTTCAGTGCCGATCTGACTCTCCTGAAGCAGTTACTGCGTGGTTCGCAGACAAGACCCCATTCCACTTTCGACTGCCAGCCTCTCAGCCGGCGCTGCACGCCACACCCGCTTACCGTTTGACCGGGGCGCGCATGGTCAGCTACAGAGGTAGTCCAATGGCATTGGTCGCCTACGAGACACCCACAGAGAAAATCAGCCTTCTCGTCGCCTCCTGCAAATCTGCGATCGCCGCAGGAGGAGACGAGGTCCGCTCAGGAAATCTCACCTTTCACTATCGGAGGGGTGAAACTTTCGAGGTGATTACTTGGAGCAATCACGGCCTTACATACGCTCTAGTGTCTTCGTTGGCGAGCTCCGCACAGCACTCATGCTTAGTCTGCCACCAAAACATCAAGGATCCCGCTACGGGCAAACCATGACACTGATCGCAATTCGCGCGCGCTCCGTCTTCGCCGGACTCCTACTGCCAGCCGCTTCCACGCATTGCTCATTGCAAGTGCTTTGAATACAGCGAGCGACAATCAGAATAAAGCCATTGGTGGTGAGTCTACGCGATTCGGTGGAAGGGACGAGGACGGGTACCTTCACGAAAGGGCGTCCGTCTCGTGGATGCGGACCTGATCAAGGAAGAGGCGGATCGTTACACTGACGGCCACGGTACTTGTGGGGGGGCACGGTAAGCTTGAGGATGAGATCAGCGACCGCGTGACGTCGCGTTCGTCTGCACTCGGCTGCGAGAGTCCGCAACTCGCTTGCGAATTCTCGCAAGTCCCTTCATACGCGCCTAGCAGGGTGGCAATCAGTTCTGGACCTAAATAGAAAAGCATGGACGGAACTCCATTGGGTAATCCGCGAGGGCAGCGGCAGCTTTTCTTATTCCTCTCACGAGGACAAAACACTCACACAGTTCATTTATTCCGTAATTGAGCGACAAAACATTCCTGTAGGCTCACCGCAATGAGCGCCGCGGCGTCCCATTGTTGGGATCGCTCCTATCATTTGCTTTACGTAGCGCTCTAAACCCCCTTCTGCTCAGCCCGGAATAAAATTCGACCATGCGTGTTCCCTATAGCGGAGCAGTGGCTCGTCGTGCCCCAGGCCATAGATTGTCGATTTAGCCAGATATCGGGGTCCGTCGAGGCGACCGGTAGGGAGAGCAAGAATGAAAATCGGTTTTGTGAGTATGCCCGTGACAGGGCACCTGAATCCCATGACTGCGCTAGCACGCAAGCTGCAATCGCGCGGAAATGAAGTCGTGTTTATTGGCCTTCCAGATGCCGAACCCATCGTTCGTGCAGCGAATTTGAATTTCGTACCCTTTTGCGAAAAAGAGTATCCAGTAGGTTCCGTAGTCAAAGGCTACGCTCCTTTGGCGAAGCTGCACGGTTTACATGTGGTCGAGCATTCGGCCAGGGAAACACATCCCGGCCGCTGTAAATCGGCGTTGGAGGATTTGCCGGAAAAGTTGGCAGCGACAGGCGTCCAGGCACTGGTGATCGACACCGTACACTTTTTCGTCGAACTTGTGCCAATGCGCCTTGGCATGCCGTACGTGCACATTTGGAACATACTTCATGTTGATCGCTCCGGATCAAGCCCAGCCTGCTTTTTCACGTGGCCGTATGAGACGACACCCGAAGCTCTCGCCAGGAACGTCGATGGATTGAAAAAGGCCGGCGGGTTGCTTGCGCCCGTTTTGGCGGTTGCGAAGTCTTATGCGGAAAAGAATAGATTACAGATCGACTGGAACGATCCTGCTGCAACCATTTCTAAACTGGCCGTGATCACACAGACACCGAAGGAGTTTGATTTCCCTATCTCCAATTGGCCTCCCCAGTTTCATTACGCGGGCCCCTTTCACGATGACGAAGGACGGGAACAAGTGCCTTTTCCTTGGGAAAAATTGACCGGGGCACCTCTGATCTACGCTTCCATGGGAACGCTGCTGAACGGCATGGAGTACGTGTATCGCGCCATCCTTGAGGCGGCTGGGAAATTTCCGGAGACTCAACTTGTCCTTTCGGTGGGCAAGAATATCGATCCCGACGATCTTCGGCCAATTCCATCGAACGTAATCATCGTCAGCACAGCTCCACAAATTGAACTACTGAAGCGTGCATCGCTTTGCATCACGCATGCAGGACTGAATACAGCTCTGGAAGCACTGGCGCAAGGTGTGCCCATAGTGGCGATCCCGATAGGGTTCGATCAACCGGGCGTCGCTGCCAGAGTCGCATATCACAGAGTAGGTGAATTCGTGGAAGTAGGGGACCTTACGGCAGAACGTCTCGCGCAGTTGATTCAGAGAGTGCGACAGAATCCAAGCTATCGCGACAATGCCCGTTACTTCCAGAAAGTGATTGCACGGACTCAGGGGCTAGACTTGGCCGCCGACTTGATTGAGCGCGCATTCAAAACGAATCAGATCGTGGATCCGGCTCGACATCCTGGGGTCCGTCGAGGCGAGCGGCAGGGAGAGCAAGAATGAAATTCGGGTTTGTGAGTCTTCCCGTAGCAGGACACTTGAATCCGATGACCGCGCTTGCGCGGAAGTTGCAATCGCGCGGAAACGAAGTGGTGTTTTTCGGCGTTCCGGATGTAGAACCTATCGTCCGTGCTGCCAATCTGAACTTCGTGCCCTTTTGCGAGAAAGAGTATCCAGTAGGTTCCATGACTGAAATCTACGGTCGCGTCGCGAAGTTGCATGGAGAAGATGTGTTGCGCTGTCATGTGGAGGAAATAGCGCCCGCGTTCCTCAAAACGGCGTTGGGATGTTTCCCCAAAAAGCTGGCGGCGTCGGGCGTTGAAGCGATGGTGCTCGACATGGGACACACGTTCCTCCAACTTGTGCCGTTGAGCCTGGGAATACCTTACGTGCAGATTTCGAATTCGCTTCACATCGATCCCTCTGGTGCGACTCCAGCCTGTATTTTCAGTTGGCCGTATGAGAATACCCCGGAAGCTTTTGCCAAGAACATAGAGGGGTTGAAGAAAATCGGCGGTTATTTTGCGCAGATTTTGGCAGCGGCGAGGCCTTATGCCGAAAAGGTGGGACTACAGATAGATTGGAATAATCCCAGCGCAACCAATTCCAAATTGGCAGTAATCACCCAGACGCCTAAGGAGTTCGATTTCCCAATCTCCAATTGGCCTCCCCAGTTTCATTATGCGGGCCCATTTCACGACGACGAAGGACGGGAGCAAGTGCCTTTTCTATGGGAGAAGCTGACGGGCAAACCTCTCATTTATGCTTCCCTGGGAACCCTAGTGAATGGTCTGGATCACGTGTATAAAATCATCCTTGAGACGGTTGGGAAACTTCCAGAGATCCAGGTTGTCCTTTCGGCGGGCAAGAATGTCAAACCCGGGGACCTTGGCTCAGTTCCATCGAATACGATTCTCGTTCGCTCGGCTCCTCAGATTGAATTGCTGAAGCGTGCAACACTTTGCATCACGCATGCCGGGTTGAATACAACACTCGAGGCTCTTGGACAGGGAGTACCCATGGTTGCCATTCCGATCGGATACGATCAACCAGGCGTCGCTGCCAGGATTGCATATCACGGAGTAGGCGAATTCGTGGAAGTAGGGGACCTTACGGCAGAACGTCTCTCAGATTTGATTCAGAGAGTACAAGCGAATCCAAGCTATCGCGACAGAGCTCGTTACTTCCAGAAAGTGATTGCACAGACTCAGGGGCTAGACTTGGCCGCCGACGTGATTGAACGCGCATTCAAAACGAATCAGATCGTGGATTCAGCTCGACATCCTGCCGCGCCATTGCACAGGTGAGATATTTGTGCGCTGTTAGGCGTCCTTGGGGAATTCACCGGTGAGAGTCACAGTCGATGTTCTTGGATTTGTCAGAGAGTGGTGCCTGGCGCAACAACCAACGGCTTCATCTCGACAGGTGCATCTTCTTCAGCAGCTCGGTGTATCTCGGGTCGTGCCGGAGGTTCTTCAACAACGGATCGTTTTTGATCTGGATCAGCCCGCCATCTCGCTGTTTGTAGGCGCGCTCCAGCCATTCAAACGACTTGTCTGACTCTCCACGAAAGGCATACACCTCAGCAATCTGAGAGGCGGCACCATTGTTATACTTCGCGATAAGCCCGGACAAGGCAGCATTCGAATCCTGATCACGGCCGAGCGCATGATAAGCCAGTGCTTGGCCCGTAAGTTTCCCCCACTCGAGTGGTTCCTTTTCAATTTCTGCGAGCGCCTGCTGCGGCTTTCCTTCAGCCACGAGAACTTCACCCAGATCCGCATGGACAAAGGCAGTCTTCGGGTTCAACTCCAGAGCTCTCTGGAGGTTGGGCCAGGCTTCACCGTATCGGCCGGCTGCGTACAGCAGGTATCCCAGGCGCAAATAGGCATCCGAACGAAGAGGGTCGACCGCGATCGCCTGCTCCTCAAGCTTGATTGCCTCGTCGAGATTGCCCAATACTTCGGATAGGAACGAACGCACTCGAAAGACTTCGCCGCTACCTGGCCCTAAGGCCGCCGCTTTGCTAAGGGAAATTTCGGCGGCATCCCAGTCCCAATCCTCAGTCATCTGCGTCCTGGCCAGCGCCAGATAGCCTAAGGTCGAGGCAGGATCGAGCGCAATGGCCCGCTCCGCGTCGTGCCGGGCCTTGCGAAAACCTTCTGTATCATCGGTCAAACCGTCTAGCGCCATCATGGTCTGCACCGACGACCGCAAAGCCCAGACGGGCGCATATTTCTCATCGAGTTTGATAGCGGCCTCGGTATAAGCGAGGGCCTTGCTGAGGTCTTCCTTGCTCTGTCCCCGCCCCACAAAGTAATTCGCCTGGAGGTAAGCCTGATATGCTTCCGGACTCGTGCTGCGAAAGGCCGGAGCAATCGGCTGGCCGTTGCCTCCCAGCAACTTCAGTTGCAACGCCTCGGTCGCGGCCTGGGAGATTTCATCCTGCACGGCAAAGATGCCTTTAATCTCCCGGTCGTACGTCTGCGACCAAAGCTGAAAACCATCGTCCGTCTCGATCAGTTCCGCAGTGATGCGCACCTGGTTGCCCTCGCGGCGCACACTTCCCTCAAGAACATTGGCCACGCCGAGCTTCCGTCCCACCTCGCGTAGGTCCTCATTTTTGCCCTTGAACTGAAAGGTCGAGGACCGTCCAATGACTTTTAGGCCCGAGACTTTGGCGAGGCCGTTGATCAGCTCTTCAGTGAGTCCATCCGAAAAGTACTCCTGATCTTTGCCAGGGCTGATGTCGGCAAAAGGCAGAACCGCGATGGAGGTATTCTTCAACGACGGAGCATTCGCTCCCTTTCGTGAGGACCGGAAGTGCCCGCCTATCGCCGTACCCGCCGCAACTACCAGCGCCGCTATGATTCCAGCCTTCAACAGCACTTGCCTGCCAGAAGCACTTTTCAGTTCTGAACGTGCGGTGCCGGGTTCAGCCTTCTCTTTCGTTATTTTCCCTTCTGTTTCCTGTGGCGTGGACAATTCTGCCTGCTCGGCCGCGCTCTCATCTATAACGGGTGCAATGAACCGGTATCCTCGCTTGGTCACCGTTTCGATGAATTCAGGTTTATCAGGCCGGTCACCCAAGATTTTTCGAATATCCAGAATGTATTTCCTGAACACCTCCGGATTGACATAGGTTTCAGGCCACAGCTTATCTAGAATTTCGTCCTGAGTGACTAGCCGCCCTGGATTTTCAACCAAGTAACGCAGGACGTCGAAGGCTTTCGGGGCAATTGGAACCCGCTCTTGCCCGCGCAATAAACACTGGTTTGCTGTGTCGAGGCGGAATGACTGAAAGGATTTCATCTTTCGAATCCAACCCGCTTGGATGGCGGAAAGTATTCCGCCTTAATAGCGTTCAGTGCATTCCTTGTCAGGCCGTTTCCAGTGGCGCCGCTGCACAGGACACCACGCTTCTTTAAGGGCCATGAATACGGTAAGCGACATGGTTCCCTCAACCAAACGGGTACGAGTTCCGCCGCTGCTGCACTGAAGATAGGGGCGAAGGCGCTGAGAAGTCCGCAGGATTTCATAAGGAATTCGTCAAGGAAGTTAGCTTCAGGAAAGGAATCACCTTTTATACTTTCCTAAATTCCGCCTCGAAGATGGATTAGAGTATTTCGGTGCTGTCATCGGTACATTTTTGGCCATCTTTTAATCTTCGCTCTCACCTAATGCCCGTGTTTTCCATGACATAGCGGCCGCACAAGGAATCCACAGAATCCGGACAGGAACTTCACTCCTACTTTCCTAAAGGTTTCTAGTGTAGGACTCGGACGCTTGAGGATTTTGCGTTCGCAGTCCGCCATCCGAGATCCAGGGGAAACACAATCTCGCTTGGCGGTGCTTAGTCCCAGCCCAGAAACCATTTAGAGGAGGGCATGGTGTTTCTGAAAGACGGAGAGATGAGTGAATTTCCGGTTGGAGCGGCAGCTCTGGAAGGGGGCGCGATGCATAACACTGCGGCATTGCGCTATCTTGACGAACTGTTCCGCTACGCAATGGTTCTCACGCGCAACCAAACCGATGCAGAAGATCTTGTTCAGGAGACGTACGTTCGCGGATTAAAGGCCATCGGAAGTCTGCGG
>Ga0179587_10001522_pt1 | contig 10597 bp, 8 predicted proteins | sample CZODoug2_1_08_16_FD_185932 | JGI IMG/M metagenome (GOLD analysis project Ga0179587, IMG submission 185932) | Vadose zone soil fungal communities from Angelo Coast Range Reserve, California, USA - CZODoug2_1_08_16fungal | ecosystem: Environmental > Terrestrial > Soil > Vadose zone | place: USA...
AGCAGCGACAGCTCGCTGTCGTATTGCTGGGCCTTCATCCATTCGAAGTCGAGCCGGCTCTGGAAGCCGCGCCGGTTGGCAAGGCCGGACAGCATGTCGATCGAGGCGATCACGGTCAGCCGTTCGTTGGTGGCGACCAGCTCACGTTCGCGCTCGGCAAGCTGCGCCGCCATCGCGTTGAACGCGCGGGCCAGCGGGATGAATTCCGCCGGCAGGCGGTTGCGCGCCGCACGCACCGACCAGTCGCCCTGGCCGAACCGTTTTGCCATCCCCGCCATCATCTCGATCGGCCGGATGATGAGCTTCTCGGCGCAGATCAACGCGCCGAGCAGCACGAACAGGCAGACGAACCCCAGTTGCAGATAGGCGGTGCGAATCTCCCGGTCGATGGCAGCAGAAACCTTGGTCTCGTCGATGCTGACGATCAGCCGCGATCCGGTGCCGGCAATGCGCGCGAAACTGACCGCGCGCTTCGAGCCATCCACGGCGACGAAGGAAAGCGTTCCTTCCGCCTGGTCCGAATCGATCGCCTTTGCCGCGATGGCCGATAGCAATGGTACTGCATCAAGCGACCGGCCGATCATGCTGACCTGATCGGCCGGTGCCGCCAGCACGGTTCCGGTGCTATCGATCAGCACCGCCGAAACGCCGGGGCGGCCGCCGAGATTGCTCATGATCTTCGACATCCAGTCGAGATTGACGCCGGCGAGAACGATGGAATCCGCATCTGCATTGATGGCGGAGACCGGATAAGCCGCCATCATGACCGGGTTGTTGGTAAGCTTGGCGAGCAGAAAGTCGCTGAAGACAATCTCGCGACTCTCGCGCGCCTTCATGAGATAGGCCCGGTCATTGAGATCGACACCGACAAAGATGTTGTTTGTCGAGCATTGAACGCGTCCGTCGCCGCCAACAATCAGCAGGGTGCGAATCCACGGCAGATTGACTGGCAGGCTGGCGCGCAGGATGTCGCAACTACGACCTACGCCAACCGAGGCGCGGATATAGGCCGTCGATTTCAGCACCGTCTCGATCGAGGAGATCATTTCGCGCTGTGCATCAGCGCTATGCTGCGCGAGCTTCAAGAATTCCTGGGAGGCTAGCGCGACCTGTTTGGCACGGTTGTCCTCGAGCGAGCGGACGCGTTCCAGCATCAAGGGCGCCACCAGGATCAGCGCCAGCAACGCCAGCCGCGCGCGGATTCCAAGAAGCTTCTTGAGTTTCACTCTTTTGCGGTTGAAAGTAACGCGTGACATCTTCATCCCCCGGCTCACATGCTAGAGCGAGGGGTTCAAGAAGCCTTTCCAGAATTTGGTAAAATTCGAACGACCCCGTAAATTTACCGCACATAGATGACATGACACCCGAAATCCCAGTATCGATAACTCCGCATTCACCAAACGGGCTGTCCACGGTGGAACAGGACATCGCACGCGCCTGCGAGCACGCGCGCCGGGATCGCTCCTCGGTGACGCTGATCGCGGTTTCCAAGACGTTCGATGCCGCCGCACTTGCGCCGGTCATGGCGGCCGGACAGCGCGTATTCGGCGAAAATCGCGTGCAGGAAGCCAAAGCGAAGTGGCCAGGACTAATGTCGGCTTATCCCGATATCGCCCTGCATCTGATCGGGCCGCTGCAATCCAACAAGGCCAGGGAAGCCGTGGCGCTGTTCGACGCGATCCATTCGGTCGACCGTCCGAGTATCTGCGAAGCGTTAGCCAAGGAAATCGATTCTCAAAAACGCCAGCCGCAATTGTTCGTTCAGCTCAATACCGGCGAGGAGCCGCAGAAGGCGGGCGTCGCGCCGGCCGAGGCGGATGCCTTCATTGCCAGCTGCCGCGAAAAATATGGTTTGCCGATTTCCGGCCTGATGTGCATTCCGCCGGTCGACGACGCGCCGGCGCCGCATTTCGCGCTGACCGCGAAGATCGCCGAGCGTAACGGCCTGAAAGGTCTGTCGATGGGCATGAGCGCCGACTTCGCGATCGCCATCCAGTTCGGCGCCACCCATGTGCGCGTCGGCTCGGCGATTTTCGGGCACCGGTAAGTCTCGTCATTGCGACTTGGAACAACCTATTTGAATGCCACCGACACCCTGCCGATCGACCCGAAATCGGCCTCGAACACATCGCCCGACCGAATTGGCAGCGGAGCGTGGCAGGTGCCGGTGGTGACGACCTGTCCCGCTTTCAGCGTCACACCAAGCAGACGCAATTCGTTGGCGAGCCACGTCAGGGCAACCCTGGGGTCGCCAAGCACGTTCTTTCCATGACCGATGAATTGCTGGGCCCGCAGCGTAATGACGGGTTTCTCCTCAACGAGATCGAGCGCGCGCCAGTTCGACGCCGTTGGCGCACCGAGCACGAACAGGTGCGCGCATGCATTGTCCGCGATGATTTGTGCGGCTCCAGCGCTGACGAAATCCGCGAACCTCGAATCGGGGATCTCGATCGCCGGATGAAGTGTGCCGACCGCATCGAGAACCTCGCGTACGGTGTAGGCTGACGATCGCGGCGGCAGATCGGTTGCCATGCGAAAGGCGAATTCCGGCTCGGCGACCCGCATTTCATTTCCCGCCATCGAAGCCGTGCCGCCATCCGGAATCACCGTCTCGGGCAGGATGCGTCCAGCCATCGGGCCATCGACATTGATATGCTTTTGCCCGGCTTCGCTGGTGGCTGCGATTTTCCAGCCGAACAGAATTCCGGCCGAGTATTGTTCGATGGCCGCCTGGATCGCGTAGCCTTCCGCGCGATCGCGAGGACGCTGTGATGCGTCGAGGCTTGCGAGCTTGGTGCCGGCGCGCCAATGATCCTGCAGCGCTCGTGATGCAGCCGTTATCTGATTTTTATCGAGCATGGTTTTCGATATCCCGCAAGTGTTGCTCATCCAATCACGATTCTGGTCTCGGGACCCAGCCGCGCCAGCAACCGCAGCATGGCCGGCTTCGTCATCGACACGCATCCTGCGGTCGGCCCGAAATTCTCGCGCGCCAAATGCAGGAATACCGCGCTGCCGCGGCCTGCGATGCGCGGGGAGCTGTTGTGATCGATCTCGACAATGAAATCATAGAGGTGGTCGTCGCGCGTGAGTCGATCGGCGCCGCAACCGGGCTCGAGCCGTATCGGCTGGTTGTAATGGCGGCTTTGAGGATCTTCGCACCAGGCGTCCACGGGCCGAATGGCGCGGACGGGTAGGAATGTGCGTGGCCTCGGGTGGCGGTCGGCACGCCACCACAATTGCCGGGGCCGAAAGGTGCCCTTCGGGGTCCCGCCATCGCCTTCGCGCTTGTTGGCCCGGATGCCGCCGCGCCCAAGGGCGACCGGTATGGTCTGCCCGTCGGCGGTAAGCCACCCCCGGCACGGGCCGCCGGCGGCGGCGTTAATCCTGATCGCGGAAGCCGGCCGATCACGCGCGACTGTCTGATAAGTGATTGAAGTATGTGGAATTTCCATGCAATTCCTAAGTCTCTGCAGGTGGGGTGGCGTGTAAATGTTCTATTTCACGCCATTACAGGACATTCATCCAAACGCCCGCGAATTCTGGAGTACAGTGCGTTTTGGCTTGTGAATCTGTAACAGCCGCTTACCTGAATAAGAATCAAGACCGACGAACCGAGATTTTCCGACCCAGACACGGCCGAAAGCGTTCCGCGCCCGCCGCCTCCAAAGGATTGTACCCATGGCCAATGCCCGCAAGATCCTGATCGTGGAAGACGATACCGATCTGCGCGACACGTTGGTGGAGCAGTTGTCGCTGCACGACGAATTTGAAGCCTCCGCCGTCGACACCGGCGCCAAAGGCGCCAGCGCCGCCAAGGCCGATGCTCCCGATCTCGTGCTGATGGATGTGGGACTGCCCGACACCGATGGCCGCGAAGTCGTGCGTAGCCTACGCAAGGGCGGGTTCAAGGCTCCCATCATCATGCTCACCGGCCACGATACTGATTCGGACACCATCCTTGGGCTCGAATCCGGCGCCAATGATTATGTGGCAAAGCCATTTCGCTTCGCGGTGCTGCTGGCGCGGATCCGGGCGCAGCTCCGCCAGCATGAAGCCAGCGAGGACGCGGTGTTTTCGGTCGGGCCCTACAGTTTTCGGCCCGGCTCCAAGATGCTGACCGGCGCCAACGCCAGGAAAGTACGGCTGACCGAGAAGGAAACCGCGATCCTGCGGTTCCTTTACCGGGCCGGCCAGCTGCCGGTGTCGCGGGAGACGCTGCTGCAGGAAGTGTGGGGCTATAATTCGGGGGTCACCACCCACACCCTGGAAACCCACATCTACCGGCTGCGTCAGAAGATCGAGAAAGATGCCGCCAATCCCGAGATTTTGGTGACGGAAGCGGGTGGCTACAAGCTGGTACCTTGATACTATTAGGCCGCGATTGGTATTGATGCCGGGTGTTCGAATCCGAAGTTTACCCCGGTGCGGCGGCCAGCGGCTGGGCGAAGTTCGGCTTCGACGACACGGCAATTGATGATTCCAGTGCGATTTTGGTTCAGAAGTTTTCTTGATGTTTTCTTGGAAGACTTGCGTTTTCTTGGAAGACTTGCGGCGGAAAGGAAGAGAACTTCTGCACCACCGCACTAGCCCGGTCACCGGTTCTGCATGTCGATCGAAGATGATGTTGCCTTGCTCGAGCGCGTCCCGACATTGCGCCTGTTGGGGACCGACGCGCTGCGCATGCTGGCGATCGGGTCCGAGCAGCGCAATGTCGCCCGCGGCGACCTGCTCTTCAATGAAGGGGACGATGCGGACGCGGGATTTATCGTTCAGCGCGGCGCGTTCCGAATCGAAAACGGCGCTGGCGCTGAAATCGTGGCGGGCCCCGGCGCGCTGATCGGAGAGCTTGCGTTGGTCGTCGCGATGCAGCGGCCGTCCACGGCAACCGCGCTGGAACATTGCTCGGTGATCCGCGTCGCGCGCAGCCTGTTTCAGCGCGTGCTGGAGAGCGATCCCGCCGCCGCGCGTCGTCTGCGCGATGAATTCGCCGGCCGTACCAGCCAGATCGCCAGCGATATCCTGATGGCGGGCGCGAAGCTGGGTAGTTAGGTTCTCCTCATGGTGAGGAGGCGCGCTTGCGCCGTCTCGAACCATGAGGCCCGTGGTCCATCCTTCGAGACGCGGCGAAGGCGCCGCTCGTCAGAGGTTGTGAATATATCTCCGACCTCATCCTGAGGAGCTTGCGAAGCAAGCGTCTCGAAGGATGGACATAACGCATGGACTCGCGGCCATCCTTCGAGACGCGGCCAAGAGGCCGCTCCTCAGGATGAGGAGCACCGACGCGGCTCCGTCCTAAGCTCACACCTCCAGCGTCACTGTCACCGGCACGTGGTCGGACGGCCGCGCCCAGCCGCGCGCTTCCTTCGTGATCCGGAAATCGCTGACACCATCCTTGAGGGCGCGCGACACCCAGATGTGGTCGAGCCGGCGGCCGCGATCGGCCAGCGTCCAGTCCGCGGCGCGATAACTCCACCACGTATAGACTTTCTCCGAGAGCGGGATGCGCGCGCGTGCGACGTCGACCCATTCGCCGTGGGTCTGCGCCGCCAGCAGCTTCTCGCATTCGATCGGCGTGTGCGACACGACTTTCAGCAACTGCTTGTGCGACCACACGTCGTTCTCATGCGGCGCGACATTGAGATCGCCGACCAGGATATGGCGGTCATCGCCACGCGGATGCAAGGGCTCGCACGCCTTCATTTCGTCGAGGAAGCGGAGCTTGTGCTCGAATTTTGGATTGAGCGCGGGGTCCGGAATATCGCCGCCGGCTGGGACATAGAAATTATGCAGCACCAGCGGTTTTGACAGCTGTGCTTTGGCGCCGAACGCCACCGAGATATGCCGCGAATCGATGTTGTCGCAGAAGGTGCGGATGTCCGTGGCCTCGAATGGCAGTTTCGAGATCACCGCGACGCCGTGATAGCCCTTCTGCCCGTTGAGCGCGACGTGTTCATAGCCGAGGCGCTTGAAACGCTTCAGCGGAAATGCGTCATCGATGCATTTGGTTTCCTGCAGGCACAGCACGTCCGGCCGCATCGACTTGAGGAATTTGGCGACGAGGTCGATGCGCAGCCGCACCGAATTGATGTTCCATGTTGTCAGGGAGAAGCGCATGGCGAGCATGTATCAGGGCGAAACCGGAAAGACACGCCTCATTCCTGCGTAACGGTTTCGCCGTTATCGCTGGAGGAGCGGCCTGGCCGTGTCTCGAAGGATGAGCTGACTGTGCGGCCATCCTTCGAGATGCGCGCAAAGAGCGCGCTCCTCAGGACGAGGCTGGTGCTCACGGCTCGCGGCAGTTCTAGAGCATGATCCGGAAAAGCATGCCCTCGGGCCACGACCCGATGGGTGGGTACCGGTTTTCCGAAAAGATCATGCTCAAACAAAAAGATAGAGCGGAATGACGATTCGAAGAAATGTCATCCCGCTCTAGCCCGGCGGCGTTGAGTAGTTGGTGAAGTCGATCTTGAATATGCCGGGATCGACCTTCTTGGAGGAATCCAGATTGTAGACCGCAACCGTGGTGTCATAGCCCTGCGGGTCGGTGACGGTCCATTGCTTGAGCTGACCGTCCTTGGTGCCGATCATCAGCATCAGTCGGCTGGTGCCGATCAGCGCCTGCTTCTCCTCGATGGTGACGCTGATGTACACCTCATCCGAGGTCACGCTCACGACGTTGGTGTCCTTCAGCAGATCGATGCGATCCGACAGCAGAAACCGCAGCGGCGTCTGCGACAGCGGATAGATGTCCTGGGTGGCAAGCTTGCGGTCGCGTACCGCCAGCGACGATCCGTCGGCGATAATCGCGATCGGGCTCGGCGCGTCGTATTCGAAACGCACCTTGCCGGGCTTCTGAATGTAAAAATCGCCTTTGGTCTTGCTGCCGTCGGGTCCGACCTGGACGAAATTTCCCACCAGCGTTTGCAGCGACGACAGATAGGAACTCACCTTGGCGGCTTGCGCCTTTTGATTCGCATCGAAGGTTGCGAAAATATTGGTAGGGAGATTCCGGCGCGGATCCGGAATCACCGGATTTGGCGGTGCCGTCGGGGTTGTCCCGGTCGTCATCGGGGCCTTCTGCTGGTCCGACGCCGTCAACTGGACGCCGCGGGCTTTTGGCGCCGGTTTTGGCATCGGGACGATCTGCGCCGAAACGGTTTGCGCAGAAGATGGCGCTGCGACGCTGACCACGGATAGCGCGATCAGCAACGCCAAGGCCGTGCGGATGCCGGGAGCCGCGAATTGCTCTGTCATTCGAATTTTCGTGTTTCTATTCAACGAGTCGTCCTGGTTGGCGCGCGGCCATTTTATCGCGCTTTCGCCAAAAGGAGCTATCGTTTTTCCGTGAAAATACAACGCCAAATCCGGCAATCCCCTGAATCGATGACGATTGTTAGAAGCCGCCTTCCTCTTCCTCCACCAGAATCTCGCGTTTCCCGGCGTGATTGGGCTGCCCGACGATGCCCTCGAGTTCCATCCGCTCCATCAGCGACGCGGCGCGGTTATATCCGATTTGCAGCCGGCGTTGAATGTAGCTGGTGGAGGCCTTGCGGTCGCGCTTGACGATCGCCACGGCCTGCGAAAACAGGTCGCCGCCGCCTTCGCCGCCGCCCATGCCGGTGGAATCGAACACCGCGCCGTCCTCGTCGGTCGGCTCTTCCGCGGTGACTGCCTCGAGGTATTCGGGCTGGCCCTGCGACTTGAGATGGCGCACCACCTTCTCGACCTCTTCGTCGGATACGAAGGGTCCGTGCACGCGGCTGATTCGTCCGCCGCCGGCCATATAGAGCATGTCGCCCTGCCCCAGCAGCTGCTCGGCACCCATTTCGCCGAGAATGGTTCGGCTGTCGATTTTCGAGGTGACCTGAAACGAGATGCGGGTCGGGAAGTTGGCCTTGATGGTGCCGGTGATGACGTCGACCGACGGCCGTTGCGTGGCGAGAATCACGTGCAGACCGGCGGCGCGCGCCATCTGCGCCAGGCGCTGCACGGCGCCTTCGATATCCTTGCCGGCGACCATCATCAGGTCGGCCATTTCGTCGACGATGATGACGATGTAGGGCAGCGGCTCGAGATCGAGCTGCTCGTTCTCATAGATCGCCTTGCCGGTCTCCTTGTCGAAACCGGTATGCACGGTGCGGGTCAGTTCCTCGCCCTTGGATTTGGCTTCCACCAGGCGCGCATTGTAGCCGTCGATGTTGCGCACGCCGAGCTTGGACATTTTCTTGTAACGCTCTTCCATCTCGCGAACCGCCCACTTCAGCGCGACCACGGCCTTTTTCGGGTCGGTCACGACCGGCGTCAGCAGATGTGGAATGCCGTCATAGACGGAGAGTTCGAGCATTTTCGGATCGACCATGATCAGGCGGCATTGATCCGGCCGCAGCCGATAAACCAGGCTGAGGATCATGGTGTTGATGGCGACCGATTTGCCGGAGCCGGTGGTGCCCGCGATCAGCAGATGCGGCATGCGTGCGAGATCGACGATGATGGATTCGCCGCCGATGTTCTTGCCGAGACAAAGCGGAAGTTTTGCCACCGACTCGTTGCCGTCCTTGACCGTGAGCAATTCGCGCAAATAAACCTTTTCGCGATGCGGGTTCGGCAGTTCGATGCCGATGGCGTTGCGGCCGGGAACGACGGCGACACGCGCCGACAGCGCGCTCATCGAACGCGCGATGTCGTCGGACAGTCCGATGACGCGCGAGGACTTGATGCCGGGCGCGGGCTCGAGTTCGTACAGCGTCACCACCGGTCCGGGATGGGCCTTGACGATTTCACCGCGGACGCCGAAGTCGCCGAGCACGCCTTCCAGCGCCCGCGAGTTGGTATCCAGATCGGATTTGCTGAGCGGCTGGCGATCCGAAGCCTTCGGCGCGGTCAGCACGGAAACCGGCGGCAGTTCGAACCAGGATTTGCGCGCGGGGGCCTTCGGCGCGGTCTTCTTGCGCGGCGCGCGGGCTGCCGGAATTTCGTCTTCGTCTTCCTCTTCGTCGTCCAAATCGTCTTCGGCCTGAGGGGCCAATGACGGAGCCGCGCGACCGCCCAGATTTGGCTCGTGACGTTCGAACGAGGTGCGAGGCGGCGGCGCGCTTGAGACCAGCCAGCTGTAAGCGCGGACCAGCATCCGCCACACCCGCGCCTTGGCGCTCATCACGGCATGGAACGCCCATCCCAGCGAGACCGAGCCGTCATCCTCTTCTTCCACGAACGGCGCGTCGTCATCCGCGATCGGGGTCAGTTCGTCTTCCTGCGGACGCGAGCCCATGCCACTGGCGATCAGGAATGTCGCAACCACAGCGGTGAAAAGGATAATCCCGAGCACGAGGCGATAGACGATGCCCGGCGGACCGAACACCACGGCGGGCGTGCGCACCAACGCGTCGCCGACGACGCCGCCAAGCCCGGTCGGCAGCGGCCATGCCCCGCCACGGGCCCAGCAGCTTGCAAAGCCCGCCGATATCACCGTGCAGAGGATCCAGCACCCGAGCCGCACCGCTTCGCGGTCGAAGGTACGATGGGTCAGCATGCGCCAGCCCCATACCGCGACCGGGAGGATCAGCATGATCGCGCCGAGGCCGAGGATCTGCATCATGAGATCGGCGAAGATCGCGCCGGGATAGCCGACGATGTTGCGGATGGCGCGCGACGTCGCGTGGCTGAGGCTGGGATCCTGCACCGACCACGTCATCAGCGCCGCCGCCCCGACGCCGGAAACCGACAACAAGGCGAGCCCCGTGAGCTCGCGCAACCGCCGCGCCAGCGCCTCGCGGATCGCCGCCGGCAAATGGCCGACCAGGGGAATGACGCGTTCGATCGCTGGCATGCTCATGGGGCCCTGCGACTAATCCAGAATTTCGACCAGCCGGTGCAACGCCTCGGCTGTTGTTTCACTGTCTTGCACCAGCGCCAGGCGAATATAGCCGGCGCCGGGATTGCTGCCGTCGGGTTGTTGTCGCGCCAGATAACTTCCGGGCACCACGCGCACGCCGCCGTCCTTGTAGAGTTTCACCGTCGCCGCTTCGTCGCCGCCGCGGGCCGATACATCGAGCCAGACGCAGAAGCCGCCGGCGGGGCGATGATAGCCATAGCGGTTGCCGAGAATCTGGTCGGCCAGATCGAACTTGATCCGGTAGAGCCGCCGGTTTTCCTCGACATGGGCCTCGTCGCTGTAGGCCGCGACCGCGACATGCTGCAGCGGCACCGGCACCTGGGGTGCGGCGACATTGCGCAGTTCGTGAAACATGCCGAGAAATTTCCTGTCGCCGGCGGCGAAGCCGACCCGCATGCCCGGCAGGTTCGAACGCTTCGACAGCGACTGGAACGCAACCACATTGGTAAAATCAGGTCCGGCGCATTCCAGCATGCTGCCGGGCGCTTGCTTGGTATAAATCTCCGAATAGCACTCATCGCTCAGGATCATGAAGCCGAAACGATCGGCGAGCGTCTTCAGGCGGGTGAAATAGCCGCGCGAGGCCACGGCGCCCTGCGGATTCGCCGGCGAGGCGATGAAGATCGCCACCGTTCGCGCCAGAGTGGCGTCATCCAGCGCATCGAGGTCGGGGAGAAATCCGTTGGCGAGCGTGGTCGGCAG
>Ga0179587_10001525_pt1 | contig 10594 bp, 7 predicted proteins | sample CZODoug2_1_08_16_FD_185932 | JGI IMG/M metagenome (GOLD analysis project Ga0179587, IMG submission 185932) | Vadose zone soil fungal communities from Angelo Coast Range Reserve, California, USA - CZODoug2_1_08_16fungal | ecosystem: Environmental > Terrestrial > Soil > Vadose zone | place: USA...
GATTTCAGTTAGCTAGTTCACTCTTGCGAGCATTGACTAATATTCTTGACTGCTGGTAGTAACTACTACTTGGGAGATTTCATTCCCGATGTGGCCATTTGCTCTGTCAAGCTTAGCTATCGATCGTTGGCTTGGTAGGCTTTTACTCCACCAACTACCTAATCGACATAAATAGAATCCTTAAGCAGAAAATTTCCTTTCTTTAATAAATTATAGCTTATTTATTTCTCTAAATTAACATAGAGATATCTCCTATTTAAGAAGACTTCAGGGTATCTTATTTACATTCCTCACCTTTACACCTTGATTCCATAAATTTTATTTATTGTTATTATGTAAAAACATTCTAATTTAAATAAATTTTCAATAACCAACGATTTGCATGTCTTAAAACTACTGAAAAACGTTCAATCAGAACCAAAATTAAATTCTTACGATTAAATTTGAACATTAAAATTTTTATTTAGAATTTTTTAATTTTTATTCTATTTTACAATTTTTATTGTCGTATTTTATTTGCTTTTAAAGCAATATTTATATTATCTCTTTTATATTTCAAAATTTTTTATACTAAAAATTATTATTCTAATTTGAAATTAAAGATTAACGGGCACTGTGAGATTTGAACTCACGACTTTTTTGAAGTTCTCGTTTTCAAGACGAGCGCCATAAACCAGACTCGACCAAGTACCCTTTTACAAACATGCTCAGATCAATTTGATTTTATTAAATTAATCAAAGATCAAGAAACCTAGATAAATAATAAATAATTAAATATTAATAACAAAACAAAACAAAAAACAAAAAACAAAATTAACTTACCATTTTACTTAAATTTTCTACAATAAGAACGTAAGGGATTGAACCTTAATAGCATCCATTATGAGCGGATTGCATTACCAATTATGCTACATTCTTTAATTAACTAAAATAAATTATAGTTAGAATATTTTATATAAATTCTAAGTTTATCTCCATGGGTCTATGCTCTGATCGATTTTGGGATTAATTAATTAATCACAGATCAAGGGATTTTTTAATAAAATAATTTATACAGAATTATTAAAATATATTTTCTTTTTTAAGTTTAAAAATTTATATTCTTTTATTAATTTTTTGTTTTGTTTTTTGTTTTTATGATCCAAGAAAGATCATGTTCTCAAGTAAATATTAAATAATTGTTTAATAGGGAAAAGATCTATACAACATCATAAAATGAGTTATAAAGTTTTATTCTACTATATTAAAATGGATTTTTAATGAGTTTTAGAATTGTTAATTCTTAATAAAATTGATAAGTTCTTCATGGGAGATGATGATCCAATTAATCCTGGTACAAATAATCCTGGTAGACCACCTATTAATCCTAACTCTTTACCAATTGATTTAAATCTTAAATTGAATTTACCTGCATCTACTTTAGATAAAGGTAAAAATATAAGTTTTGATGATTCTAAAGGTCCAATGGTAAACCATCTTCACCACAATTAGATGAAGTATTACCTGTTGCTACCATTTCAAAATTAGAAATGAAAGATATTTTAGATGCTATCTCTTCATTGGATGATAAACATCTTAATTTTAAGGAAGCTTGGGATAAATATGGGCCGGGGATTGAAAATTTAATGGATAGATATAAAAAATTAGAAGGTAAAGAATTAACTCCTAATGTTATAGATGCTAAAAATTCTTTACTTAAAAAAATTCAATCTAAATGGAAATTATTTCCTAGAAAATCTGATATTAGTTTAATCGATTCTGATACATCAAGTAGTGGTTCAATTACTCCTACTCCTTCAACACTAATTATTAGTAATAAGCCAATGGATAATTCTAATTTAACTGTGGATAATCCATTTGATGAATAATAAATTTTTAATAATTTTATCAGCCATTTGATCATTTTATTGAGCAATCTATATTCTTTATCATCAAAAGATATTAAATACTTTAAAGGGTCAATTTATAACCCTTCTTTTATATTTTTGTTTAAGATTCTAAAAATATTTCTTCATCTTTAATTACAGGAATAACTTTTTATTAGGTTTATTTTCAACAGTTTTAATTTCAAGAAGTTTATTTTCTTCAGATTTGGAAGTATCGATAGGATCTAGCTCTTCATCTAATTTATTCTTTAAAATAATTAATGATACTTAATTTAATATCTTTAAAGAAGTTTTTAATTTTTATCAAGAATATTAATTTGGTCTAAGATAAACCAGCAAATAATAAACCGAATAAGTAAATTATTATTTTTATTAAAATACTAAAATAAATTTTTAATTCTATAGCTTGCTACCACAGCAATTAATTTAACAAGATATTAAATGATAGATAATTTATAGATTTTTAATTGAGGTAATAAGAAAATTAAAAGTTTTACCATTTATTATATAATATTAAGGATTAACTGTCCTAATTCAATTGGACTCATTAGTAATAATCAATTATAACTAAAATAGGCTAAATTTATACTCTTTTGAATCAGAGTTAATATTTTATTATTAATTTCTTGTATAATTTCTTACTAAATCTATTTTTGTAAATATTAACAGGCTTTATATCCTATGATTTAGTCTTAATTCTATTTACTTTAAATTCACTATCAATTAATTAATTAAATTATATATCTTTCTTCATTAAATATTGTAGGAGTATAGAAATTACTATTCTAATTTAGATTTTTATCTTTAAAAAATCCTCATATTAGAAAAATGATAGCGCTTTACCTTAATTCCTTTTTATTTGAATAGTTAAAGGGGATTTATAATTTTTAAATTGTTAATTTGATTTATTTCTAGAAATGAAGATAGGTGCAACCATAGCTAATAATAATATTACACTTATAATTATAAGAAAGAAAGCACCAGTAGTATAAAGATGTTGTCCAATAGCTTGAATTTGTAAGAAATTAGTAAAATTAGTATCAGCTATAGCAGGATTAAATGCAGTATTAACAGATGAAATAGTAGAAATTTCTAAATTTAAAATTAAACTATTTAAATTAGTAATAAATTCTAATAATGCAGAAATACTTGATACATTATTTAAACTAAATGGAATTATTGTGAAAATTTCATAAATGAATAATGAAGAAATAGCTAAAGCTAAAGGAAGATTTTTAGTATACTGAGAACCAGTTTCTAAAATATCTGTAAGTTTTATATTGATCATCATAATAACGAAAAGGAATAAAACAGCTATAGCTCCAACATATACAATTATATAAGATATTCCAATGAATCCTACACCTAATAATATTAAATAACCAGCTGCATTAACAAATACAGATATTAAAAATATTACTGCTATTACTGGATTTTTTGAAGTAATAACTAACACGCTAGAAAGAAGAGTAGCAAAAGCTAAAATATCTATTAAAAAATTTTTCATTTTAATTTTAAATAATAAGTGCCTGCATAATTATGCTCGATTTTAATTATTAATTTGTTATAATTTTTTTTATGTAGTGTTGTGCTTTTCATATGCATTGCCTCTAAATCTTTAGACCTGTGATTAATTAATTAATAAAACATATGGAGGAGTGCGACTCCTCAAGATTCTTATAAAAAAGAGAATAATTGTAATAAAGGATTTAATTAAATATAAAAATATTTCATTTTATGTTTTGCCTCTAACATATGAAAATGCAAGTAAAGCATAACAATTATAACAAATAAAAATTTCTAAACGACAAAAGGCTGTAAACAAAATAAATTTATTATTGAGTAGGTTTAACCTAGAATTAAAGTTTTGTAAAAAAGAACAAGTAATAATTAATATTCTTTCGCCTAATTAGCTTAAAATATATTATTATTACTTTTATTTATTATATCCTATTTAAAAATTCAAAGAATATAAATCGCTAGAACTCTAAATGAATCGCGAATAAACCAAAAGAATTTGTATAATCTCAAGGTTTCTTTTATATTAATTCTTTAAATTACTTTTATTTAAAGTATTTTATTTATTAAATTAAATTTTTCTCATGCTGTCTTTCTTCTTTATTGTCTTTAATTAGAGTAAAGAAAGTAAAGACCTAAAATAAAGAATTAGTGTGCTTTTTATATGTACTGCCTTATATATTTATATATGATTTTTGTTTTGTTTGGTGATTAAGTTAAACAACCAATTGAAAGGTTCTTCCCAAAAGCAAAACCTTTCTTTTCTTTATTTTTTCTTCTGTCTTTAATTAGGTATTTATTTAGGTATTTAATTTAAGTCTTCTTTCTTATAATATTTAATTAAATTCTTCATTAATACTAATTACTAGAAGAATAAAAAGACCTACAGAAGATAAATAAAGAAATAAATAATTGAAGACTATAAAGAAAAAAGGGGGTTAAATAAAAAATTAAACAAAAGTAAAATTTTTATAGTTTATAATTATTATTAATTATGAATATAATAATAAGAATGCAATCATAAGTGAAAATAGACCTGTAGCTTCTGCTAAAGCGAATCCTAAGATTGCGAAAGTGAATAATTGTCCTCTTATTTGAGGATTTCTAGCTGTTGAAGCTATTAAAGAAGAGAAAATTAAACCTATTCCTGCTCCAGCTCCAATTAAACCTGAGCATGCTAAACCGGCTCCAATATATTTTGCTGCTGCTAACATTATATTAAAATTTTATTGTTTTTTGATAGCGTCTAATTCTAATGAGTAAATAGTGATAAAACTAAATACTTCTTTTAAATAAATCTATTTAATTTTTAAAATTATCTTAAATTTAGATAAATATTGTAGGCAAGAAAAAGAATAATTTGTAAAACAATAAAATTTATATTATTATTAATAAGGAGCAATATCGAAAGCAACTAAAATACTAGGAACTAAAATAATGAAAGCTACAGCAATAGGTAATAAATTTAACCAACAAAGTTCAATTAAAGCATCATATCTTAATCTAGGTAAAGTAGCTCTGAACCAAACGAACATAAAACAGAATAAACAAGTTTTAAGTCCTAAAACAATAGATTGTAAATTAATAAATGATTCATTTACAAATAATTCAGGAAAATTATAACCACCTAAAAATAAAATAGCTGTTATTGTACTAAATAATACTATAGAACCATATTCTGCTAGAAAGAAAAACACAAAAGGAACACTAGAGTGTTCAGTAAAGAATCCAGCTACTAATTCAGATTCAGCTTCTTGAAGATCGAAAGGAGTTCTAGAAGTTTCAGCTAATATAGATATGAAATAGAATATAAATACAGGTAATAAAGGTATAATAAACCAAATAGCTTGTTGATTTTCTATAATAGTAGTAAAATTAAATGATCCTGTTAATAAAATTATTATTAAAATAGCAGAACTTAATATTAATTCATAACTAATCATAGCTGCTGTTGATCTTAGTGAACCTAAAAATGCATATTTAGAATTAGCACTCCATCCTGCAAATAATATACCATATACACCTAAAGAAGATAAAGCTAAAGTGTATAATACTCCTAATGAAAAATCTGATAATGTTAATCCTTGTCCAAAAGGAATGATTCCCCAACCTAAGTAACTAAATATTAAAGTTGATACTGGTGCTAAATAAAATAAGATTTTATTTGATTGAGAAGGTATCACTGTTTCTTTAAGAATTAATTTTAAAGCATCACTGAAGGGTTGTAATACTCCGTAATAACCTACTGTATTTGGACCTACTCTTCTCTGCATAGCAGCTAATTGTTTTCGTTCAATTATAGTCATGAAAGCAATTGACAATAGAACTGGTAATAATACTATTAAAACATCCATTAAATTTATTAATAGATTTAAAATAGTTAAAATTAAATTATTATTTATCATTTATTTTTTATTTTTTTTTAATATAATTAAATATTAATGATTTATTATCTTTTTTTTTGTATCACCTTAACAAGGAAGTTTTTATGGTAGAACAATTTTATCTTTTTTTAATTCAAACTTTGCATCTGAATTTCTCTTATAAATTTATCTTCATATAATAAAGACAAATCTATCTCTCTCCATGGTAAAATGTACCATAACGCTCGCTATATTTAAAAATAGACATAAATATGTTTTATTAATTAATAAAATTGGAAGCAAAGCCGAGCTCCAGAGCACAAAGCTATAAATTAAAATTGTAAATTAAAAATTTTAATATAAATACAGCCTAATATCTTTAAATTAAATTAAGACGAATCTTTTGATAAGTGAGTAGATCTAGGATACATTTTATATTATTATTTAATATTAGTAATTAATAAATTTTAATACACTGTAACAAACAAAATTTTTATTGTTTTATTTTTAGTAAGTTGAACAATCCTTTAAATAATAAATTTCAAAAAATTATAAAATATTCTAATTATTCTATTTCTTTTCTTTAAGGTCTTATTTTTATTAAATTTGAAGAAATTAAAGACAATCTTTAAAATCACAATATTTAAGGTTTACTTTTTCCTTTAGAATCGCATTGTTATATCGCAATTAGATAAAAGGTAAATCTATCCAGAGGCAATAAAGTTAACCTTAGACTTAACGTTAATTTTTTGTTTTTTCAATATTCTCTTTTGGACTTGAACCAAAATTCACACTTTAGAAGAATGCTGTTCTACCATTAAACTAAGAGAAATTTTAAATTATTTTTTTATATTCTCAAAGCAAACACTCATAAATTTTATATTTTATCCCGCTTTAATTACCTTCTCCCACAAGACTATAAATATCTTAACTAAAGACAAATCTAAAATGAAAGAAGAGAGTGTCTTTAATTAATATCTAAAAATATCCTTTAAATTTAAAGTAAATATGAAGAAGAAAAGCGACTAATATAAGCTGCGGAGCTTGATTAAACTTTCAATTCAATAAATAATATAAATTCTAAAAATAAAATTTCAGTAAACTATTAAAACCTAGACTTAAAAGTGAGAGTGTTAATATTACTATTACTTTTATATAATATTAATTAATTTTAATAATTTTTATTTAATTAATATTAGCAAGCAATGATTTTTCTCTTATCAAGTAATAATTAATATTAATTTCAAAATAGCTATGTTTATATATTTTTTATTTAAAAGAAGTCCTTAGTAATATATGTATTTAATTTTTGTTAAATAATATTTTTTACTTAGTAGCAGTAGTCTTTTATTTTAGAAGGTTTACATTAATTTACCTTTGCTACATATTAAATTTAAACTAAATTAAATAAGCCTATAATTTAATGGTAGAATAATTTCTTGATGAGAAATATGTAGAAGTTCAAATCTTCTTGGGCTTAATTAAATCTATCCTTTATTCAATCTTAATATTTAGAGAGTGTCTTTAATTAATATCTTTGTCTAAAGTATGTCTTCTTGTTAAAATTAAAATTTTGAAGATTAGAAGAAGAAGAAAATTAAAAGAATATAAAATTTAAGTAGTAAGGCTAGATATTGCACATTTAAATTAAAAAATGATTTAAATTTATTAAAGCAAGAAAGAAATTATTTCATAAAAAGAAATAAAAAAATTTAATTAGTTGCAGTGTATAGTGTACATGTAATAATTAATTTATATAATATATATAAAAATATAAGATATCATATTAATTATATATATAAAAGATAAAAAGTTATTTTATTTATCGCTAATGGACACCATCCTAACGGTACTAAAACTTTATTATTATAGTTTTTATTTTATCTCCTTATCTAAATTATCTTTAGTTAAATAATAATTAGAATTTAGACGGTCAGATAAAATGTTTGACAATACAATAGTTAAAAATTAAAAAAAAAATTTAAAAATGAAAATAATTTTTAATCATTATCTTAAATCTTCTAATCTTTCTTCTTTCTTCTTTATTTCTACTAGTCATTAATATTAATGAAAAATTTAATTAAAGACTAAAATAAAGACCTTAAAGAAGGCTTCTAGCAAGGAAAATAAGAAATGTTTAAAACAAATAAAATAGAAAACAAAATTTAAATGAGACTATTAAAATCGCATGTTTTACTTAGATTAGTGAATTCTTATTTAGTAGATTCACCTCAACCAGCTAACATCTCTTATTTATGGAATTTTGGTTCTTTATTAGGTGTATGTTTAGTGATACAAATATTAACAGGTAGTTTTTTAGCTATGCATTATCAAGCTCACGTGGATTTTGCATTTTCCTCAGTAGAACATATAATGAGAGATGTTAATGCTGGTTATATTATTAGATATTGCCATGCTAATGTAGCATCTTTTTTCTTTATTTTTGTATATGCACATATTGGCCGAGGAATATATTACGGATCATATAAATCACCTAGAATATTAGTATGGTCAATAGGTGTAATTATTTTAATATTAATGATGGCTATTGGATTCTTAGGTTATGTTTTACCATATGGACAAATGAGTTTGTGGGGAGCTACTGTAATTACTAATTTACTAAGTGCTATTCCTATATTTGGACAAGATTTAGTAGAATTAATTTGGGGTGGATTCAGTGTAAGTAATGCTACATTGAATAGATTCTTTTCATTACATTATTTATTACCATTTTTATTAGCTGCCTTAGTAGTTGCACATTTAATTGCTCTACATGTACATGGATCTAATAATCCTAATGGTATAGCTTCTAATGGAGATAGATATTCTATGCATCCTTATTTTATTTTTAAAGATTTAGTAACTATATTCATATTTTTTTTAGTATTATCTGTTATAGTATTTTATTATCCTAATTTATTAGGTCATAGTGATAATTATATTCCAGCTAATCCTATGCAAACACCTCCTTCTATTGTACCAGAATGGTATCTTCTACCTTTCTATGCTATATTAAGATCTATACCTAATAAATTATTAGGTGTTTTAGCTATGTTTGGTTCATTATTAATTTTATTAATTTTACCTTTAACTGATTTATCTAGAATTAGAGGTTGCCAATTTAGACCTGCTATGAAAGTAGCTTTCTGGTTCTTTGTGGTAAATTTTGTTATTTTAATGTGGGTTGGTTCTCAACATCCTAATAGTCCTTATGTTGAAATAGGACAAATAGCTACAACATTATATTTTGCTTGGTTCTTAATTATTGTACCTGCAATTGGTTTAGCTGAAAATACTTTAATGGATTTAGCTACTGAAGCATAATCCTATCTGTTTAATTTAATTTTTGTTTTTGTTTTACTGTCTTCTGCCTTTAGTATTAAAGGATATATTGAAGAAGTAAATTAAGATTATTAAATTAATGTAAGATAAGACATTACTTATCTAATAAAAGTGATTATAATTTAATTATAATACTAATTAATCCCCTTCTGTATTTTAATTTTTCTTCTAATTGTCTAATAGTCTTTCTTCTTTATTTCTACTAGTCATCTTCTGTCTTTAATCTAATTAAAGAATAAATATTATTTTAAAGTATTAATGAAGAATTTAATTAAGATTATAAAGACCTAAATTAAAGAAGAATAATTAGAAAGAAGACCTACTTTAGACTGAAGATAAAGATGTTTATGAGGTATTTATCATTTTTTTTTTTATACAAGATGATAGTTTAAGAAAGGAATGTAAAGTAATTATAATTACAGCAATTATTTAATAACTATGAGCCTTTGAAATGCTGTGATCAATTAATTAATAAAAAGATCACAATAATATAATAATTACTAATATTATTAGTTTTTATAAATTTATGAGAAAGTTACAGATGTTATTGTTACACAATTTACGATGATTATTTAAGAGATACAGTACAAGTATTTTAAATATTTATATTGGAATAAGGATTCATTAGCAAAACAAACAAATTACTTCTTCTGATCTTTCTTCTTTAATTAAATAAGCTTGTATTCAGTTAATTAATCCAATGACTAATTAATTAATAAAAGCATATGGATTGCTAAAGTACAATTATATATATTATAAACTTGTGATCGATCCAGACATAGCCCTCAAAGTACAAAATATTAAATCAGAAATAGCCATTGATTAATTTAATTTTTTATTTTATTACAAAAGCAAATTAAACACTTCCACTATAAATAAAATTTAAGTTAAACTCATTTTACTCCAAAAAAAAAACTGATAGTACACTTAATACTTTTTCAAAATTGAATCTAAAAACAATAAATTATAAAGGTAAACCAATAAATGTTATATTAATATTATTAGATGTATTATTATATCTTAAGATTAGCATTACACTCTCCATGAATTATAGTTAAATAAATATAAATATTTAAGATATAAATCTTTTTAATAAATCCTCATTACAAATAATTACTATTTATTATATTTAACTTTAATTAAAAATAATAAATACTTTATAAAAGTATACAAAAATTTTTTAAATAATAAGCTGAAATAGTTTAAATGGTTAAAACATGCCACTCATGACGGCAAAATAAAAGTTCGATCCTTTTTTTCGGTTATATATTTTCTATTTTTAATTAAAAGAAGTTGATTAAGAAATTAATTATTTCCAAATTTTAATTCAATCAACTAATTATACTTAACATTTATATATAAGATTTTATATTAATTTTATATTAAACATTTATTTTGCTAGAAAATAGAAAATCAAACGTATGTATATGATTAAATAAAATGGAATGTGAAGTAACTGAATAATATCTCAATTAAATCTGTATT
>Ga0179587_10001526_pt1 | contig 10593 bp, 7 predicted proteins | sample CZODoug2_1_08_16_FD_185932 | JGI IMG/M metagenome (GOLD analysis project Ga0179587, IMG submission 185932) | Vadose zone soil fungal communities from Angelo Coast Range Reserve, California, USA - CZODoug2_1_08_16fungal | ecosystem: Environmental > Terrestrial > Soil > Vadose zone | place: USA...
ATCGCGGCGTGGGCCGCAGGGCCAGCAACGAGACGAAGTTCTTCTCCAGCGTCAATCCGAGCTTCTACCAAATCTTCAAGGTTGATCAGAACCTGGACATCATGCGCAATGCGACCATCACGGTTCCCGACAAGGTGAAGGAGTTCCAATACAAGGCCTCCGGTGGCAAGATCGCAGCCCTGTTCGACGGCAGCGAGCGGGTGCTCAGCATCGATTGCCTGTCCTGGTACAATCGCGCCATCTATCTGCCCTAGGACTTGCGCCTTTGTAGCCCGGAATGGAGCCATAGGGGCGTTTACGCCCGGCTTCAACGGGCTATAAGGGCGTTTACGCCGGTCTTCGACGGGCTATGGCGAAATCCGGGGCGGCGTTTCCCGCATTGCGCTTCGCTTCATGCGGGCCACGAAGGGCGTGAGTGGAACTAAAGCAGCGGAAATACAGAATAGATCAACAACAATGTAGGGAGAAGTTCCATGAGCAGAAAGCACCGAGGCTCTTTCCGATCCGTGCTGTTGAGCACCGTGGTGGTGGCGGCATGGCCGGCGCTGGCGGCTGAGGTCACGCCGCAGCGGCTGGCCAATCCGGAGCCGCAGAATTGGCTGATGAACCACCGCACCTATGACGGCCAGCGCTTCTCTCCGCTCGACAAGATCAACAAGGACAATGTCAAGAACCTCAAGCTCGCCTATGCGGTTGCGCTCGGCGGTACCTCGACCAACGAAAACCTCGAGGCTACCCCTCTGGTCGAGGACGGCTTTATGTACGTGGTCGACTTGTGGGGCATCGTCTACAAGATCGACGTCCGCTCGGGAGACACGGGCCGCATCGTCTGGCGCATGGATCCCAAGCAGGAGAAATTCCCGCTCGCCAATCGCGGCGCGGCGCTGTGGGGGAATTTCGTGATCTCCGTCGCCAGCTATCCGCCGCGCGTCATCGCGACCGACAAGGACTCGGGCAAGGTCGTCTGGGAGACCAACCTTTCCGAGGGGCAATCGGATGTGCAGATCACGGCCGCGCCGCTTGCGGTCAAGGACAAGATCATCGTCGGGGCGGCCGGCGGCGATCGCGGCGTGCGCGACTATATCGCGGGCCTCGATGCCAAGACCGGCAAGCTCGAGTGGCGCAAATACGTCGTCCCGGCGCCCGGCGAGGCCGGCAGCGAAACCTGGAAGGATAAGAACAACGCCTGGCAGACCGGCGGCGGTGCCATGTGGGTGACCGGCACCTACGACGTCGTCTCGAACCAGGTGATCTGGGGCACCGGCAACCCGGTGCCGATGTTCGATGCCAGCTACCGGCCGGGCGACAATCTCTACACCGACAGCGTGATCTCCTGGAATCCCGACAGCGGCAAGATGAATTGGTACTTCCAGTTCACGCCCGGCGACCACTGGGACTACGACGAAGAAGGCACGCATATCCTGATCGACGGCCAGATCAATGGCGAGACCCGCCAGTTGATCACGCACTCGGCCCGCAACGGCTTCCTCTACACGATGGAGCGCGGCAACGGGCAGACCGTGGTGGCCAAGCCCTATCTGGACAACGTGAACTGGACCAAGGGCATCGACCAGAAGACCGGCAAGCCGGTGGACTATGTCCCGGGGAGTGACATCCAGATGTACGCTGGCGTGGCGACGCCCACGCTCACGGACCCTACCAAGAAGATGTGTCCCTCTCCCTCCGGCGGCAACAATTTCTGGCCCTCGGCCTATAGCCCAAAAACGAAGCTGCTCTATGTGCCGGCGCTCACCGCCTGTGCCCAGGTCACGCAAGACCCCAAGTTGAGCGTCAAGCAAGGCGACGAGATGCGCGGCGGGCCGCGCGCCAGTACCAACGAGCGCTACGAGACCGACGTGTCGGCGATCGACCCGCTGACCGGCGACATCAAGGTCAAGGCGCACATTCCGTATCCGAACTACAGCGGGGCGGTGGCGACCGCCGGCGGCATCGTGTTCACCGGCTTCACGGATGGAACGGTGATGGCCTTCGACGACACGACCATGCAGCCGCTGTGGAAGATCAATGTTGGCGTCGGCTTCGATGCGCCGCCCATGGCGTTCGAGGTCGGCGGCAAGCAATATTTCGCGATCCTGTCGGGCTTGAGCCGGATCGCCATGGGCAAGCACGCCAACAGCCCGGAGCTCAAGGAACAGCGCAACCAGACCATGCTGTTCGTCTTCGGGCTGTGAGATGGGGCATCACCGTAGGGTGGGTTGAGCGTCATTAAGGGCGTAAACGCCCCGATGCTGTTCGCGCGCTATGGCGAGGCCCACCGATTCACGTTGCAATTGAGATTCAGCTGGTGGGTTACGGCGCAAAGAGCGCCTAATCCACCCTACGAATTATTGCGAACCACGAACCTTGCGATTCAACGCGAAGGTCACTGCCTAGAGCATGATCCCGAAAAGTTGCAGACTTTTCGGACAAGATCATGCTACCGAACAAATGCTTAGAGCGAAATCACGATTCAATCTGAAGCGATTTCGCTCTAGCCGACCTGTCGCACCTGCTGAAGCGACATATGGCGTTTATCATCACGCGGCCTCGATGGCGGATCGATCGGGTTCCTGGTCGTCCGCCGCCGACATCGTCTGGTCATCAGGGATGCGAAGCGGGGGCAGCCCGAGCACGCGCCGCAGGTTCTGCAGCGCCCGGATCGTGTGCTCCTCCATTTCCTCGACCGGGCCGGCGATGTAGTTGATGGTTCCGAGCGCGATCGCGCGCATATCCAAATCCGGAAGCAGATCGACGAGCGTCGCGATCGCGGCGTCGCGATCGAACAGCACGATGAGCGTCTGCTCGCGGATCATGCTGGCGCGTCGTTCCGCGCCGAGCGAGGCGAACGGCTCGGCATGACTGATCGTATATTCGGCGCGCGCGAGCCGCGAGCCGCGCACCGAGCCGCGTGCCTGCGCGAGCAGGATCAGCATACGGATCACCGCCTCCGGGAGCCCGCCGCGGGAGAGGCCGTCGAGCGCGGCCTCGACTTGCGGCAAATGGCGCAGATGCTCTTTGTCGCGGTGGGTCCGCTGGTGGCTGTGGGTCCGCCCCATCCAAAGCATGAACGGCGATGCATAGATGCTCATGAAGGTGAGCTCGACCCAGGCATTGCGCACGTCACGGGAGAAATCGAGGCATTGCTCGAGGAGATCGGCCATGAGCGCCTCGCCACGGCGGAACGGATTGTCCATTTCGATTGGACATCGGTCCTTCTTTACCGCTTCGGCGAGCGGCCGGAGCTGGGCCAGGGCGGGCACGCGATCCGACATCATGCGGCGCTGCAGGCGCATCGGATGCAGGGCCTGGATCGTCTTGGCGACGGCTGGCGTCGCAAGACCGCGCACCAGCGGCTGCGCGAACCGCTGGTAGGTCTCCAGCGCCAGTTCGGAGAGCCGCGCGACCGCGCCGAAATCGGCCTCCTCGGCCCGTCCGCCGGGATCGAGAGCGAGGATGTCGGCCATGCGCCGATCCGTGAAGTCGACCTGGAATCGGGTGTGGATGCCGTTGCCGTGCTTCTCCTTGATGACCATCTCGTAGAGACCGGGCGCGAGCGTCTCGACCGCCCTGAGGATCGAGACGATCTCGGTGTGCTCCTTCTTGGCGATCGAAGAGGATACGAAGATGCCGAGATGGCCGACAGATTCGTGCACCATGTAGATGATGCGCTGACCACGGATCTTGATCTCTTGCTCGTCCATATAGGTGTCGACGATCCAATTGAGCGCCTGCGGGGGTGGCGTGATGTTGTCGCCGTGGCTGGCGAATACGATGATCGGCGCGCGAATCGCCTTGAGGTCGACGGGGACACCATCTTCGAGCTGTGCGGTGCCGCGCGAGAGCTTGTTGCCGATGAAGATATTCTCGACGATCCAGCGGATTTCCGCTTCGTTAAGGAAATAGAAGCCGCCCCACCACTTCTCGAATTCGAGGAATCTCTCGGCGCCATTGTCCACGTCGGCGAACAAGTCATAGTATTTCCGGAACGAGTTGCGGCCCGGATTCATCTTCTCGAAATTCCTGACCAGGTGAGCGCCGTCGAAGTGGCCGGCGCCGAGATCGGCAAGCAAGATCGCCGGCAGTGCGCCGCCGAGCAAGCCGGCGCTGTAGCGCATGGGGCTGCGGCCATTGAAGCCGGACCATGAGGAGACTGGCGCGCCGTTGATCACGATGGGGCCGGTGATGTCCGGATTGGTGGCGGCCAGCAAAAGGGTCGCCCACCCGCCCTGGCAGTTGCCGACCACGACCGGCAGGGGCGAATTGGGGTGGCGCCGAATGATCTCCTTGTAGAACGTCGCTTCCGCCCCCGTCACGTCAGCGATCGTCTGACCGGGCTCGGGATACTGCCGAAAGGCGACGAAATACACCGGGTGGCTGCCGTGCAACGCCACCCCGACCTGGCTGTCGGGCTTGAATCCGCCGATGCCGGGCCCGTGGCCAGCGCGCGGGTCAATGATCATGTAGGGCCGCTTCCGGTCGTGGATTTCTACGCCGGCCGGCGCGTGGATCGCCAGCAGCAGGTAGTTCACGGGTCGCTCGAGCTGGCGCCCGTCGACGATCACATCGTAGTCGTAGCACAATACCGGCGGCGCGCCGGCGGCCTCATGCGCCTCAAAGATGTTGCCGCTCTCTCGCAGTACGTCGGCGGTGAGCACGCCGCGCTGCCACGCATCGACCAGATAGGCTCGTCCGAACGCGAACGTTCGAGCCCAGCCGGCGCCGGCGAATTCGGATTGCAGTTGCGCGAAGGCTTCGAGCCACGCTTGCGTCCGCTCTCCGTGTTGCTCCGCGATCGTCATCATGTGCTGACCAGTGCTGGTCGCGAGCCGCCGGATCTGACGAATGGCGTCTCTGCCGGCGGTGGTCCCGGCTTCGCGGGGGAGTGGGATGTCCCCGATGGTATCGTTGGGCATGATTGTCATCCCGTGATGGAAAGCCGCCGTCGATGCAACAAACGCCGTCACGTTGTGAGCACCGTTCGAGACCAGGAACACCGCATATGTTCCTACGTCTCCGCTGGTCGGAAGCTGATGGGCAGGAGCCCGTTCGGCCGCCTCGTCGAGCAAGGGGTCGAGCTGGGCGATGCCGGATGCCGTTCCACCACGGGTTGCAGCGCGACAGGATCGGCCTAATCAAATAATTTGGAGTTAATGTTCGACGAACAGGCGCAACGTTCCGATCCGTCGATTGATATGTGCGCCGCGCTGTTGCCGTTGTTGGTTGAAATCCCGGCACTGGTCGAGCGGATCGGCCCGAGCCCAGCGCGGTGTTTTACGCAGATATACCTGTCAGACACATGCGCAATCACGGAACGTGACCTTTGCGATCTCAATCCGGCGAGAATCCCACGAGGCGAATGTTCGACAAGCTCAAGTCAGGCTCCGCCAGGTCGTCACGACATCCGCGAAGTCCGCAAGGACCGGTAGTTCCTGAGCAGGTCCGATCGGAGTAAATCACGCCGGCGTGCTTGCAACTCGAAAATGCTGTTCGGATTTGCGAGCTTGCGTCACTGCCACTCGGCTCCTTGGGAAGCAAGCTGGGCGGTGAGGTTATTTCGGGCGAATCATCTCGAAGCTCACCGCGCTTTCGAATTGCCCGGTGGTCTCCCGGCCGGACTGCGGATCGAAGCGGCTTTGGCCGGGCTTTCGCAGATACCGCGTCAGCAGGGCAGCGTTGGTGCTGTCGTCGATCTGCTTGCGGCAGCGCTGCTTGACGAAGACGCCGTCGACCGGCGTCTCGCCGTCCGCAAGCGCAAGGTCTTCGCACTGCCAGTTGTCGCGCCCGAAGCGCGCGGTCAGAAAATTGCGCAGGAAATAGGCCTCGTCCCGGTTTTGCGAGGTGTCCCTCGGATCGCTGACGATGCGGATGCCCGCGAGCAGCCCTTCGGCATCGATCAGCGCCGAGACCACGACCGGAAAGCCGTAGGTCTTGGTGCCGGAATATTGCTCCATCTGATCCGCGAGACTGTTGGCCTTGGCCCAGTATTCCAATTCGTCGTCATAGCGGAAATAGACCTCCCGCAGCCCGCTCGGCTCCGGCCGGCAGCGTCGGAACTCGGTCCAGCCGTTCAATGGCAGCGATGGCGGGCCGCCGTTCGTGCCGCAGGCATAGTCGACGAATTCGTCGGGCAATTGGTCTACGCGTGAACCGAGCCGCAGGTCCCAGACCTCGAGCCGGGCAGGGCGTTCCTGCGCGCCGACCGCCGCGGCCGCCGCCAAGATTAGGCTCAAGAACAGGCTCAAGAATAGGCCCAAGACAGTTCCGGCCAGGGCTCCGGCGAGGATACGCGCGTGGTGATGCAGCATGGTGCCTATCGGCCTGTCCGGCCTGTCACGAGGGTCGCTCAACTTATCGAAGACGATCTTTGGAGCAAAGTCGGAAATGTGCAAAGATGCAGCCTGGACAAGCTGCCGGAACAGGTTCGCATGATGTCGCATTGTTCCTATCGAGGTTCCTATCGGGCGTCGGCGGCCTTGGCGGCTCTCCTGCTGGCTTTGATTCTCAATACGGGACCGAAGCCATCTTGGGCCGTCGGCGAAAACGATTTTCTGTCAGGCAAGACGAAATCCTGCCCGGGCTGCTCCTTGCCGCGGGCGGCGCTCAAGCGCAAGGATTTGTCCGAGGCGGATTTGTCGGGAGCGGATTTGTCAGGCGCGGTGTTGCACCGGGCACGGCTGACGCGAGCGAAATTGACCGGCGCCAATCTGACGAACGCCAACCTGAACAAGACCGACCTCAAGAATGCGTCGTTGGCGCAGGCCAAGCTACAAGGCGCCATGTTCTACGAGGCCGATATGAGCGTGGCCGATCTTACCGGCGCAGATCTTTCCGACGGCAAGATGGGACACGCGCGCCTGGTGCGGGCCATCCTCGATCACGCCAAGATCACCGCTGCGGTGCTGACCGAGGCGCGCCTCGACGAGGCGTCGTTGCGCGGCGTCGATCTTAGCGCTACCAATCTTGTGAGTGCGACGCTGCGCGGCGCCAACCTGGAGGGGGCCAACCTCAACAATGCCGGGTTGGTCGAGGCCGTGCTTCGGGACGCCAATCTCAAGGGGGCCAATCTCTCGGAAGCGGATCTGTTCGGGGCCGACCTGAGCGGCGCCAATCTGGCCGGGGCCGACTTGTCGGATGCGCGCCTCACCCGCGCTATTCTGACCGGCGCCAATCTCGATGGCGCGAAACTCTCCGGCACCCTCATGCCGGACGGGAGCGTGCACGAATAGGCGCGTGCACGACCGCCGACGTCCTGTGCCATCTGTTCGACCCGATGATCAGCATGCGCCTGAAATCCCTGATCCTGTTCGGTTGCACTTGCGTCCTGTTCGCGGCAAGCGGTGCAGCCGCCGGCGCTCAGCCGCAGCTGAATGATCAACCAACGCGCGTCGAAGTCTGGGACCTCAAGCTCGGAACGCCGATCGAGCGATTGCCGGACGAATTCACGGACTATGCGTGTGGGACCAATGGCGGCCCGCCTTCCATCCCACTGAATGGCTGGCGCGATTTCCGCCGCTGCCGGCCCGATGCGGCGGGTCTGCGCGAAGTCTATTTCCGCTATGACGACGAGCTCGAATATTGGGCCAAGGCCAACGACTTCGCGACCGAGATCGAGAAATATTCCGGCACCAAAGTGTACGATTTCCCGATGGTACTGTCGGCCCGCTTCGACGAAAGCGGAGTGCTCGCCGGCCTGCGCATGGTCAGCGACCCGCGTGATACGTCGCGGGATCGCGACGAGGCCTATCTGCTGCGCAACTTTCTGACCGCGCGCTTCGGCCGCGACGGCTGGGAGTGTGTCGATCTTCCCCTCGCCGACGGCGAGACGCCGGTGGCACGAACCTTCATCAAGCAACGCTGCCGCAAGACGATCGAGGGAGCGGCGGTGGCCGATATCGAGACCCACTTTTTTCGCAAGAAGGGCCAGAGCCAGATCGATCCGCAGTCCGGAAGGATGACCGAAGGACAATTCGAAAGCCTGGTGCGATTCGAGCTGACACTGGTGAAGTGATTCAACTCTTCGACATGCCGGCTACAGCTTACGAGCGCAGCCACGAGAGCTACTATGAGGTGCCGATGAATCGAATAGCCCGCCTTGTGGTGCTGACCGTCGCGGTCAGTCTCGCCGGCGCAAATTTCGCTGCCCGTGCCGGCGAATCAAAGGAGGATGAAGTTTTTCAGAAGCGACTCTTCGCGCGTGTGCTCGGTGACAAGCAGACCCACGCCTGCTTCAGCCGGGCCTACGACGCCGGCCATCTTGCCCAGCACCCGCGGCAGAATGTCCGCACGATGCTGCTCCTGGTCAGCGCCAAATCCGAGGCCGACAGCGGGCCAGGCTATGAGCTGCACATCAACGTGACTTTCCGCAAGAGTGTGCACTTCGAATCCGTCGGCGATTGCGGTTCGATCCATGACGCGGCCGATGCCGGCGGATCGTTCGCTGTCGCCCATTGCGGCGTTGATTGCGATGGCGGCAGCCTCGATGTCGCAATCAAGAATGAAAAATCGCTGCTGGTTTCGATACCCGAGGGGGCGCGCCTCTGGCGCGCCGGCGGCGACGACGATCCGGGAGGCGATGGGCGAAAGCACTTCGGCGCCGATGATAAGGTCTTCCGTCTCGACAAGGTGGCGCTGATCGAATGCCTCCGATTGGCGGTCGACAGCCGAGAGAAGGCATCGATGCGCCGTGGTCGATGAATCGCCGATTGACGTGATCATCGACCTGCAAGCGTGTTGGAGAGCAAGCCCCCATGGACCGCCGCGATATTTTCAAGTCAGCCATCGCCATGGGCGCCGGCATGTTCGCGGCGAGGGCGACCTCGCCGGTACGGGCTGAGACCGCAAGCTCCGCGGTCGGCGTGCCCAAGGTCGCTTATCACCTGGCCGATCCCGAGAGGGTCGGGTTCGTGCTGGGCAATATCCGAAATCATGTCGAAGGCATGGGTGGGCACGACAAGGTCAGGATCGCGCTCGTGGTGCAGGGTCCAGCCTTGAAGGCGTTCCGCGTCAATACGCCAAACATGGCCATCAAATCCGACGTCAACGAAATGAGAGGCGCCGGCGTCGAGCTCCATGCCTGCCGTTACACGATGGAAGCCCAGAAGCCCAACCTCGGCGATCTGCTGCCCGGTTTCGTCGTGGCCGAGCAGGGCGCTGTCGTGAAGCTCGCCGAATTGCCGGGCCAGGGCTGGGCCTATTTGCGGCCGTGAGATACGAGCGGCGGCCCCGCTCTCTCACAGCCCGAAGACGAAAATCATCGTCGCGTTCTTGGCCAAGCCTTTCATCTCGGGCGAGTTGGTGAGCTTGCCCACCTGATTGCGGGTAAGGCCGGTGGCGACCGCGATGTATTGCTTGCCGTCGACCGCGTAAGTCATGGGCGGGGCGTCGATGCCGGTGCCGAGATTGATCGACCACAGCTCATCGAGCGTCTGATCGTCGAGCGCCATGACGGTGCCATCGAGCAGCGCCGTGACCACGATGCCGCCGGCGGTCGCGAGCACGCCGCTCGAATCCGGGTAAGGCATGTTCTTGCGCCGCTTGATCGTGCTGGTCGCGGGATCGATGACGACCAGACCGCTGGTGAGACGGCCGTCGTCCACAAAGCTGCCGCCGTCGAATTTCCCGCGCACATGGCGGCTCTGGTCGCGCGCGACGGTGGCGCAGCCTTCGAGCTCGGGGATGTAGAGAAGCCCGGTCTTGCGGCTGTAGGCGGCCGACCAGAAATTGTTGCCGCCCGCGACGGTCGGGCACACGCTGCTCTTTTCCCCGGTCAGGATCTTCCCGATTGGCGCCGCATAGGTCTGCAGATCCTTGCCGGGATCGTAGTCGAGGGGCTTGCCGGTCTTGGGATCGATGCCCTTGGTCCAGGTCAGCTTGTCGACGTATTGGATCGCTTTGATGAATTGACCGTTGAGGCGGTCGAACGTGTAGTGAAAACCGTTGCGGCCCGCATGGGTCAGGAGCTTGCGGTCCTCGCCGTCGACCTTGGTGTCGATGATGATGTGCGTGCCGGTCTCGTCATAGTCCATCGTGTCGTTCGGCGTATATTGATGATACCACTTGATCTTGCCGGTCGCGGCATCGATGGCGAGCGCGCTGTTGGTGTAGAGATCGTCGCCGGGGCGATAGGAGGAATCGTATTTCGGCGACGGATTGCCGGCGCCCCAATAGGTGACGTTGGTGTCGGGATCGTAGGACCCGGTGACGTAGAAAGCGCCGCCTCCGGTTTGCCAGGCATTGTTCTTGTCCTTCCAGGTCTCGCTGCCGGGGTCTCCGGGCGCCGGAACCGAATAGGTCTTCCATTGCAGGTCGCCGGTCCTGGGATCGAGCGACACGATCCAATTGCGCACGCCCTGGTCGCCGCCCGACGCGCCCACGATGATCGAATCCCTGAGCGCGAGCGGCGCGGCATTGAGCGTCATGTCGGGCTGGTCGTGCAGGTTCTTGTCCCACACGATCTTTCCGCTCTCCTTGTCGGTCGCGATGACGCGGCCGTCCTGGCCGGTGACCGAGATCACGAGATTGCCCCACAGGGCGACGCCGCGATTGCGCTCGATCTTCTCCGGGCCGGGGTCCATCTTCCAGACGATATTGCCG
>Ga0179587_10001527_pt1 | contig 10589 bp, 17 predicted proteins | sample CZODoug2_1_08_16_FD_185932 | JGI IMG/M metagenome (GOLD analysis project Ga0179587, IMG submission 185932) | Vadose zone soil fungal communities from Angelo Coast Range Reserve, California, USA - CZODoug2_1_08_16fungal | ecosystem: Environmental > Terrestrial > Soil > Vadose zone | place: USA...
CTCTCCTTGGCGTCATAGAAGATAATGCCCTCGGATCAGAGTACATGGTTAATCGCAGTGCCCAACGATGGTGATGCGGAAGGTCTTGGACAGGAACTGCATTCAAAGCTGTCACATCAAATAAAGTCTTTTGGACTTGCTCAGTTGGACATCCCATCTTTCAAGGTTAGTTGTAGCCTGGTCTCAGGCTCGGGGATCTTGATATACCTAACAACAGACTGGAACGCTTGACCTTCTCGTCGCCCTTTCTGAAGATTTGCCGAAACAGGATGCTTTCTTTACCGCGACCGTCGCGAAGACGGTGGATACCCTACGTAATTTGTTGAACAATGATCCTGTGAAACTCGCCCAACATATTCTTGTGGACGAGAAGACTGTTGATGATTACCTTCTGAAAGGATGGAAATGGAATGATGGACGTTATGGTGTACAGAAGAGTTTGCGTGAAATAGTTGATACTTTCGACAAGGTATGTTTATTAGCTCTCTGAGACAACTTTCTACACGCGCTCTACTTAATGCTAGGAAATGACCTCCATCGACCATGCCATGAAGGCTAAAATCAATAATTACAATTTGGTCAAAGGTTCTTTGATACAGATGCAGAGAAAGAAGCAGTAGGTTGCCTTTGAGTTCCAGGTTTGAGACATTCTGAATGTCCCTCAGAGGCAATCTTTCTGTACGCTCTTTGGCTGATGTTGTCTCCAAGGACAATTTTATCCAAGACTCAGAATATATCGAAACACTCCTCGTGGCGGTTCCAAGGTGTGCGACAACATTTAGTCTTTGATGGTTTAATTAACCAATCTCAAGAACGCTTGCGAAGGATTGGAATTTGAAATATGAACGACTAACAACAATGGTGGTTCCGCGATCGTCAACGTTCGTACCAAGCAACTAAGAAGGATATCTTACTGACCTGATTGTCAGAAAAATCGCCTCAGACGAAGAATATACTCTTTTTGGAGTTGTCGTTTTTCGACGCGTTCACGATGAATTTGTACAGGCGTGTCGGGAAAACAAGTCAGCCCTTACTGATCATTGCTTAATCCGTTTCTTAACCTTTCCTGAGTCAAGGTTCTTAGTTCGGGACTTTGTCTTCTCAGAGAACGAGCTTCTTAAACAACGAGAAGACCTAGAAATGGCCGACACTACTGAGAAAGAACTATGGGTATGACAATTGCTACGTGCATAGGTGCATTATTGAATAAAATATTGTCAGACGGAACTTCTTCGTTTGTCAAGAACAAATTTCTCAGAATCCTTCCAAATTCTTGTCCACCTTAAGATCATCCGCATGTTCGTGGAAAGCGTCCTTCGGTACGGTCTCCCCGCAAATTATATAGGGCTTGCGGTGAAGGTATAAATAATCATGCGCCACATGATGAACCAAGTTACTTACACGACTTTATAGCCAGAGGCAAGATCAGCCAAAAAAACATTCAGCGTCTTGCAAAACCATTTCACGTATCTAAGCCCGCGTTCCAATCGTGCGAAAGGAAAGAAGGGTGAAAGCGATGAGTTCATCGGAGAATTCCAATCTCTCATGGAACAAGAATTCTATGATTTCGTTTTCTTCGAAGTTCCTTGGATTGTCAACTGAACAACTAATTTTCCTTCTCGCACCAGGCATGTAATAGCATATCAATTAGTAAAAGATAAAGATACCACCGGCCCACTATTGTAGGGAAGATATAGTACAGGGGAGATGAAACCAAATAACATATAAGGTGTGTGTATTGTACGTACAGACCATCCACGGCCAAAGCAATGTCCATCTTGATACAAGCCACACAAAAGTTTCATACAACAATCGAACCGTTTGTATGTGGCAGTTACACCTGCATGAAGCAAAGCTCACAATCCCAAGTTGGAGATAACTCGAGAAACTTCATCGATAGCTTCTTCGTCAAGCGCGAGGTCTTGAGCAGATGTTCCTACGGCCGCTGATCTTGATGGCATGGGTGGGGCATACACACTCGGAAACGAGGGAGCGGTCGCAGAGGATGGGCTGGAATTACCACCCGTGTCGCCAGTGGAGGTCGGCGACTCCGGGGCGCCTCTTGAGGACTCGGTGATACGAGAAAGAGAGAATGTTAAGTCAAGCGACTGTGTACGATTCTGCAGAGAGCGTGGTTTGGAAATCTGTTCCTTCAGTTTTGCTTCCAACAAAGAATCTGAACCTCGCTTAATGGCATCCTCCGAATGCCTTGTACGATGAGGGACACCTGAACCCTGTCATTTCAATGTCAGCCGAATATTACTACTTGAGAGCATTCTAACGTACGATGGGTGGCATAGGTGTCCAGTATTCAATCGCGGGTTCAGGCATAAAGGTGGCTTCTGCGTCTACGTCATCCAAATTATAGATGTAAGCCGGAGCGTTAAACAAAGCCTTGACATCTGGTGAGGAATTCGCAAGTCTAAGCCTACGGTCCCGATCCCCGGCGTCAGATCGGCTCATATCCATAGATTCTGGTGTAAGAATATCAACGGTAGATCAATCACGAGATGGGAGATTACTACCGACCATGACCACGGGTCCTTGCGGTGGAGAGCACCTTGCTATCAAAGTGAGGGAAAGCTTCTGCAAACGAATCGCCTCTTTTGTGTGTATGAGCAGTGGGGGAGGGATACACAAGAATATTGTTGCTGATTAGGAACTGCTCAAGCATTTCTCTGGCGGTAATGAGAAAATCGCTATTACTGCGCTGACACCTGAACTTGAATGAGAATTCGGTGGGTGTCTCGGAACCAGAGTTGCCATTTGCAGTGCCAGTCGTTTTGACGTTGGGGACGATGGAAACCTGTAGCTCGCGTTTGACGCGTTCAGCCAGCTTGTTGAACCCGTCAGAAGCACAAATCCGAGGGAGATCGGCGCTAGGGGGAACCGCCATATCAGCCTCGAAAGGAACGTGATCCTAATAACAGAAATTAGCTTATAGACGCAGATAGACTACAGAACATACCAAAAGCATAGCGGCAGCAATTTGCACCTGACTTTCAGGTCCAAATATTGTAACAACATCGGAAGCTACTTCCTTGTCCGGAAATCGCACATAAGAATTGGTCTTGGCCTCGATGTCATGAATAAAGATGCTCTTTTCTCCCAGAAGCGTGCGATGATACCGTCGTGGAATGGATACAGTTTCGTTTACGTAGTCCTTGTCCTGCATGCACCTAAGTTCAAGATGGAAAGAGGTAAGCCATCAATACTAACCTTGGGATTCACCAACTCCATGACCGACTGCTTGAGGTTATCTAAATTTATAGCGTTCTTGGCAGGAGTCCTTGCGACCACGTTGTCGTCGTTGTCATTGTAGCCACCCAATGCCGCAAACTCCTCCGCATTAGAGAACTTAACATAAACCCCGTACTTTTTCATTATTCGTTGAATGCTCCTTCCACCAACACCAATGATACGTTTGTGGTATGTTTCCGGGACATGGAATGATATCTCGGCAGGAAGCTCCTCTTGCAGGAGAGACAGGCCTTGAAGTACGGAGCTATCAGGGCCGGCGATGTCGATAAGAAAATTGTGATCGTTAAAGGTTTCAAATTTGATCTTGACGTTGGTGGTCTGCATGATTTTGTTGATCTTGCCGTTCTTCTTGCCACTAATGAATTCACGATGATCATTTGCTAGTTCATTTTGAAAACGAATTTCATGATGGAAGGCCTGCAACCATATGAGACTTAGGGTTTGGCTTGTGCATATCTGAGACCTACCTTGATAATCTCCAACTCCATCACCATGCTGACAGCAGCACGAACTTCGTGCTCAAGACCATGCATCTCAAAACACATGCTTTTAAAAACAACCTCCGCGCCCGTCGTCATGGAGATCTGCTTAAGAAGTGTTGCGACTGCGGAGGCGTTGAGAGTCGAGGGAGGCAACAGTGCATTGAATTGGACAGGTAGAAGCCAGAAGGACCCGACATAATATTGACATGCCTTTGATTAACAAAGAGTCTTAGTAGGAGGGGTGTGCCATTGATTTGCACTTACCAGTTGCATGATAGACCGGATGGTACGCTGTATATTGACTCTGTGATCCCCGTAGACTGTGATCAAACTGGTAGAACTCCCAAGAGGTGGGAAGTAAATGAACGTAGCATTATCGGCCATTATGGATTTCAAGTCGTCTGCACGGTCAGTGACCATCCAGTCTAACTTGCGAGGGAGAATTGCGGTGTCGCGTGAGATAATGGATTTGTTCTGTTTTCGAATTAGTAGCCGTTCGGTAAGGCAGTATGCAAAAAGAACCTTGTTTAACGAAACCGAATAGAGCATGTCTCTTGCCCGCTGAACTCCAAAGAATTCGCCCGTTATCCAGATGACATTGTTATTGCGCGAGGTTTGAGAGCCTCCTACGGAGCTGTTGAGATCGGGACCCATGAGTCCCTGCAAAGGCGATGGAAAGTATATATTCGTGGCCGTTTCTTTCTGGATTGACTGCAAGACACTACGCTTTCTGCCAGCAATGACTGCATGTAATTGGTGGTCTATCTCGCACAGTTCGGCGTGCAGCCCGCTCTGAGACATGAGTAAGACAAAAGTAAAAGAAATGCGACGCGAGTGAGTCACATACCAACTCGTCCAACATGACAAGCAGACGGACACGGGCAAGATCCACAGAATCCTCATGTCCGGTAACCACCAATTCGCAGACCCGCTCGGTTTCAAGACCTGACCAGCCAGCACTGCTGCTAATTCCATCTGGGGGGGTACGGTTGGAAAGGGATAACGGGCTGTTGACAACAGCGATGTGGGCCAACGTTTGCGAGGCAATGTCGTCGAGTCGACGTCGAACGTCGGGCTTCAAGGCAGGCTCGGAAGAAGGAGAATCGAGAATCTCTGAACGTGTCACCTTAATGGCCGCCCGGTGCTGAAATGTCAAAAGTCAGAGGTCGCGCTGCATGGAGTCAGCTAGAGCAAATCCTTTTTACCTGAATAGGACACTCTTTAAGAATCATGCCACGAGTAGCCATTACTTGCTGATAAGCTCCAGTGATATGAAAATTCCATCCTCTATTTTGGTCAGCCATGAAGTAAGATACATGACAGCCATGTAGCGACATGGCCATCAACGCGAGCTTCTGAATGGCGTCGGAGGCAGCAGGATCAGCGAGGTTGGTGGAGGTCTGTGGATATGAATCATTTGAAGGACCTCTGAGTTCCTTGACAGGAAAGTCGATGGATGAGGGCGCAGGATGGATATGACGCGACCTGCGTGGGTAAGTGAAGGACGTAGTGTAGACCTCCATATGTGAAGAAGAGAAGATGTCGGAAGAGAGATGCTTTGGAGGGTATGTGAATAGTCGGGTATTGACACAAGAAGTGGTATCAATGTGTAGCTGTGGTCGTAACTGGTCTTTATGCTGTTTGGGACGACGTGAAGGAGAGAACAGAACAGCGACAAAAGTGCAAGAAGATATGATATATAGGAGAACAATTCCAGTCTCAGTGTCCAGAAAAAAAACACACACAACAGAGCGCGGGCTTTCAATTCTCTCATTGAGACATTCTACCCCTATATAATACTAACACAACCCCAGTTTCATACTTCCTCGTCACTCTCTACTGCCGACTGGAAATCGAACAACTTGTTGTAGCACCGCTGTCCAACTGTCGAAAAATGTGTGTACGGGTCACCAGGCGGTAACTTGGTTGCGCATCGGTAGCAAAAATGCTGCCGGCATTTCGTGCACGTCATCTGCGATTCCATATTGATTTGATGTAGTAATACGCCAGCTAAAAAGGACTTACGTGATTGCACCCCAGAGATTTCTCTACATGGACATTACAACCAGGACAAGTCGTGGTACTTGCGTTGAGCCATTGCTTATTTGCTTGTTCCTCTTCATACATCGCAACCAGTTTGAGAATATTATTTTTGCCGAACCTTCTCTCGATGAACACCCGCGCCGAACTATCCTCTGGAAGAGCCAGGTAGTCCAAAACCAACTTTTCGGAGTGCGCGATCGGGCAAGGTGTGTGTGGTCCATGCCTGGAGAAAGGACCAATGAGGAACCGAGCATGAGGCGGAAGCCACCACTATACCAAGTGCGTCTGCAAAAGGCGCAGAAGGAAAACGAACATGCTGGGCATAATCTCAATCGTTCCCAACCGGTACCTTCTTCTGAATCGTTAGGCTTACGGACGGGAGTCTGGCAGAAAGCCATCGGACAGTGGATGATCGAAGGATCTGGCATGCGGTGTTAGGTGCATCATCACATCGTGTCATCCAAAACTCGCCCTTGTCAATATTCTTCATTTCTCTCAACCACCTCCACCGCTGTACTTCCGCCTCCGTCACGACACGTGCAACTTCCTCAGCGTTGGCCTCCTCGTTTACTTTCATACACTCCGGATCTGGGCATCGGACTCTTCCAACATCGCCTTCGATGATACACAACTGCCAAAAGTCACCCAGGCAGGAGCGACAAAAGGTATGACAGCAAGACAGCTGTATACACTTGGTTCCCTTGAGAGTCATGAGGCAGATAGGACATGGATATGTATTTTGGGAGAACAGGGCATCTTTTGCGGCCGTTTCGTAGTCCCTTAGTAGGGGGGCAAGAACCCTAGGTGCAGCGTGCATAATTCTGCAGACGCATTGAAATTTGAGAAGGCTTAAAAATTTAGCCTGTTGAAAACAACCAACCGGATAGTATTGTCAACGGATACCAACCCAAGCGAGCGAAGGAAATCCCCGGTGCGTATAAACTCAATCCAGCCGTACAGGACGCCTTCTCCGGGTGTCCACATTCGAGTCAGCATGCTTTGTAGGAGCGTCGACTTTGGTAACCACAGGTGAGTGGCACATATAGACGTTAGAAGCGGTGCACTGTATAACGGATAAGATGGTGGTAATATCATGCTGATCAATAACGGGGGCAATGACGATAGAGAAAGTGTGAGTTGTGAGCTGCAATCCAGATTCGGGGATACCAGCATCCCATCCTGTATGAGAGAGACTTCCTGCGATTTGACGAATTCGACTGGTATCTTCAGTGTCAACGTGTTATCCGCTCCTCTGCTTGAAATACACTCAGGATAAATAGCCTGCAAACATGGATGTGTAGATGCCCCCGCACGTAAGTGGAAGGGTGGAACTAACCTCTAGAACACCGTATTCTTCCCTTTGAAGAGAGCAGCACTCCAGTAAGTCCGTATCGGTATGAGAAATCGAGGACATCACTTGAGAGGTTATACCTACGTGTCGCGGTCTGTAATAAATAGTGGAATGAACATTTTCCGACTAGTCAGTGGAGTGCACTTCGGGTTGCAAGAAATGGCGTTACGTAATTGCGAAGGAAAACTCTTCTGCTAAGTACTGTTCGCAATTGAAGGATGGCTACCGTCCATTCTTCTCAGCAGTTTGTTCGAGCCTTGAAATCCGCATCGGACCCTCCTGTTTCAAAGGGGCCTTCCAAGGTTGAAATAGCAAGTCAGGTCTGGGAGGACGCGTCCTTCTACGTTCCACGCAAAGCCGAAGTAATTGTGGACTGGATTCTGGGGAAGCTGCTCAAAGACAAGTCCAAGACACCGTGCGTATTCTCTTTCCCTCTGCCAATTTTTTAAATAAATGATATGTTACAGGTCGTTAAACTCAATTTTAGATCTCCGTCTCTGGGAACTCCTGCATAGGATTATTTCGACGGATGTTGCACTCTCAGCACCTGATATGCGCCCATCAAAGGCGCGGCTTGCTACGCTGTTACATCGCACTCCGATTTCACCGATTCTTGTAGCCTTCCTTGATCTGCTGGGGGGTTCAGATCCACAAATGCGCCAAAGGCTTTCACAGGTTGTTTCTTCGTGTCTTTCGATAATATGGCCACTGGTTGTACAAAAAATGAGCACAGAGATACTCTTGGAGTGCTTCGGTGCCTTTCTCCCTGCGGTTCAATGGTGCCCAAATAACAAGGGTCTCGTGCAAATTGGCACTATTGTCATATATTCATATAAGGACTCCCTTTACAATTCTCCCAACAAAAAGAAGGTGCAGTGATGTAGTGCTCTGTCTACGTATTCATAATTGATGTGCATCCGTGACCAGATCCATCATTTCTTTCTGCAAACTCACTTCCACCGCTGGCTTGAAAGTGTAGTGCTCGAAATACCGCCTGAGATGAAACCACTTCTCGAACTCATCTTTAACGCTGGCGCCGAAACCTTGTTTAATGTTGATGTTTTTCGACAAACTCGTGATTCTAAATCGGAGGACCCCATCTTCGACGCGGTGAAGCCCATCTCGAATTCAAGCCCACAAGTCCTCTCTTGCCTTCCCCGCCTTTTCACATCTTACGTCCAAGTCATACGAAAGTACCGAGTCTTGTTCAGTACAGGGGTCAATCAGCTACCTGGCACCGTTATCGAAGAGCTGCAGGCCTTTGGAATGTGCTTCTTCACCTCATCTAAATCTTTGCTGGACACCGTAGCATCGAACGCGCAGACATGGTCAATATCGGTCGCTCTGCTGCGTCTTGTCAATCAGGAAGCCCTTTATAATCGTAATGAAATGGATGCGTCGGTGTTGCGTCGCATCATAGAATCTGCACTTGAAATTCTAAGTGCCGGTTGGAATGGTAACTATTCTTCTCATTTCGTTCAAGTTCAGTAATGTGTAAGAATTCATTTTACAACAGACGAAAAAACTGAAATTACCACATATGCAATTGAAAGTCTTTCAACACTCACGTGTATCGACTACGATCTCATTTCCCCTTTTCTTCCTGATATCCTTTCTAAAGTCTTACTGGTTCGTATACATTTCTGACCTCGCAGTAACCAATATACTAACGCATGTCAGGCGCGCTCAAGTGAATCGTACATCACGTTTCTAGATCTACTCTTGGACTATCACTCCAAAACAAGGACGATGGACGTCTTCCTCAATCATCTCCTTTCATCTTTTTCACCCCAGCATATACAAACACTTTCCTGGCCCATGCGAGATATATACCAGATGTCACATTCTGGGCCTCTTCTGGACACAGTTTTTCTCGCACATCTTTCTAGAGCCATTCACACCTTTCTGCCGGGCGCTCAGATAAATTCAGCTATTGAAATTCTTCTCCAGCGTTTGAAGGATGCTTGGGAGTCTTATGATGAGAATGACCACGCTATCCATGGAGAAGGCCCGCGTAACAAGAGGAAAGTAGGAGTTGATGCGGCATCATCCCTTGATTCGGGTATTTCGGCCATCTCATTCTCGTTATCTGCCCGGGTAGCTTTGGTCGTTGTTTCTTCCCTGGCCATGAAATCTGTACCGCAAACGGCGCAAGGCGAAGTTGGGCGGATTCTATCGGATTTAAAAAATTCATTTCTATTTCACAGACTGACAAAAACATTCGGAACCATACAGAGCCGAGCTGGCAGTGACGCTTGGTCATCGCAAATTGTCGCAGCAGCGTCTCTTCACCTCTTGTATGCCTTGGACATCTTCCATGATTCATTTTTGCAGACGTCCGGCTACTCGGAACTGTGGATGAAGATCTCAGACTCTTTGGAAGATGATAGGCTTCTTCCCGAACTAACTGTGGAAATCGTATGTATACCAGAGTATAAATCGTGCTCGTATCTCTAATGGGGTTTATGTTAGTTCCGTGCTCTCCTGAGCCAGCCATCCTGTCAAGAAGAATCTCGGTTTCACATGCTTTTCGACAAAGCTCTGCTGTATATGAATAGGCATTTCAGTTCCAGTGTCTCGTGGTCAGGTCGATTACATCATTTGACCCTGGAGAACCAAGGAAAAATGAAAGGTTCACTTGCTCTCATGCATATGATTATCCAGAAATGGCTTCCTTTGATAGAGTATCCCGACCGTTCATATTTTGTTTACTGAAGTACTGACACTTGGTCCAGATCTGTGGCATCCCTTCCCCACCTACAAAAACTAATACGTGTGATCATGTCTGTCGACATCATAGATTCCGCCCAGCTGTCTGCCGCGTCAGGACTACACCGACAATCATTGCTCGAGACAACTCTTCGTTCTGCAAATTTCTGGGAATTTCACAGAATACGCGGTAACTAATTATCTCCTCACGTTGACTGTTACTAAGATTTTTCAGTTGTTCTTCTGGAGTATCTCAACGCAGCCACATCAACTCTTGATGATAGCACTGGGTTTTCTAGCGTGTCACAGCTGTCAGGCGCGATTGGGGCATATCGCTTGTTGCTATTGTTGCCAATCGAATATATCTCTCGTTCCTCTCGAGCTGACTTCATCAGACGGGGGTTGGTCGCTGATGATCTCCTCACTCACCTGTCGGTCGATTCGGACGATGTGTCAAACTACGTGGACCATTCCCTAATTATTCTTCGCATGTTTCTCAATCGTGTTCTGACTCATGCCAGTTACGTAGAGCAATCTGTGGGTTTGATGGCTCTTCGTCATACGTTTTACTCATCGTCTTTTAACAGGCTGAACGACTGCACAAGTATCTTGAGCACCTTCTAACGGCACAGGGTATTCGTTCGCAGCCTAGTGCCGCTTACATTTCGGTCACTGTAGATATAATTGAAGCACATCTTCGGTAAGTCAATCTTCAACGCTTACTACTGGCAATTCAAGGCTGG
>Ga0179587_10001528_pt1 | contig 10584 bp, 13 predicted proteins | sample CZODoug2_1_08_16_FD_185932 | JGI IMG/M metagenome (GOLD analysis project Ga0179587, IMG submission 185932) | Vadose zone soil fungal communities from Angelo Coast Range Reserve, California, USA - CZODoug2_1_08_16fungal | ecosystem: Environmental > Terrestrial > Soil > Vadose zone | place: USA...
CTTTTTCTCCGGATCCTTTGCGTCCATCTTCTGGCTGAAGAAGCGTGGCCTTATGCCTGGTTTGACATTTTCGAACGAACTCATCAGTCGCGACGAAGGAATGCATACCGATTTCGCTTGCTTGCTTTTCAGTCACCTGAAGCGTCGCCCGCATCCCGACACTGTAAAGACGATTATCACACAAGCGGTCGTTATTGAGCAAGAGTTTTTGACTGGTAGTGCTTCCCCGACTTACCGATTCTATGCCTTACAAATTGTTCTTCAGATGCACTCCCTGTGAAGCTTATTGGCATGAATGCAAACCTCATGTGTCAGTACATAGAGTTTGTTGCCGATCGTCTTCTTGTCGCACTTGGTAACGAGAAGATCTATGATGTGACCAATCCCTTCGATTTCATGGACATGATCTCGCTTCAGGGCAAGACCAACTTCTTTGAGAAGCGTGTATCAGATTACTCAAAAGCAGGTATCAACCATTCTGCTGTACCTGATGCGGGTGGGCACTCTTCGGCGAAGACATTGTGCGTCCCTTCATCACTAGCAGTATTACCATGCTGACCACACTCAATAGTGCCCTCGATGAAGATTTCTGAATGTGTATTTTTCTAATATTTCTCTATCATCGCCAATTATATACCATCACATCATCTTTATTGTGTACACATCTCAGTAGACATGCTACGTTATACCTGTATTTTACAGCTTGTGATCAGTACTAGGGATATAATCCTATCCGTTTTTTTATTATAAGCAGGCAAGGGTAATGTTTTAAATGTACAGGCTTATCTCCGTTGTACACACTGCATCCGAAACCTGACAAGATATGACAACTGGGATGTCGGCGGTATCAATGAGGAGGTCAACTACCTCTCAACTTCAGCCCGCACCGGCCCCGATCTCACAGTGCATAAACCAAGGGTTAGTCCCATGTAGCGCGAGTATATTTGGAGAACCCGGGTTGGGTGCCATAACCGTCAATCAACAGGCACGGAGTGTTAGACTTCGGTGCTCAGCATTCGTTTATCACAATTTTTGAGGGATTATACCTCGATTGCCGTATGTTCGTGTACCATCTCCGAAAACATTTCTGAGCGTTTGAAACCGAAGTCAGGTTCAATCATCATTAGTACCTCATTCGACTTTCATCAAGGAAATTATGTTGCGTCTGTGCAGTCATTTGTCCACAAGACGTGACTCTCGGAACTGCAAGTTGACGTTGACAGTGACATCTGGCCTCGACTGGTCAGCTCCGCCCTCGTCGAGGGTACCTTAGTGGGTATGCATATGGCATCAAGTCCCTAAGTCTTTGTTGGGACCCTGAATGACTCAGGGGAGACAAGCAGGACCTACTTGTCATTTTATATACCTTCTGTCAACCGAGTCGCCTACAAGCTCACTACGTACGGAATGACACAGGAACCGACCTACTCATTAATTACCTGACCATGGACCTAATGGCGATACGACAAAGGTGCCGTATCTTGTTTCCTTTCTATATAACCGCTGGCTTGAACTTGGAGTACTAATCTTCTTGCCGGCTATAGAAACAAAGTAGTGTCGATCCCTCTATCTCTTCTCTACTATCATGAAGCCTATCTCGTTCCTGCTTACTAACTGGAGGAGGAAGGATACGAAAACCACTATTCCTGGTATTCCAAGCCCACCAGAACAGGCATCAGCAGAAGTTATTTCTGCGTCTACGCTTCCGACGGTTAGTTTCGACGAGAGAGGGTCAGTATTCTCGATTTAACTTGACTTGTGCGCAAAAGTAACTGTTGTGTGCAGCAGATTGCAAGCGAATTGCAAGAAGATCCTGACAGAGAAACCATGCCTTGACGCCTCCTGGAACAAGCGCCATGCTCCCAAAATTCTCCCTCGGTTTCGTGGTCATCACGGCCCTGCATTGTACTATTCCTATGTACCACCCCAGGACCTGCCGCACTACCTGCCGAATTTAAGTGTGTTGAGTCGTGAGTCGGACTCAGGGAATGGTTATTTGAGCGGCAGCTCCACGCCGCATCGTCCATCCCGCTCTCCCCTCCCTGACGCACTCCATCAGGATATCGATCCCGTAAGCGTCCCTCGCTCCCCTACCCGCGTGAAGTTCGCACCCGCGCCCCAGGCTAGACCATCTCACCCTGGTTCTCCATCACAACTGCCTTTCCAGCGTGTTCACTCAAACAGAAACAGCTGTGATCACAATCTTGTTTCGGGCAGGGCGTCCATGGGGGATTCAACCGCCGCCTTTGATTCCCGGGATTCTGAGTCCTTTCATTCTCAGGAATCGGAGTCTACCTACTCCCAGGAATCTGCACTGCCCTTTCTCGAGGATAGAAAGTTTTATGCTGCTGCTTTGAGCTGTCAAGGTGAAGCAACTTCGAAGTTTGAGCGTGACTTGTCTCCCCCTGTCGCTTTCCACATCAATACTACGGACCTGGACTCTCCTTCGCTCAGAAAAAATTCTAGTTTGACGCACCCTATTACGGATTTTTCGGAACTACGCAACCAGCGTACCCTTGAGCATGCGACAGTCTCTTCTCCTCGTCTGCCTTACACCAAAGGCGGTACCTCGCGATCAGAATCCACCAGACAGGGGATGGAATCTATTTCCCCACTAACATCGTTCCCATCTCCCCCCCTTGTCGTTCACAAACGGCCCAAACCTCTTGTTTCGTTACCCACCCATACAATTGCACGGCCCTCCACTTCGCCGGCTGTTAGCTCTACCGATTCTACCCTACTCGCGACGCCCACATCACCATACTCGTCAACTCCCCGGAAACCTCTTTCAACACTACATCCCTCCAAGGAGACAACTAGAAGGTTGTTTCATACTGTATCGCGTCCAGCTACCAGCCCCCCGAGCAGGCCTCTACCAACTCCGCCGATATCACTAGGGTATGGTGCTCCTGCTGCTCGCTTATCCGCGCTTGCTGGCCACCCGCGACCGCTTCGCAGTGCACAGTCCACGACTGAGCTGCGAGATTTCCGAGTGGAGAGGCCGAAGTCATCCTCCGCTCACAGGACTGTCCCAAGCGCCCCCGCTTCCAGTATACGTCCGAGCACGAGTTGTGGTAGGGGACATGGCAACCCGCGACCTGAGATCTTCACGACAGCGACGTATTTGGTTTGTTTCTTGAAGCATACGTTTACGCAACTACTGATGTTTGCCTGATAGCAATCAAGAGGCAGAGCTGTGCCGGTGCCTGGACATGCGTCTTCTGAAACTCAGATACAACGGGGTTATCCAGTATGAATTCCAGCGATGAACGATGAATGTTGGGTTCACCGCAGGTTGACATTTTCGATTTCTGCTACATTACATAATACCGCAGACGTTTTTCCGCAATTGTGAATCATAAAAATAAAGGGTAGAAAAACACTGGTGGATGAATGATGACAGATCTGTAGCGACAAACCCCAGTGGGGGACGACAGCATCAATGTTGGCCCAAAATTCAGGATAGATTTCATAAAATGGCACGAGCTGTTCCGAACATCCCACTGGAGTCGATATGTTTGCCAAGTGCGCTGTGTGGGTTCGGATAAGCCTCATTGTCGTTTCTTTGTTTCTGGAGGTACCGTCACGGGTGCACCCTTTCTATCTTCCAAGATTGAACTTGTAATGTATGCAACAAGAACGACGTTGGCCAAAACCACCGCCGTGATTGCTGCATATGTGGAGTTACCTGGTCAGAAACGGGCATGAGTGAGCTGTAATGTGAAATATTTAGTATTTGTGCCCACCGCCCCACAGAAATTTCAAGGACACGAAGTACCCCGAGATTGGCACGACACCTAGGGAGAGACTGAAAATCAAGAGTTTGGCGAGGACTCCTCTGCATGGTAACGTCGGCTATGGTCCCTGTTGTAAACTGGTTTCTACGTACCCTGCTACAGCAGCCTCGTTGGCTTTTCCCGTGGAGACTTGTTCGCTCATGTTGGAGTAAGTCACTACTGAGAATTGAATATTGAGTACTGTAACACATGACTCTCCTACCATCAACATCATGAGTGGAGCTGACCCGTCCACCCTCCGAAGAAGGATCTCGTCTTCCAACGTCAGTCCTCCGGTTACCAGCACAGAGTCCCCAGAAAAATTGCCTGCGAAATCAAGCCCATGGTTTTCTTGGGATGTAGAAGCTTTGGAATGGGACATCTTGATTCTATCCACTTGTATCAAACTTCTCCTATACCCTTCTTAGTGAGTCCTAATGAAACATCTTTGGTAGTCTCTGGTCATTAATATTCTCAATAGTCGATCTACAGATTTTGAGGTCCACCGAAACTGGCTTGCTATCACGTACTCGCTACCTATATCTCAGTGGTACTACGATGTGAGTTACATAAAACCACAGAGGATACGTGATCTCACACAGAACTCGTCCAGACAACTTCTGAATGGAGTGAGCTGATCATCCTTTGTTCTGACCTGCCACAACCGAGCCACTGATACCTCAGCACTCGACTATCCGCCATTTTTTGCCTATTTTGAGAAACTCCTTTCAATACCAGCATCGTACATCGATCCCAAAATTGTCGACTTGAACAATATCAACTACGACAGCTGGTCGGTGGTGGCATACCAGCGGACGACTGTCATCCTCACGGAGTTGGTACTTGGAGCCGTTCTTCTCAGGTAGTGTCTTTTCGTCAAGTATATGATGTGCCCCGTCTTAATGTGTCCCACCGCTCCGCCAACTAGATTCATTCGTGGCTCTCTGGATCCATCAATTCAACGAATAATCTCAGCTTCACTCTTCCTTCATCCCGGTTTTCTTATTGTCGACCACATCCACTTTCAGTACAATGGGTTCATGTTTGGAATTCTCCTGTGGTCAATTCTGATGGTCCGCAACGTGAGCTCTGCATGAATGACCGATATGTATGCTTGGCATACTGATGTACGGTTTCCAGGGAAATAAACTTGCCAGTGGCATTCTGTTCGCCGTGCTACTAAACTTCAAACACATCTATATGTATCTAGCGGTGATATTCCCTTACTCGTTGTTTTGTGTGGGTGTTGAGCTTACATCCGCGGTATCTCCAGCCTGCATATTTCGTCTATTTGCTGCGTTCTTTCTGCATGTCCCCTTCTGGGGAACTTCAAATCAAGAATTTTCTATCACTAGCAAATGCAGTTATCGTGGTGTTTGTCATTTCTTTTGGACCGTTCATCCTCATGGGCCAAATTCCACACGTTCTGTCCCGATTGTTTCCCTTCACCAGGGGCTTGAATCACGCGTACTGGGCTCCCAATGTGTGGGCTTTAGTGACCGCTACCGATCGAGTCCTGCTTCGATGTATGAAACCAATGCTCTCTTCCGCAGAGTGCAAAATGACTTCTTACTTGCAGACGTGCGGCGCACTGGTGCAGATATCACCATCAATACCTCTGGCGTCGCTTCTACATCTCGAGGTCTCGTTGGTGATACCATCTTCGCTGTTCTACCAAACATCAAACCCGTCCATACCTTCGTTATCACGTTATTATTCCAATCAGTCAGTAGTTAATAGACTTCCTTCACTCCGAGCTGATTCAGAATTTGCACAGCTCTGGCTAACCAAGCTCTGGTTTTCTCCAACGTACAAATCATTTTTGTCTGCACTGACCCTTTGTGGATACACATCTTTTCTGTTTGGCTGGCATGTCCACGAAAAGGCTGTGTTGCTTGTTCTGGTACCTCTAAGGTAAGGATCAGTCCTGACGGGTGTGGTCTTTACGTTAAACGGGATTCGTTATCAGTTTACTTGCTGCGGAGAGACAAGCATACTTTCGGACCTTCATTTTGGCTAGCGTTGCCGGCGTTTTCTCCCTATTTCCGCTGCTCTTTACACCTGCAGGTATTTAAATAGGTTTTTTCGAGGCGATTTCCCGCTTACTCGAGGCAAACCACAGAATCGGTTGTCAAAGTCTTATATTCTGTTCAATGGATCGCGTCTGTCTATGGAACCTTGCGTCGTCGCGTCTACGAGTGAGTTATTCCTCGAACTTTAGTCTCGGATTTCTGCTGAACCTGTTGACTCCAGGTTTCCAAGGTCACTGGTATATGTGATCCTTGACAGCCTTGAGAAACTATACCTGGCAGGCTTCTCACTGCTTCTGGCCTTCGTCACTGTCTCTCCCGCTTTGACACAACGCCAACATATTAATGCGGACGCGTGTGTGCCTTCCAGCGATTTCTCCTGCTCTGCGCCTGAAATTGATACTGCCGGAGTCCAGACAGCAGCGATGGAGTTCCTGCCACTGATGTTGACAAGTGTCTATTGTGCTATTGGATTAGTGTGGGGGTTTCTGAGGTTGATGTTTATTTATCTGAATGAAGAAACAACATATCAAGGGCAACTTAGTAGTCTTAGGTAGACATGTCATTACGCTGTAATGCTATAGATACAGGTTTATTTGACTGCTGTCGGTGCCTATTTTTTGGAGATGTGGACAACTGTGCATATAGGTCAATCATCACAGAGTGTGTCATTAAAGGAAGAGTCCATACCATCCTCGTCTTCCAAAATATGATCCAGTCCCACTTTTTGTCCGCGTGAGTGTTTGGCGCTGGCTCCCCATACGACAGCACTACAAGCATCCGATGTTGCGGAGGGGGGGGACAAGAAGAGGTGTAAATCCTAGGAAATTACCCGTTTCATTCACTCACTATTTCATCTGTTTCGCAATCTCCTTGTGTATGGAGTTACAAAAGTCCTCTACATTGCATTTACCCCTGCGGAGCACGACAGGCTGAGAATAGTCTGGGGGGAGCCCCCGTGGTTTCGTGTACACGCGGACAAGATCTAGCGTTCCCCACATCTTTTCGATCAGTTCGTCGATGTTGAGCCATTCGCGGGAAGATACAGGGACGGAGTAGGGTATCTTATACCTGTTGAAGATTAGAATGGGGCCGTATCAGCGGGGGATGCACTGGACGGACAGGAGATCAAGCTCTTCTATCGATATCGCATCGATCTAGGGATTACATTGGTATGCTGTCAGTCCTTTGAGGCGCCTTGCATACCTTGTTCAATACCTGGGTGTGATATTAGCAAGGGTATGATTGGACAAAAGGAGACTTGCGTATAACGCCGGGATATATACTCTACATAGGACGACATCAGCTGTAGTGTACCGGACACGAGTCCTTTCGCGCACCTATTTCCTTCCACTACGTCCACGAGATCATCAGCGGTAGCTCCCGGTTCTCGAATGGCAACATCCGCATTGCTTATTTTGTACTCGCTAAGCACGGCCTTGATCTCATCGTGGTCTATATTGGTCAGCGGGACGGTGTTGGTAATCGCGATTCCGCCCTTTTCCTTTCTCCGCACGATAATAGCTGGTGGTCGTTTGTTCAGTCTGATGCCGAAGCCTTCGAGCTCAGATTCGATGATCCTCTTGTCACCGAGGGGCTTGAGGACGTCGAGCACGATGAAGATAAGGTTGCACGTACGCGCGACTGCGAAATGGTGGGTAATGAGTTGTCGCTGGGGGCTGGTGGGCGATCATACCGGCAATGACTATTCTCATGGAAGATTGTGTTGAGAAACAGATGATTGTGGGCTTGGAAATGAGTCGAACGTACCTTGACGACCTCTTCCTCGGCCATCATTTGCACCCTCGATGATACCGGCTATTTATGGATGAGAAATATTTGAATAGGTGAGCGTAAATGACTCACGCAGATCCAGGATCTGGATTGGGGCGCCATGCACTTTCACAGTACCAGGAACCGTCGTCAAAGTCGTGAAATCGATTTCTGATACCTCGGAGTGGGTTCCTGTGAGTTTTGACATCAGCGTTGACTGTTGAATTGGTGAGCGTAGCCAGTGAGTAAGAAAACGGGCAACAGACCTTCCCCACTGAGGGGAAGCCGACGAAACCGACAGAGGCAATACCAGTTCTAGATACAGGAGATGAGGGGAGAATTGAGGAGATGGTCTGTACAAAACTACCTGGCTACATCGAAGCCTAAGCCTGGGCCGCCTCCGCCGCCACCAGATGGAGATATGAGCTCGCGTCTTAGCTTGGCAAGCTTTGCCTTTAGTTGGCCGAGATGGTAGCTGGTGGCCTTGTTCTTTTGGGCTACAGGAGATGGGTAAGTGGGTGGAAGTTAATATCGGCAGACAAGGGAGATACTTCTGGCCTAGAGAAGAAAAGATGAGGGTGTAGTGGGTGGATGAAAACAAGGAGTCACCATCTCATCTTCGATTTCCTGACAATGAATGAGAAAACAGCAGTAATAGAGAACACAAAAAACAGAATACTTTTATTTTCTGGACGGTGGTCATTGTTGGAAAGACGGTTGTTGTCGGTTGTTGTGCAAGAGCTTCTTGCTCGTTGCTGTTTGTCTCCCAGTAACAAGTTACATCTTTGCTCCTTGCGCTTCTGCTCCTTGTTGCTCCAGCTCCTTGCGCTCCTTACCTCTTCTCGTCATTCCTACCGCTGGCTAGCTCACCTAGCCTCACGCTCTTTCATATCCCTCCCTTCTCCGACTGGCTGGATCTGGTCAAAATACCCCAACTATGTGCTGCAACAGTGCAAAATGGAAGAGAGAAGTCGTCCCCGACCACAAGGTCTCTCCTCTTTTTCTCTTTACTTCCCCCTGTGGCTGACTATATCACCCAGTTTGATTTTGTGGACACCCGCGAATTTACGGACAATGGTTTTGTCATGCGTATGAAGTAACATCGTCCTCTTTTCTATCTAATACTGCAATCTCATCTCTCCCCCAGATATCTCTGGCTCTACATAATTATACTCAAGTCTTTCCTCGTCTACATCCTCGATATATTCTCCGCCGTAACCATGTTATCCACGAAAACTTGGTCAAATCAAATTTTCAATCAGTGCAAGGATATCGACGGCTGCATCCCCATTCCTTTCGAAACAGGAAAATGGCTATTTGTCGGTTGCATCATCTTTGGGTTTCTCCTCGTACGTCTTGCCCATCTTCTCTGTATTTCTCCTCTAACAATTGTCCTAGCTGGCATACGAATCCAGAAAATCAAAGAAAATCATCGCCAGCCGTGATATCTCCTATGCTTTTACCAATGTCATGGCGAATCACTATTACTCCCTGCGTACGTCGGTTTTTCTTCCCTTCCGTCCGTTGGCTGACATCCTCGCGCCTTCAAGGCTCATATGATCACTTCTGCTTCTTTGACCATATCAGCAATTCCACCAAAACGAGTGATGACTTTGCTTTCTTCGTCTTCTTCGCTTTCAAGAGTCTGTAACCTCGTCAGGCTAGTGTCCAAAGGCGCTAATTCTTGTCTAGGCTGGAAACGTGTTATATTATCAGAAGCCCCTCGTCAGACGATCAACGCCCTCACCCTTTATGCCATTTTTCTATCAAAACGTAGTGTTCCTGGATCTTGGTATGAGGTCAGTCGATACTTCACCAACAGCACGTTGTCCGCATCGCTTTTGACGGTGACGACTTTTTGTACCGTCGTCGTCTTTGCTGGTTCCATGTTGGTGCTCACAGCGGCTGCTGTTTGCTATATTCCATTGCTCTGCCACATCCGTGGAAATCTTAAGGTTTATCGTATTTCACCCTAACTGGTTAAATTGAAACTGATCATTCCGCGAATTTCAGGAATATTGTTGTCACAAGGTTGACAAAGTGAGAACTCCCAGGTTGTTAACGCGGATCAAAACTGACACGTGGCTTTACCAGCGCATCGGAGCCGTCATTAAACGCCGGCAGAAACAACGCCTAGCCGACGCCGCCAAGCTTGCACAGAAAGAAGCTAGAGGCGACTACTCGCATCTGAAGAACAAGAAGGGCGAGATGATAGCAAAGCCTCTCCCACAACCAACACTTCCAAACCTTTCCGTGGACGACGACGTTGATGATAATATGTCCATGAATACTCGTGCCCCACCACCTAGCACATATACCCAAGAGTACTACAACTACAATTCCGACAAGATATCCGCCATCAACGGGGATTACCCCCCACCCATGCCTCCCTATAACCCTTACTCCACTCATCAGCCACCTGGCTCCCATACACATTTCCAGCAATCATCAGCATCATTTCCCCACGATGACCAAATCTACCACCAGCACCCAATGTATGACGAGGACAATGAGAGCACGGCACATCTTGCCCCAGCTGCCGCTCCGTTCAGCCATCAGCCAGGCTACCCCAGTGCTACGCATTCATATGGCCATACGGCCCACAGTGGCGGTGGTGGTAGTTATGACCCGCACGATGTCTACCAGGGGCGCGCGGGTTCTATTCCAGACCCCTCCCAAAGACCCCCGCCGACAATTGGGCTGGCCTATGATGATGCACCGGAATATTCGAGATATGAAGCCCCTCCGCCAATACATTCAGATGGTCATGGTGGATATCCGCAGCGGGGATATGATGCAGAGGGCAATGGTGGATATTCTCGAGCCTTGTAATTTATTCTTGTTCTGTCTTATACTTTCATTTTTGCAATGATTTTGCTTAAGAAGTTTTCATCCCCTACTATTTTATCAGGACAGCAGCCCATCTTGTACAACTTGGTAATTACGCATTGCAAAATACATAAATAAGCTGCCCTGGCCTGAAAAAAGGAGAATGAAGGATATCA
>Ga0179587_10001529_pt1 | contig 10583 bp, 6 predicted proteins | sample CZODoug2_1_08_16_FD_185932 | JGI IMG/M metagenome (GOLD analysis project Ga0179587, IMG submission 185932) | Vadose zone soil fungal communities from Angelo Coast Range Reserve, California, USA - CZODoug2_1_08_16fungal | ecosystem: Environmental > Terrestrial > Soil > Vadose zone | place: USA...
GGCTTGCCGAGCGCGAGCCTGACAGTGAAGCTGATGCGGGCCGTGAAGGCGGCACTGCTGCTGGCCGCGCTCGCCGGGTGCGCGGCGCCGCTCCCGTGGGTCAAGCCATACGAGCGCGAGCACTTCGCCGATCCCATCATGTCCTTCAACCGCGATCCGGTCTCCAGCACGTACCTGCAACACGTGTTCGAGACCCGCGAGGGCGCCCGCGGGGCAACGGGGTCGGTGGGCGGCGGCTGCGGATGCAATTGACTGGCGAGGCGCGCTGCGCGCACACGCGCCGCCAGGCGCGGCTGAGCCCCTTCACGCGCACGCTGCTCACGCTGGGCGCGATCACCGCCCCCGCGCTCGGCGGGGTGCTCCCCGAGGATCGTGCCGATGTCCTGTGGCACACCTACAACGGCGGGGACATCACCATCGAAGGCCCCTCGGTGCTGGTGCGCAAGAAGGTGGGCGACAACCTGTCGCTGTCCGCCAATTACTACGAGGACATGATCTCGAGCGCCTCGATCGACGTGAAGCTGTCGGCGAGTCCGTATCACGAGACCCGCAGGCAGGAGAGCCTGGGGGCGGACTACCTGCACGGCAAGTCCACCTACAGCGCCGGCTTCATCACCAGCAAGGAGCCCGACTACAAGGCCAACACCAGCTACTTCGCGGTCAGCCAGGACATGTTCGGCGATCTGACCACGCTCACCCTCGGCTACCGGCGCGGCTGGGATCGGATCTATGAGGACCGGAAGGACTCGCAAACCCAGCAGATCGTGACCGATACGATCTTCTACAACGGTCGTCCCGCAACCGCCGATCACCGTGGCTATTCGCTGTCGCTGAGCCAGATCCTGACGCACAACGCCATTCTGGGCTTCAATTACGAGTTGCTCACGGACCAGGGATATCTCGCCAACCCCTACCGCAAGATCCGCTATCTCTCGCCGGGTCAGGGCGCGGGCTTCACGCTCGCCGATCAGGTATATCCCAACACGCGCACCAGCTACGCCGCCTCAGCGCAGCTGAAATACTACCTGCCGTACCGCGCGGCGCTCACCGGCCAGTACCGCTACTTCCACGACACCTGGGGCATCCTCGCGCACACCGTCGAGCTCGACTACACCCACCCGGTGGGCAAGCACTGGATTTTCGACGGCACTCTGCGCTACTACCGCCAGGGCGCCGCCGATTTCTACAGCGACCTGTTTCCGCGGGCCAACTACCAGAACTTCATGGCGCGCGATCGCGAGCTCGCCGCGTTCCACAGTTACACCGTGGGCGCGGGCGCGTCGTATCAATTCCAGGTGTCCGGCGTCCCCTGGATCAGCAAGAGCAGCGCCAACGTGCGCGTCGATCACCTGCTGGTCGATTACAGCGACTTTCGCAATGCGCTGCTCGCCGGCACTTACGGCGCGGGCAACGAGCCGCTCTACAAACTCAACGCGAACATCTTTCAGGTGTTCGTCTCGCTCTGGTTCTAGCCGCATCGACGCCTCCCCGCGGCGCTGAACCGGCGCTGAACAGAAAGCGCGCGGCTGATTCGCGCGCGGCGCTGCGCAGTGGCGCGTCGGTGAGTTAAGCTTCGGATCCTGTCGCCACTGCTCATTCGTGCCTGTCGTCAAGCAGCGACAGCGCCGAATGAAAAGGATTCCTATCATGCACACCCGCTCTTCTCTGCTCACCCTATTCGCCGCTGTCGTCCTGGCCGGGGCGTGCCCTGGTGCGCACGCGCAGGCGCGCGAGCAGGGGCGCCCCCTGACCGCGAGTCAGATTTTGGAAGAGCTGCGCACAACGCGGGACCAGGCGATTCCCGATCGCCTGCTCGAGCGCGCTTACGGCATCGCGGTCATTCCTGACCTGACCAAGGTCGCGTTCTTCGCCGGCGGACGCCGTGGCCACGGCGTGCTGGTGGTGCGCGACAAGCAGGGGCGCTTCACCAACCCGGTGTTCATCACCATGACCGGGGGCAGCTTCGGCTGGCAATGGGGCGTGCAATCCACCGATATCGTCCTGGTGTTCACCACGCCCAAGGGCGTGGAAGGCATCAACGGCGGCAAGGTGACGCTCGGCGCCGATGCCTCGGTCGCCGCGGGACCGGTCGGACGTCAGGCGGAGGCCGCCACCGATGCGGCCTTCAAGGCGGAGGTCTACTCCTACTCGCGCAGCCGTGGCGTGTTCGCCGGACTGGCGCTCGACGGCACCGCGATCACCATTGATGACCGGGCGAACGCGGCCTTCTACAGGAAGCCCGGCATCGCCTCGGGTGACATCATTGCCGGTACCGTGACGAGCGAGGATGAGTCCGCGCGGCGCTTCCTCGCGGCCGTGGCCGCGAGCACCCGCGCCGTGCACCCGGGTGTGCAGCGCTCGGCCTCTGCGGCCGGCCCGGCCGCCGCGCCCGCGCCGCCGCCGGCACCGGCGCCGAGCGCCACGCGCTCGTTCCCGCTCGCCGATCAGCGGCCGGGACAGGAGCCGAAGTGAGCACCGACGGTTCAGCCGTCCGCGGTTGAGGCGAGCGGCACGGCATCACCGGCGCCGCCGGTCGCGGCCGGCGGCGTAACCAGCCTGCGCCGAAACTCGCGCAACAGCAGCGCGAGGCTGGTCAGCGCCTGCAGCGTCACCGAGGCAACCGACAAGTACCACACCTGCATGAGTGTGAAATGCGGTAGCGTGGACAGCAGCACCGCCGGCAGCACGAAAGTCAGCAGCCGCGCTGCGGAACTGAGCAGTGATGGCCAGGTATTGCCGAGCGCCTGGAAGACACCCGAGCAGGTGAAGATGAATCCCGTGGCGACGAAGTTCCAGGAGATGATGCGCAGGTAACTTGCCCCGACTGCAACCGCATCCGGCTGGCGCGTGAAGAATTCGATGAACAGCTCGGAGCGCCACTGACAGAGTAGCGTGAGCGCGACCATCAGCACGGAGCTCAGCAGCACCGCCTTGCGGAAGGTCTCGCGGACACGCCCGTACCGGCGCGCGCCGAAATTCTGACCGGCCACGGCCGGTACGGCGAACGCGATAGCCATCACCGGCAGGAACAGCGCCTGCATCACGCGCCCGCCGATGCCGAATCCCGCCTGCGCCGCAGGTCCGAAGCCGCGGATCACCCAGTAGATCACGCCCAGGATCACGAACAGCATGAAGAATTCGCCGCCGGCGGGCAGCCCGACGTTGAGAATGCGGCGGATGAGCGGCAGCCGGGGACGCCATTGATCCCGGCGCAGCCCGACGTAGTGCTCGAGCCGCACGAAGTATATCCACAGGAACGCCACCCCGAAGGCGACCGCGATGCTGCTGGCGAGCCCGGCGCCGGCAGCACCGAGCGGGTGATGCGTGCCCCAGCCGGCGATCAGCACGGGCGCCAGCACCGTGTTCAGAATCACGGTCAGCATCTGCACGATCATGGTGGGTCGCACGATGCCGGTGCCGCGCAGCGCGGAACCCATGGCCACGAGCGCGAACTGCAACGCGAGCCCCGGGGTGTACCAGTACAGGTAAGCCACTCCCGCGGCGGCGGCGGCCGGATCGGCCGCCACCGCGCGTACGTAGGGGCCGCCCACCAGGAACCCGGCCGCCAGCGTGAGCACGCCGCAGATCGCCGACAGCAGCACCGACTGATTGAACACCAGGTTGGCCTCGGCCTGGTCCTTGCGGCCGACCGCGTGCGAGACCAGCGCCACGGTGCCGACGCCGAGCATCTGCGTCGCCGCCAGGATCACGAAGCCTATGGTGCCGGCGGTGCTGACACCGGCGATCGCGGCGTCCCCGAGCCGCGCGACAAAATACAGATCCACCACGAAGTACAGGGTCTGAAACAGCATGCCGATTCCAATCGGCACCGCCATCGCCACCAGCTGCCGCGTAATGGGCCCTTGCGTCAGATCCTTCATGTCTCACCGCCCTTGGCTTGTTGGTTCCCGGCAGCCTCAGTGTGACCGCATCGCTTTGCGCCACTTGCGCCAGTCGCCGGCGACGGCTTCGGACATGCGCTCGGCGGCTTTGGCGAGCCAGGTCATCTTTCTGCGCCCAAGATCGGCGAGGATGCTGCAGCGCTGGCGAGGACTGCCCAGGTGCATGTTGGCAGTTTCCCAGCCCATCATCCACAGCAGGCGACTCTCATCCTGGCCGCGCGGCAGGCTCGCGAGCTCGATGCGACTGCAGTCCGGTGCCAACCGCCGGATGAGCCACTGGCCATGCACCGCGAGAAACGGGTCGGGAACTCGCACTACTCTCGTCAGGATCTCGGCATAACGCGGCGGCACGGCGCGCGCTCCTCGCGCCCACAGCCACGCGGAGGGCGCGAGTGGCTTCGCTTCGCGAGCGATCATGCCGCCGTGCCAGTCGGTCAGTGCAACCAGGCGCGGTCGCCCGAGGCTCCCAGCGCCGGCCTGGCGGTGCGCCAGGCGCACCTCGAGTCCGTGCGCCGGCATCGCCGCCGCGAGCAGGCGCCGTACCCGCTCGTCCACCCGCCCCGAAACGGTACGCAGCGAGCGCATGCGGTCCCAAAAGGGGCGCTGGTCCTTCAGCCGCGCCACCGCAAGATCGCGCAGCCACCGATAGTGTTCCGCCAGCACTGCGGCGGCGCCCCCGCTGCGTAGCGACTCGGTGTAGCCCTCGAGAATCGACTCGCAACCGCGGCGCGCCGAGAGCGTGAGCCGCGAATCCTCGACGGCGAGCAGCGCGCTGGTAGCCAGGCGCACCAGATCCTGCGTGTAGGGCAGACTCACGACCTCGTCGAAGTCGTTGACGCCCCATATCAGGCGACCTTCCGCGTCGCGCCAGGTGCCGAAGTTCTCGACGTGCAGATCACCGACCGCGAGCACTGCGGGCGCGTCCTTGAGCTCCCGGCAGACCTCCGGCCAGTGTTGCGCCCAGCGGTAAAAGGTGGCACGCAGGAAGGAAAAGACATCCTCCGACATCAGGCGGTGTTTGAGATCGAGATCCCGCTGCACCAGCGGCACGCGTTCGGCGAGCCAGCGCTCATAGCTTCGGGTTGCCTCGCGGATGTCCACGAGCCGCAACATAGACGAGGCCGAACAGCCTCGCCACGCCAATGCCACCTGCGCCGGACTTCGATGGATCGTGGTAGATTCGTCACATGAACGTGGGGAGCGGCGCAGCGGAGCCGGTGGGATCGCTTGACGTCGCGCTCGCCCACGCCGTGCGCCTGCTCGAGCGCGACCCGCGGCTGGCCGCGGAACAGGCCGGCGAGATCCTGAACGCCGTCCCGGGTCATCCCGGCGCGTCACTGGTCCTCGGTATTGCGCGCCGCAACAGCGGCGATCCGGCCGCGGCGCTCTCGGTGCTGGCGCCGCTTGCCGTGGCTCAACCCCGCTCGGCCGCGGCGCACTTCGAACTCGGTGTGACCCTGGGCGCACTGGCACGGGGCGAGGATGCCGTTGCCGAGCTGCGCACGGCGGTGGCCCTCAATCCCGATCTTCCCGATGCCTGGCGTACCCTCGCCGATCACCTGACGGCGATGGGAGATGACGCGGGGGCCGAGACTGCACGTGCGCGCTTTCTCAAGGCGTCCACGCGTGACCCGCACCTGATGGCCGCAGCCGCCGCACTGTGCGACAACCGCATCCCGGAGGCCGAGGCGCTGCTACGCCGGCATCTTGTCGAGCATCCGACCGACATTGCCGCGATCCGCATGTTCGCCGAGGTCGCCGCTCGCCTGGGCCGCTATCACGACGCCGAGAATCTGCTCGCACGCTGCCTCGAGCTTGCGCCCGGCTTTCACGGCGCGCGCCATAACTACGCCGTGGCGTTGTTCCGTCAGGGCAAGCCTGCCGCCGCCCTGCCGCAGGTCGAGCAGCTGCGCGCCGCCGAGCCGGCTAACCCCAACTACCGCAGTCTCGAGGCCGCGATCCTCGCGGGTATCGGCGAATATGCGCGCTCGATCGACATCTACGCCGAGGTGCTGCGGCGCTACCCCAGCCAGGCGAAGATCTGGCTGAGCTACGGGCATGCGCTCAAGACCGCCGGCCGATCGAGTGAGGGGATCCACGCCTATCGACGTACGCTCGAGCTGGATCCGGGCCTTGGGGAGGCGTGGTGGAGTCTCGCGAACCTCAAGACCTTCCGCTTCACGGCCGACGAGCTGCGCCAGATGCAGGCGCAGCTGGCGCGGAGCGATCTTAAGACCGAAGACCGGTATCACTTTCATTTCGCTCTCGGCAAAACCCTCGAGGATCAGGAGGACTACGGACCCTCGTTCGAGCACTACCGACAGGGTAATGGCCTGCGGCGCTCACAGGTTCACTACGACGCCACGCAGGGGCAGCAACACTTGGCGCGGGCGCGGACGCTGTTCACGCGCGAGTTCTTCGCCACACATGCAGACCAGGGCGCTCCCGACCCGGACCCGATCTTCATCGTCGGCCTGCCACGCGCGGGCTCCACGCTGATCGAGCAGATCCTGGCGAGCCACTCGCGGGTCGAAGGGACCATGGAGCTGCCCGACATTCCGGCCCTGGCCCATGCGGTGGGCGAGCGCGGCCGCAACAGCGGGCTGCGCTATCCGGAAGTTCTTACCACCCTGCAGGCGTCCGAGCTGCGCGACCTTGGCGAGGAGTACCTCGCGCGCACGCGCATTCAGCGCAAGAGCGCTGCCCCGTTCTTCATCGACAAGCTGCCCAACAACTTCCTGCACCTGGGCTTCATTCATCTGATGCTGCCCAATGCCAGGATCATCGACGCGCGCCGCCACCCGCTCGGCTGCTGCTTCTCGGGGTTCAAGCAGCACTTCGCCCGCGGGCAGAATTTCACCTACGACCTGGCGGAGCTGGGCGGCTACTACCGCGACTACGTCGAGCTGATGGCGCATTTTGATGAGGTGCTGCCCGGGCGCGTGCACCGCGTGTTCTACGAGCGGATGATCGAAGATACCGAGGCCGAGGTGCGCCGACTCCTCGACTACTGCCGCCTGCCGTTCGAGCCGGATTGCCTGCGCTTCTACGAGAACGAGCGCGCGGTGCGCACCGCAAGCTCCGAGCAGGTGCGCACGCCCATCTACCGGGAGGGAATGGACCAGTGGCGCCATTACGAGTCGTGGCTCGAGCCGCTCAAGGCCGCCTTAGGTCCCGTGCTCCAGGCGTATCCAGACACACCCGATTTCCGCGATAATCGCCACCACGGCTAATCAGCACAACGACGCCGTAATTCCAAGGGGGATCTCATGCAGCGCAGCCGATCACGCAAGCTGAAGAAAATGGGCGCATCCGGGCACGCAACGGGCATCGGCAGGGTGCCGGTACTCCTGCGGCGGGCGCCGATTGCCGCCGCCATCATGTTCGCCGTGCCGCGATTGTGGGCTGCAGACACGGCCGATACCGGCGGACTGGCGGAAGTGGTGGTCACCGCCCAAAAGCGCGCCGAGAACCTGCAGGACGTGCCCCTCAGTATCACCGCGATCGGCAGCGAGAAGCTCGAGCAGCTTGGTGTGCAGAATTTCGATGACTACGTGAAGTACCTGCCGAGCGTCGCTTACCAGTCGGGCGGCCCGGGATTTGCCCGCGTGTTCATGCGCGGCGTATCGAGCGGCGACAACGGCAACCACTCCGGTCCGCTGCCGAGCGTCGGCGTGTACCTCGATGAGCAGCCGATCACCAGCATCCAGGGCGCGCTCGATATGCACGTGTACGACATCGAGCGGGTCGAAGCGCTCGCCGGTCCGCAGGGCACGCTCTACGGCGCCAGTTCCGAGGCCGGCACGGTGCGCATCATCACCAACAAGCCCGACCTCACCGGCTTCAAGGCCGGCTACGATCTACAGGGCGATACGGTTCGCGGCCAGGGCGGCTATGTCGCCGAGGGCTTCGTCAACCTGCCGCTCTCCGCCAACGCCGCGATCCGCTTGGTTGGTTGGGCGGAGCACGACGCCGGTTATATCGACAATATCCCGCGTAATTTCACCTACCCGACCTCCGGAATCTGCCTCGCCAACACCAGCCCGGCACCCTCCGGGTGTGTGAGCACGCCGACGCTGGCAAAAAAGCGCTTCAACGACGTGGACACCTACGGCGCGCGCGCGGCCCTCAAGGTGGATCTCAACGGCAACTGGACGATCACGCCGACGCTCATGGGACAGCACACCAAGGCGAACGGCAATTTCGCGGTCGATCCGTCCATCGCCGGCGACCTGTCGACCGCGCGCTATTACCCAGACGGGATCACTGACGAGTGGTGGCAGGCGGCGCTGACGCTGGAAGGCAAGATCAGCAACTTCGACATCACTTTCGCCAGCGGCTATCTGAAGCGCGACGATCACACGCCGGCGGACTACACCGACTACTCGTTCCTGTACGACAAGCAGACCACCTACATCGCCTATTTCACCAACGACGCCGGCGCGCTCATCGATCCGTCGCAGCATATCGAGGGCCGCGACCACTACCGCAAGTTCAGCAACGAGCTGCGCATCACCACGCCCAAGGACAGTCCGCTGCGCTTCGTCGGTGGCCTGTTCACCGAGCGGCAGCAGCACTACATCCTGCAGAACTACCTGGTGGACCAGCTGCCGACCGACAAGTCGGTCACCGGCTGGCCGCAGACCTTGTGGCTCACGGATCAGATTCGCGTCGACCGCGACTACGCGGTGTTCGGCGAGCTGAGCTACGACCTCACGCCTAAGCTCACCGGCACGGTCGGCTACCGCTTCTTCCGCTACGACAACTCCCTGGACGGCTTCTTCGGCTTCGGCTTCAACAACGTCTACGGTTCGCATTCTGGCGAGCTAGCGACCACCTTCCAGCCCGATGGCACCCGTAACGCCGATGGTACCGGGTGCCTGAAGCCCGGCATCCTCGGCGGCCCGTGTGTCGACCTGGCCAACGAGGTCAAGAAGAACGGCTCGACGCCCAAGTTCAACCTGACCTACAAGTTTGATCCGGACCACATGGTGTACGCGACCGTGTCGAAGGGCTTCCGGCCGGGCGGCATCAATCGTCGCACGCAGGCTCCACCGGATCCGCCATTGGCCACGTACGACCCGGACTTCCTCAAGAACTACGAGCTCGGGTTCAAGACCACCTGGCTGAACAACCACCTGCGTGTGAACGGCGCGTTCTTCTGGGAGGATTGGAAGAACTTCCAGTTCGGGTTCCTGGGCCAGAACTCCTTCACGATCGTGCGCAACGCGGGCGCGGCGCGCATCAAGGGAGCCGAGCAGGAGATCGAATGGGCGGTCACCCCGGGCTTCACGCTCACCGCCGCGGCCACCGAGCTCGATCCGAAAATGAGCCAGGACTTCTGCCTCGACTCCAACCCGGCGACCGGCGTGCCTTTCCCGCTGTCGACCTGCCCGGCGTGGGACTCGGTGCCCTCGGGCACGCAGCTGCCGACGGTGGCCAAGTTCAAGGGAAATATCACGGCGCGCTACACTTTCCCGCTCGGCAGTGGCGATATGCACCTGCAGGGTGCCTACGTCTACCAGAGCTCGAGCAATTCCGATCTCTCGCCGGCCGCCAACGCGCTGATCGGCAGGCAGCCGGCCTACGGGATATTCGATGTCACCGCGGGACTGACGCGCGGCAAATTCAACGCCGAGCTGTTCGTCGACAACCTGTTCGACAAGCGTGTCGAGCTGTACCGCTTCGCCGAGTGCACCATCTTCGGCAGCGGCGGCACACCCATCTGCGGGCTGAAACCGCTGGCCAACATCAACACACCGCGGATGATAGGATTGCGCTTCGGAGAGCGGTTCTAGACCTTCCGGCAACCGCGAGCCTCATGTGGCGCGGTGCACCCAGGGCGGTGCACCGCGCCTCGTACTGTCCCGGAGGTCCTAGGCCGGACCGAAGGCGCCTGCGGAAGTCCCCGTTTGAACGAATCCGTCCCAGTCCCAGCTGTCAGCAGCCTCGGCCCCGCCGGGCGCACGGCCTTCGGCATCCTCGCGGCCATCAGCTTCTGCCACCTGCTGAACGACATGATGCAGTCGCTCCTGCCGGCGCTGTATCCGATGCTGAGGAGCTCGTATCGCTTAAGCTTCACGCAGATCGGCCTCCTGACCTTCACCTTCCAGTTCACCGCATCGCTCCTGCAGCCGCTGGTGGGGGCGTTCGCCGACAAGAGTCCCCGCCCCTACTCACTCGCCGCCGGCATGGGTTTCACACTGGTGGGACTTGTCCTGCTCGCCTTTGCCGACAGCTATGCGCTGCTGCTGTTCGCGGCCGCGCTCATCGGTACCGGCTCTTCGGTGTTCCACCCCGAGTCCTCGCGCGTGGCGCGCATGGCCTCGGGTGGCAAGCATGGACTCGCGCAATCGGTGTTCCAGGTCGGTGGCAACTTTGGCACCTCGGCGGGCCCGTTGCTCGCGGCCTTCGTCGTGCTGCCGCGCGGCCAGTCGAGCGTGGCGTGGTTCTCCATCGCGGCACTGCTCGGCATCGTGGTACTCATCAATGTCGGACACTGGTACAAGACGCACGGCATCACGCGCCTGGCGCGCGCGGCGGGATCGCAGGCACCGAGCGCCACGCGCGGTCACGTCGTCCTCGCCATCACGGTGCTGCTGGCGCTGGTGTTCTCGAAGTACGTCTACCTCGCGAGCATCACCAGCTATTACACCTTCTACCTCATCGATCACTTTCACG
>Ga0179587_10001530_pt1 | contig 10574 bp, 11 predicted proteins | sample CZODoug2_1_08_16_FD_185932 | JGI IMG/M metagenome (GOLD analysis project Ga0179587, IMG submission 185932) | Vadose zone soil fungal communities from Angelo Coast Range Reserve, California, USA - CZODoug2_1_08_16fungal | ecosystem: Environmental > Terrestrial > Soil > Vadose zone | place: USA...
GAATTGCAAGAAGCGAACCGTCAACTCGAAGAGAAAGAGCACCTTTTGCAGGACGTCAGTAGCCGCAACATCATGGATCTATCCGATTCGAAGCAATACTACCCCAAGGCCTTGAAAGCTTTGCGGAATCAACTACGGATCAGCCAAGAAAGGGTTGACCGCGATCGCCAAACCAAGGCCAACCTGCAATCCATGGCCGTCAAAGTTGCACCCACCACTGAACTCAAGGCTCCGTCTTCGGCTCCCAATTCGCCCTCCCAAGCGCGCCTACAGCAGCTTGAAGCGCAGATGAAAGCCATGCTGGTTCGCTACGGTCCAAATTATCTGGACGTTCGCAAGCTGCGCAATGAAATCAACCAACTCAAGGTCAAAGCCGAGAGCGAAAAATCTGTGGGGGATCCACCGGATCCTTTAGCGGGCACACCAACACCGCAGAAGCGCGATCCCGTCGTGGAGGAAGAGGTAATTAAACTGGACCGGGATATCGAGGATCAGACCAAGGCTCAGGCGAAGCTTCAGAAGCAAATTCAAGATCAGGTTGGCAAATTGCAGCAAATGGCCGCTTTCGAGGACCAAATCGCTGAACTCACCCGCGACTGCGATTCGCTCCGCGTTCACTACAGTCAGTTGCAAGAAAAGAAGCTTTCCAACCGGATCGCAAGCGAACTGGAGATGCAGAGCGCCGGCGAACGGTTCAAGATTGTGGACGCTGCGGTTCCACCCGGGAGTCCCTACGGCCCCAAGAGAACCATCATAATTATGGGGGGCGTGCCCCTAGGATTGCTCTGCGGCATTGGGGTTGCCTTCCTCGTTGAGATCAGCGATGCATCCGTCAGGGACGAACGCGAAGCCGCGCAGATTTTTGGAAAGGCGGTCCTTGCGGAAATTCCCAAAATCACCAGCTCGCGGGAACGGGCCTGGGCGCGTTTGCGCATGGCCAGCTTGACGGCCGGAACCGCTGCCGTGGCGTCGGCATTTGGCTTCCTAATATCGAAGCTCGTCGTCTGACATCGAAATGTACACCGCTTATTACAATCTTCGCGAAGAACCCTTCCGGCTAACCTCGGATCCCAGGTTCTTTCATCTTGCGGAACCTCACGCGGCTGCGCTGGCCACCCTCGTCGAGGCGGTTATGCGCCGCAAGGGATTCCTTCTGCTCACGGGTCCGATTGGAACTGGGAAGACGACGGTTGTTCACACGGCCCTGCAGATCCTCACGGAAAGAGCTGCGACCGGGCATCCCATTTCTTCGGCATTCATTCTCAATCCAACTCTCAGCCGCGAAGAATTCCTGGAGATGATCCTCACGGAATTTGAGATTCCCTGCACCGCGACGAGCAAGCCAGCGCGTCTCTCGGCACTCCAACGGATGCTTCTGGAAACCCAGAGAAAGGGCGGCACATCGCTCCTCCTCGTGGACGAAGCTCATCTGCTGACTCCCGAACTTCTGGAAGAGATTCGCCTGCTGAGCAACGCGGACACTTACCAGGAGAAGCTTCTCCAGATCGTTTTGTGCGGGCAGCCGGAACTCTTGGGCATCTTGGCCAAGCCAGAACTGCGCGCGCTCCGGCAGCGAGTGGCCAGCACTTGCTCACTCCGGCCACTCAGCTTTGCGGAAGTTCGCGCCTACGTTGCCGAACGGCTGCAATCTGCAGGATTTCGAGGAGCAACTTCCCTGTTTCCGACTCCGGTCCTTGAGGCCATATTCCGCCTTACCGAAGGCGTTCCCCGGTTGATCAACCTGCTTTGCGATGCTTGTCTGGCACTCGGCTGCAGGGCCCATCGTCCCGTTGTCGATCTGAACATTTTGGAGGATGCTGCCACCGAACTAGGTCTGAACGAAAAGCGCGGCGAGCCGGCCGCAGGGCAAACAAGTGTGGTGGCTGGAAACGGTGCCGGAGAGAAAGAAGTCGCTGGAGACACGGTTATCTGTACGGCACTGGATTTACTGGTTCAGGCCATGAAGAGGCGCCGCGCTCTCGTCCCCGAGGCAATTCAGATTCGTCCCGATATGAACGTCAAGGAGCAGGTCGCAGTGACGGTGAATGCCAACCAGGGGAAAGATCCCGACGGCGATCAGGTCATTCAATCCGCCGTCAACGTTTTGATTCAAGCGATGAAGCTGCGCGGCAGTTCCACGATGGAGTTATAAGTGAGCAAGTTTTTCAATGAAACGCAGAATGCCCATCAGTGGGCGCAGCAAAAGCTGGTGAACCAGGATCTGGACGTCAGACAGATTTTGGAGTCGCTCAAGCGAGGGCCGGCCGTCAATGCGCCCCTTGCCGAAGCGCGCCTCGCCCACTGCCGCCAAGTGGCTTTCGGAAATGGAAATGCCGCGCGTCTGGTTCTCCACCAGGACGACTCTTTGAATGCTGCTTTGCAGACATACCGTGGATTGCGCACCAAGCTGATGCGCGCGCAGGCGAAATCCGGTTTGCGCTCGATCGTAATCACCAGCTCTTTATCCGGCGAAGGCAAAACCCTCACCACCATGAACCTTGGATTGTGCTACGCACAGCTTCCCCAGCAGCGCGTCCTGGTGATTGATGGTGATATGCGGACCCGCGGGCTCACCTCCATGCTCGACCATCCGAGCTCTCCGGGGCTTGCAGAAATTCTTTCCGGCGACGTGGCCCCCGACGAAGCCATTGTGGCTACCAGTCAGAAAAATCTGTTCATTCTTCCGGCCGGCACAGTTTCCTCGCCTTCGCCGGAACTCTTCACAGGGACGCGCTGGAAGGAATTTCTCGGTCAATGCGGCGAAATGTTCAAAGTCATTCTCATCGATACGCCGCCCATTCAGCCCCTGGCGGATTTCGAGCTGATCAGTGCGGCCTGCGACGGCATTGTCATGCTGGTACGAGCACATCACGGTCAGCGGAAAACGCTTCGGAAAATGGCGAGCTCGCTCGATACGAAGAAACTTCTTGGCGTGGTATTTAACGCCACGGATGTCAGCGTGAAAGACTACGACGGTTACGAGTACGGCTCTTGACGTAGCAAGAGCTAACGCGAGTTTCAAAAGGGTTTCCGTTTGTTTCGAAGGCGGGCCTTACATGCACCCCTGCTAGGGGCAGTCTGAGGTAAAGCGATGTATCCAAATCTAAAATTACAGCTTTTCAGAAGCTCCGTGCGCCAGAACTTTCTCGCGCGCGCAGTGGGCATCGACGAGAGCATCTTGAGCAAAATCATTCACGGCTATCGTGAGCCTTCTAAACAACAGCGGCAGTTGCTGGCAAGCTACCTGGGAGTGGAAGAAACCTGGCTCTTTGAAAAATTCGAGATAGCCTCGCCAGCGCGCTCGGCGGGCAATCACGCCTCTCCTCGGGAACTGAAAGAAGACATCACCTAAGCCTTCAGGCCCCTCGATTCCTGATGGTCTCGCCCTGTGTGGCCCGTAATCGTGCGCGTTCCAGAATAAAACTAAGGATACCCATCCCAGGCTCTATATATGAGCTATCGTGGGCTTCGCTACAAGACTCGCGAGTGGGAGCTTTGCCGGAGTCGGGTAGAGATGGGAAGGGATAAGATTTTGCCACTTAGTGGAAGGAAGCGGGGACTATTCTAGCAACTGAGCTGCGAAATCTGCCAGCCATAAATGGATATAAGTGTAGTACTATCAATAAGATACGCTGTAGCACGATTTGTTAAGATTTTAGACCCTCCTGGTAGCGCAATTGCACCTTCAAGCTCAGAAGTTTCACGGTCCCGATTTAATAAGGCAGATTTGGGTATCGCTAGGCAATTGTCCATTTATGAGCCCAGAAATCAATAATACGTTGGACTTATCCGCCAAGGGCGGTTTTGTCCTTGGCCAAGGTTCCGCTATCCAAGCCGTGAACGCGATGGTTGTCGACATCGCGCGTACGGACATCGCCGTTCTCTTGGTTGGAGAGAGTGGCACCGGTAAAGAAGTCTACGCGAGACTCATTCATCGTCTTTCTGGTCTAAAAGAAGCACAGCTAAAGAAAATTAGCTGCGCAACACTCGATTCCGGCCGCCTTCTTGGGCAGGTGCAGGATTGCCTGCGAACTGGAGCAGAGGACCACGGCGCGGGCTCCCTATTTCTAGATGGAGTGGAGGAGCTCGACCTAGCCTGCCAGCGCGTGCTGCTCTCCTTGCTCCCGGACGGCGAGCGGAACGGGAAAGCGGGTGAGATGACCGCGCGACTGATCTCCTCCACTACCCGCAACCTGGAAAAAGAGACCGAAGCGGAGCGCTTTCGCCGGGAGCTGTATTTCCGAATCAGTGGGGTGTGCCTCCGCCTGCCCCCCCTGCGCAATCGCAAGGAAGACATTCCAGCACTGCTGGAATGCTTTCTAACCAGACACGCCGCCGAGTTGAAGAAGACGGCTCCGGTCTTGAACGGCGAAATGATGGGACTTCTCGCCTCCTATAGCTGGCCGGGGAATATTCGCGAGCTAGAGAATGTGGCAAAGAAGATTGTAGCCGTCGGGGATGCCCAGGTGGCGCTCGACGATCTGCGAGCCGCGCCGCTGGGGCTTCCGCATGTAAGTGGCGGACCGCGGGTTTCCTCACTCAAGGTGGCTGCCCGCGCTGCGTCGCAGAGGACGGAACGTGAGCTGATTCTGAAGGCGCTTGAGCGCACGCAGTGGAACCGCAAGCGCGCCGCTCGAGAATTACAGATCAGCTATAAGGCCTTGTTGTACAAAATTAGGCAAACTGGCTTACGTGTATCTGAATCTGAGGAGTAGTGGGAGGATGCAATGAATTTCTCAACTGGCTTGGTTATGGCAGCTTGGCTGGCTTTTGCTTTCGGTCAGACGCGGGAAGCGCAAGAGCCGGCTGCAACGGAAACGGCAGCTCAGAAAACGGAGACGAGTGCGAAGACTGCCGCGGCATCGCTGGGGACGCTGAATGATGCGGAGTACAAAATTGGTCCGCAAGACGTTCTGCGTATCGATGTTTGGAAAGAGGCCGAGGTTTCGCGGGCCGTTCCTGTCCGACCGGATGGAAAAATTTCTTTGCCTTTGCTGAACGATGTGCAGGCCGCTGGCCTGACGCCTATGCAACTCTCCGGGGTCATTGCTGATGGCCTAAAAAAATATATGAACGATCCACAGGTTACCGTGAGCGTATCGGAAATTAACAGTCGGCGGATTTATGTGACCGGGGAAGTCGCGCATGCGGGCGCCTTTCCGCTGCTGCCTAACATGACTGTGTTGCAGGCGCTTTCGAGCTCCGGTGGGTTCACACAATTTGCCAAGCTCAAGAACATCTACGTCTTACGCATCGAAGATGGCAAACAGGTGAAACTTCTCTTCAACTACAAAGATGCCGTCAACGGCAAGAAGCCTGAACAAAATGTTTTGCTGCAACCTGGTGATGTAATTGTAGTGCCGTAAGGAATTCAGATGAAACCACACATGCGATTTTTGGCAGGATCGGCCTCCGTGGCAGTTCTCTTCCTCAGTGCTTCTTTGACCTCAGCACAGGAGGATAACCCCAGCCCAAAGCCTGCGGCCCGCGAGTATTCGCTGCTGATGGAAGGTTTGAGCGGACAGGATTCGAACGACGATCAGGGGTCAACGACCAACCTGAATCCGGACACCCGCCCGTTGACCGGCGTGCAGAATCCTACGCTGGGCACCCCAGGAATTCGTCACAGTTACTGGTTGCCAGGCTTCCAGTACGCAGATACCGTCCGGTCAAGCGCACTGAACCAAGCAACTTCTTCGGGCTGGAATACGACCAGTCTTGTCGCCGGAAACTTAAGTGTGCTTGAAGCCTGGAGCCGGGCGCAGCTGGCCGTGAACTATTCGGGGGGCGCAAGCATTTCTTCGGACAGCGCACAAGGCAATTCTCATTTTCATCAGTTGGGCCTCGTACAAACGTTTGATTGGGGGAGATGGCAGTTGCACTTCCTCGACCAGTTTTCGTATCTCCCCGAAGCCCAGTTCGGCTTCGGTGCTGGGACAGCTCTGTCCATCCCTGGCATAGGTGGTCCTCTGGCCCCTCCTCTGCCGGGTCTAGAGAGTAGCAATGTACCCAACCAGAGTGTGTTCACGACGTTTGGCCCCCGTTACAGCAACTCTTTTGCAGCTCAAGCGGCCTACACAGTCAGCCCCCGAGGATCCATCACGGCCGCGGGCACCTACGGTATCCTCCGTTTTATCGAAGCAGGAAACATCGAGAGTAATAATGCAAGCTTTAGTGCCGGATACGACTACGTCTTGACGAAAGCGGACACGCTCGGGGTCCAGTACCGCTTCAGCGGTTATCGCTATATCGCCAATCCACAAGCGATCGACGATCAAGTAGTCCAGTTCATGTACGGTCGCAAGATCACTGGGAGGATGGCTTTGCGACTATTCGGCGGACCCGACGTGACCACCTTCCGGGTGCCAGTTAACAGCTCGACGAACAGGGTTTCAGGATCCGGAGGGGCCAGCCTCACCTACGCCTTGAACCGCGGTAGTATGGCGCTGACTTTTGATCGTGCTATCAGTGGTGGGAGTGGAGTTCTTGCCGGGGCGAACACAAATCAATTGCAGTTTAACCTTGGTCGTCAACTCTCCCGGGAATGGGCGGCGAGTCTCAGCTTAGGCTATTCCCGAAACGGGAGCGTGGTCAGTGCCCCTTCTTCACAGGCATATAATTCATGGTACGTCGGGGGTGGGCTGAGCCGACCTTTCGGAAGAAATGCCAATTTTACCATCGGTTACACAGCCCAAATCCAAACATCGAATCAAGCAGTTTGCGCGGCCGGTACATGCGGCACGAACTTCACAGTGCATCAGATTACTCTCGGGCTGCAATGGCATGCTCGACCCTTCGTGCTGCGATAGGCCGGATGCTCGAAAATCTTGGTGTGTGAGGGTTAATTGTTTGCCGGAAGAAATTCAGATAGCAATGGGGCACCATCGCGGGAGATAGCGAGAATCTAGAGACCATGTACAAGAGCTTTTTCGGGCTAAAAGAAAACCCGTTCAACGTCAATCCAGATCCCCGCTACCTCTTTCTTACCAAAGAGGCTGAGGAAGCGCTAAGCGGACTGATGTATGGCGTCCAGAATCGCAAAGGTTTCATTACTCTCACCGGCGAAGTCGGCACAGGAAAAACCACCCTCATAAACCGCCTTCTCGACTGGTTGCATCAACAGCGCGCAAGGACTGCGTTTCTATTTAATTCCCGGATGAATACGAATCAAATGTTCGATTTCATTCTGGCGGAGTTCGGTATTTCCTGCGACTCTCATACGAAGAGTCAGCAGTTGATGCGACTCAATCAATGGCTTCTCGAACGATACCGTGCCGGTGAAACTACCGTGCTCATCGTGGATGAAGCACAGAACCTGACTTACCCTGTGCTCGAAGAGATTCGGCTGTTGACCAACCTCGAGACGTCCACAGAAAAGTTGCTGCAGATCGTACTGTCTGGGCAGCAAGAGTTGGAAGAGAAGTTGATGCTGCCACAACTGCGGCAACTCCGCCAGCGCATCATGCTCCGCTGTAAGACGACCCCTCTGACGAAAGAGCAGACCCATGACTACATCGCCGAGCGGTTGAGGATCGCTGGAGCATGCGGCGAGCTGATTTTCGACCCGAAGACCGTAGAAACGATCCATTTGTATTCATTGGGTATTCCGCGCGTGGTGAATCTGCTCTGCGAGCACTCGCTCATCAATGCTTATGCTGAACATCAGCGACTGATCACGCCCACAATCGTTGAAGAGGTTGCACATGAATTTCGACTCGACGAGGTCGAACCAACTGCACCCGCGGAAAGCACGCGCATCCAGGCGGATGTTTATGATTCGGAAGCGTTCATTCAGAATCTCGGAGAAGCGCTTTCGCGGTTCCGGATGGGCTCTCCGGGGACGACACCGACCCGCGGAAGAAAGTAAGACGCGAAATTGCGACGATTCGCAGTAATGTGCTACGTCAGTCGCTTTTCTCCTCGGCTGATACGTGCAAGCTTTTCCGCCTCTGCCAAACCTTCCCACCCGCTAAGTTAGGCTGTTTCATATATTCGATAACGTATTTTAAGCAGGTTCTTCAAGAGGTCGGCCTAATTTCCTTAGGGCCGACGCAAAAATAAGTTTCCTACGGCGGTCGTTCCTTGATCATTAAGGCGTTGCCGATCCACGGCTTTTCAATTCGACTATCCGAGTTTTGATCAATAACGAAGCGGCATCTTCGTTCTCCCAGAACGTTGATGGGGCTCTTCTCATCGGTACTATAGATTACGAGACCAACGTTGTTGCGCTCCGACGTCTTCCACCAACACCTGTTTCGAACCAAGAAAGCCACACTCTACGAACTCAAGCGCACTCTCGATACCCAAGTCGACCTGACCGTCTTCCGGAAGCTGAAGCACGTCGACTGTTTCACAAGCTATTCCCATTGCGCTTGTTACTACATGCTGCGTAAGATGGCTTCGACGCCGATGGACTGTGGTCTCATCAAGCAGTCTGGTTCTCTCGTCACTGCACGCTGCTAGCCACCGCCGAAGCCTGAGTGCAGCATTCCCCCTAAGGTTATTTCGCCTAAGAACTGGCCGAGCGCCTGCATGTCGAAGTGCAGGACGTGCTCTATTACCTCATCGAATGGCGCTAGATCGCTCAGATCTTCATATCTCAGGGCCAGACCATAGACTCTCTGGGCCATCATATCCTCCACCGTGTGTGCGATCAGATCGGGATTCCGAAAATCGGTGCGGCGGTGGGCAAACTGACGGAGCATCCCGGTGCGCTTCTCGACCTCCCGCAGGAGCAGCCCACCGCCGTCACTGCTGATCGCTCCACCGTCAAACTCGTCGCGAATCTCGCGCCGCTTTAGGGGCTGAAATCCGAAGGCAAACTGATCACACTCTGTGATCATATGGCTGTTCTCCTTCTTGGCAGGACTTCTCACTGGACAAAAGAGTCGTGCCAAGAAGCAACAGCCTTTTTTCTATTTACTATGAGAAATCCCTGCCAGGCGTTTGTCCCACAGAAAACCGAAGTGATGGTACTCTGCGCGAAAGACTTTTGTGGAGCGCGCGATAAGCACACGATTTCGGCCGTACCATCCAGAGCAAACTTATTTGCTTCCGCCTTCCCCGTCGGACTAGCTGGCGGGATGATCGGGAAAGTTCCCCGCACCCAGAACGCGAAACGCCACATCCTCGTCCAGCTTCCGGGCGATCTTCCGCGAACTGAACACCCCACTCGCGTATGCGTACACCAGCACCTTCAGCAGCATCCTGGGATCGTAGGGACTGTTGCGCCGCCCGTCTCCTTCGTAGCACACGTAAAAGCTCTCCACATCCAGAGTATCCACGATTTCCGCAATGAAATAGGCTAGATGGCCCTCGCACGGTGAATCGGTTTCGGCAGGAGCACTTGGAGGAGTTCGCGGGGATCTTCCGGCAGGTGGTGAAGCTGGCGCGGGAGATGAAGCTGCTTCACATGGGGACGCCGGCCATCGACGGGACGAAGGTGCGCGCGAACGCGAGCAAGCATAGGCCCGAGTATGGGCGGATGAAGGAAGAGGAAGAGAAACTAAAGGGGGAGGTCGCAGAGTTGTTGCGGCGCGCTCAGGCGGTTGACGAAGCCGAGGATGAGCAGTATGGAGCGGAGCAGCGGGGCGATGAGCTTCCCGAAGAATTGCAGAGGCGCGAGGACCGGCTGAAGAAGATTCAAGAAGCGAAGCAGCGGCTGGAAGAGCGGCAGAAGGAAAAAGATGGGGCGGCGGGCCGCAACGAGAACGACGGCGGATGGGCCTCAGGAGTTCGGCCGCAAGGCGGGCGTTCGCGACATCATCGGGAGTTTGGAGAAGTTCCGGAGAAGAAGCAGGAGAACTTCAGCGATCCGGAGAGCCGGATCATGAAGACACAAGATGGCTTTCAACAGTGCTACAACGCGCAAATCGCGGTGGAAGGAGAATCGCGGCTGATCGTGGCGGCGGAAGTGACGCAGAACGCGGCGGACAACGAATGTTTGGTTCCGCTGACGGCAGCAGCGGAAGCGCATGGGGGAGAGAAGCCGGAACGGGTGCTGGCAGACACGGGGTATCGCTCGGAAGAAAGCTTTCGGAAACTGGCGGAGAAGAAAATCACGGCCTACGTAGCGCTGGGCGGGAAGGCAAGAAGTGCAATACAATTTTGCCGAGTGCGGGAGATCCGCACACGCAAGCGACGGAAGAACGGCTGATGAGTGAAGAGGGACAATGCTGGTATCGAAGGCGAAAAGCCATCGCTGAACTGCCCTTCGGATGGATCAAACATGTGCTCGGGTTTCGGCGCTTCAGCTTGCACGCCTTGAAGAAAGTTCAAGGAGAATGGCAACTGGTCTGCGCGGCGTTGAACCTGAAGAGAATCGCGGCCCGGAGCACCGCCTGATTCCGGAAAAACTGGCCCACAATACTTTTTCAGGTAAGAAAACGGAACTGCCTACCGTCCCTCGCCACCTACGATGCCGAATCAAATCTGCAACGCCCACGCAAACTTCCTGTGGGACAAACTCCTAGATAGTTTCTGTCGCGAAACGCAAAATACCACGTTAAATCAGGCGTTCGGAACGCTTTTCTCATTATTTTTCTTGACAAGTATGTGTGCTCTGTGGCACATAT
>Ga0179587_10001533_pt1 | contig 10563 bp, 10 predicted proteins | sample CZODoug2_1_08_16_FD_185932 | JGI IMG/M metagenome (GOLD analysis project Ga0179587, IMG submission 185932) | Vadose zone soil fungal communities from Angelo Coast Range Reserve, California, USA - CZODoug2_1_08_16fungal | ecosystem: Environmental > Terrestrial > Soil > Vadose zone | place: USA...
AGTTGGCTGACAGACTTGAAGAAAGCCCAGTCATATTCACACCCAGGGACCGAAGAAAGCGATTATCAGACCGAAAATATCGTGCGCGATTTAGGAAGTCAAGACATTGAAAAGGTTGCACTTCCAGCATAAATGCTCTCCATGACTGAGTCCAATCAGATTCGACGAAGAATTCATGAGCCAATACGCGAGCAGATGGCGCTTTTACTAGTAAGAGTTGGCGAAACGAACGAAGGAAGCAGAAGTCTCGTCCAGGCGGCAGGTTCTTAGCAATCAAGAAAGGGAGGGGGACATGAGAAAAAGTCTTGTGCGAATTGTCTTTGGGCTAGTGGTTGCGGTTGCCGTGCTAATGATGGGTCCGACCACGAAATCCAAACCGGAGGTGTTCGCGGAGTCGAACAGTTGCAATCTCGAACACCTGAGCGGCGCGTACGGATTTTCATTCGCAGGGTATTTCCACACCGGAACGCCAGTTGCCTTCACTCCATTGGCCGCCGCGGGCACGATCACGTTCCAGCCGGACGGCACTCTCAAACGAGACTTCAGCGGCAGCTTCGGTGGAGTGCTTTTCTCGGTGAACGATTTGGGGAGCTACTCGCTGAATGCAGATTGCACGTTTAGCGCAAACCTGCCAAACGCAGGCGAGACGTGGAATTTGATCCCGGTCGAACATGGGATGCAGATCGAGTTTTTCGTTAACACGGAAGGGCGAGTGGGAGCCGGAACGCTGACGCGACAGTAGAGACACGCTTCTGGTGAGTTCGCTTATGAATCGGGGGCCGCTCGGGCACAAACGATTTCCCTGTGACGCTAGAGGGTAGCAGTGGCTGCGGGCAGGCCGTAGGTTTGGGAAAGCCGACTGAACATAAATCGACTTGGTTCGAAGCAAGAATGGAGGAACGCCGTGAAACTCAAGAATCTTGCACGCATCGGATTGCTACTCTGTTTGGCGCTTTTGGTTATCGGATTCGCTGCTAACAAGGGTGGGCTTCGTGCTGCGTCTGTAGCCTACGCGCAAGGGGGTTCGTCGGAACCGCATTGCAGGCCTATCGGCGGCACGGTCATGACAAATCTTGGAGTCGTGGATCAGTCCACAACCCTTGGCGTCGTGGACGGAGACCTGAAAGGGGCAGTTGCGGCCACGATCTTGAATGTCGCCCCAGGTTCCGGCGGCACCACGATTTTCACCGTTCAACATCATTTTGTCACTCAGGCGGGTGACACCATTCTGGTAGACCAGGCTACTGCAACCACCAAAGAGGTTGCGCCGGGTTCCGGGCTATACGCCATTCTCAATTATCCCGTGCATATCAACGGTGGCACCGGCAGATTTGCCGGAGCCACCGGCGACTTCAACAACATCGGCGCTGCCGACCTGGGCACGGGCAGAACCGTTTTCCGTTACAGCGGGCAAGTTTGCTTTGCCGCGCCGGGTAGCGACTGATCTTTGGCATGAGCCAGTTTGGTCACTTTTTCCGAATTACAGGGTAAGGAACGGTCTCAGGAGGCACACAATGACCCATCCCAGCAAGGTTGTTTGGCTCGTATTGTCCGCCGCTGCGTTTCTCCTGCTGCCGCCTCGCGCGGCGGCGCAGTCCAGCAGCGCAGCGCAAGCGGCTGGCCAGATTACCGAACCCGAGACAGTCATCGCTTTAGAGGTCACAGCGGATGATGGTGTTGCGGCGGGGGCCGCGACCGGACATCGCGTTCGAACGTATGGTGCGCTGCGCCCGGAAGGTGGGCGGCACCCCTCGACCTTATTGGTGAAGGATGGATCAGGGTCTCTTGCGAAAGCCCATAATCTGACCAATAATCTGACCCCGTTGACTGCACAACCCGTATTCTACTTCGGCCCCGGGATCACGCCGCCTGGTCTTCCCTCTCCGGGCTTTTATCCAGATGACATGTATCAATTCACGCCGCCCGGCCCAGTTGTTACGAGAGCGCAAACTCACAACGTCTACGTCAATTGCACGGCCGATTGCTGGGGAACTCCCACCACTTTTCAGAAAAATCTCTTCAAGAGCGAATTCATCCACGTGGTGGACCAATATGTTGGTTCGACTGGGAACCGGCGTTACACGTTGGGAACATCCGCGTCTGTGACCTACCCGGTATCAGCGCCGCTGAACGATAGCAGCGATATCGCATCAATCGTGCACGCGGCAGGCGTGAAATTCGGGACGGGCTACGGTCACATCCAGAACATCTTCTTGCAGAAAGGTGTAGATGTGTGTACTGCGCCTAGCCTGTGCTACTCACCAGACAATTCGGCGACATGGGGGACGTGTTCCTACCACGGTTACTTCGATTTCCCGGACATTGGTCACGCGCTCTACGCGGTCATACCTTATCAGGATGATTTTGCAGTCATCAACGGTACGCCTTTCTATGCATGCGACGTCGGTCAGCCGGACCCTACCACGAACACCGCTGCTACGCCAAATGGCGTGCTGGTTGATTCCACGAGTCACGTGATTTCTCACGAGATGCTTGAAACGATCACGGATCCGGACTACGACGCGTGGGAGTCATTGTCCTTTGACTCCTTCAATACATTCTTTTTCCTTCCCGGGGAAATCGGCGATGTCTGCACCAATTTGTCCTATCTTTATACGCCATTCGAAGTGGCCGGGAAGCTTTACTACATAGAGCCTGCATATTCCAACAAATATCATCTCTGCACGACGATACCCTGACCAGAAACGGGGAAGGAGCCTGACATGTTGCCAAAGATTTCATCACAACTCGACGCGTATTCTGAACCGGGGCGAACTGCTGCTCCATGGCTTCGTTCGATGATGCTGCTGGTGGTGATGTGCACGTCTGTACTCGGTCTCCTGGGAATGCTTCCCACCACCTCCACGCTGGCTTCTGGCTCAAGCACCGAATCCGAGACAGTCATTTCTTTGCAGGTCACCGCGGAGGATCATTCCGCAGGAGGCTCCACGCTCTCCCGTGGGATCCACACCAGCGGCGTGGCCAGCCCGGAGGGTGGGAGGCATGCGCCGATGACGTTCAAAAGCGAGGTGGCGGGGCCTCTCGTCATCGCTGGTCCCGGCAGAGTACCGGCGCAATCTCCGGGGACTATCGGAGTGGTGTACCCATCAGCGGCGGGTTTTCCGGCCGGGGGCTTCTATCCTTACGACGTGAACCTCTATGACCCTAACACCGGTGTCATTAAAACGCTGGCGCAGTCCCACGTAGTCACGTACGCACAATTCCACAATATCTACGTCAATCAGAAACCGGACCATTGGGGAAATCCGAGCATCTTTCAGAAACATCTGTTCGAGAGCGACTTCATTCTCTTGGTGGACCAGTATGTCGACTCCGACGAAGACGAGCGATACAAACAGGGGACTGCCGCACTTGTGAATTATCCTATACCGTCCACACCGCTCAGCGATGGAAGTGACATTTCAGCAATCGTGCACGCGGCTGCCGTGAAATTCGGAACTGGGTACAGTCATGTCTACAACGTGTTCTTGCCGAAGGGTGTCGACGTATGCATCACGACCACGTTTTGCTTCTCGCCCGATAATGTCGCGACATGGGCTTTCTGCGGCTATCATGGTGATTTCAATTTTACGGACGTTGGCGAAGTGCTCTACACGGTCGAGCCGTATCTAGATGTCTTTGGAATCTTCAACGGTGTGGCGCAGTATCCTTGCGACGTCGGTCAGCCGAGCGTTACTGTGAACACCGCACCCACACCTAACGGCGTACTGGTTGATTCCATGAGTGCATTAGTTTCGCACGAGATCTTTGAAACGGTCACCGATCCGGGCCCGCGATTCACAGGCTGGTACAGCTTTAACACGATATCAGGCGACGAGATAGGAGACATCTGCGTGAATCCGTACTTTCAATATGTGCCGTTTAAAGTTTCCGAGAAGCTCTACTACATCCAGCCAGAGTATTCGAACAAATATCACGCCTGCATGACGGTCCCGTAGCAAAGCGCCTCGGCTTCGTGAACGAGGCATGCTTACGACCTTTGAAATTGCACGACGGTGCAGAGTTTCATATGTCGGGGCAGGATTCTTTCTTGTTGCTGGAACCTTGGAATGGCGAGCTACAGGGAAATTAATCCAAGGCTGACTAGAGCGCAGGCAGTCTGGTACTTGGGTGCTTCAGAAACTCAACCGATATTATGCCCCCGCGATTGTTATCATCTTGCTATTCACCATTATCGCCACGCCGATAGTCAACAAGAGAAGCCGACAATTTGGATTCCGTCACGGGGGAATCTCGTTCATTAATTGGTGATGGGCTCTCTTATCATCAGTAACCGGCGACAATTAATTACTTCCCGAACTGGGCATCCCATTCCTTGACCTTGGCGATGGTGTAATTCACTTCTTCGGCGGTCAACTCAGGGAACATCGGCAGAGAAACGCATTGTGCCGCGTTCGCCTCGGCGTTTGGCACGTGCGGGTTCAGATGCGCCATTTTGTTCCACGGATAGCCTTCCTGTTTGTGAATCGCAATAGGGTAGTGCATCTTCGCATCGATACCCGCTGCAACCAAGAATTGCGCGAGGTGATCGCGCTTGGGGTGCTCCACAACGTAAAGGTGATTATACGTGGCGATATCCTAGCATTTCCTTCGGAAGCTTCAGACTAGTGGCTATAAGTCCCTCGGTATAGCGTTCGGCCCACGCTCGTTCGCTGATCGTCCACTTCCTATTGTAAGGCACTATATTGTCCGCCGGGGCGCTAGCAATGACGCATAAATCCTTAAATACTCGTGCCCTGTATGGCGATTTTCCTCCTGCCTGTCGCAAGACTACGGGCAGATTTCTTCGCAATTCCCAATAAATACCAACGAAGTTGATAATGGTCATGCCACTTGGAGAGCACCTGGTAAGGGAGCAGGTGGTCATTCTCAAGAAAATCCATTAGAATCATATAGTTGTAGTGGGCGTGTAGCTCAGCTGGGAGAGCATCTGCTTTGCAAGCACGCCGTCATCTCACCTAAGTCGTTGAATCGGCGTCTCTTAACTGTGCAAACCCTCTGCAAGTTGGGCTACTCAATGGGCTACAGACAATAATATAAGGTACGTTGTCCAAGTTTGGACAAACACTCCGAAAAATGGACGCGATTCGAATCCAGCGAGCACTACCGGAAGAATCGGAGCCATGCTGGAAAAAACGCTGGAGATTTCTAGAAGGGTAATTTTATAGTACGGAAGTACTAGGGTTTTTCCTCGCCCAAAATCGGGTCTTTTGTGGATTGTTGTTCGCCGTAATACATCGTACAGACCTACCCAGACGCGGTCGGGTTCCTTCTCAGATTTTGCGGACACCTGACCACCCCCTGCCCGGCCGCAAGTCGCAAACAACCTAAGCATCCATCCTAAAAAGGAAGAGTGTGCTTCGGTAAGAAGGGACCTATGACCACCAAGGTGTGTTTCCACAAGCATTGGCGCGCGATTGCTAGCTCTACCCCGCGCCTACCATTGTTCATCACAACTCTTCTATTCTTGCTTCTGATTGGCACATGGGTAGCAAATCGCACCACGTTTGCCGGCAACACGGTAGGCAGCTTCGAAATCGACGGAAATCTAACCGTCGATCATTTGGTGCCGCCGTCAGAGCCCATAGATTGGGACAGCAACCCCTTTCCCGCCGCTCTCACCACGTTCACCGATGGGACGGGGTCGACCGATGATATTTTCGGCCAGGGCTCCAAAGAAAACGACCAGACCAGTTGGGTCTGCACCACGGGAAGCGCTCCTCCCAAAGACGACGTCGTAAACGAAATCTCAATAAATGGCGCTCCTCCAGTAGCTGGTGAGATCGCCTTCCGTTTCTTCCCTGTCAGCGGCGCTCAAAAGCAGTTCCTCTACGCCAACTGGTCACGCCTATCAAACAACGGCGACGCCCATATTGATTACGAGTTCAACCAGGCGGACCCCTCGACGAATCGTGTTCCCGGCTGCCCGCAACTGCCGCTACGTACGCCCGGCGACTTCCTCATCGCATTTGATACACAGTTCGGGGGTTCCGTCATCGGCGTTAGCGCCTTCACGTGGAACGGCAGTACTTTCGTGCCGCTCTCCGTGGGGAGTAAGGGGATTCTTTGGGATGCCGCGGTAAACACCGCACCCAGCATCGCCGGGCTAACGGCGACAGGAATCAACCTTTTCGGCGAACTTACCCTCAATGTCAGCGATACAATCGGAGAAATCCCGTGCAACAAAATTCTTTTTGTGGCCATGAAGACGCGGGCTTCGACGTCATTGAGCGCGGAACTAAAGGACCGTACCAGGATCAAGCCGGTCAATTTCACCGTCTTCAATCCTGCGGGAGCGAACGCCAGCGGGAACGCCGCAGCGGCCCAAATCCAAGACAGGCTGTTGGGAATCAACCAGACGCTACCGGCTGCCACCCCTGCCAACTGCACACAAGGCGCTTGCAGCTCGCAGTCCGGCATCGGCTCGACGAGCAACAGCAACCAAGTCCTGAACGTAGTGGTTCCGCCTCCCGGTGGCAGTGTCGTGAAGGCCAACGTGCTCAGCGCATCGAGCACGAGCACGGTTGATCCAACGACGAACACGGCGACCGATACAGGCATTGCCGAGTCGGCCGGGGTCAACCTCGTCGGTGGACTGGTCACTGCAGACGTTGTGCGGGCAGTGGCTACTTCACAAGCATCTGGTTTTAACTCGTCTTTTAGTTCAGCCGGATCCGCGTTTAAGAACCTGGTCGTTAACGGTTCCCAGCTGAATAACGTCAACCCGAACACAACGATAGACCTGCCTGCGGCCCAGTTCGGGACCGGCAGTTTTGTCAAGCTCCTTGAGGAGATAGGGGCTAGTTCGCAGCCTGCATCCGGCCAGCTTTCTGGCGGGACCTACGCTGCCGACCTGACCGTTAACATGATCAGGGTTCACATAACGAGCATGGCGCTCACCGGCGATGCCATTGATGTAGTGGTCTCGCATGCTCAAGCGCACGCCGACTTCCCGCAGCCCGCGGGATGTCACTCGCTGGCTGGAACGGTGAGCGGAAATGCCACCATCGTCAATGAGCAGACCGATCCGTCGCAACTACCTGTGGTAGTAGGCTTCGTGAGCATTCCGCCGCAGGGCGGCCATGATCATCAGGACCTAGACCAGCTATCCACCTCGTTGGTGAGCGGCGGAACCTCGGTGAGCGACAGCGCCGGTACCGTTTCCACTTCCAACAGCAGCTCGTCGAGCTTCGCGAAGGCGGAAAATGTTTGCGTGCTCCCGGTGAACGGTTCGTGTACGGCGTTCGCCAGCGCGGTCATTTCGCAAGCCAACAGCTCCTCGGGTGGCGGAATATCTTCATCCAACACGCAAGGTACTAGTCTGGTTGGACTCTCAGTCGGAGGCATGTCGGTGAGCGACAATCCTCCGCCGAACACTACTATCCTGGTGGCCGGGATCGGGTCGGTTACCCTCAACGAGCAGACCTGCGATGGCGGGGGCGCTCTACCATGCGCTGGCACCACTAGCAGCGGTATACGAGTACGCGCAATCCATGTGATCGTTGACAACCCGAATGCTTTGGGCGTTCCCCAGGGCGCGGATGTCATAGTGGGCGAGGCGCACGCCGACTCGTCTCACCCATAACAAACGCTAGCGGACGAAGAGAGAGCCCGGCACGAAGCCGGGCTCTCTTTTTTCGTCCAAACAAGTGGACGAGTCGTCGGCATTACTGGCCAATCGTGATGCCCGCATGTTCTGATTGCTTCTCAAACTCCTCCGGCGATCGGTAACCGAGTGCCGAATGCAAACGGCATCGGTTGTAGACGAACTCAACCTTCAAACGCATGTAAGTGAAGTTATATCCGCGATCCATAGCTGGTTCGGACCGCGCACGTTCATGCGACTAGCGAGGTTAAGATAAATCTCCAGTTCGTGGTCGCGATCCGCGACTTGCCGTAACCTCGATTTTGGATCGTCAACAGGTTGTCCGTCCTCATTATTCGTGCCACGCGTTTGTGATTCACCATCTGGGCCAATTGGCACATCCGCTCGATGCTCAAACCGCCTTGCAACGGCATCTCGAATTTCGTCGTAGACGCCTTCTCGCCAGAGATGTCGGTCTGCTGGCGTCGAGCCTCGACTTTCTGCAAGGCATTTCTGAAAAAATTCACTTCCACCGTTTTGTCGGCAAGGAGCCGTTTTAGCTTGTTGCCCTCTCTACGACGTCTGGATTCGCGTGTCTGTTGCCGTGCGGACAAAAATCCGCCCGTTGGATGTTGTCCAGCCCCTGTGGCAGAAACTGCGCGGCGCGGCCGCCGATCAAGCCCTGTATGAAGTCCGTACATTGGATCAGCTCGTAAGCGCCTCGCTCGCCCGGCAGCGCTTCCTTTTGCTCTTGTTCGGCATATTCGCTGGATTAGCTTTGCTGCTGGCGTGCATAGGCATTTACGGTGTGTTGGCCTACTTGGCCAGCCAGCTCGTGCCCGAAATCGGAGTACGCATGACGCTTGGGGCGACCGCTCAAGATGTCGTGCGGCTGATACTCGGACAAAGTCTTGTGATGATTTTCGTCGGAGTTGGTGTCGGCATAGTTGCGGCTTTGGCCGCCGGGCGTATCTTGAATCGCTTGGTAGAGGGAATGCGGCCCGCTGACGTATCGACTTTCGCTATCACGATCCCCGTCCTGGTCATTGCCGCGCTGTTCGCTAGTTTTGCACCGGCGCGTCGCGCCAGCCGCGTAGATCCTGTGAGCGCGCTGGACCAACAGTAGTTCGGAGCTCAAGTCGCCTTAGGAAGCGATCTCCACGCTTGGCATTGATTCCGGGCGAATTACGGGCCCTCCGCAAATAACCGAATTCCCACCTGTTTGCCGACAAACTGGGAGTTGGTTCATTTTGCAGGTATGCAGGCGATCGAGGGTTCGTTCCTGAAAACAAAACGCGCACCAGTATCTACTTGCACGAATGCGTAGCCCAGTTGGGGGAGAGCACCTTCTGAAATAGCAAGTTGTCACTCTCACGAAAATCTCTTAGAATCATACAGTTGTAAGGGCGTGTAGCTCAGCTGGGAGAGCATCTGCTTTGCAAGCACGCCTTCATCTCACCTAAATCGTTGAATCGGCGTCTTTTGACAGTGCAAACCCCTCTGTTAGTTGGGCTACTCATTGGGCTACAGATAATTGAGGATACGTTGTCCAAGTTTGGACAAACACTCCGAAAAATGGACTCGATTCGAGTCCAGCGAGTACTACCGGAAGAACGACCTCGGCTTGCTTTTCAACAATCGGCGAAGCGACTCGTGGCGTAATTCAAAACCCTGAAAATACGACGGCCCGGAAATTCGAAAGAGCTTCCGGGCCGTTTTGCTTTCTCTCTCTTACAATAATATCGATTGTTTTCGGCGATGGTTCGACTCTCCCCGCCTCCAACATTCTTTCTTTTTGATTTGATTTGGAAGGGATTACTTGGACGGGCTCTTCCGTGTACTTCCCGTGTACGTATTGGGTGATCCGGACAAGTCCTCCGAACATCCGCTTCTAATTGCTCTTGTCGAGCCCTCACCAGCGGCACTGTTTGCATGCCTCGATGCGCCCGCGTGACGATGTTTTGGCACTGTCCCTACCGAGAACTTGGTCTGGCCCATCACAGCTCTCTGCGGGAGCTCTGTAACAATGTTGCACGACCTCTCTGTATGTTGTTCATTTCAAGTGCGTTCTTAATACTGGCGAGGCACAGCGGGAAGTTTGTTCCTCCAGCCTAACAGTTCCGAGGTTTCCGTGCTGCTTAGAAGACAGCTTTGAAGCCGAACTCCAGCGAACGGGGGGCGCCCAGTGCAAACACGCCTGAACCCAGCCCAACCAGATTCGAACGGTTGCCCCGCGTCGTGCCGTTCAAAGTTCCCGCCGTTCCGTTCAAGATGCCGCTAAGCGGCTGGCTTGGCGAGTCGAAGTTCTGGCGGTTGAAGAGATTGTAGATGCTAACCTGCGGCTCGATCGTCAGGCGTTCCCACCCATGGGCTAGCTTGATCTTCCATCCCAGCTTTAGGTCAAATGTGAACATGTTGCCGAGGCCTTGCTCACCCGTTGGCGGAGCCGAAATCGTCGGAGTGACTGCGCCGAGCGCGATCAATTGCGCTCCAGTGAAGAGCCCCGCGTCCACCAGTGCCTGCCCAGCGGGAGTCAGCTTACCGGCACCGCTCGAATTCCACTGGTTGATCAGATTCGCCAGCCCACCGACCCCGATATCTCGACCGAAAGAGCCGATTCTCGTCCCCGTCAGCAGGTCGCCGGATTGGCCGCTGGTGTTGCCGGCCAGGGATCCGTCGCCGTCCAAGTCGGAAGTAAAGATTGCTCCCTGCATCCCATTGGCTGGCGAAGGCAGGAACAGGCTTGACGGCAGCGGGCTGTACCAGTGCGTGATGAAACTTATGGACGCGCCGTATTTGAAGTCCATCACTGCCCCGGCCGAAAGCTGATGCCTGCGGTCCAGCCCGTTCGGCCCCCTGAGACTCGTATCCCGGAAACTGAATCCGTTATTGATGAAGTCCCCGTCGCGAGCCATCGCTGTCAGCCGCGAAAGCGCATAGGAAACGACGAAATTCGC
>Ga0179587_10001534_pt1 | contig 10563 bp, 15 predicted proteins | sample CZODoug2_1_08_16_FD_185932 | JGI IMG/M metagenome (GOLD analysis project Ga0179587, IMG submission 185932) | Vadose zone soil fungal communities from Angelo Coast Range Reserve, California, USA - CZODoug2_1_08_16fungal | ecosystem: Environmental > Terrestrial > Soil > Vadose zone | place: USA...
GAAGATTGAGTAGAGAACAAACCACATGAAGGTTCACAGTACAGTTCAGAAGGAGAGGAGATGGAGTTTGAGGAGTTTGAACCCCAGGAGGATGATGAAGAAAATGATAGGGTGCACATGTACATACTAAGACTGAACAGGAACACTGAACACTGGCCAAGGAAGACCTCAATGGTGTAGGATTTTCATGTTTAGCCACCACAAAGATCTAATGCATATATACCCTCTTGTATTACTTAATATTTTGCAACTTGACAGCACCTCTGGCCGTGCAGTTAAATAACTTCCAATAGCGTATACATCTGTTCACTAGTACACTGGGACACCACTGTCACTTCCGCCGTCCGCTATACAACCTTTTTAGAATACATTCCAGGGCCTTCTTCGGTGAATCTCTGTGTGGGATACTAGTTTTATCAGCTATAGAATAAAAATGACTGCCAAAAATTGCATATGATGGTCATGTCGAAACAAACGGCTTTTTTTTGCAGAGGACGTAATGTCGAACCTATTATGACCGACTACGACCGGCTGCTTTCACATTGCTCTCGATGCGGATCGGCAAGGATTTCGCAGGGGATGTTGCCGAAGGGGCGGGCAAAAAGCTCGCAGCAACGAGCCAGGAGAGATACAGCCCGATGAGCTCATCAGACACTGTAGTCACAAGCTCTCCAGCATGCTGCTGCAAGAGGGCCACGGTGTTCGAATCGTCCAGCTCCGGCGACTTCGTGCTCGTCGGTAAATCGTCGAGGACGAAGTGCAGGAGGGGGAAAAGCGCATTGTCTTGGGTCTCCATAGCGTGTTGCTCGAGCTTCCGACGCCATACGACATAGTCACACGGCTCCGTAGGAAACCCGTATTGGACCAAGGACGATAGCATGCCATTGAATGTAGGCAGCGGGCGGGCAGTGATATGCAAGACAGATAGTTGGGCGTTAGGAAGGGGGGAAACTGCGGCCAGGGCAGTGCACAGAGCGACATGATCCACAGGTACCATGTTAATAGTGTTGTTTATATCTGGCACGAGACCCAATTGGACACAACCCTTAACGAGGCGCCAGATAAAATCATCCGTATTTGTAACTTGATGCCGATATCGATGGTCAGTCACAGAAAGTGAGAATAGATACACATCGCTCACCTCCTGTGCGAGAATCACCGACAACATATCCGGGTCGTAGGATGTGGCCTCTCAGGCCTCTCCGGCCCGCTTCAAACAAGAGTTTCTCAGAAACCCATTTGGTCTGGCCGTAGCCAGTCTTCAGTCCCACATTCGCGCCATCGAGGTCGTCGTTCTCAGGAATACCTCTGTAGTGAGAGTGACCCTCCAAAAGGGACTCAGAAAGTTCCACGTAATGTTCGGTATCGATAGCGGATGTAGAAGAAACAAAGACTAAGAGTTTTGCCTTGCCAGTTGAGGCAAGGTCTATAGTGGCGAGTGTAGACATGACGTTGGCTGATCGAAGCTTTTCGTAGGGATATACCCAGTGCACCTGTAGACTCCAGGGTAAAATAAGTGACCTTGATGCGGTATGTACTGACTGACCAGAGCACCATTGTGAAGCACAACATCTGCTTCGTTTGCAATGCGATTCCAATCATCCTTTCCAAGCCCGAACAAGTCCAAACTGAGGTCCCCAGTCACAACCTCCAGCCTTCCACTCGTAACCCAGTCGTCATCCCATACTTGACGATCTGCGGATCCCTCTTTCAACCGACTTAAGGCCTTGTCTTGACTGGATGCACGAACAAGGCAAATCACCTTCTGGACTCTGGTTTGTCGAGAAAGAAGATTGTGCAAAACAAACGCGCCAAGGAACCCTGTAGCCCCAGTAAGGAATATTGTCAAAGGTTGTTCCGAAAAGTGACTAGGTAGAGGAGGATACGAAGGCCGCAGTTGAGAAAGAAGGTTGAGATAATCCTGTCCGTAATCAGCAGGGCCTTGTTTCTTGTCCAGTACATGTGTACTGCGTACACTGGGTGTTGCGGTCGATTCTAATCCCAGATCTGCATTTCGAAGGGCATTGACAGCATTGGCAAGGCCTTTAATTGTTGGCTGATCGAAGACTAAACCTAGTGGTGCATTGACGACAAAGATTTTCCGGATGTCAAATATCAGACGCGTAGCCAAGATCGAGTGACCACCCAAGTCGAAGAAACTTTCGTCTAAAGGAATTGGTTGTGGAGCATTGGGTAGAATACCCGCCCAGATATTTTGCATCGCTTCCTCCGTTGAGCTGACGTGGTCTGGCAGACGAGCTGTAGATGCGGCGCGGACGGTATCGGGGAATGGAAGGGAGGGTTTATCAATCTTGCCATTCGGATTCAATGGCATTCGCGTCAACGGAACAAACACTGGAGGATCTTGAGGACAAAAAGACAGAAGAATATACTAAGCTCTCACGTGTGGGGACGCTGTAACTTGGCAGCTTTTTCTTCAAATGCTCTCTAATGTCTTTGATAAGCCTCCCGTATTTTTTGATGCTGCTCGCAAAGCTTTTTGGCTCGTCGTCCTCCACAGTATCGCTGGCAAAGCCATTAAGACCTGGACCATCGAGGGGCACAAAATAGCTGATAAGGATTTTCTCTTCGTCCTTGTCCATTCGCACCAGCGTCACATTTTCACGGACAAGTGGATGCTGGCTTAAGTGAGTGTCGATCTCTCCAAGTTCGATCCTAAACCCGCGGATCTTAACCTGATCATCCGCGCGGCCAGTACATTCCACAATTCCACCGGGTAAATAGCGTCCAAGATCACCAGAACGGTACATGCGATCACGAATTCCCTTCCAATATCGTGCTTCAGTGCCAGCAAGACCATCAACGGGGTGCAATATAGTATCCTTCCTAGGCGGCGAATTGGTAGAAAACCAATTCATCACGAATTTCTCCGCCGTAGCATCAGCATCCAAGTATCCTTCCGCCAGCCCCCCCGAACGAACGTAGATCTCTCCGACTTCTCCGACAGCGCATGGGACATTTCTATCGTTCCTATTGACTACAAGGAGCTGAACATCAATCATCCCTTCACCAGCAGGCATTATATCCTTCTGTGTGGCTAGGAATGTTGAATCTTCAGAGACAGCGGGGATGGCGAAATATGAGACAGCTCGTTGGGTCTCAGTGGTACCGTACATGTTAATTATCCGCACATTTGCTGCGAGCGACTGAAGCCGGAGGCAATCACGTTTGGTGAGAATATCTCCGACGAAAAATGCGTTTTGAAGAGATGGTATTTGTCGAGTAGCCTGTGCAGAGAGAAGCTGACCCATGGCTGGAGTGAGGTGGGTTACTGTCACTTCACTGGCAGCCATCCATTCAGCGAGGCGCCCAGGAATTCCGATGTCGTCCGCCGTTGGGACATGCAGTTGAGCACCGAAGAAAAGTGGCGTGAACACTGCAATGCAAACAATCGAAAAAAGTAGGCAAGTAGGATCACTAAATTCACTGACTGTCACGTTGAATGGGATCATGAGCTATCCCACTAAGCATGGTGAATTTCGAATTTTCGTTCAGGCCAAATCGTTCTCCCATCCAGGGGAAGAAATGAGTCAGGCTGAAGTGACGACCCTTGACACCTTTCGGAATTCCCGTACTACCGCTTGTAAAAGACAGAGTACCGATACTGTCGGGACCAAGGATGACATTCGGATCTGTGTCTCCCAGATGAGCATGGGATTGTAAAACATCAACACCATCAGCGCTGGTTCCCCCAGAAATTGCTCCATCACGCAGGATTTCCAAAGCGGGAACTTCCACACGAATTTTTAATTCGGCGGAGAGGAACTCGCGTACAGATGGGCCAATGGTACCAGCTCCCTTGAGAACAACCAAGGCCCGAGGCTGCGCCACGCCAAGATAGATGATCTGGCGGGAGGTAGGGTAGGCGGGGTCTTGGTCATGAAGAAGTCAGGGTCAATCAAACTACAGGGAGAAGGACGACGACAAACCGATCACCGAAAATGTTGCACCAGCCTTGAGAACAGCCATGACTGCAATGACTAGATCAACGCTTCGATGTGCATAAATCATCACAACTTCTTCTCTCTGTACGCCCTCTTTTATGAGATGGTGTGCAAGGACATTTGAGGCACGTAACATAGTACCATAAGAATATGTGATAGTTCCCTGGGGTTCAGAAAGACTTGCAGCAGGCACACTCTGTAATACACAGGGTCTCTCCGGCCATTGGCGAGCATTTCGCGAGAATACATCTGTGATTGCGCCTTTCCAGTCGCACCAGTTCAGATCATCTGTAGGATTTGGTAGTTTGGCTCTCTGAGTGGGTGTTAATAGAGGAACCGAGCCAATTGGTGCCACTGGATTTGACGACACTTTCCGAAGTAGTATGGACAATTGGTCGATAATCGACGAAATACGAGCGGACGTGAAGAGAAGTGAATTGTAGATGATGCGAAGGGAAATCCGGGGAGCAATCGATGAGCGAGTTGATGCAGGTGGACGGGTAACAAATACGGTGAGGTCTGAGGTTAAGCCAGTAGATCGTATAAAATTTTCCTTCAGTTCATCTGTTTCGTCAAAGAACCTGACACGGAAGAGGGGCCCATCGACGCCATCGTCTTTGCCCTTGTGCAAAGCTCGGGTGATGACTTCGAACGGTACGGCGTCCAATTCTGCCTCCTTCTCAACTTGTTGTACCCGTCTGACTACAGCCCAGTACGGATCTTTGGAATCTACAAATAGACGAAGAACTAGAGGATCCCGAGCGGCAGCAGATGATGACCCTATAACGAGGTCTGTATCGCCAGTGTAGCGATGGAGAAGAACTGTGAATGCAGCCAATAGGAGATGAAATGCGGATGGACGCTCAGTTTGAGCTTCTTCATCATCTCCATCATTCTCATCGTTTTCCGTATAGAGTGCTAGCTTCAGGAGGCTGAGGGACGTCTGCTCAGAGAGTTCAGCCTGATGTACTGCTTCAATTACTTTTCTTGTTCCTGTCGGTCTTGGGTAATCTGTCGGCAAAGAGATCGAGGGGAGATTTTGCAGCCTGTCCAACACTCTGGCAAGACGTTCGTCCCCCATATCCTTCAGCTTTTGATAATATACCAGCGGGCGAAAAATTCTTGCTTACGTAACAAGCGGGAACAAGTTTCAATGATTTCTCCGAAGGACAAGCTAGCCCTCATTGGCACTTGTGAGTGAAGAAAGCCATCAATAGATATCAAGGGATCAACTACAGGAAAAGGATATTACATCGACGCTTGCTCATGGTCTAGCTGATACAAAGTAACGCAGGACTGGAAAGCATACATCAAACACGAAACAACTCGGCGCGGGGACGCTTCCACAGAAATCTTTCACGCTGGTCTCAAGATAGTAGCAATGGGGACGCCAGGTGTTCTCTTCTACAGCTGGCTGAGCCTGGCTCTCAATGCTTTAACAGGCCAGACATTGAGCAATTGACAATGACAAATATGACCAAACAGTAACCTTGTCTCTCAAGACTTATGCGATTTCCTCATTTTTTCGCTACGACATTCGCTCTCCTGCTGTTCAATCTCTCGACTGCACGCACTACAATCACAGTTCGTGTACCAAATCCTCTGCTTCTCCCATTGATTATTTGCAACACCTTTTAGGCGAGGGATGCTCCGCTAGGTACCCTTCAACTATGGAGTGCTTTCAACACCGACTTGGTCGACCACGTCTACTCCACTAACTCCAGTGAAATCAACTTCCTCAAGCGATTCTATGGGTTTTCTGACGAAGGCACCGTGACCGGTCATCTCTATGTCGACCAGCAGCCCGAGACCATCCCCCTGTTCCGTCTATATGGTATCGGACGTACTGACCACTTGTACACCACATCTATCGGGGAGCGGGATCATGCCGTTAAGCGCCTTGGGTACACGGTTGTGGAGATTGTTGGATATGTGTATGGGTCAGAGGGGCCTGGGCGCGTGCCGCTGTACCGGCTGCACAATATGGGCGCGCATGACCATTATTATACAACATCTGCTTATCAACGCGACGATGCTGCTAGGAATGGGTGGGTAGTTGAAGGGGTTGCAGGGTATATGTTTCCGCTTTGATTGCTCAGGTGAGACGCAATTCGCAAAGTTTCGTGGTTGCCTCCTAATATCTACATGTTTAGCCTGCGTTTCACCATATACTGCAGGACTGATAATGAGCTCTTTTGTTATGTGTGCAGGAAGCAGGACAAAATGCATATTGTACAAATGAATATACTGCAAGTATTGTTAAATGGTACACTCCAAGAATAGGCCGCTCGGTAATGATAAGGTCACCCATGGCAAGATAACCATTTTCAGATGGCCCAAGTTGGAGGGTTGAGGAGAGGCTTACAAGAATTGTGCGTTTAGTGAACGTTTGAACCCCTGTCCAGCCATCAGGAACATCTGCAAGCTTGACTGGTCCCAGATGAAAGTTGCCTCCCTGGTCTGCAGCTAGACGAGCTAAATATAAGGGGAAGCATACCGATATCATTACTGTCCCTTTCCTCGCTTTGGAACTAGTTAGAAACGCGCGCTTCATGTCGTGACGCTTCGCGTCGCTGGTAGGACAAATACCTTACAACAACTCATGGATCAACACCAGTGACCATGTCCACCGTTCGTAAGCACGACTCGGAAGATGAAGATGATGAGGACTATGTCCCCCCACTAGATGTCGGTGAGTCGCGTACCATCGCATTGTTTAACATATAAACGGTTTTCACAGACTCGGACTCCTCGGATGATGACGAACCCCAATCAAAACCCGTGCAGGCTTTGCCATCACCTCTAGAGGAGGAAGAAAAGAAGAAGTAAGACTTAAGGATTTGCTACGAACGCGAGTCTGACCTTGGATCATAGGGCACGCGATGCTTTGTGGACGTCCTTTCGAGAGTCGGTGGCAACCCCGCATGTACCATCCCAGCCAGAACCTCCGAAAGAAATGATCAAGGTGGAAAAACGGTATCGATTTGCCGGAGAAGGTATTGTGTAAGTGTACCTGCCTGTTTTCCCTTTTTCATGGCTTATCCCTCCCGCCAGAGAAGTGGTTGATGTTCCTGCTGATTCTCCCGATGCGAAGAAATGGCCTGTGTGGCGCGCACCAGAGTCGGAAGGGACGCCTGCAGTGGCGCCTGGATCATCCACTGCTACGACGCCCGCCCCTTCTGTGAATGACACTACGCCAGCAAAACCTCTTGCAAAACGGCCTGGACCTCGCAAACCCAAAGTGTCATTAGCGGCTATTCCCACACAGAAAGCAAAGAAGCTCTCGACGCTTGATAAATCAGCGATGGATTGGCGGGCGCATATTCAGAAACACGAAGGTTCTGGGCTTAAGGATGAGCTGGAGGCTAATAGGCGAAGTGGAGGGTATCTTGAGAAGGTAGAATTTTTGAAAAGAGTGGATGAAAGGAAGGAGGATGCTATTGAGGCGGGCAAGAGCACCAAGCGTCGGAAATTGTAAGAGGGGTAGGTAAGCCTTGTAGTGAATGGAGACTTTGACTTCTTTCAATTCTCCATTGCAGGATCTACAGTTCGGCTGGACAGTGTAGTGTCACACCAATGAAAAAATCTTGTATTGGAACCTTTCAGTGCTGCAGAACTGTTATCGATTAAAGGCTTCTGTTCCGCAGATGCGTAGGCTCAACAAGAAGTGACTGAAGAGACTCTTTCGACACAAACTCTTTAAACATTTCGAAACACTACAATTGTTCAGGACAGCTTCAAAACACTCAAGGTACATACAATTTCTACTCAAAAGCAGCGGGCTATTATCACCCTGATGTCATTATCAATTTTAATGAATATCGTATCGATGTTCGATTCATTTCCACTTTTCGCACCGCTTCTACATTTCCTGACGCATCCATTTTGCTCTGCAACTTTAGGCACCCCTGCCCTATCTGCCCTAGCGTGTGCTTGGGAGAATCAGCAAAGCTGCGACTGCTAACACTCGGGCCCAGGAAAGATATCTTTCAGGGATGGCTATACCTCCTTTTAACTACCGCGGAAATCGGATTAAAATGAGTGATCAGCCGTTTTTAATTTATTCAATTTATGTAAATAACTGTCTTCGATATCAATACATCTTGCTGAACAACTTCCTCATGAATAATGGCCACTGCGACAGACGATCTTCTTAACGAGCGATATATCGCGCAAGTCTTGGAGAATGACCTGCGCCTCCTGGAATCACTCAAAAAAGCTGAAGAATTGCAGCTTGATCATGTTGTGGCTGTCTCAGCTCAATCTCAAGGTCGGATTCCCAAGTTTTCAAGTTCGCAGGTGCTTCGGTCCAAGAGTACTGAATCGGACGTCGACCTCGCTTTCGAAACCTATGTTTTAGATGCTCGAGTGAATAATGATGCTGCTTATGCGCAATCGGTTCAAAACGAGATTCAAGCCATGATTACACGAGACTGGCAGTATGCACAAAGGGTTGCTGCCGCGGAACGGTTAGCTTCCAACCATCTACTTTGTTCCATTGCGGCTTATCGGGGGTGCAACCCAGGAAAACCAGCTTGGATGCGGAATTTGCACGCAAGCTACAAGCCTTCGATGACGAAGGCAAAGACATAGATACTGTCAAGGATGCTGAGAAGTACGCGCTTGTAAAAGTCTCTTCTCTTCGCGTCTGACACTTCTGTAGTGTACTCGGTGGGGTACCTATGGATGTTGATCCCAATGAAGGTGCGAGTAACTTGAAGTTCTCCTTTCAGGTACAACGCTTCCGCTTACCATCTTTGCAGTCGGAAGCAAGGATGTGAGTTCTGGCTGTTTCTTGCTCAAGCACAAAATTCAAAAACGACGTAAGCTGAAAGGAAAGGGGCGCAGTGCATCAACCGACCATGTTCAAGCTGAAGAACCCTATTCGCCCTTTCCGATTTGTGGAATCTGTCTCGACCCGTTCCTTGTAACATACACACCCATTACCGCCTCCCTCACCGCCAACTCTTCTGCTCATCTTCCATTTGGTTTACGGTTACCATGTCCCTCTAAGCATGGCTATTGCGTTTCGTGCTTGACTTCTTACATACAAAACAAGATGGACCCAGAAGGAATCGGTGCGGGAAAAGCCGCCGCTGTCATCTTTCCGATCCGATGCCCGGAATGTCCGTTGAGTGAGTGGGCTGATGGAATTGAAGACGATGTCGCTAAGCGCATACTCGATGAGAATGGCATGGTTCAATGGGTGAGTACCTACCTATCAAGACCTCTGTCAATGTATGTAAGATTCCAACCATGTCACTACAGTACCATCAGAAGATTCTTGATTCACTTCCCCGCCTTTTCTGCCCGAACCCAAAATGTTCTTCGCTCGTAGAGGCCAATGAAGGAAGTGGCGAACCTCAAGCCACCTGCCCCGTATGCCAACAGGTTATGTGTATATCATGCCGCACATCCTGGCACACAGGTAGGTGTTTTTTCACGCTTGGGAAGTATTTTTGAATCTTTGATTTAGGCTTCACGTGCGACCAATATCAGGTAAGTCAGGAAAACATTTGCTATCATGGATTTTTTAAACACTGTATAGGCGCTTCCAGTAGATGAGAGATCTCCCGAGGATCGCCTGGTCCTAGAGTTGGCCAAGGTAACTGAAATGCGATATTTATACCCTACGCTCATCCATTTGTTCCAAAGGCTGAACGATGGCGACGTTGCCCCAACTGTTCTGTGCGTCTTCAATTGTAACCTATTATTACCACATAGCCGATGAGCCTATCAGGCAATCGTTGAACTTGTTTCTGGCTGCAACCACATGACTTGTCGATGTGGTTTTCATTTCTGCTTCAAATGTGGATGTCAGTCACGGTTGCATTTATCTACTTTTCGGTGTTCTACCTTACACTTTCTTGTGTGATAGCTCCGACTACAAAAGAAGGAAAATGCAAACGAGATCCTCCATGCGACCTTTGGGACGAGGAGCTCTTGCTAGAGGAACAAGAAAGGAGACACTATCAGGCTGTGGCTCCGATCGCACATGTACAGCCTGCGGTACCCGCCGCCCGTGTCGTCAACTATGACCTCCTTGAGGGATTCAATAATGACCTAGACTGGATGGATAACCCGCGTATGTCCTTCGGATTGTGATCCTCGAAGTTCTCCTTTAATCACATTTTAGGCATCTTGTGTGGGCGCCATTGGTTCACAACCAACATGATCCGTAACCTCAGTTGTGGCTACTGCGCAATACAGTTGAACTCCCTGGCAGATCTTCGCTATCATTTATTGCATGTTCGCCACCATCCTTTATACGCCTGTTGCGGACGGTTCTTCCGGCGTCGCCTAGACTTTGATCGTCACGGAGAGACGCCCGGCGCATTCGGGCACCATGACTATCAATTATTGCGTGAATAGATATGATAGTAGTGTCAAATGTATACAGTGAGATAACTTGTAATAGTAGTCACAGATTTAGAGCCATATTTAATTCGGGGTGCTCTACCTTCACTGTGCCTCCTGCTTGGCATGAGCTTCAACGGCGGCTATGTACATTGATTTTGTGGTGGAGAAGAATGTTTAAAACGTGTGGGGATGAGACTGATCGAATGCAGGTTCAATGTAACGGATTTATGCGGGGGAA
>Ga0179587_10001535_pt1 | contig 10560 bp, 16 predicted proteins | sample CZODoug2_1_08_16_FD_185932 | JGI IMG/M metagenome (GOLD analysis project Ga0179587, IMG submission 185932) | Vadose zone soil fungal communities from Angelo Coast Range Reserve, California, USA - CZODoug2_1_08_16fungal | ecosystem: Environmental > Terrestrial > Soil > Vadose zone | place: USA...
GTCGATCTATTTGAAGTAGGCTTTTCCTTCCATCTTCGTTATTTTGTCGGTGTTCAACTGATCGATGCCGCAGATTAATGAGGCGTTCGCTTCTCAGTGTGTATATATTACAAGGACACTTGGATTGCCAAGGTACACATATGTCTTTCAAGAGTACCTACCTCAGCATTGCTTACGTATATCAATTGTTTCCAGCGAGAAGGTGTGATTGAAGACATAAGTGCTGCATTCCCAAATACTCAATCGGTAGCAGGTCAACGTCAATGGGGGTGCTATTGCGTTTGGGCATCCATTAGATGAGTTAATGCAGCATTTTGGGTCTCTCACTTGCTGACATATTTTGTACCATACGTTGCACAGGCGTTCGACAGGTGGTGACGGGACTTCACGAACTTGCTCGAAGAGATAAGAAGGTCAGAGATGAATGACGATTTTTGGCAGACATTGAATTTTCCTTCAACCATAGGTCCTGCTTACATCTATGTGTATTGGCACTGGAATGGGTGCAGCGGGTATCTTTGTCAAAGAGTAGTAAGGATAGTAGTGGCCTGTAGTTGTCTATTTGTTTTCTGTCAAGTGGCAAATACTTATTTTAATTATGTCGGGTTTATTTATTTAATACATATGTCCGCCAGGGACGGCACGCAGTGGCCTCGTAACGGCAGCCTTTTCTCTCTTTCATTCTTCCATCACTGTAACATCTCAGCCGCTGTTGCCCACACCCTCGTCTCTCATTAAAATTATATTTTCAGTCCCAATCTGAGGCATGGCCGCGAGCTACAATTCAATAGGCAGTAATCAGACTCCTTATGGCTCCGGCGATCCCTACTACCACGAATCCTCTGGTTTCATCACTCCTCACCCCGTAAAGAAACGTACCAGCAACTGGATTAAGATTGGGGTCCCAGTTCTTATTCTTGTCATCATCGGCGCTGTCGTAGGCGGCGTCCTTGGCAGCAGGAGTAAGTCCAAGGACAGTGGTGGGGCAGGTAGTGCAAGTGGCGAGGCTGCAGCTAGCTCTGCAGCCAGTGTGAAGCTCGACATCGGCCGTTTTGCAACCGCTACGAATAGTGAATTTATGATGCCGATCTATCCATCCACTGTAAGCAACGACTTTCCTGAAGGGTGACGGGTGTAAGACTCAGCGTACTTGTGCACAGACGAACACAGCAGCCTTTACATCACCTACGTTCCTCCCTTCCACTAATTCTGGGCTTTCTTGGCCTAAGGATTCATTCCAACCGACAAATCCGGACGTACTTACCGTACGACCCGACCGTCCTCGTCTCATCGCCCCTGCGTACAAATGGCAGGCACTACCCGAACTGATCAAAAGCGATCCGTATCTGAAGGGCTGGAACGATACTATCTTCGGCAACGCTACAGATTACTTCTCTCAACCACCTGTTCCATACTTCAATGATGGTAGCAGTGGTATATTAGATGTTGCTCGTCAAACCAAAATGAGGATAAAGGCATTTGCGTACGCCTACCGCATGACAAACGATACGAGATGGGTTGACAGAGCATGGGTGGAAATCCAGGTGCGTTGTATCTGACTCAAACCTTAGTACAACAGCTCACTTTCAATTTGATTTATAGAATGTTGCCGGTAATGGAACGACGTCCTGGGGACCCAGTGTAGACAGGTGGAACTCTGGCCATTTCCTCGATACCGCCGAACTCTCCGCAGCCTATGCCATTGCATACGACTGGCTATACGACATATGGACAGATGACCAAAAAAGTCAAATGAGAACTACCTTGATCCAAAACGGTTTACAACCTGGCCTTACTGCCCTCAATGATCCCAATGTTGGTTGGTGGAGTAAGAGTCTTACAAATGGAAACTGGAACTGCGTTTCTAATGGGGGTTTGACTCTGGCATCCCTCGCCATACTTCACGACGACACCAGTGGTATTCCGGAACAGATCCTTGGCAAAACAGTCGACAACGCTAAGCAGAATTGTGCACTTGGCCCAAGCGATGACGGAACTTGGGCAGAGACGGCCAATTACTGGTACTTTGGTACTACTGGACACGCCGAGATGACTTCTGCCCTCATAACTGCTACCGGGTCAGATTATGGCCTGCTTAGCGACGCGAACCCGAATTTTGTTAAGACGGGGCTCTATCATATGTATGTTCAAGGTTCTACATCACTTTTCAATTATGGCGACCATGGCCCTAACAAGTTCTCCACGACGGCCAACTCGATGATTTTCTACGCCCAACAGTACAATCAACCATCATATTCGCTGTTCCAGCGTGAGCAACACGATGCGGCGGAGCCTTGGAGCATGTTTTGGTACGATCCAAGTGTTTCGGGAGCATTTTGGGATGGCGCGGCTCTCGACCATTTCTTTGATAATGGGTTGGACCAGTGGGCATCGATGAGAAGTAGCTGGACGGACAGCTCTGCATTGTATGTTGCAGTAAAGGCCGGAAAGAATCAAGGTCATCAGACGCACAACGACCTCGATGCGGGTGACTTTGTCATCGATGCCCTTGGAACACGTTGGGCGGGTGAGCTTGGTTCAGGCGATTACAACTCGCCTAATTACTTCGCCAGCGATGCTCAAGACGCCGATCGCTGGAAGTACTACCGGAAGATGACAGAAGGACAAAACACCATCTTGATAAACCAAACGAACCAAAATGTAGCAGGAGCTCCTTCAGTTAAACATGATTCCTCAGGAACTGCTCAAGGTTCGAGCACAGTTTATGACGTCCCAGACGGTTCTACGGCGTACTGGACTGCTGATCTCACCAGTGCGTACTTTGGGGCGTGAGTTTCATTTCCTTCACCGTCGAAGTTGATGTGAAGCTGATTATCTGACCATAGAACGTCAGTTAAGCGTGGAGTACGTTTGCTGAATCGTCGGCGACAGGTACTTATTCAGGATGAAATAAATGCTCAGAACCCGGTTCAATGGCGGATGCATACTAATGCTACCGTCAACCCCGATCCCAGTGGCACCTCCGCTACGTTGACACTTGACGGCAAAACGATGCAGGTGTCAATGGTTATGCCTCCAGATGGTGCCAAATTCTCGACATCCGGAGCTGAAAGGTTCAATACAGATGTTACGCCTCCTGCCCCTGATCAGGACAACCCAGGCGTCACGGTGTTGATCATTAGCCTTCCAGCTGGCACATATAATCTCCAAGTTTTATTCAACCCGCAATGGAGCGGAATGTCATCGAATGACTTTGTAACACCGAAAACGGTTGCGTTGGATAATTGGTCTCTCACCAGCCATGATTGATACCCTCTCTTATGACGGAGGAATGCCTTGCTCATACAGACTTTATAAGATACTAGCTTCTTGAATTTATTTGAGTAATGGACTTTTAAATTTTATTCACGTGGCGTAGTTTGTGTGCCTGGCGACAAGTTGATCGGTTTGCCATCGCAACCTCGTTTGTTCTTCGACGTTGTGTTACTTGCATTCTTTTTTCCCGCCGTATTTAGAGCGCCAGAACGACCAACTCGACCGCGTGCTAGCCTTCGCCGTCGTATATGTAAGTATCAACCATAAATTGGAGTTTGAGGATTCTCACCAGAATAAATTTGTCCAGCCTCACGCCATGTTTATCAGAAGTTCAAAACCTGGGAAACCTACCCTTACATTCATTTTTTACCTCGCCGTTGTCCTTGCCCTCTCCGTCTGCTTGGAAGCCAAAGGTCTTCATCTTCAGCATCGTGACCACACGAATCTCAAGCGCCTGATCAAAAAGCGCGCTCCGCCTCTTGTTCCTCTTATCGGTGCTGGTGCAGCGGCTCCAACATTCACTTCTACTGACACTACTACTGTCACTTCACCCACTCCCTCCGCAACGCAGTCAATCACTTCGGAAACTGCCTCGGCACCTGAGGCGACCAAAGCGACCACTGTTAGTCACTGTATGTTTACAACGCAATTATTAATGCCTAACATAAAAGCAGACGTCCGACTCAAGCTCCAGTACGACGTTAGATTCCAGCAGCACAAGCCAAACCTCGAGCTCAACCTCAACCTCAACCTCAACTACAGAGTCTACCACAACCAACCCTTCCACAAGTAATGAGCCACTTCGGGTCACTTCCGCCCCCGACGTTGTATCGGCACCGCCTCCCAAATCGACCGTAACGCAGACTGAATCTGTTGACCCTACTACCACGTCTTCCTCCACCCCGTTGGCCCAGTCTAGTGCGTCGAAAACGAAGAGCACCACACTAACGGTAGTAATCGTCATCGGATCATGTATTGCTGGGATTGCCATCCTTTGGACTGTCTTTCGCAAATGGAAGCTCGGTCGATCTTCCAAATTTGACGAGCGTCTCCAGCCCATCGACTGGCATCCTACCAATGTGGAAGCTGCTGGCCAACGCCGCTTCAGCACAGGCGCTTCGTCATTCCATTCAGGCACAGGTCACGGCAGCTCTACGGGACACGGTGCTGGGGGGTATGGTGGATCTGGTGGATCTGACCATGGTCATGATGGCTCTGGTCACGTACATTCCTATGGCGTCCCCGACCACGACTTTACGGCTGGTCCGGCTACGCTCGCACCCGTTGGTGGATATGCTGATCTTGCACGCGGATCAAGCCCCCTGCCTCATATGCATCAAGTTACGCGCAGTCCTAGCTTGACTCGTCCCGCATATGACGTCGGAGTCCCTCTCCATCATCAGACTGGGTATAGTGCCCAAGATGTGTATGGCGGGCCAAGGTACTAAGCATCATCCATGACTACGAAAACCATTAGCTAGTACGTAGAGAGGCCATCATCCTTTTCTTACCGCACCCAATCTCATGCCGCTGGACTCCTTTTGGTACGGCATTCTCATACGTTTTCCTGTTCAGTACAAGATGTCTTCCCGGCAAGATGACACCCACCGTATACCCATTTATGATATGACTTCTTTTTCAAGCCACGCGTTGGACACCTCGACTGTGTCCTAAGCAGCAAATTACCCATCGGTCAGATATACGCAGAGTTGTGTAATTGTCACAATCGAATATGTTCCATGACTAATGCACGTCTACAATATGACAACTATATTTGGAGGTTCCGACGCATTCCCTCCAAGGGCCTTGTACGTAATGGCGACAATTGGCGCGAATAATAGTACATACGCCCACCACCAGTTTCGTGCGTGATTCGTAATGGACAATCCGCTTTGTGTTGTGGAGGGTGGATCATTGACTAATAGCGCCCGCTCAAATAAACGTTCTAATCCTGTAGGTTTCTCGGGTGCAAAAAAACGCTGAGGACGTAACCATGAACCGTCGTCCGACTGTTTCATAGATTCCAGTTTCTGCTGCTCAGATAAGACATCAGTAGGCGTCCAGTCCATGGCGTTGGCATCAATCTCCTTGGATGGAATTGAAGTTGAAAGGAGGGAAGGTAAGCCAAATACCGGATTTGTGGGGGTAATGATTGGGTTGGTGGAAAGCGACAACCCGGGGAGAAGGTCGAGCTCTGTCGCTGATGGTGGGCAAAACGCGGACGTGTCCAAGTGTGACCTTGAAGGAACTGGAGTCACAGAACGGGAGGGCATTTTGTGAGAGTTTGTATCCAGAAGGCGGATGGCAGGTGGGTGCTGAAGGCGAAGGATTGTACACGACAGCACAAGAGTCTACATTCGCGGGTAGTCGGCATACCGCAGCCCATTAAGAATGAAGAAACGTACTATTAGTTCTAACACCAAAGAAAGGGAGAAATACAAGCGACTGGTCCAAGAAACGGAGGCAGAAAGGTGCAAATAATCAAGATTTGGCTTGTACCATGACGATGCCAACAGCAATGAGGTCACCCCTCGAGAAAACCATGCTACCATTTGCAACACCTGGATGCGAAAGTCGATATAGCACAGGGGGCCATGGCGTCGGGGAGAAAACGTACTATGTATTCTCTTTTTCCTTGAACGCGAATGGCACGGCCTTGCTTCTGTGCTCTCCGAAAAGATGAATAAGTAGGATCCCACGCGGTCCAAAGCAATGATATCAACACAATAACAGGAAGCAAGGGTTGGACATGTGTCAGTTTCCACTCAGGCCGAAAACCCAGCGCGCCTGGTGGATGGTAAGAGGTACGAGACAGGCAACGGTCTGAGGCACTCACCGATGGAATTGACTACCAACACTAGAGACAAAGTCACCGCCCAAAGCATCCCGCGTAACCTCCACGCAATAATTTCCACGTCGAATCTTTCTCTCTCTCTCCGCGTGTCTAACACACGTCTCTGCATATCCCTCCCCTTGCTCTCCTGCAACCACCCACCCAACGCCTTCGTCCTAGCCATGTGATCTTTTTTCCTGATTTCATCCTCAACAGCCGGGAGACATGCCTCGCAAACAGGTGGATACCGCAGGTGAAGGGATTCCTGATAGCTTGGGAGCATTTCAAGTCGGTGGGCATATTCTGGGTCCTGTGAGAATGCACTTAGAATTTGAGATTCTGCCGATGGCATGGTACACAAACATTGGACTGTGGCAGATAGTTCGACAAGAGATTTATGAGTAGCATCTGGTTTGTCTGACACGTATGGCAAAATGGTCCTGTACCGTACAGGGTGGGCAGGCGGTCTTTGCTGGCAGAAGCTGTATCAACTTGACTGGTAAGAAAAGTAATGAAACCGCGCCAGCCGTACCGGGAAATACCCACCGCGTTTGGAGAAGGACTTGAGGTTCAACGACGCGTCGTGCATGGCTGGATCGTCGGAAAGAATGTTGCCGTCTTCATCAAAGCGATTCGAGCATCCGCATGTAGGACAGCAAAAACTTCGCAAGTCTCTTGGTTGGGGTAAGACTGGCTTTTGGCAGAAAAAGCAGACGACATTGCTATGCTGGCGGAAAAGGACAGACATCGTTCCAGGTAATATCCAAGTTTGAGTAATTAAATAAATACTTAATATCATTACATAATAGATCATGTCTGCCACCTACTTCACCTCTTCAGTCTTTATCAACGCCCTCCGTGACGATATTAACACTCTTATCTCCACGTACTATGACCAGTACACAAACACCCAACCAGCTCAACCATTTACACACTTCAAAGCTGTCTGGTCCTCTCAAGGATGGAAGTGGATGCACTTTATGGTATTCGATGACAGGGCTCGTGAATCCTTCTTAAACGTCACACTACGGCTGTTTCTTGGTGCGTCATCGTGAATTCGTGTTTACCCAGCGTTGTAAACGGCGCAGAACGTACGGTCGAGAGCGAGGCTCCCTACATCCGTGCTGTTGCACTATTTGGACTGTACACTTTCTACTATACCCAACCTTCTGGAACGGCCCCTGCTCTTCATCACGTAGCTCATATTCCCATACCGTTAGGTGCAAGGTAACCTGTCTTTCTGAATACTCTGTCTTGCTGATCATCTAGCAGACCAATATGCAGCCCTTAAAACTCTTCCAAATTCTCTCGTCACAGACCATCTACTACCTCTTCAACCTGTTGCTCGTCGCATTCTATCGACATTGCTAACTGATAGAGTATTCTTCCTGGTCCCGCCCACGCAACTTTGTGCCTTGAATCCGCGAGACCTTCCACGTGAGATACTTGTCAATGGAGAAGATATCGTGCCCGCGGACTCGACGGCACCCAAGAAAAAGGGTCGACCTACCAGACTGGACAAGGCAAAGAAGGCGAAGGCTGCAGTTCACAACCTTAACAGATGGTTAGAGAATGCTTCCAGTAGCCAGCTGCCTCCCGCTGCCATCACTTCTGCTACATCAGAGTCAAACCTAACTGCGAAAACAGAAACAGAAGCGACACTTAGGCATTATCAGAACGAGAAATTACGCATGCTGGACAGGATCGATCTCCGTGCACAACCTGGCGAGGGCTATACACCCTTCCAACAAGCAAATCAGTTTGTTCTTGACAGACTCAAGGCAGCGGAAGAATTTATGGCTTCTGATGGCGTCCCATTGTCGACGGATACGAACGCAGGCCTTGCAAGGGTCGAACGTGCTGTCAAAGAGTCCATCAATGCGGAAGATGAAGGGCAAGGAAGGAGCGCACTTGGCCTTCTGGGGGGGTACATGATTCACGAGTGAGTAATCAGTGCTGTCAGAAGCAAAAGCCGAGGGTGGTGTGCTCACTGGGCCCCAGCTAGTGTTGGATGTACGACGTCGATGCCCATCCCGTATTACCCTCTAAAAAATTCAGCGATATAAGCATTGGTGATGATGAGGTGTAATCAATGGTTGTTGGCGGAGTCGTACTATCCCATTTCTTTACGATGTTTTCAACCAATATAAAGCTGCGAATTCAGGTTGTGGAACTACGCGTTGTTGACTGATCGCGAATAGACAAGTATCGACGAAAAAACCCTGGTTGGAGCTGTATTTCTCGTGTTGAAATTATCTCATCTTATATCCACAGAAAAGTTGTTTGGTATTGGGACATTTCTACAACGAATAGTAAGTTCAGATCTGTCCCAAGATGATAGCTCGGGGAGTACTGACGTAATCGCCAGATGCACTCTTCCTGACGCCCAACGCTGTCCTGATTTCCATTCCTCGAATGGCCTACTTCGGACCTAAGGCTCAGAGACGTTACTATGTGAAGACTGCCGCATCTTCGACCACCCATCTGCTCGACTCCACCATATCAAGGAGTACGAGCAACGGAAGTACTGCCAGAATTCCTTCCGTTGCTCCATCCATTTCAGACAAGGTATGCTTTTGCCATTTTAGTATTGCTTTTGCTTTTGCGGTTCGATGTCTTTGAGTGCTGATCATCTTAACTAATGCTACCCTCACAGTTCTCACTTTCACCTGATCCCAAACTTTGGGGCTCAGAACTCTCTCCCAACCATCCCGAGAGCGATGACTACCTGCACAACCCTGATCCCCGGCGGGATCGTAAGAACGACTCTGGTAGCGACGTGTTTACTTTCAGAGGGCTGACAAACCTTGGTTGCATCATTCTTCTTGGCGCTTCCCTAGTGACCTTGTTGTGCGCTCCTGTGTTTCTCTGGCCTAATTAGCCGTTCTGACTCGTACAAGTGCCGGATATCCCATCATATCACATTTTACTTCTCGACCGCTATCAACTCTGGGTGGTTTCAATATTGGTGGAATCAATGCTACTGGACAGGTGCGTAGTCCATCGTAGCGGCGACGATGCTCTAAATAAAGCTCTGTAGATTCCTGCCATGAGCGGGAACTGGGGCTTAATTGATTTAGACACCCCACAGAGCGCATACATGAAGTCATCTTACCATGACCCGAAAATCGAGCTTCGGTTGGTTTTCAGTGACGAATTTAATACGGATGGCCGCACTTTTTATCCCGGAGATGATCCATATTGGGAAGCAGTAGACCTTCACTACTGGGCGGTGAGAATTTTCCGTTGTCCGAACGTTACAGTCCGTTCATCATCTTCTCCCAGACGAATAACGTGGAGTGGTACGATCCGGCTGCCCTTATGACAAAGAATGGCGCCCTAGAAGTTACACTATCACGCAAGGAGACTCATGGGCTACACTACGAAGGGGGTATGGTGACGTCTTGGAACAAGTTCTGCTTCACTGGCGGCCTGATAGAGACTTCTGTGACACTTCCTGGCGCTAACAATGTCGTAGGATTGTGGCCTGCTATCTGGACTCTAGGCAATCTAGGCGAGTCTCTTTTTTGTTTTGTAATGATCGACCCTGATTGACCGTGTTGACAGGTCGGGCAGGGTATGGTGCAAGCCTAGACGGGACGGTAAGACAGGACGGTCACGAAGGCACATCTTTTGATCTCTGTATACCAGTGGCCATATACATATGATTCCTGCGATGTGGGTACGGTGCCTAACCAAACATTCAATGGACAGCCTCAAGCAGCCACTATCAACGGTGATTCCAATACAGGAGGAGCGCTTTCATTTCTTCCCGGCCAACGGTTGTCCAGGTGTACATGTCCAGGCGAATTTCATCCTGGTCCTTTACACGCAGATGGAACCTACGTTGGTCGCTCTGCTCCCGAGGTTGATGTTTTTGAAGCGCAGGTATGATCTGCCAAACATGCGACTGTCCTGACCTTCACATACACTGTGGCAGGTGACTGGAAAACCTCCCACTGGCCAAGTATCTCAGTCCGCACAATGGGCTGTAAGTTACACTCCTTAGATGCCCTGATTACATGTGAAACAACATCTCTGCGGTAGCCTTTTAATGATCGATACGAATGGTTCAATACGACGCAGAATATGATCCTTCTCGATCCTCAAATCACAGTGCTAAATCCCTACGTGGGTGGAGCGTTCCAGCAAGCGACGTCCGCGGTAACAGAAACTAGTCAGTTATCTATACCTGGGCCTCGATGCGCCATTTTTATAAGTGTCTAGACCAAGATTGCTATGAACTCGGAACCGCTTGTTTTTCTGTGTATGGTTTTGAGTACAAGCCAGGTGCGCAGAATTTTAAGTCCTTTCGAGTTTGTCTAGGACCAACTTACGTTCTCAGGTTTTGATGACTCCGTTCGTTTTGTTCTTTTCCAAGTTCGTGTATGCCTGACTTGCGGACGTACCAGTACATTTCTTGGATCTCCGAGGGCAAGCTTACTTGGACG
>Ga0179587_10001540_pt1 | contig 10549 bp, 9 predicted proteins | sample CZODoug2_1_08_16_FD_185932 | JGI IMG/M metagenome (GOLD analysis project Ga0179587, IMG submission 185932) | Vadose zone soil fungal communities from Angelo Coast Range Reserve, California, USA - CZODoug2_1_08_16fungal | ecosystem: Environmental > Terrestrial > Soil > Vadose zone | place: USA...
CGCCCTGGCAAGAAGGCTCGCTAAGTCTGTCCAGCCCCCCTGCAAGAGTCTGCGGGTTCACACCCCTGGAGTCCGTCCCCACGGCCAACTGCAACTCTAACCCTTTGGCCGGGTTTGATTTAGAGTTGAACGCGGGGCCATTCCGGCCGCTTCATAGAACGGCCGCCTGCCCGGGAACTTTCTCCCCTGCACCCGGGAATAGTTAGATAAGGCAGGCGTCACGTCAGGAGAAACGCATATCGAGGCACAGGAGAGAGACGACGTCCTGCTGAAGCGCTCGGCCAGGGGCGATGAAGAAGCTTTCACGCAACTCTACCGGCGCAACCAAGCCCAGATTTACCGTTTCGCGTTGCGCATGACGGGGCAGGCTTGGGCAGCGGAAGAGATTGTACAGGATGTGTTCATGACGCTGGTGCGCGAGCCGAAAAAATACGATCCCACCCGCGGTCCACTGGGCGCGTTTCTCTATGGCATTGCCCGCAACCGGGTGATGAAACATCTGGAGCGGCAACCACGCGAGTTTTCCCTCGAAGTGAAGAACAGCGAGGGAGAATCCCAGACGATCGACGTGGCAGACGAGCGAACGCCGGCCCACTGGGCGGAAATTCGCGAACGTCGTGAACGAGTGCGTTCGGCCGTGCTGTCGTTGCCGCCGGAGTTTCGGGAGACCGTGGTGCTTTGCGAACTGGAAGAGATGAGTTACGAAGAAGCCGCCCGAGCACTGGAATGCCCGATCGGGACGGTGCGTTCTCGATTGCACCGGGGGCGCGCGCTGCTGTTGGCGAAACTGGAAATGCTGCGCGATGCGCCAAAACGCGTGAACGCGACGCGCTGAAAGTTTTGGGAGAAGTGAAGATGAATTGCGAAGAATTTGCCATCGTGGGACTGGATCGGAATCTCGACGCCGGCGGAGTGGACGCTGCGGCGGCTCGTGAACATTTGCGGAGTTGCGGGCACTGCGCGGCGCTCTACGAAACATCTCTGGCGTTACGCGCGGATTTGCGCGAACTGGGGCAATTGACGGCCGAGGCGAATGCGCCTTCCCGCGTCGAGATGCGGCTGCGCCAGGAATTCCGCACCCGGCATACCACTGAAAAAGGCCGCGGCCGTGCGGTTGTGGCCAGTTGGCTGGTCGCCGCTGCTGCCCTGGTGCTGGTTGGCACCTCGTTTGTGGTCTGGCAAACAGGCGGGCGAACGAACGTGGCGAAGCAGCAGCCGGCCAGGCCCGCAAGCGCTCATTCTGTGGCCAACGGGCCGGAACTCGGCGGCACGCTGATCGCCGAAAACGATGGCGACGAATTCGCTTTGATTCCGGGCGCGATTCCCGGACCTCTGGACGACACCGCAGTCGTGCGGGTGCAGATGGAGCGCGGATCATTGGGTGCGCTGGGTTTGTCCGTGAATGAAGAGCATGCCGCCGACATCGTGCAGGTGGATTTGCTGTTGGGCAGCGATGGCCAGCCGCAGGCTTACCGCCTGCCTCAATCGAGCAATTGAGTTTCGCCCGGCGCGCTTGCCGCGCCCGGGAGTGAAGCAACAGGAGAGAGGTAGAGGAGAATCTGGAATGAACAGGAAATGGATTTTATCGGTCTTCACGGCGGCCATGTTGAGCAGCGCGGCCGGGTTGAGTGCGCAAGAACCTCCGCCGGGCCCGCCGCCGCAGGATGAGTTCATGCCCGGCGGGCCGATGGGCGCGCGCATGAAAATTCTCGGTTTCGAGGAAATGCATCCGGGAAAAGTGGTGACTGGCGCGCCGTACACCGCCGTCGGCGTCACGGAAACGACGCAAACTCTCGCGGATGGCACCGCCATCAACCGCAAGATTCAAGCGAATATATTTCGCGATGCACAGGGGCGCGTCCGCCGGGAGACCACGCTTCCGGTGATCGGGCCGCTCGTTGCCAGCGGGAAGTCCGACTCTTTCGTAATGATTCACGATCCCGTTGCAGGCACCGCGTTTATTCTTCACCCCGATACCAAAATCGCCGACGAGTTGCCTGCGCCACGCCACGGCAAAAAAGGTGGCGGCGCTATGCAGGATAAGTTTGAAGCCCGCATGCAAGCGGAAATCGCGAGCGGCGCGGTGAAAAAGGACGACCTCGGCACGCAGTCTATCAATGGTGCTCCCGCGCAAGGTACGCGTTACACGCGCACGATTCCGGCCGGGCAAATTGGCAACGACAAGCCCATCAGCATCGTCAACGAGCGCTGGTATTCGCCGGATCTCCAGGTGGTGGTGAAGAGCACGCGGGCCGACCCGCGCTTTGGCTCAACCACTTACACACTGACCAATATTCAGCGACAAGAGCCGGCGGCCACGCTTTTTGCCGTGCCCTCGGATTACACGGTGCGGCAAGCGCGCGCCCATGGCAAGGGCAACATGATGTACGGCCATGGCGGTCAGGCGCCTGCGGCAGTTCCACCTCCCGGCGATTAGCCGTCGGCTGAACGATCTTCTCTCCTGAAGACGGCACGCCCTTGCTGCAGCTACCCCCATTGCTGCAGCGAGGGCGCAGTCGTCTTTAGGCATTGATCTGAGGAGTTGGTCTTATGGTTCGGGAAAGCGTTAAGATTGGGGGCATGGAAAAGAAGTTGGATGAGAAGGATCTCGCCGAAAAGTTGATCCTGGAGGGCTATAGCCATTTGTACGTGAAGGAAGACGGCCCCGGCGTGCAATATCATGAGCACACCCATCGCGCGGAGTCCGCGCATATTATTTTGGGGGGCGAGATGAGCATGACCATGAACGGTGAGACGCGAACTTATTACACGGGTGACCGCTGCGATCTTCCCGCCGGGATAATGCACACCGCAAAGACCGGGCCGCAGGGCTGCCGGTATCTGATTGCCGAACGTTAAAACTCGCCGTTGTATCCAGCTCCATGCAAGTCCGAACGCCTATTCACACCTACAAAACGACAAGCGAGTCATCCTGAGGCTATCCGACGAGGATAGCCGAAGGATCTCAAAGTTAGCATTCTGGATCGCGTATCGGTTGAGATCCTTCGCCGCGCAAACTACGCGTGGCTCAGGATGACATTTTCTTGTTTTGGATGAGTGGCGAAAAATTACAATCCCTTGGTTACGAGGGTTGAGGAAAACGCTTCGAGCAGGCTCGGTCGAGCAATTCGATCACGTGCAGGACTTCGTGCCCCGTACTGTGAATTTCCACCCCGGCGCGTAATTGCAGTAGGCATCCAGGATTTGCCGTGGCGATGATTTGTGCATTGGTTGTTTTTGCGCATGCCATTTTTTCGGCGAGCAGATCGAGCGACGCCTGCGTTTCCGTCACGTTGTAGACGCCGGCCGAGCCGCAGCAGATGTCCGCAAACGGCAATTCCACAAACTCGACTCCGGGGATGGCGCGCAAGAGCTGGCGCGGCGCCTCGCGAATTTTCTGCCCATGCAAAAGATGGCAGGAGTCCTGATAGGTGACTCGCGCGGGCACAGGTAATAGCTGAGCGGAGAGGCCCAACACCGCCAGAAACTCGGTCACATCGCGGGTCTTTTTTGCGAGCGAGGCGGCCGCGGCAAATTCGGGTTCATCCGGTGTGAACAAGTGATCGTATTCCTTCAGCGTGGAGCCGCAGCCTGCGGCGTTGGTCACGAGAGCGTCAAAATCGGCGGAGGCGAAGGCCGCGATGTTCCGGCGGGCCAGGTCGCGGGCCACGTCACGGACTCCCGCATGTGCGGGTAAAGCGCCGCAGCAGAATTGCCCGTCGGGAACCACCACCTCGCAGCCATTGGCGGCGAGGACCCGGATGGTGGCTTCGTTCAGCGCGCTGAAGGTCACATTGGCAACACAGCCCGCGAAAAAAGCGACGCGCGCTCGACGAGTGCCTTGGGCGGCGAATGTTTTGCCTAGTTGGTCGAAAAAGAATTGGCGGTCGACTGGAGGCAGCAGCAAATCCCGCTCAGCGAGTCCGAGCAATTTCAAAATTCCTGTCGCCCTGGCGGCGCTTTGCAAACCCGAGCGCTGGTAAATTCGCAGAAGTGTAGCCGCCGTCGCGATACGCTCGGGATATGGCAGCAAGCGGCGATAGACAAAATTCCTGGCGATGCGCGAACGTAGCGGACGCTCGTAGTCCCTCTCAATACGTGCCCTTGCATGTTCCACGAGCTTCCCGTAATTCACGGCCGAGGGGCACGCGGTTTCGCACGACCGGCAATCCAGGCATTTATCGATGTGATCGACGAATCCTTCGGAGACCGGCAGTTCTCCTTGCTCGACCAGCATCATCTGGCGAATGCGGCCGCGTGGGGAATCCGCTTCCAGTTGCCACAGGCGATAGGTCGGGCAGTGGTTCAGGCACAGGCCGCAATGCACGCAGCGCGAAAAATCCTCGTAGACCGGAACCGCGCCAGGAATCGGTTGTTGCGTGGGCACGGGTCAAAGGCCTCCCACGAAACGCCCGGGCGCGAAAATGTTGTGCGGGTCGAACGCCTGCTTCACGCGCTGCATCAGCAGATAATCGGGGCGCTTCGTTCCCCACACGTTGAGGCGGTCCTTCAGCCACGCGGGAGAATGCAACAACGTGGCGCTTCCATTCTTCGCTGTCGCACGAGAGTACACGTCAGAAACGCAACGCTCCAGCGCCGCGTTTGTTTGCGCATCCTCACCTTCGGATAGCAAGGCAAGGTAGGCGACGTTTCCAGCACGGAGCGCAAACGCCGAACGCAGCGTTGATGGCCTCAGCGCCTGGTATATCTCCGCCACGTCGCCCGGCGCCCATTCCGGCAGGACGATTCGAAGCAGGGCTACGTTCACGGCGGCAGAACGCAGCCAGACGAACGATTCCCGCAGGGCGTCGCTCCATTGTTGGGAGGTCGGCGCGTCGAGCGATTCGTAGTGCGCCGCTTCCGCCCGATTGCAACGCTCCCGCAGTTCGCGCTGGATCCGTCCTATCACTCCCGGGATTCCCTCGAAGGATGCGAACACCTGCCAGGCATTTTCGCCAGGCGATTCCGGCATACCAGGGCCCGCTTGATTCAGGTATCCCGCGAGCAATGAGGAAAATTGCGAATCGAAAAGCTCCAGATTTGAAAACGGCAGGCCTGACATCCATAGAGAATCGTGAAAATTCAGCGCGGCATCCATCGCTGGAAAAGCGGCAATGAATCCGCCGCGAAGTTCAGGCAGCGGAAAGGTACGGAAATTCAGCCGGGTGATGACTGCCAGCGTGCCAAGCGAGCCAATGAGCAGCTTATGCAGGTCGTAGCCGGTCACATTCTTCACGACACGCCCACCGCTTTTGCATCGCTTGCCGGTGCCATCCACGAATTCCGCGCCGATCAGAAAATCACGTGCCCCTCCGTATTGCGTTCGAAGTGCGGAGTCGATTCCTGAAGAGATTGCACCCGCGATGGTGGATGTGGCGCTGAACGGCACAGCCAAAGGCAGGAACTGTTTTTTCGCGGTCAGCGCGATTGCCAGATCCTTCAGCGGCATCCCCGCGTCCGCGCTGACGGTTAAGTCGCCCGCATCGTAGTGCGCGATCTGGCAGAGGCCGGTCATGTCCAGAGCCAGGTCGTAACGTTGCGGCGGCATTCCCAAATCCAATTTGCTGCGCGAGCCGCAAGCCACGAGTGCCAACTTTTCCGCCGCGGCGAAACTCACAATTTCCGCGACTTCCTCCGCAGCGCGGGGCTTCAAAACAGCCATCGGCGCGCGTCCCGCGATTGCGAATGCTTGCAGCAACGCTTCAGAAGTGCGCACCCGATCGCTTCCCACCAGCTTTTCAAGCTGGCTGGAGAGGTTAGCAACGCTACTCACGGCCGAACTCCCCCTGCCTGGCCGGACTTGCGCACTCGAATTTCGCCGCAACCTTTGCTCAATGGGAAAATCTTTCCCGGATTCAGCGATGAATCAGGATTGAACGCGTCATGCATCCGCCGCATCAGATCGAAATCCGCGTCGCTGAAAAGCAGCGGCATCAATTCGTTCTTTTCCATCCCCACGCCGTGCTCTCCCGTCAACGAGCCGCCGAGCGCAACGCACATGCGGATGATTTCCTCGGCGGCGGTAATGGCGCGCCGGAACTGTTCCGCGTCGCGTGGATCGTAAAGAACGATTGGATGGAGATTGCCGTCGCCCGCGTGAAAGATATTGCCGATCTGGAAGCCGTGCTTCTTCCCGATCGCGTGGATTTGTTCGAGGGCTTCCGGCAGCTTCGACCGCGGAATCACTCCATCCAGGACGTAATTCGAAGGAGCCAGGCGGCCCAGCGCGCCGAAGGCGTTCCTTCTTCCTTTCCACAAGAGATCGCGTTCGTTGTTATCCTTCGCCGTGCGCACATCCCGCGCGCGATTTACTTTGCAAATCTCCTCGATCGCCGCGGCTTGCGATTCCACGGCCTCGCGCAGACCTTCGATTTCGATCAGTAGGACCGCCGCGCTGTCGCGTGGAAATTCGGCGTGGATGTAATCTTCAACCGCGCACAGCGTCCAGCCGTCAAGCATTTCGCAAGCCGCCGGCGTAATGCCGCCCGCGGTCATTTCCACCACGGTCCGCGAGGCATCGTCCACCGCATCGAAAATCGCCAGCAGCGTTTTTACCGCTTCCGCCTTACGGGAAAGCTTCACCGTAATTTCCGTCACCAGAGCCAGCGTGCCTTCGCTGCCCACAAACAATCCGCAAAGATCGTAGCCGGGCGTGTCGCCGTGGCGGCTGCCAACGCGCACGACCTCTCCATCGGGCAGCACCAGTTCCAGCGCGGCAACGTGGTTCACCGTCAATCCGTACGCCAGTGTGTGCGGCCCGCCTGAATTTTCCGCAACATTGCCGCCGATGGTACAGGATTTCTGGCTGGAGGGATCCGGCGCGAAGTACAAACCGGCTTTTTCAGCCGCCCGGGTGATTTCCAGATTCACCACGCCCGGCTGAACCACCGCGCGTCGGTTCTCCAAATCCATTTCCAGGATCCGATTCATTCGCGCGAAAACGATCATCACGCCGCCGCCGCGTGCCAGCGCTCCGCCGGAAAGCCCCGTGCCCGCCCCACGGCCTACCACCGGCGTCTGATATTTCGCGGCCAACTTCACGATGCCGGAGACATGTTCAGTGCCGAGCGGAAAAACGACCACTTCCGGCCGCGCCTTTTCCACCGAACCATCGAACTCATACAGCATCAGATCTTCTTTTTGCGAGAGCACGTTGGCGGGTCCAAGAAGCGTTTTCAGTTCGCGGATGAGAGCAGGGTTCATGAGGGGCCGGCGGCCAAATGTCGCGGCGTCCCCACTATAGTAATTCCCGCGGCACGCTGGCAATGACGCTCTCCGGCGACGCGCGCTGTGCTAGTGTAGGGAGGCGAAAATTCTAAGAGGATGTGCATGGCAAAACCGAAAGTGTACGCGACCCACCAGTTGTTTGATGAAGCCCGCCAAGTCCTGGACGCCACCTGCGACGTGGAATACTGGGCAAAGGAGGAACGTCCGCCGCGCGAAGAAGTCCTCCGCCGGGTGAAAGACAAGGAAGGCTTGGTCTGCTTGCTCACCGAAAAAGTGAACGACGAATTTCTTCGCCAGGCCCCGAAACTGCGCATCGCGGCAAACGTTGCCGTGGGCTACGACAACATCGACATCGACGCGTGCACGAAACGCGGCGTGGTGGCCACGAATACGCCGGGCGTGCTGGACGAAACCACCGCCGATTTCGCATGGACACTGATGATGGCAGTTGCGCGGCGGCTTTCCGAAGGCGAGCAACTCGCCCGTTCCGGCAACTGGAAAGGCTGGAATCTGGATCAGTTGTGCGGAGCCGACGTCTGGGGCAAGACGCTGGGCCTGGTGGGATTCGGCCGCATCGGCCGCGCCGTCGCTCGCCGCGCCTTGGGCTTTCAGATGAAAGTAATTTATACCGATGCGGTGAGGGCCCCGGAAGAGGTGGAGAAGTCGCTGAACGCGGAGTTTCGCGAAATGAACGCACTGCTGGCCGAGTCTGATTTCATCAGTTTGCACGTTCCGCTGATGCCGGAAACACGCGGCCTCTTCGACTCCCCGAAGTTTTACCGGATGAAGCCGACCGCATTTCTGATCAATACCTCGCGCGGGCAGGTGGTGGAAGAAGCCGCGCTTGTCGCCGCTCTCGAAGCGAACAAAATCGCCGGAGCAGCTCTGGACGTTTTCGAAAACGAGCCGTTCATCCATCCGGGGCTGAAGCGCTGCAACGTTGTGATGGCGCCGCACCTGGCGTCGGCGTCGCTGGAAACACGCACGAAAATGGCGGTGATGGCCGCGAACAACGTGGTTGCCCTGTTCACCGGCCAGTTGCCGCCGCACATGCTGAATCCCGCGGTCCTCAAGATATCCTGAGTTTTCGAATGTCGCCACTGCCATGACGCCAGGAAAGCAAATCGCGCAGGAAATACTTCGCGACACCCTGGCAGCGCTGGATATTCCGCGCGTCATGGAGCTGAAACTGACGCTGGCGGGTTCAGTCCTGACGCTCGATGACGCCGCGATCAACCTTTCCGGTTTTTCTTCGACGCTCGTAGTGGCCATTGGAAAAGCGGCCCACGCGATGGCCGCCGGCTTGCGCTCATTTCTGCCGGACTCTTGCCGGTTCCGGGGAGTTGTCGCGGCACCGACAAAACCCGCCTCGCCGATCCCAGGCCTCGAATACTTCGTCGCGAGCCATCCCAACCCGAATGCAGACAGTTGGCGGGCAGCGGAGGCGATTCTTTCTTCGCTGCGCAGAGCCGACGAGCACACCGTCGTTTTCTTTCTCCTCTCCGGTGGAGGCTCCGCGCTGACCGAGCTCCCGATTGTCCCCGGCATGCGTCTTGAAGACCTGCAGGCGGCGAATCACGCTCTGGTCACCTGCGGCGCGCCGATTGAAGCAATGAACACGGTACGTCGCCATCTTTCCGCCGTGAAGGGCGGGCGTCTGGCAATAGCCGCCGGGCGCGCAACAAAAATAACCCTGGCTGTCACCGACGTGCCCGCCGGCAAGGAACATGCCCTCGCCTCCGGGCCGACCGTTCCCGATCCATCCACCATCGCGGATACGCATCGCATCATCAATGAATTTGGTCTACGCAAGAAATTTCCCGAGGTGCTGGTTCGCTGGCTGGACGGAGGGAAAATGCCGGAAACACCGAAGCCTGGCGATCCCGCGTTTCGCAACGCGCACTTTCAGCTTCTGCTCGGCATGCACGATCTCTTCCACGCCGCTCATCACACGTCCGAGGTGCGAGGCTACGTTACGTGCTGCGACAATTCCACCGACGACTGGCCAGTGGAGAAGGCCGCCGACGCTTTGATGAAAAAATTAGAAGAGTGGAGGGCCGAAAATCCAGGCGAGCGTGTGGCGCTGATTGCCGATGGAGAATTGAGCTCGCCGGTAACCGGCAACGGCGTCGGCGGCAGGAATTCCGCGTTCGTGCTTGCTTGTATCGAAAAAATCGCCGGCCGCAAAATCACGGTGCTCAGCGCGGGAACAGATGGAATGGATGGCAACAGCCCCGCAGCCGGAGCGGTAGCTGACGGAGAAACCCTCGCCCTCGCAAAAGCGTTGGGTCTAAATCCCGCCGCGTCATTTCACCAAAGCGACGCCTACAGTTTTTTTGAAAAACTTGGCGACGCGATTGTCACCGGTCCCACCGGCAACAACCTGCGCGACCTGCGCATTCTCCTCGCCGATCCATAGACGTTTACTGCTTCGGCGCGGGCGGCAGGCGCTTTTCGATTTCCTTCAAGCGGGAATTCATCTCCTGCACCAGTTGTTCCAAGTGCACCAGCCGGTCGTCCCCGCCCGCTTTTTCGCCGCCCTTTCCTTCATCGCTCATCATGCCGTGCCCTCCGCCCTTGGCCATCGGATTCTTCAGCCGTTCGATCTGTTCCTTGATCGTTGGTTGCATCTCGATGCTCAGATTTTTGCTTTGCAGCATGGCTTCGAGCGCCGGAATCGCGGAGGCATCGCCGCGCCCGCCAAGCGCATAAATAGCCGTGCGGCGAATCGGGAAATGCGAATCCTGCAAGTAGCCGGCAATCACTTGCGTCAGCTCCTTGTTGTCTTTCTGCAAGCGCGCCAAGCTGCCGATGGCCGCTTGCCGTGAGTCCATGTCCTTGCCGGGCGCCGCCCATTCGCGCAGCAGCGGCACAGCCTTGTCGTCGCCCAGCGAACCAAGCCCGTTCAACGCGGCGTCGCGCAAAAAGCCGTCCGGAGAATCGGCGTTCACTGCGGCCGCCAGCGTTTCGTAAGTTCCCGGGCTCTTAATCCTGCCAAGCGTGCGCAAGGCCGCACCTCGCGCGCGATACGAGGAATCTTCCCGCGCAATGGCCTGCAGACGCGCCACGACGGCGGCATCCTCCTTGAAATTTTCCAGCGCCATTACGATGCCCCCGCGAACTACCGGCTCCTTCGCGGAATTCAGCGCCTCAAGCAGTTGCTTCGAAGCCGCGGCTCCACCGAGTTCTCCCAGCGAGCTTGCCGCTGTCCGGCGAACGCCGCTGCTCTTGTCGCTGCGCAACGCCTCGCCCAGCGCCGCAGCCGCCTCGTCGTCGCCCTTGAGTTTCCCCAGCGCTTCGGCCGCGTCGGCGCGGTCCGCCA
>Ga0179587_10001541_pt1 | contig 10542 bp, 13 predicted proteins | sample CZODoug2_1_08_16_FD_185932 | JGI IMG/M metagenome (GOLD analysis project Ga0179587, IMG submission 185932) | Vadose zone soil fungal communities from Angelo Coast Range Reserve, California, USA - CZODoug2_1_08_16fungal | ecosystem: Environmental > Terrestrial > Soil > Vadose zone | place: USA...
GTCCCACGGCTTCGAAATCCAGTCCACGGCGCATTCCACCGCGCCCTCTGCCACCAGCATGTGTTGCCAGAATCCGCCCATCGAACGGCTGTTGCGCGCCGCGTCAGCCAGCCGGCGCATGCGTTCCCTCGCCAGCGCGTCCTTGCTCGGTCCCGTGCCGGTGGTGAAAATCATGGACTCTGAAAGATTTTTCACCTGGGAGACGTGCAGACGCCGTTCTCCGCGCCAGGCCCCTTCGCCGCGATATGCCCACCAGCGTGAGCCTTTTTCCAGCGCTGGCGCACTGACCATGCCGGCCACGATTTCGGCATTTTCCTCGATCCCGATCAGCGTCCCGAACGTGGGAATGCCCCGGGTAAATTCCTCCGTACCGTCGATGGGATCGATGATCATGCGCGCGCGGCCGTTGGTCGCCGGGCCTTTCGGCGGTTCGCTGCTGGTTTCTTCGCCAACCACGTCGATCGGCAATCCGCTTGCCTGCACTTTCGCAATGGCCATCTGCTCAATGCGCTTGTCGGCTTGTGTCACAACAGTTCCGTCACGCTTACGCTCCGCGCCCATCGCCCCACCGCGGAAATAGCTCATCGCCATCGAGTCCGCCTCGTTCGCGATGTCATCCAGCAACGCCCCGTATTTGGCCTTATAGCTCATCCGATCTCCCGCTAACAATTGTAGCGGCCACCTTCAGGTGGCCACGCCCAAGCCGACAGGCCACGCGACCCGAAAACCCTAGCCAGCGCCCTGATTTGACACGCCTGCCCGCACTCCCTAGCATACAAGTTCAACCCCATGAACGCCCACGCCCACACCGGCACCGTCCTCGACCGCATTCTGGAAGCGCGCCGAGCCGAAGTGGATCACCGCAAACAGGTGCTGCCGGAGACTGCGCTAAAGTACGGTGTGAAAGCCGCGCCGCCGGTGCGCGATTTTGCCGCTGCGCTCTCCCGCGATGCGATTAACGTCCTCGCCGAACTAAAACCTGCCTCCCCCTCGCGCGGAATCATCCGCGATCCATTTGATGCGCCAGCCCTCGGAAAAGCTCTGGCGGAAGCCGGTGCCGCAGCCCTCTCCGTGCTTACAGAGGGCGAATTCTTTCGCGGCTCGCTGAAAAATCTGCGCGATGCGCGCAAAGAGATCACTCTGCCTGTATTACGAAAAGACTTCATCTTTGACCCCTGGCAGGTCTGGGAATCGCGCGCAAATGACGCCGATAGTTTTCTCTTGATCGTAGCCGCTCTTTACGACGAACAGCTTCGCGACCTGATCGCCCTCGGCCGGGAATTGGCCATGGACCCGTTGGTCGAAGTCCACACACGCGAAGAATTGGATCGTGCGTTGACTGCCGGCGCGCGCATCATCGGCGTCAACAATCGCGACCTCAAGACACTGAACGTGCGAACCGAAACCTCCTACGAACTGATCGAGCAAATACCCGAAACGTGCATCGCGGTCGCCGAATCGGGGCTGCGTTCCCACGGCGACTTGGTCAAACTCCGCGCCGCAGGGTTCGATGCTTTCCTGATCGGCGAGTATCTGATGCTGGCGCCCGATCCCGGTGCGGCATTGCGCGCACTTCTCGTTCCGCCAACTTCCGGGGGATAATTCTCCATGGTCCGCGTTAAAATCTGCGGCATCACGAATGTCGATGACGCGCTGCTCGCCTGCGAGTTAGGGGCGGACGCCATCGGCCTGAATTTCTACGAGAAAAGTTCGCGCTGCGTCTCCCCTTTTGCAGCCAGCAAGGTCATCGCGAAATTACCGCCGTTCGTCGCTGCCATCGGCGTATTCGTGAACTGGCAGGCCGCGCCCGTTGCCAGCCTGGCCAAAGCATTGGGCCTCGCCTCGGCACAGCTGCACGGCGATGAATCACCAAAACTCGCAGCCGAAACCGCAAAGAAAGTTTCCGTGATCAAGGCGCTCCATGTGGGCAAGGGAAGCGCGCTGCCGCCGTTTTCCAAATATCGAGGCGTCACGGCCTTCCTGCTCGATGCTCCCCACTCCGGCCAATATGGCGGCACTGGCCGGACCGCAGACTGGACGGCAGCGCAGACCGCCGCGGAATCTCATCGTATTCTGCTTGCAGGCGGACTGACGCCGGGAAACGTCGCTGAGGCGATCCTAGCTGTACGTCCTTATGCCGTAGATGTCACCAGCGGAGTCGAATCGAAGCCCGGGAAGAAAGATCCCGCCAAGCTCCGCGCCTTTTTTGAAGCTGTTGCCCGCGCCAATCAGCAACTCTGCCTATAACGCTCGGTCCGCCGGGCGCGAAAAGCGCAAGAGAGCCGACTCGAAGTACAATAAAAGGCTAGACCATGACCAGCCAACTCACCATACCCGCTGCCGTGCCGGGTCGCTTCGGGCCTTACGGGGGCCGCTACGTTCCCGAAACGCTGATGGTGCCGCTCTATGAACTGGAGCGGGCTTACGAACTCGCGAAAAATGACGCTGCGTTTCAGACGGAATTCCAGAACCTGTTGAAGAATTTTGCCGGGCGTCCCACGCCGCTGCAGTTTGCCTCGCGGTTGACGGCTAAACTTGGCGGCCCACGGATTTATCTGAAGCGCGAAGATCTTTTGCACACCGGCGCGCACAAAATTAATAACGCCATCGGGCAAGGTTTGCTCGCCGTGAAAATGGGTAAGCCACGGATCATCGCGGAAACCGGGGCTGGCCAGCACGGCGTCGCTTCGGCCACGGTCGGCGCGCATTTGGGCCTCCAGTGCACCGTGTATATGGGTACGGAAGACATGGCTCGCCAGGCGCTGAACGTCGCCCGAATGCGCATGTTGGGAGCGGAAGTGATTGGCGTGGAGTCCGGCAGCAAGACGCTCAAGGACGCCATCAACGAAGCGATGCGTGACTGGGTCACCAACGTGCGCGACACGCACTACTTGCTCGGCTCCGTCCTCGGCGCGCATCCCTACCCGACAATGGTCCGCGATTTTCAGGCCGTCATTGGCCGCGAGGCGCGGCAACAGATTCTGGCCGCGGAAAAACGTTTGCCCACGCATCTTTACGCTTGCGTTGGCGGGGGCTCAAACTCGATTGGCTTGTTCCATGAATTCTTGAAAGATTCCGACGTGAAAATGGTTGGCATCGAAGCCGGCGGCCGCGGCAATGGATTGGGTGAACACGCGGCGCGCCTTTCCGCCCATCAGGGATTTACAGGCGCGCGCCCCGGCGTTCTCCAGGGCACGTACACCTACGTCCTGCAAAATGAAGACGGCCAGATTGCCGCGACGCATTCGATTTCCGCGGGCCTCGACTATCCGGCCATTGGCCCCGAGCACGCCTGGCTCGCCGACCAGCATCGCGCCGAATATGCCGCCGTGGACGATCAAGCGGCGCTCGAAGCGGCCAAGCTTCTCTCGCTTACCGAAGGCATCATTCCTGCGCTCGAATCCGCCCATGCCATCGCGGGCCTCATCGAACGTCTGCCGCAGTTCAAGTCCAGCGACCTGGTCATCCTCAATCTCTCTGGCCGCGGCGACAAGGACATGGACACCTATAAGCGGCTGCTTTAATCTGCCAACACCAATGACCAGCGGGGAACAAAACTCGACCCGTATCTCCAAGCGCTTCGCCGAACTGCGTGCCGCCGGCGAACTGGGCATCGTTGCCTATATCACGGCGGGCGATCCGTCATTCGATGCCACTCACAAATTTATTCTCGCACTGGCCGAGGCCGGGGCGGACGTAATCGAACTTGGCGTCCCGTTCAGTGATCCCGTGGCCGATGGGCCCACGATTCAGCGCGCGTCGGAACGTGCACTGAAAGCTGGCGCGTCGCTTGCGGGAGTTCTCGAACTGATGCGGCGTACCCGGCAGACCAGCCAGGTGCCTCTGGTTCTTTTCACTTATTTCAACCCAATTCTCCAGATGGGTCTCGAGAAGTTCGCAGCCGCCGCGGCTCAAGCCGGAGCCGACGGAGTACTCGTCACCGATTTGACGCCGGAAGAGTCCGAAGACTATCGCCACATCATTCACGCGCAGAAGCTCGACACCATTTTTCTGGCCGCGCCAACCTCAGATGATGAGCGGCTGCGGAAGATTTCCGCTTGCTCCTCCGGTTTTCTCTATCTCATCTCGCGCACGGGTGTAACCGGCGCGAAAGACTCGCTGCCAGACGATCTTCCCGGTCTGCTGCGGCGAGTCCATCAGTTCACAGAGTTGCCAGTCGCTGTAGGCTTCGGTATTTCGCTGCCCGGCCACGTCTCAGTGCTGGGCGGCCTTGCGGATGCCGCCGTGGTGGGCTCGTCGCTCGTTTCCGAGATAGAGAAAGCTTCCTCCGTCGAAGCCGCTTCCGCGGCGCTGCGCGATCGCGTCAAAATGCTCAAGGAAGCAGGCCGCCGTGGACTCTCCCGGCGAGAGGCCACGATATGAATATCTCCGACTGGCGCCAGCGCATGGATGAGATTGACAAGAAACTGGTGGAGCTTCTCAACGAACGTTCGCAGTGCGCGCTGGAAATCGGGCGGCTGAAGCAGGCGGCGGGCATGCCGATTTACCAGCCTGCGCGGGAGAACGAAGTTCTATCCAACGCCGCACGCAACAACCGCGGCCCGCTAACAGACGCCGCGATACGCCGGCTATTCGAACGCATCATTGACGAAGCGCGCAGCGCCGAGCGCGTCGCGATGCATGGCGATCCGGCGGATGAGAAAGACGCAAAGTGATGAATCGATTTTGTAGCGGCCGCTTTCCGAAGCGGGCGCTGTGTTCCGCGCAAAAAATATTGAGAGCTGAGGACGAAACATGGTCATCGTAATGCAAGAAGGCGCAACCGAAGAGCAGATCCAGCACGTCATCGACCGTGTAGTCGCCAGCGGCTTCGATGTCCACCGTTCCACTGGCGCATCGCACACGGTTCTTGGGGCCGTCGGCGTGCACCGCGACTTCGATCACCGCGATTTCGAGCTGCTCCAAGGTGTTCGAGAAGTGGTTCGGATTACGCAGCCGTTCAAACTAGCCAGCCGCGCTTTCAAACCGCAAGGCACCGTGATCGATCTTGGACGTGGAGTGAAAATCGGCGGCGCGGAAGTGGTCGTTGCCGCCGGTCCGTGCTCCGTGGAATCACGCGAACAGATTCTCGCAGTGGCCGAAGCCGTTGCCAAAGCCGGCGCCAAGATCATGCGCGCCGGGGCGTTCAAGCCGCGCAGTTCGCCCTACGCGTTTCAAGGCATGGGAGAAAAAGGCCTGCAATTGATGCGCGAAGCCGCCGACAAATTTGGTCTCTTCGTCGTCAGTGAGGTGATGGACGCTTCGCAAATCCAAATGATGAGCACTTACGTCGACATCTTTCAGGTCGGCGCCCGCAACATGCAAAACTATTTTCTCCTGCGCGCCCTCGGCGAAGTGCAGAAGCCGGTGCTCCTGAAGCGCGGCATGTCCGCCACCATCGAGGAACTCCTGCTCTGCTCGGAATATATTCTGGCGGGAGGAAACTACAACGTTATCCTCTGCGAGCGCGGCATCCGCACCTTTGACACGTACCTCCGCAACACGCTGGACATCGCGGCCATCCCGGTGATCCAGAAACTTTCGCATCTACCGATTTTTGCCGACCCCTCGCACGGCACCGGACGCCGCGACAAAGTCGGCGCCATGGCTCGCGCCGCGGTGGCCGCCGGCGCCGATGGCCTGCTCATCGAAGTCCACAACGACCCCGACCACGCCCTCTCCGACGGCGCGCAATCGCTGGAGCCCACGCAATTCGCGCAGCTCATGAGCGAAATCCGCATCATCGCGCCGGCCGTCGGCCGCCGCGTCGCGTAACGATGCCCCATCTGATTCAACACGCAGCCGTTCTCGGCACCGGCCTCATTGGCGGCTCGTTCGCCAAGGCTTTGCGCAAATACACCCCGGACATGCACATCACCGGCTGGGACCGCAAGAAGTCGCGCACCAACTGAAAAGCTCGGGCGTGGCCAACGCCACGTTTTCGGGTGCCATCGAACCGGCCATTCGAGGCGCCGACCTGATTTACATCGCGTTGCCCATCGGCGTCACCCTGGACATACTTCCCGAAATCGCAAAAAACGCCGCGCCGCGCGCGCTGGTCACCGACGCCTGCAGCACCAAAATGCGCATCTGCACTGCCGCCGTTGAGCATTTTGAAGAGGAAGAATCCACTCCCATTTTCCTGGGCGGTCACCCGATGGCGGGGCGCGAACTTTCCGGCTTTGCGCAATCGGACGCGGATTTGTTTCAGAAATCCACCTACGCACTCGTCGGACCAACCGAGGAAGATCGCGACCCGCGGATCATTGCCTTTACGAAGATTCTGGAAAAGTTGGGATCCCGGCCCATATGGCTCGGCGCGCAGCAGCACGATTATGCGGTCGGCCTCGCATCGCACCTGCCGCAACTCGTCGCCGTCGCGCTCGGTTCGTTTCTCTACGACCGCCTCGACGAAAACGGCCTGCCGATCACGCTCGCGGGCCCCGGTCTGCGCGACACGCTGCGCCTCGCCGGCAGCTCCTACGCCACCTGGCGCGACATCGTCCTCACCAACAGGGAAGTGCTCTCCGCCGCGCTCGATCTCTTCGCCCGCCGCCTGGACGATCTCCGCGAACGTCTAGGCTCCCGCGAACTCGAAGCCGACTTCGATGCCGCCAACGAACTTTACAAACTCCTCCGCTCACTCTGACGTTCCCTTTCAACGGACTGGCTCGCGTGCACTCTAACGGATGGTGTTGAGGCGTAACCTATCTGCAATCCAACTTCATTAGAGAGGGGAGGCGGGGCAGGAACTCGGCTGGAATCCCGGCTCGAAGATTAGCAAATTCGCTTGATTCCCCTGAACAGGTCGCGGTGGACGCGGGTGACGGAACCATGAGAACTTTGATCACCACCACCGACAATCGGCACTAGAACTTTTTGTTAATTTGGCCCGGCTCTTACTTTGGTCTTGACAGGCTCCCTGCCCGGCGGTACTTAGGGAATCTCAGCTACTTCTCCGCAGAAAGCACACCACCTCAATCCCCTGGAAAGTCAGAGTTAAAACAATGGAACAAGTAAAAACAAAATCAGTTGAACCACACCAAAGATTCAGCTTGGCGGAAATAACCTGGGACGACCTCAACGAACCCGGCGCCTACGTTGAGCGCGGCTCTGGTGATCTTTACCGTATCCCTAAGGAAGCGATTATTCCCGGTGGATCCCCCATCCTCCAACAGGAAATCAGCGGGGCTTCCCGCCTTGTACAAGTCAGCAAGAATCCATTCGTCACAACACTCGAAGCACGGCTTCGCTGTGCCCAACACAATATAGATCCTAACTTCTAATCCACCCTCCGGCAGGTGTGCTTCCGGAGTTGTCTGAGCTGAGACTACCCGTACCAGCACGGGTAGTTCGTTTTATTTCGCCGAGGGCTCTTCCTTCAGATAGGACGCACTCAGCGTCCCCTTCTTCTTCGCAATCTCAATCAGCGTCGGGTAGAACTGCACAAACGTCGTATCCACAGCTGTATGCTGCGCGTGGCACGAATAGCATTCCATCTCCACAGGAAACATTTTGGCCGTGGGGGCGTCGTCGAATCCGAAGAACGCCCATTTTCCGGGGAATCGGCTTTCGTCCTTCACGTGGACCTCGCGGCCCATCACCTCGGTAGTCTGATAATGGCCCGCCTTGTTGATGGCGGACTTGGTTTCCGCGCCGCGCACTTCCAGCACCAGGATGGTCTTGTCCGGCCAGGTGCCGTTGGCCACGAAATATTTGTACGATTCCGGGTTCACGAAGACATTGTCGAACATGGAGTGGTTCATCCCCGCATTTGGCCGGTAGTTCATGTCGATTCCCGTGCTCAGGTACACCCATTCACGGTAATTTGCGGGGAGCTTCAACTGCCCGTCCGCCGTATACTCAGGCAGATTCGCGCTAGGGGGATTCGCACGGTTTGTGGTGGGGAACACGCTCCCCAGGAGTAGCAGCGCCAACGAGATGCTTAACAACACGCCAATTCTCAGCATTTCTTTTCCTCCATCGGTATCGAAGCCACTCGTGCACCAAACTTACCAATCTCCCCCCATCGCGTCCAGACCAAAAGCGAGGTCTTTCCGCGTAGAGCACTTTCCCAGCTTCCGTCAACTGCGGTAAACTTCGCACAGAACGCTTCATGGACAAACGCATCGCTTCCGCTGACACCGCTATCGCCAATCTGCGCGATGGCATGACGATTCTGATGGGCGGCTTCGGCCTCTGCGGCATTCCGGAAAATCTGATCGCCGCAGTCCGCGGCAAAGGTACCAAAGACCTCACCGTGGTAAGCAACAATGCCGGGGTGGATGATTTTGGTATCGGTTTGCTGCTCCAAACTCGCCAGGTGAAGAAAATGATTTCCACTTACGTCGGTGAAAACAAACTGTTCGAACAGCTTGTACTGAGCGGAGCGCTGCAGGTGGAGTTGAATCCGCAGGGTACGCTGGCGGAGCGCCTGCGTGCAGGCGGCGCAGGCATCCCGGCCTTTTACACGCCGACCGGCTATGGAACCATGGTCGCCGACGGCAAGGAAACGCGCGAGTTCGACGGCCGCCAGTTCGTTTTGGAGCGCGCCCTGCGCGGCGATTTCGCTTTCATCAAAGCCTGGAAGGGCGACCGCTGGGGCAACCTCGTCTTCCGCAAAACCGCCCGCAACTTCAATCCCGTAATGGCCACAGCCGCCGACTACGTCATCGCCGAAGTTGAGCAACTCGTCGAACCCGGCCAACTCCCGCCCGATCAAGTCCACACCCCGGGCATCTACGTCAACGCGATCTTCCAGGGCGCCAACTACGTAAAGCGCATCGAAAAGCGCACGGTGCAAAAAGTGTAGCGGCCGGTCTTTAGACCGGCCGCGAGTTCTTAGCTATAAACTGTCGACAGTGAGTTTCTTATGCCTCTAACCGAAGAACAAAAACGCGAACGCATTGCACGCCGAATCGCCAAGGAACTCCGCGATGGCTACTACGTCAATCTTGGTATCGGCATGCCCACGCTTGTCGCCAACTACGTGCCTCCCGGCATGGACGTCATCTTACAATCCGAAAACGGCATGCTCGGCGTTGGGCCGTACCCGCGCGAAGCCGAAGTCGATCCCGACCTCATCAATGCTGGGAAAGAAACTGTTACTGAACTGCCTGGCACTTGTTATTTTTCTTCCGCCGATTCCTTTGCCATGATTCGCGGCGCTCATGTGGACCTCACCGTCCTCGGCGCGTTGCAGGTGGATGAAAAGGGCACGCTTGCCAACTGGGCCATCCCCGGCAAAATGCTGAAAGGCATGGGCGGCGCGATGGACCTCGTCGCGGGTGCCAAGCGCGTCTTCATCGCCATGGAACACGCCACCCGCGACAACAAGCCCAAAATCCTGAAGCAATGCACCCTGCCGCTCACCGGCGTCGAAGTAGTCGATCACATCGTCACAGAACTCGCGTTCATCGACATCACGCCTCAAGGCCTGGTGCTTCGTGAATTGGCACCCGACGCAACACTCGAACAGGTGCAATCCCTCACAGAGCCAAAACTCCATCTACCGGCGAATGGCCTCGCCGTCATGCCGGTATAGAAAATCTGTGAGGACCACGAAATCCAAGCCAATTCGCCAGAAACCGGCTCTCGCGCGGCCGAAACTCCTGCCCGTCTCCGAGGAGGCGCGCCACTGGTCGGCCATGCTCGAATCCGAACTGCTCTCCTGGCCCGGCGTGATTGCCAAGCGCATGTTCGGCCTCCGGGCCCTTTATCGTGGAAAAAGGATTTTCGCCGCGCTCCCCAACTCCCGCGGATTCGGTCCAGACTCCTCCATCCTGCTGAAATTCGATCCCCTGCCACCCGCTATGTCAAAACGTGCCGAAAGCGACCTCCGCATCCACACCAACTCCCCGGGCAAGGGCTGGTTCTCGTTCACACTTGCTTCCGATACTGATCTGCACGCCGCGCTGGATTGGCTCAGTCATTCCTACGAAGCTGCGAAACCAGGAAAATCCCGCTGAAATCCTGCACGTTTTAATTGGCCGGAAACCTCCATTGCAACTCTTCCCGAATTTTGATTCGCGTGCGGTACTCTGGAGTGGACACAGGACAACAACATTCATGGACCCCAATTCCATCGTCATCGTCAGCCTGCACTCGCCCCGCGAGAAGATCTGGGGCATTTTGCTTGAAATCAACCCCAGCGGCGTCACCATGCGCGGCGTTGATTTGAATTCCTTCGATCACTTCGTCAGCCAGATCAATCAGCTGGACGCCGAGCGCATCGGCCTGCCCACGATCTTTTTCCCCATGACCCGAGTCGAGCGCATCTCCCTCGACGAGCCTGCCGGCTCCATCCCCTCCATGGCTGAAATTTTTCAGCGCAAAATCGGCCGCTCCCTGATGGATTACCTCGCTCAGTTCGCCTGAACTGCGTTATTCTTTTGACCAATGAAAGCGCGGATCTGGACCGTACCCAACCAAATTACATTTCTGCGGCTCGGCTTCCTGCCGTTATTCCTGATTCTTATTTTCTACGAGAAATATCAGTGGGCGCTGCTGGTCTTATTTGTCAGCGCCGCCTCGGATGCGTTG
>Ga0179587_10001545_pt1 | contig 10530 bp, 8 predicted proteins | sample CZODoug2_1_08_16_FD_185932 | JGI IMG/M metagenome (GOLD analysis project Ga0179587, IMG submission 185932) | Vadose zone soil fungal communities from Angelo Coast Range Reserve, California, USA - CZODoug2_1_08_16fungal | ecosystem: Environmental > Terrestrial > Soil > Vadose zone | place: USA...
ATTCTGGACGACCTCGCGCTCCTCAGCGGTACGAACCGGATTTCCATGGAAAATCATGCAGAGTGCTGCCGGGAAAGGGCAACTGCTCGCCCACCATGAAGGCCCGCGCCAAGTGCCACGATTTCCTCACGCTCTGGAAGGACGCGGACTCTGACATCCCCATCTTCATCGTCACAGAGTCTGAATTTGGCAGGCTGAAGTAAACGGAATCAATCAAATGCAGATGTGGCGATTTTCTGAATCCTTCACAAGTCGCGAAGTATTCGCAGGAGATTTCGGCACGGTGCAATCTGCGATTGTGGTCGGATCACGGGCGACCCGGAACTTGTCAGCTCGCCGGTCGGGTTAGTACCGACACACGCATTATAAAAAGGCGCCCGTTTGGAGTAGGTTTTGATCGTTCGAAAAATAGACGACTATTCCGGAGTTTTTCACTAAGGTGCGACGCTCTCTCATCACGAGCTCCGTGGTTGCGAATCAAGAGTGATCCACAATTCTACATCTCAGGCCAGTTGCAGTTGTTCGAGAAACGAGATCTTCAGCTCAAGCGCCGGCTTTGCAACTGGCTTTTGCAGCGAAAGATTCGCAAATCTACCCCTGGCCCTAGATCGGTGGTTTGCAAAGAGCGCTTGACAGAGGGTGCATGACAGTCGGTAATAAGGCAGTGGCGGCATACGGCGAATACGGGCGGACCGTTGACGTGTTCGGTGCCGGTGCGCAGGTCGGCGAGTTCATGCGGTCGGGCATCGGGCGGGAGCTGAATGAATTCGCCTTGCCGAATTACGCCGAGCTGAAAACCCCCAGCGTCAAACAATGACCGAATTGAATTTGGAAAAGACGATCAACAATTCGAGAACGAAACGGGGGGGCACGGTGTTCGCTCGTTTCGTTGCTGCGATTGCGGGCGCGCTGTTTTTCTTGACGGTGTCAGTGGGATTTGCGCAAACCCCTTCAGAATCCAGCGCCGCGCAACGTCGGGCCGCGCATTTGCGCCATGGCATCAATTTGAGCGAGTGGTTTGCTCAGGTTTACGACGCGAAAGGATACACCAAGGAGCATTTTGAGGGTTGGACGACGGAGCAGGACATTGCATTGATCAAGTCGACGGGATTCGATCATGTGCGGTTGAGCGTAAATCCGCAGCCGATGTTCCGCCGGGGGCAAGCGGACCGGATCCCCGGGGAGTACTTGGGTTATCTCGATCGCGCCATACAGATGATCCTTGGTCAAGGGCTGGCAGTCATCATTGACGTTCATCCGGAAAGCGATTTCAAGCAGAAGCTGGCGACAGAAGACGGCTTCGTGGAGGAGTTCGCGGATTATTGGAGGGCGCTGGCGCGGCACTATTCGGCGACGAATGCGGAGCTCGTTTCGTTTGAAATCTTGAACGAGCCTGAATTTCACGATCGGTATCGCTGGGAGGGCGTGCAGGGAAAGCTCGCGGGAGCGATCCGCGAGGGGGCGCCGCAACATACGATTATCGTTGCGGGAGCGTATTGGTCGTCGGAGAGTGAGCTGTTGTTTTTCGATCCGTTGCGGGATACGAACATTATTTACAATTTTCATTTTTACGAGCCGCACATCTTTACGCACCAAGGGGCCACGTGGAGCACGAACTATGTCCACTATCTGAAGGAAATGCCGTATCCTTCGACGCCGGAGAATGTGCAGGCGGCCGCGGCGCTGATTCCAGATGCCGTGAATCGATTGCAGGCCATTCATTACGGGCTGGACCGCTGGAACGCAGCGCGGATTGATGGAGAGGTCGGGCAGGTAGTGGCCTGGGCCAAGCGATGGAATGTGCCGGTGACTTGCAATGAGTTTGGGGTATATCGCAAGGCGGCGAATCCGCAGGACCGCGCGGCGTGGATTTCCGATGTTCGAACTACGCTGGAGAAATATGGGATCGGATGGACGATGTGGGATTACAGCGGTAGTTTTGGAGTGGTGACCAAGCAAGAGGGCCATCTAGCCGTTCTTGACGCGGCCACGGTGAAGGCGCTTGGAATGAAGATGCCTCCTGCGCAGCGGTGACTGGTGGCACTCAAGCAAAAACGCGTTAGGGCCTGATGACCGTGCCATCCCGTCGCCGTGTTGTCCCCCAGGAGTAATCGAAATTTGGCGGACCATCGGGGATCGGGAATTTCGCCGCGAGCTTTTCGTCAACCTCGATGCCGAGGCCGGGCTTCTCCTGCGCCAGCATGTAGCCATTCTTGATTTCGGGACAGCCCGCAAATACTTCCTGCGTCTCCTTCGGGAAGCCACTGCCTTCGTGGATACCGAAGTTGTAGCTTACTAGTTCGAGCGCCAGCTGCGCGGCGTGCGCCAGGGGCGACGCGTCGCCCGGCCCGTGCCAGGCGGTGCGCACGCCGCAGAACTCGCTCAGGGCGGCGACCTTGCGCGCTGGACTTAAACCGCCGATCTGCGAAATGTGGATGCGGATAAAATCAATCAGCCGGTCTTTGATGAGGGGTACGTATTCGTGCTGTGTGTTGAAGAGTTCGCCCATAGCCAGCGGCGTACTCGTTTGCTGGCGCAGCAAGCGAAAATGATCATTGTCTTCCGGCGGGAGAGGGTCTTCCAGAAAAAACAAGCGATAGGGTTCGAGCGATTTGCACAGATTGATCGCCTGATTCAACGTCACGCGCTCGTGCACGTCGTGCAGGAGCTCGACGTCGTCTCCGAGCTTGGCGCGCAAGTGCTCAAATAGCTTCGGCACCATTCGCACGTACGGCGCCGGCTCCCAGACGTCCCCCGGGCTGGTCGGACCGACGCCTTTGTCCCGAGTACCCCCCGCTGGTGCGTTGCCGCGAGCCCCGTAGCCGGCATAACCGGGCGTCGCGACCTGTACACGCACGTGGCGGAAGCCCTTCTCCATCGCCTGCCGGGTGTTCTCCTCCACTTCAGAGAAACTTTTGCCGCTGGCGTGAAAGTAACAGTCCGCCCCATGCCGCACCTTGCCGCCGAGCAATTGATAGAGCGGCATCCCGGCGCGTTTTGCTTTGATGTCCCAAAGGGCAATGTCCACGCCACTCATGGCATTGAACAGCACCGGTCCGTTGCGCCAATATGAGCTCACATAACTCGACTGCCAGATATCTTCAATTTCATCGACGTCGCGCCCGATTAGAAAAGGCTTCAGATAGTGCTCGAGAGCCGTTTGAACGACCAGCGCACGCTGCGTAAAGGTCGCGCAGCCCCAGCCGACGAGGCCCGCCTCCGTCGTTTCAATTTTCACGACGACCAGTCGGATACCATTCGGTGCCGTCAAAATCGTTTTAATGTCGCGGATCTTCACCGGCGTGGTGCCTGTCACCGCCTGAGTGTAACCGGCATCGACTTCTGACACGAGAACTCCGGCCGGTGGTGTGGACGCGAGCAAGGACGCCCCGCTAGCGAAAGAGAGAGTACGTATTGCTTCACGACGGTTCATAGTGGTGCCCTCCATGAAACTTGTCCGCAGAAACGCTCTTAGCTTACGGCATCTCAGTAGAGGCGGTTCGCTTAGCAACGATAAAGATGTTGTTGCCGGACTTCTACCGTGCACAACGGCGCCCGCGAACCGTAAGGCGACGAACGCCGGGCGCTAGAAGAAGACACTGCTCAGTACGTCGCCAATTTCCACTTGACACGTTGCCGGTATCTTCGTGTAGTAAGGCTCATGAACGGCAAACTATCACGAAGAACGATCTTAAAGACCGCGGGAGCAGCGGCCCTAGCGATGCCCGCCGCTTACGGCGCGTCCACATTATCGTTGCCTGCCACTCCCGCCGCGACAGCTCCCGGCCGCCCACAGGTCGAGGGAAAGGACACGCCGAAGATTTGCCTCGATGCGGCGCTGAGTGGGTCGCCGGGCAACGCGGCTGGTTCGACTGACGAGGCCGCGGCGGCGGCCCGACGAATCCGTCAACTTGGCGTCGACCATGTGATCTCCAGCGGCGGCCGGATTCCGTGGGAAGAAAGCCGGCTCAAGAACATGATGGACCACTTCAAGAGCAATGGGCTCGTCGTGGCCAATCTGATGATCGCAGGCTTTCCGAATGCCATCTACAACCGACCAGGCAGGGATGCGGACGTCGAGAACGTCATCCGGTCGATCAGGGTTGCCGGCAAGGTCGGCCTTCCGGTTATCGAGTATAACTGGTACGCGCATCGGGCTGTGGAGGGCTATTTCGAAGAGACCAGGCGGGCGGGGGCGGGTTGGACGGGCTTCGATTACGAACGGGTGAACGATCTTCCGCCACTCGCAGAAGAGGGGGCCCACACGCTCGACGAAATGTGGGCCAATATCACCTATTTCCTAAAGGCCGTGATTCCTGAGGCCGAGAAGGCCGGCGTGCGTCTCGCGTTGCACCCAAACGACCCCCCCGCGCCTGTCAGCCGTGGGTCCCAGCAGATCGTGGGAACGATCGAAGGCTGGAAGAAACTGATAAGCATCGTGGACAGCTCTTCGAACGGGATTACATTCGATTGCGGGGTGACAAGGGAGATGGGCGGAGACCCTGTGGAGGTGTGCCGGTGGTTCGCGTCCCGGGAGCGCATCAACCATGTGCATTTCCGCAATGTAAAGGTGCAGAAGGTTTACGAGCGTTACACCGAAGTGTTCATTGATGAAGGCGAGATCGACATGTTCGCGGTGATGAAGGAGCTGGTAAAGCAGAAGTACACTCGGTTGATCTATCCTGAGCACCCACGCGCTCTCGATTACGATCGCGAACGGCCGAATTTCCGTCCGCAGTACCCGGGCGGCGGAGGGTACGCGGCCTTCGCGTTCAATGTTGGCTACACGCGTGCAATGATGCAAGCTGCGTTGGAAGCCGCCTGATGAGATCCTCAAGTAGGCGACGATCATTCTCCTTCGTCAGGGTGGCTGGGTTTGCCGGCACAGTCTGGCTCATGGCCCAATCGGCACAGGAGCTCGGCGATACGGAACACCGCATGATTCCATTTATTGAAACGTTCCGCTCCATCAACGAATCCGTCAAAAAGTTCGACAGGATCCGAGATCCATGCTGGCGTTTCTCCTCATGATAGTTTTGGGAGTCGCCGCACAAAACGTCCAGAAAGTCGATCCCGGACGCCAGGCTTTCGAGGCTCACTGCGCCAGATGCCACGGGGCCGATGGCAACGGCGGTGACATAGGCCCGGCAATCGCATTGCGTCTGGCGGCATATCAGGACCGGCAGTTGGCGAGTTTGATTCGCAACGGCCTGCCTGAGCGAGGCATGCCTACAAGCGGGATTGCGGGTCCCGAAATGACCCGCTTGCTGAAGTTCCTGCGTTCGATGCAGGGTCACGCTTCAGCCGGTTCCATTGTCGGTAGGAAGCTGCAGCTTCAGACCACCGAAGGCAAGACCCTCGAAGGACAGGTGCTAGGCGAAGGCTTTGACGACGTACAGTTGCGGACCGATGACCAGCGCGTGCATTTGCTGCGCCGTGCGGGCAGTCGCTTTCGCGAGGTGACGTCCGAGACAGACTGGCCTACTTATAACGGTGATTCCGGCGGGAACCGCTACACCAGCCTCACGCAAATCAACAAGGGCAATGTCGCGCGTCTTGCAATGACATGGATCTTCACGGTCCCGGACATGGGCAAGCTGGAGGTCACCCCGGTCGTTGTCGGCGGAATGATGTACGTGACCGGCCCCAATGAGTGCTTCGCGCTCGATGCGGGGAGTGGTCGGCAGATCTGGCGTTACAAACGGCCGCGCACGCATGCAATGTCTGTCAGTACCGGTGCGAACCGCGGAGTGGCCGTCGCGAGCGATCGCGTCTTCATGGAAACCGACAACGCTCACGTCATCGCGCTCAACCGCTTCACCGGCGAACTCCTGTGGGATACCGAACTTGCTGACTCGCGCAAGAACTACGCTGCCTCATCGGCCCCTCTTCCGGCAGGCGACTTGGTCATCTCTGGCGTTTCCGGGGGTGAGCACGGTGCAAACGGATTCGTCGCAGCTCACGATCAGAAGACAGGCAAGGAGGTCTGGCGGTTCTCAACCGTACCGCGACCAGGAGAACCAGGATCCGAGACGTGGCAAGGAAAGGACATCGAGCATGGTGGCGCTCCGACCTGGTTCACCGGCAGCTACGATCCCGAGCTCGACACTGTCTACTGGCCAACCGGCAATCCCAGCAAGGAGTACAACGGTGATCATCGCAAGGGGGACAATCTCTATTCAGACTGCATTCTGGCGCTGGAGCGCAAGACGGGACAACTGAAGTGGTACTACCAATTCACGCCACACGATCTGTGGGATTGGGACGCTACGGAAACTCCGGTCTTGGTGGATGCGGCGTGGCGGGGCCAGACGCGGAAGCTTATGCTGCAGGCCAACCGCAATGGATTCTTCTACGTCTTCGATCGCCGCGACGGCACCCTCCTCCTGGGCAAACCGTTCGTCAAGTATCGAACCTGGGCAAGCGCGATCGGACCCGACGGGCGTCCCATCAAGCTTCCCAACCAGGAACCCACGCCAGAGGGCACCAAAGTGTGCCCTTCTCAGGATGGAGCGACCAATTGGTTTTCCCCCTCGTTCAATCCCGCGACCAGCCTCTACTACGTTCAGACGTTTGAGAAATGTAGCTTCTACACGAAGCGCGATCCAGGAGAATGGGAGGCTGGCAAGTCCTACCTCGGCGGGTCACAGCGTACAGCGCCCGATCCCGAGCCACGGCGGATTCTGAAGGCGATCGATATCTTCACGGGCGAAATTGCCTGGACACTGCCGCAGCCGGGACCGGCCAATTCCTGGGGCGGCACTCTGTCCACTGCCAGCGGGCTGGTGATCTTCGGCGAGGAAGGCGGGAGCCTGATGGCGGCGGATGCGGCGAATGGCAATCCACTATGGAGTGTCGAGACCAATCACACTTGGAAGGCGTCACCCATGACCTATATGTTCGATGGCAGACAGTTCGTCGCCGTGGCTGCGGGGCCGAACATTATCACGTTTGCGATTCGCGATTAGCGGAAGCAGATTCGGACCGGGTATGCGAGGTTTACACTAACACAGATGCCTACAAGAGGCGAAGTAGAGTCCGACGAAGAGCCAAATCACAATGAACCGCTGTGCGATAGTTCCAGGTCAGTTGGTGATTTCTATTTTGTCCCGCCAGACTACCCGCGTTACGGGATAGTATATTTGCGTGGATGTCAGTTTGGTTTGCTCTATGCAATTCTAGTTGCATATTTCCTAACTCCAGAGGCGGTCCCAGGAGCGCTCGTTGTCCCAGTGCGGGGTGGGTTCGAAATAGCCGGTACCGGGCGCCAGGTGTTGGCGAACTACGTCTTCGTTTAGAGTTACGCCGAGGCCGGGCCTGTCTGGCACTTCGATCCAGCCACGATTGACGATTGGCGTCTTGGTTCCTTCTTGCACGATGGATGACCACCAAGGTACGTCGAGGGAGTGGTGTTCGAGGGCCAAGAAATTCTGCGTGGCGGCAGCGCAGTGCACGTTGGCCATGCAGCATACCGGCGTCCCAGCAAAGTGCAGAGCCATCGGCACGCCGTATTCTTGGGCCATGTCTCCAATCTTGTGGGTTTCCAGGATACCTCCAGCGGTGGCGAGGTCCGGCTGAATCTTGCTTACCGCGCGCTTCTCACATAGCACCTGAAACGGTTCCTTCAAGTAAATATCTTCGCCGGTGAGAATGGGCGTGGGGCTCTGTTCAGAGATTTGCCTGAGCAGGTCAGTATAAGTCCAGGGAATGACATCTTCGAGCCACGACAAGTTGTATTTTTCATACGCCTTGCCCAGTCGGATGATGGACTTCACGCCAAGGTGTCCGAGGTGGTCCATCGAAAGGGGAATTTCCATTCCGACGGCGTCGCGCACTGCGGCGACATAATGCTCTAACATTGCAATGCCTTTGTCGGTGACTTCCATTCCGAGCAGAGGATGAGGCAGCTGATTTGCTTCCCATTGATTTAGGTCTGTAGGATTGGTGACCGTGCCGGGAGCGGTCGCGACCATTTCGACACCCAAATCCATCTTGAGCCAAGTGAGGCCCATGCCTTCCTTTCGTTCCTTCATTCGCTGCGCGTAGACCTTGGGATCATCGGATTCCGTGGTGTCTGCATAGAGCCGGATCTTGTCGCGGAATTTGCCACCTCCTAGCAGCGCGTAGACGGGTGCGTCGTAAACCTTTCCGGTGATGTCCCACAGCGCCATTTCGATAGCGCAGACGCCACCGCCTTGCCGGGCGTGTCCCCCAAACTGTTTGATCTTGCGGAAAAGTTTGTCGAGTTTCAGGGGGTCTTCACCGAGAATGCGGCTCTTCAGGAACAGCGCGTAGGTCGCGCTTGCTCCGTCCCGGACTTCGCCGAGGCCGTAAACACCCTGATCCGTATCGATGCGAATAAGAGGACAAGGACTCGGGCCGGGTTTCACTAGAGTCGCGACGCGAAGATCTGTGATCTTCAGCTTGGACGGGCTCGAGTTGGTATTGACGCCCTTGGGAAAGGCTTCCGTCCGCTCCCCTGACAACACCAAACCGCCCAGCGCCATCGCCGAGGTCTTTAGCGCTTCGCGACGATCGAATGTGTTCCCGCCGTTTTTTCCCATGGCGCGCTGTCCTTTTGAATCCGTAGAGTTTCTTGAATTTGTCTTATCGGCCTGGCTACCGACCCGCATCATCTCAGAGAATATATGGTCAAAACAAGATTTCCCGTTTGACAAATTGTTATTCTTTTGAGAGTTTCGGGCGCAACGAAGGATTGCCGCCAGCTGGCAGGGGTGACAGTACTCGTCATGTTTGTCAAGTCGCCGTCTTTCTACCCTCGGAGGTAATTTTTTATGAAGGCCATGCATTACTCTTGCACTCGAATAGTAATTTCGGTTGTTCTTGGACTTTGCGCAATGGTCCTGCTTACGCCCAGTCCTCTTCACGGGCAATTGTTGACATTTTCCAAGCAGGAGTTGGCCGACTACACGGCACAGAGCAACTTTGAACGTCTTCCCGACGGGCGGCCCAAGGTCCCGGACGATCTGATGGAAAGAGCGCGGGAACTTTCCTCGGAAGAAGTCTGGGCCGTTCTGGAAGAAAAAGGTTTCCGCAACCAGTACGCCGATGGATTTCAGATCCTGCATCCTGAGAAACCAATGGTTGGACGGGCATTCACCGTTCAGTTCATGCCGGACCGCCCAGATGTAAATAAGGTTGCCTCGGCCAAAGCCAAGGAACGCGGTCTTGGGCCGCTGACCAATCAACTGGCCATCGACATGCTCCAACCAGGCGACGTGCTGATCGTGGATCTGTTCGGTAAGAAAGTGAACGGAACCATCGTGGGCGACAATCTTTTTTATTACGTAATGAAGACTACGCATAGCGGTGGCCTGGTCGTAGATGGGAGCATTCGGGATCTCAACGGAATTTCAGAGATCGATATGCCCGCTTATTTCAGGGCTGTGGATCCGACGCCCATAGGAAACGTGATGCTGACGGGCATCAATGTTCCGGTACGAATCGGCGGCGTGACCGTCATGCCCGGTGATCTGGTCGTGGGTGACCGCGAGGGCGTGTATTTCGTTCCGCCGCAGCTGGTGAAGGAAGTTCTCGACCGTGCGGATGAAATCCGCATTCATGATGAATGGACGAAGAAGAAATTTGACGAAATGAAATACAAGTCGCGCGAGATTTATTCCACTCCCGCCGACCCGAAATTGCAGCAGGAATACAAGGATTATTTGAAGAAGCGTTTGGAAGAAATTCGGAAACAACGCGGTCCCCAATGAAGGAGAACAAATCATGAAAGATTCCCCTGGAAAAGAGCTCTCGCGTCGCGGGTTCATTGCCAAGGTTAGCCAGGGTTTTGTTGCCGTCAATGTGGCAGGAGCATTCTTGAAGGAAGCCGTAACGAAAGAGGTTGCCGCTCCAGATTCCCCGGGCAAGAAATTAGGGTGGGCCATCGTCGGCTTGGGCAATCTCGCCATTCACGAAATCCTGCCCGCCTTTGCGAAGTGCGAAAAATCCAGCGTTACAGCTCTGGTGAGCGGTCACCCCGACAAAGCGAACAAACTGGCTCAGCAATATGGGGTGAATCCGAAAAACATTTACAACTACCAGAACTACGACTCGATTAAAGACAACCCCGAAGTTGACATCATTTACATCGTTTTGCCGAACGGGATGCATGCCGAGTACACGATTCGCGGATTTCAGGCGGGCAAGCACGTCCTCACGGAAAAGCCCATGGCCAATACGCCAGACGATTGCCAGAAGATGATCGATGCCGGTCGCAAGGCCGGCCGAAAGCTGATGGTCGCGTACCGCTGCCGCTACGAGCCTTACAACAAAGAGGCCATTCGGATCGCGCGCTCCGGCGAACTCGGACCAACCCAGGTCATTCTCGCAAACAACGGGTGGAGGGTAACCGATCCCAATCAGTGGCGCTTGAAGAAGGACCTTGCGGGTGGTGGCTCCATGATGGACATCGGCATTTACGCTCTGCAAGCCGCTCGCTATTTGTCCGGAGAGGAGCCTACCGAGATTAACGCGCTGATCTACACCACCCCGAATGACCCGCGCTTC
>Ga0179587_10001548_pt1 | contig 10525 bp, 11 predicted proteins | sample CZODoug2_1_08_16_FD_185932 | JGI IMG/M metagenome (GOLD analysis project Ga0179587, IMG submission 185932) | Vadose zone soil fungal communities from Angelo Coast Range Reserve, California, USA - CZODoug2_1_08_16fungal | ecosystem: Environmental > Terrestrial > Soil > Vadose zone | place: USA...
GCGTCCGGGCAGTAACGCCAAAGCAGTAGCGCGCAAGCAGTAGCGGCTCAGGGGAGCCTCGCGCCGGGATTGAGAGTTGAGGCCGGGCGGCGCGCGAAACGGGATTTGGCATGGTTGAGCTCGCTTCATGGCTGGCAAGCCTGCCGTTCAGCCAGGCCCTGCGCAAGCTCAATTGGTTGGTTCCCTGGCTTCAGATCATCCATATCCTGGCCAACGGGTTGATCCTCGCCGCGGTGGTGATGATCGATATGCGCATCTGGGGAATCTCGCGCTCGCAGAGCTCGATCGCCATGGCACGTCGCTTTCAGTCCTGGATCTGGGCTGCGCTTGCTGTGCTGACTGCGAGCGGAATACTGCTGATCCTGTATGCGCCCCGGCGCTTGCTGACCGATCCCACCTTTCAGGCGAAGATGGTGGTGATGGGGATTGCCATAGCGGCGACGGTCGCGTTGCAGCTTGTGCTGTCGGGCCCGGAGATGTCACAGGGTCAACCGGGCCGGCGGCCGCAGCTCGCCGGCATGCTAGCGACCCTCACGCTCGCGCTCTGGGTCGGAGTGACGCTCGCTGGACGAGGACGTTGGTTGACCCTCATGATCATGCGTTGATGCACAATTTGCCGGCGCCACAGGCTCGCGGCTTGAGCCGGGACCGCGCCTAAAAAAGGATCGAACGTGCTGTCGCTCAAGGAGCTCATGGGTTGGATCGAATCCACCGACGTGGCGATGCTGATCTCGCAATCGCGCGGCTGGTTCCCGGCGCTCGAGATGATTCACGTCACCGCCACCACCTTCGTGTTCGGCATGATCACCATCGTCGATCTGCGGCTGATCGGCGTTCTGCCGCGAGGCTCCGCCGTCAGCGACCTCTATCGTGATGTGATCCCGCTGACCTGGGCGGCCTTCATGGTGGCGGCGATCACCGGCGGCTTCCTGTTCATGAGCCAGGCCGTCGCCTATTCCACGAACTTCGCGTTCCGGATGAAGTTTGCGATGCTGGCGTTGGTCGCCCTCAACATGCTGGCGTTCCGGCGGTTCGTCTATCCGGGCATCGCGAAAGGGGACCACGATGCGCCGCTCCCTTTCGCCGCCCGGCTCGCCGGCGCAATTTCGCTCGCCGGCTGGATCGCGGTGGTCAGCTGCGCCCGCTGGATCGCCTATCTGATGATCTGATTGGAAATCTTCGCGCCCCTGGGACGGGACGCGGGCGGCGATTTCCCTCTTCCCGATCCTGCTCTACCTTGGTCGCGCTGCTGATCGAGCCGGGAGAAGCACATGCGTCTCGCTGCCAAGATAGCGCTGGTGACCGGAGCGGCCTCCGGCTTCGGCGCCGAGATCGCGCGCACCTTTGCACGCGAGGGCGCCAAGGTGGTGCTGCTCGACATCAACGCAGATGGCGCCGAGGCGATCGCGGCCGCGACCGGCCCGGATGCGCTGGCGATCGTGGGCGATGTGACCAGCGCCCATGACGTGACGGCCGCCGTCGAGCGGACGCTGGCGCGCCATGGCCGGCTCGACATAGTGGTCAACAATGCCGGCTGGACCCACCGCAACCGGCCGCTGCTCGAGGTGAGCGAGGCCGAGTTCGACAAGGTCTACGCCATCAACGTGAAGTCGATCTATCACATGACCCAGGCGGTGGTGCCGCTCATGCGCCGCCAGGGTGGCGGCTGCATCATCAATACGGGATCGACCGCGGGCATCCGTCCGCGTCCCGGCCTGACCTGGTACAACGGCTCCAAGGGCGCCGTGCACGTGCTCTCGCGCTCGATGGCGGCCGAGCTCGCGCCCGACAAGATCCGGGTCAATTGCGTGGCGCCGGTGATCGGCGAAACCGGCCTCCTCGAATCCTTCATGGGGCTGCCGGACACGCCGCAGAACCGCGCGAAATTCATCGCCACCATCCCGCTCGGGCGCATGTCGCGGCCATCCGATATCGCCAACGCTTGCCTCTACCTTGCTTCCGACGAGGCCGAGTTCGTCACCGGCGTGGTGCTGGAGGTGGATGGCGGGCGGGACGTGTGAGACACTTGGTCTTGATGCGGACGAGACGCCGCCGGGTGGGCATTGCGCGGGCTCAGCTCGTCAGGGATCTGCGGCGGTGCAGCGCAATGCCCACGCGGTACGATCTCCCTCGACCCTACCCCTACAGGATCATTCGGCGGTTTGCGGCTGCGTGAGCCGCAGATAAGCCTGCGGAAGCAATCGCACCAACAAAGCTGCCCACATTCGCTGCCCGGCTTCGTCGGTGATCAGGTCTTGGCGAATTTCGATCGCCACGTGGTGCAAATTCCGCCGTTCGCCATGAATCGGGATCGTGTAGTCGGTCGCGTCGGCGACGGTGTAGGGTTCGTTGTCGCCGATCACGAGCCCCTTCTCGCGCCGCAGGAATTCCATCAGAATGTGGGCGAAGCGCGGGTCGCGGTTGTAGAGCACGCCGATCTGCCAGGGGCGTGCAATGTTTTTGAACATGGGCGTGAAGCTGTGCATGGAGATGAGCGCGGTCGGCTGGCCGCTGTCCCGACGCCGATCGAGCTCGCTCGCGATGCGATCGTGATAGGGTTTGAATATCTCGCGCAGCCGCTCGGCTCTATCATTTTCGCTCAGGCCGATATTTCCCGGGACCCGCGTGCGCTCGCTAAGACCGACGATCGATTGATCTGATCCCGGCATTCGGTTGCAATCAATAACCAGTCGCGAATAGTTCTGCCGAAGGATTGTGGCATCGAGCGCCGTCCCCATGAGACTGCAGACCGCGCCGATGCCGATATCCCAGGCAATGTGACGATTGCATTCGGCTTCGCAGAGCCCAAGCTGTCCGAGCCGTCGCGGCACTACCTTTCCGGCGTGATCCGCGACGATCAGGAACGGCGATGCCCCAGTCTCACTCTCCACGGTAAACGGCGGCGGTTCGTCGTCGTCCAGGAGGCGTTCCGGCATCTCATTCATTCGTGGCTGTTTTCGGCAGGGGGATCTTGATGGACATCGCCAACTCAGAATTATTCGGGAAATTGAAACTGGCGAACTGTGCCAGCATGGGTGCAAGATGGGTTTGGCTTCGCTCAACCCGTCTACAGCTTACGCCGGCATCACCGCCGGATTTCGCAATGCAACACGATCTTCTATTGTTTCCCGATTGTATTATCAATAAAAGTGCTGCACCGCAGCAAGCTCAATTCCGTTTCTGATCGAAATATTTCAGCTGCGGGGGCGCCTGGCCCTTCTTGGCGGGCCACAAGGCGCCGTCGTCGCTGATGTAGTAGTTCTCCTTGCCGATGCGGACATGGTGGTTGCCTTCCGGGCAGTTGTAGTCGAACCAGACCGGATTGCGCTCGCGCCGATAGGTTTTCAGCACCGTCCAGGGATGGGTCAGAGCGTTGTCGATGGTGGTGACCTCGTCGTGCAGGAGATCGTTACTGGCCTTGTCGAGATAGATGCGCTCCCTGACGATTGTTTGATTGTCCTCGTGCAGCGGAATGCCGCTGGCATCGAAGGAGCGAGGTCCCTTGAAGCCGCGAGTCTCGACCTCGAGCGTGTTGAAGCGGCCATTGGCGTCCACATCGGTCCACTGGCCGATGGAGTAGCCCGCGAAGGCCGGCTCGAATTCGGTGGGCCAGGCGCGCCCGTCCGTGTAAATGCGGCGCACCTGGTTGTCGTATTCGATGATTATGTAGGTCGTGTCCGGCATGATGAGGATTTCCATGGGAAACACCACCGTCATGGCGCGCGGCATGCCGGGCGGGATGCAGGTGAAGGTCGGATCATTGCCCTGTCCGCCGGCCGCCTGGTCGGCGAGGCTCGCTTCGAGCTGCGCCTGATATTGCGGCTTGAGCGGCGGCTGTTCGGCCAGACCCAGAGCCTTGCTCGGGTCCCATTGAATGCCGCCGATCCGCCGCCACTGACCGCGCCATTCGGGATATTTGGATTCATCGAAGGCCAGGGCATCGCCGACAACGATGTTGAGCGTGCCCAAGAGGGCGATGGCACCGATCAGGGATCGAATATGCATTGTTGTTTCCTCCCGGCTTCGTCCCCCGCGAGCTTGCGGGTTCATCACCTTCGCAAGGTTGCCGGGTCATAAGGGCGTTTACGCCCGTCTTCGCGGCTATGCCCGGCGATGACGCTGACTTCGGTCTCACGGCGCCGACAGCACCTGGCTGTGGCCAGGGATCGGTTTCCACTCACCGAGGATGTGAAGGATGTCACGGATCATCGCGGCCTGATTGCAGATCACCGGCTTGCCGAATTCCTGTTCAAGCTGTTCGGCGACCGGCTCCGCGAGCCAGGTGCCGCCCCCCACATAGACGCCATCGCAGTCTGGATTTTCCACGAAGGCGCGCCGGCCGAGCTCATAGGCGAGCTGCATCTGGTCTTCCGTGCTGATCTTCACGAACTCGGCTGGCGCGAGCGATTTGTTGGCCACCCCGCAGACCGCTACGCCCTCGCGCGCCAGAAATTCGCCCAGCGTGCGGTTCATCTCGTCGGACCATTTGTTGACCAGCGCCACTTGTCGCAGGCCGAGCTGGCGGGCGGCGCGGCCGACCGAGAGCACCGTCGAGGTCGCCGGCAGGCTCGAATACTTCGTCATATGGGCGATCATCCGGTCATGGGCTTCGAGGCCGATCAGGAGCGGCAGCGGCACGCCGTTCTGCATCACCATATTGACGTCGCGCTCCTTCAACATGTCGAGATAGGTGTCGAGCGGCGCGAACACGCGCTCCACATCCTCGCGGGAGAATTCCGACAAGCCGACCGGAACCAGCACCAGCATGAGGCCGGGCGGTGCCAGGCGGTAGAACTCGTAGGCGGCGTTCTCCACCACCGCGAGCGGCGAGAGACAGCCGATCTTGTGCTTGGGCAGATAGTCTTCGAACATGAAACCCTCGGGTGTTTGCGCCGGCCTGTCGGGCAAGTTCAGTTGCGCCGGCCGCCCTTGAAGATCGTCTGCTGCACGAGTGCGGCCCATTGCTCGAATTCCTCGGCGTAGCTCGGACGGTTGGTGAGATAGAGCTTCTGCAGAACCGGTAAGTCCTTCGGCGCCATTCCGTTGCGCGAGGGCACATAGCCGAGATCACGGTAGATCGCCTGGCCCTCCTTCGACAGGAGGAAATCGATGAGCAGCATGGCGGCATGGGGATGCGGGGCCTTGAGGGCGAGCGCGGTCGAGGTGTCGGTCACCGCCACCGGACCCGGCAGGTTCCAGGCGATCGGGGCGCCCTGGACGCGGCTCGCCTCGACGTGGGAATTGTAGATCGTGGGCGACAACGGCACCTCGCCCGAGATCGTCAGGTTGGCGAGCGCGCGGCCGGTCAGCTCGTAGATCCTGATGTTCTGCAACCCGAGCTTTTTGACATAATCGATGCCGAGCGAGATCACCATGCCGCCGACCCAGTTGGCCGAGGTGGAGAGTGATCCGGAGATCGCCATCTTGCCTTTCCACTTCGGATCGAGCAGGTCCTGGTAGGATTTCGGCGCATCCTCGGCACGGATCTTCTGTGTGTTGTAGCCGATGCCCAGATAGCTTTCGCGTACGCTGACCCAGCTGCGGCCGGACTCGATGGCGGTCTTGTCGTAGTCCGCCACTTCCGGTGAGCTGAAGGGCTGCAGCAGGCCCTGCTCGCGCAAAATCACCAGGCCGTAGGACGACAGCTCGTAGGCGTCGACCTGATAGAGACCGGCGCCATATTCCTCGATGACCTTGCGGGTCACGTCGATCGAGGACGCCCGCGGCATCGAAACCTTGATGAAGGGATACTTTTGCATGAACCGATCGAGCAGCGGTTGAATTTGTGTGCCGGTGGCGTAGAGCATGACGGCGCCTTCATGACGGGCGCCTTCCTCGAGCAGCTGCTGTCGATCGGCGTCGGCGCAGTTGGCGATCTCGCTCACCGTGCTCGGCGCCGCCAGCGCGGGGAGCGCGGCCAGGCAGAGTGCCAGCCATGACAAAAAAGGCGCGCGAGAGATCATGGATCGAACCCGGCAATGCTTCCAAGACGCCCAGGATATCACTAATTTGGTGGCTCTGAACACAAGGAGGGAAGCCATGCATCAGTGCCAAAGGTCCAGCGGTGCGATGAGCGCGCGCAACCGGCTCGCCAGGGCAAGCATCCCGTTCCTTACTGTTTGCGCAACGCTATTCTTCGGTGGCGCTGCGCCCGCGCACAGCCAAGCCACCGCCAACGCCTTGGTGCCGGCGCAAGCTCCCGCCAAGGAAGCGCTTGCCTCGATCGCCGATACGCATCTCTGGTACTGGGACACGGGCGGGGAGGGCGCGCCGGTGGTGCTGTTGCATCCGGCCTCCGGCAGCGGCTTGATCTGGGGCTATCAGCAATCCGCCTTGGCCAAAGCTGGCTACCGCGTCATCGGCTATTCGCGGCGCAGCTACTACAACTCCGACCCCATGGCCAAGGACCATCCCGGCATCGGGTCCGCGGACCTCCACGCCTTGATCGAGTTTCTAGGTCTCAAGAAATTCTCCGTCGTGGCTTCCGCGGCCGGCGGCACGATTGCGGCCGACTATGCGCTCTCGCATCCGGATCGGCTCGACCGGCTGGTGATCGCCGACAATTCCGCCGGCGTGCGGGATGGTGACATCGCCAAGGCCGCCAGCAACATCAGACCAAAAGATTTCGACGACATGCCGGTCGAGTTTCGCGAGCTCGGCCCCTCCTACCGGGCCGCCAACCCCGAGGGTACGCGCCTGTGGGCCGAGCTCGCCCACAAGGCAGTGACCGGGCGAGATTTCAGGCAGGGGGTCGCCAATGAGATCACCACCGCGAAACTCGAAGGGATGAAAGTGCCGACGCTCCTGATCACCGGCGACGCCGATCTCATCACGCCGCCATCGATCATGCGCATGGTCGCGCAACATATCCCGGGCAGCGAGATTTCAATCGTCGCCGAGTCGGGACATTCCACTTACTGGGAGCAGCCCGATATCTTCAATAGCGCGGTGCTGAGCTTTTTGGCCAAGCGAGGGAAGTGATTCTTGTAGCCCGCATTGCGCTCCATGGCCCGACGAAGACTGCGTAAACGCCATTACGCGGGCCACGAACGATTGCGACCTATTTCTTGATTAACCCCAGCCCCGTGAGTATCCCGCGCACCGTCTCGTTCTGCGCGGTGATGAACTCACCCGCCTGACCGCTGTCGAGATGCCGATAGGTCAGCTGGGTCCGCTCGATGTGCTCCTTCCAGGTCTGCGTCTGCACGGTCTTGCCCAGGACGCCGTCCCAATAGACGATCTGCGAAGGCGTCATGCCCTTGGGGCCCATCAGGCCGCGCCACTGGGAGAAGACCGCGTCCACGCCTTGCTCGCGCCAGGTCGGAACCTCCGCGAAGATGCCGCCGAGCCGCTGTTCGGACGGCACCCCGATGACACGCAGCTTCCCGGCCGCGAGTTGCGGCGCCACGATCGAAGCCGGGGCGACGGTCGCGTCCACGTGGCCTCCCAGCGCCGCCGTCACGGCCTCGGCGCCGCCTTGGAAGCCCACCACCTTCAGTCTCGACGCATCGGCGCCGCCGGCCTGCGCCACCAGCCCGAGCGCGATATGATTTTGGCCGCCGATGCCGGAAATGGAGACCGAAACCGACATGGGATCCTGCTTCAGCCGATCGATGAAATCTTTGCCGGTCTTGATGGGCGAGGCCGGATTGACCGCGAACACGATCTCCTCGTTCAGCAGCACCGCCAACGGCGTGAAATCCTTGAAGCTCATCGCCGTGTTGCCCGACAGGTTGTCGGACAACAGCAAGGTCCCGGTGATGGCGAGGTAATGCCCGTTGCCGGGATGCTGATTGAGATAGGCATTACCGACCGCGTTGTATCCGCCGGGCTTGTTGACCACGGTGACGGATTTTTCGACCAGATTGCCGGTTTGCCAGATTTCCTGCAGCTTGCGCGCCACGTTGTCGTAACCGCTGCCGGGTGGCGTCCCGACGATGATCTCGACGGTGCGGTCCGGCTTCCACTCGGACTGCGCCCACGCGACAGCGTCGGAAAAGATGAGCGCGATAGCGGCAGCAACGGTGCAAGCTCTGAGAGCAATTTGTCGCAAGGAAGTCCTCCCGTTTTTTCTTTCGTTTCAGCCAAGCTGGCGATGCAGCATGGCGTTCCTCTTCCAAGTCTGCAAGATATGCCGTAGTTGTGGAAATCGGCGCGGCGAAACTACGCACCAATCGACTGTACGATCATCCCAGCACCGGAGAGTGAGGCACCTTGTCGCAAGAAACTAAACAACTCGCCGAATATGCCGCCAAGCTGCGCTTCGAGGATCTCCCCGCCGAGGTCGTACAGCGCGCCAAGGATTGCATCATCGACACCACCGCCGCCATCATCTACGGCAACACGGTCCCGTGGAGCGAGATCGTGGTCGGCTACGCGCACCGCATGGGACCCGGTGGCAAGAGTCGTATTCTCGGCACCAATGGCTCCTCCGTGCAGCCCGCCATGGCGGCGCTTGCCAACGGTACCCTGTCTCACGCTTTCGAGACCGACAATGTGATCATCAATCCGGGCGCCGGCGTGCATGGCGGCGCGACCCTGCTGCCGCCCGGGCTCGCCATGGGCCAGGACGTGGGCGGCAGCGGCCGCGATCTCCTGGCCGCCGTGGTGGCGGGCGCCGAGGTGATGATCCGCATTGGCTGGGCCACCAAGCACAGTAACGAGGTACAGGGCTTCCATGCGCCCGGCACTACCGGGCCGTTCGGGGCGGCGATCGCGGCGGGCCGATTCCTCAAACTCGATGCGCCCGCGATGACCAATGCGCTTGGCATCGCGGGCTCGCTGTGCGGCGGCCTCATGGAATTTGCGCGCTCCGGCAGCGGCTCGATGGTCAAGCGGCTGCATATCGGACGCGCCTGCGAGGCGGGCGTTCTGGCCGCGAACTTGGCCCATGGCGGCTTCACCGGCCCCAGCACGGTGCTCGAGGGCGAGGCCGGGTTCCTGCGCGTCTACTGCAGCAACCACGATGTCGGAGCACTGACCAAGGGACTGGGCAGCACCTACGCGACGCTCGCCATCTGCCTCAAGCGCTATGCGTGTCACATCACGGCGCAGAAAGCCGTGCAGGCGATCCAGGAGCTGCGCGAGGCGCACGGTATCAGCGGCGACGACGTCAAGATGATCACGGTCGTGGGCGCCAAGCGGATGGCCGACGTCAACAACATTGCGGAGCCGACCGACGTAATGATGTCGCAATACAGCACCCCGTTCTGTGTGGCGCTGGCGCTCTACCGGGACCCGCGCGATCCGGCTTCCTTCGGCGAAGATGCGCTCAACGATCCTGCCATCCGCTCCGTGTGCCGGCGCGTCACCGTGCGGGCGGTTCCCGGTCACGACGGCCATTCCGACGTCCCGAGCACGGTCACGCTCACCATGAGCGACGGCCGCGAGCTCACCAGCTGTGTCGAGGCTTTCATGGGAACGCCGGCGCGGCCCTTCGATCGCGCCGCCATGCGCGAGAAATTCATGATGCTGACCCGCAGGCAGGCCGATGCCGAAAAGATATTCGAGCGGTTGCAACATCTCGAGGAGGAGGACAGCCTGGACTGGCTCGGCGCTGCGACGGCATGAGCCGACGGCCTCAAATTGACTCGAAGCATATGCCCCGAGCACGGCGGGCGCCTTCTCCCCGCTTGCAACCGAACTCAGGTTTACTTTGAGTTGGGTCCATCTATAGAGCGGCCGAAGTCGGATAAATCCTACTTCGGCTGAGAAGTCGGGATGAGGGGACCTCTCCGCGAACCTGAGCTTGTTGAAGCGCCCCCTCACCGAGCCGAGTTCTGGTTTTCCGCGGTGCCGTGTCGCCCTCTCCCCGCCAGCGGGGCGAGGAACGCCGCGCGCGACCTATAGGTCTGGTTGAAAGCGGTCTGGTTGAAAGCGCTCTAAGGAGGAACCGTCATGGGGGATTGGGTTTTGGCCATCTGCACCGCGATCGGCGCCGTGGTGTATCTCAATGCCGATTCCAAGCTGCCCCAGCTCCAGGTCGGCGACCCGATGGGGCCGCAAGTCTTTCCGGCCCTGATCGGGATTGGCCTGCTCGGCTCCGCCTTGCTGCTGATGGCGGAGACCTGGCGCAAGCGCCGCCATGCCGGTACAACTGCGCCGCCTGATCCCACCGCGCGGGCGCACCGGCTCATCCTGGTCGGCATGATGCTGTGGACCGCGCTCTATTACTTCGCGTTCGAGCCGGTCGGCTACTTCACCTCCACATTGATCTACATGTTCGTGCTGCTCGCCTGCTTCAATCGCGGCCGCTGGTTAATCAATGCCGTCGGCGCGGTGGGCTTCACGCTTGTGGCTTATGGGGTCTTCACCCGCTTTCTGCAGGTGGCGCTGCCCCAGGGCGTGTTCGGGACCTGAAACGCGATGGGCGACAGCGTGCACGGCATTCTGCATGGATTGGCGGTCGCGTTCGAGCCCGCTCATTTGTTGTATACCCTGATTGGCGTGTTCATCGGCACGATGATCAGCCATCTACCCGGCATCGGACCCTCGGCCGGCATTGCGCTCCTGGTGCCGGTGACGT
>Ga0179587_10001549_pt1 | contig 10522 bp, 9 predicted proteins | sample CZODoug2_1_08_16_FD_185932 | JGI IMG/M metagenome (GOLD analysis project Ga0179587, IMG submission 185932) | Vadose zone soil fungal communities from Angelo Coast Range Reserve, California, USA - CZODoug2_1_08_16fungal | ecosystem: Environmental > Terrestrial > Soil > Vadose zone | place: USA...
CACCGCGTTGCATATCGCTGTTGCTTTGATGAAGGCCGGTCAGCGCGTCGCCACCATCGATCTCGATTGCCGGCAGCAGAGCTTCACCCGTTACATCAACAACCGCAGCGCCTGGGCGCGCCGCACCGGTCTCGCGCTCGAACTGCCGGTACATTGTTGCATCAGGCTCGGCGAGACGATGCAGATCGCGGAGAACGAGAACTCCGAGTTCCAGCAATTCATGGATGCGGTCAGCGTTGTCGAACGGACGTTCGACTTCATCGTGATCGATACGCCGGGCACCGACAGCTACCTGATGCGCCTCGCGCATTCGATGGCCGACACGCTGGTTACGCCGATCAATGACAGCTTTCTTGATTTCGACGTGCTGGGTACGGTCGATCCCGCTACCTATGCGGTGACCGGCGAGAGCCATTATGCGGAGATGGTGCGCGACACCCGCCGCAAGCGCCGCCAGCTCGACGGCGCCACCACCGACTGGATCGTGGTGCGCAATCGCCTGTCGATGCTCGGTTCCCGCAACAAGCAGCTCGTCGCCGACGGATTGAAGGAATTGTCGTTCCGGCTCGGCTTCCGTTCCATCGACGGCTTCGCCGAGCGCGTGGTCTATCGCGAGTTCTTTCCGCGCGGCCTCACCGCGCTCGACGATATCGACGAGACAACGCTCGGCACCCGCCCGAACCTCGGCCATGTCACGGCGCGCGAAGAGGTGACGAGCCTGTTGCGCCAGTTGAAGCTTCCGCTTGATGAGCGGGGCCGGCGCCGCGCAGCGAATCGGGCCGAATGGTTCAACCAGGTCGACAAGCCGCTCGAAGTCCACGACATCCTCGGCGCCTGAACCGCGCGCCCTGACGCGAGGGGGTAGCCCCGATCAGGCCCTGAAATTGCCGGATCGCGTTTGACGCGGCTCAATGCAACCAGAGGTATTTGGCTACGCCCCCTAAGCCCAAGCGCAGCCGTGGGTCCGCAACAGCCGGACAAACGTGCTTAAAGACGGCATTTTAGACGGTATTTACCGAAGATTTGAACCTCGCTTTGACCTGTGGGCCTCCAGGGTGGCGACCGCATCAGGCGTCTGCCCGCACCGCGACTGCGCAAGAAATGGGTGCGTCGCACAACGAACGAGCGGGCAATTCACAACTTTTGGCCTTCCTGTCACCTAACTGTGACGTATACTAAGGATGAAGATCGCCTCTCAGGCCTAGGACGCAGAACAGGGGGCGGTGACTTAATGCCGGGGACAAGCATGAAACGTGGAATTGCAGTTCTGGTTTCTGTCGGCGCGCTGGTCACCATCGCCTATTTCACGGCGAGCAAATGGGCGATCCGCCACGAAACCATTACCTTCCTCGACCCTTCGCGCGACAATCGTCCGGTCGCCGTCGACATCGCCGTGCGCCGTGACAAGGAAATGCAGGCCAATGCCGGCATGATCAAGCTGCCGGTCGCGGTTCTCAATCACGGCAACACCGTCAAATTCACCGAGTACTCGTTCGTCGCGAACGTGTTCGCCGCCCGCGGCTACGAAGTGATCAGCATCCAGCATGACCTGCCGACCGATCCGCCGATGGTGACCAAGGTCGGCGAGCCCTATGTCGGACGTCTCGCCCAGATCCAGCGCGGCGTCGCCAATATCAGATTCGCCGTCGCGCAAATGCGCGATATCCTGCCCAACGCCGATTACGACCATCTCACCGTGGTCGGGCATTCCATGGGTGGCGACATCACCATGTATTTCGCCAAGCAGTATCCGGAAGAGATCAAAAAAGTCGTCACGATGGATAATCTGCGCGTCCCCTTCATCACCTCGGGCAAGTTCAAGATTCTCTCGTTCCGCTCGACCGACCCGCAATTCAAGGCCGATCCAGGCGTGGTTCCCAGTTCCGACATTTGCGAGAAGGCCGGTATTACCGTCGTAACCACCCAGTTCCAGCATAACGACATGCGCGATACCGGTTCGGAGAACGCAAAGTCCTCGATCCAGTCGATGCTCGACAAGTTCCTCGCCGAGGCCGACAGCGACCTGACGCCTGTCGAAACTAGCTCCCCGAAAATCCTCGACCCGGGACCGGTTACGCCTTACGTTCCGACCGGAAACGAACCCAAACCGGCCAAGCCTCTCACGCACTAGGCGTTTCCATATCCTGACGGATATCATATCCCCGCGGATATAACGGCTTGCGCCCAGACGCGAGCGCCGATGCCTGGCCAACCGACCAAACCCGGATCCGCGGACGTCGCCTCGGCAGCGAACGCAGCCGAGGCTGGCTCGCTACCCGACAAACCTTCCACGTCAGAGGATATCGCCGCCTTTGTCGCCAAGGCCCGCGCGATGTCGCCGCACGCGGCCGGCGGCCGGGGCCGGCTGGTATTCGCGCTCGATGCCACCATGAGCCGGCAGCCGACCTGGGACATGGCGTGCACGCTGCAGGCCGAGATGTTCCGCGAGGCAGCCTCGATCGGCAGTCTCGATATCCGCCTGGTGTATTATCGCGGCTTCAGCGAATGCCGGGCGACCGGGTGGATTTCGGACAGCGCTGAGCTCGCGCGGCTGATGGGCAAGATCGATTGCCGCGGCGGCAATACCCAGATCGGCAAGGTCTTGTCCGAGGCGCGGCGCGAAGCGGTCGCCTCCGGCGTGCGGGCGGTGGTGTTCGTCGGCGACGCCATGGAAGAGGCGGTCGACGATCTCTGCGCCAAGGCCGGCGAACTCGGCATGCTCAAGGTGCCGGTGTTCATGTTCCAGGAGGGCAATGACGAGACGGCTGAGCAGGCGTTTCGCGAGATCGCGCGCCTGACCGGCGGCGCCTGGTGCCGGTTCGATCCGGGCGCGGCGGCGCAATTGCGCGAGCTGTTGCGCGCGGCCGCGGCCTATGCCGCCGGCGGGCGCGAGGCGCTGAAGCAGCTTTCGGCGCGCGAGAGCGGCGCCGCCAACTTGCTTGGCCAGATGAAGTAGCGCTTGAGGCGGCTTTTGCCGGCTTTTCAGAGTGACGTCGTCGCCGCAAGGGCGACCGCGGCCAACGCCGCCGACAATTTGCCGGCCACCGTCTCCGTCTCGCCGGCCAGGCCGTATCGCCGCGCCAGCCAGACCGGATCATTGTAGGACAGCCAGCTATCGCCGGACGCGTCCTGCCAGACCAGCGCCTTCAGCGGCAGGTCGAGCCCGATGGTCTGCGCCGCCTGCATCAGCGGCGTGCCGCCGGTGGGATTACCGAAGATCAGGACCTCGGTCGGGCGCAGCGTCAGTCCGGCCGAACTGGCGCCGGCCGCATGATCGATGCGGGCGAACACGCTCATGCCGCGTGCTTTCACCTGGGCCTCGAGCCGATCCATCGTGTCCTTGGGTCCAAAGCTGCTCTTGATCGTCGTCAATCCATCGATCGCCACGGCGCGCTCCAAATGGTTTTCCGAAGGGGGTCGTCACCGCGAGAAGAGGCAGGGAAGCATATCGGGGTGGTGAATTTGCGCCAACGAACTTCTCGTGTCCGGATCGCCCCGGGCGCATCCTGCGAACGGCCCGGAAGATCGACATGTTTTTTGTGGTCAATGCGACCAGAGCCTTTTTCCGTTCCGATTGAATCGGAACGGGGCTCTAGCTTCTTGTTTTGACGCGTTTTCTACGCGAACCGGAGTCCACTTCGCCGGAAAACGCTCTATATTCTCCAAATGCCAACCCTGATCGCGGGCGCCGTCGCCGTCATCGTTCTCTATCTGCTGCTGCAGATGTTTCGCACCGCCAATCCGGCCGCGCTCGCGCGCGCCGCCAAGATCTCCGGCGGCATAGTGGCGCTGGCGATGGCCGCCTTCATCGGCGCGCGGGGCGAACTCGCGGTCGCGATCCCGATCGGGATATTCGGTGCGGGGCTGCTGGGCTGGTCGCCGTTCGGAATGCCGAACTTTCGCAATATCGGCGGCCTGTTCGGTGGCGCGGGCTCGGCGCGCTCCTCCGGGCAGACCTCGACGGTGCGTTCGCAGTTTCTCGATATGACGCTCAATCACGATTCCGGCGAGTTGAGCGGCCGGATCACGGCTGGCCCTGATGCGGGCCATTCGCTGGACGAGTTCGACCTGCCGCGATTGGCGGCCATGATTCCGGGCTTCGACGCGGAAAGCGTCGCCCTACTTGAAAGCTATCTTGACCGCCGGTTTCCCGCCTGGCGTCAGCACGCGCAGGGCAACGCGGCAGGGGGGCAGCGCCGTGCGGCGGCGACCGGAAAAATGACGGACGAGGAGGCCTATCAGATCCTTGGCCTGCAGGCGGGGGCGGGGCGCGACGAGATCGGACGAGCCCACCGCTCGCTCATGAAGAAACTGCATCCCGACCAGGGGGGGTCGACGTATCTCGCTGCCCGAGTAAACGAGGCCAAGGATACTTTGCTTCGAACGCATAACGGCTGACTCCGGCAACGCCAACAAACGCCATTTTTTCCGAAATTCGCTTCTGTCTCGTGCTCTGGAAGACGCCCTTGTTCGCCCGCCGTTGTCCGGCGTGGTCGATCCTTCGTTAGCGCAAAGTTCTAACTGGTAATTCTTGACGAGAGGTTGTTGGAATACGGATTTTGGCCCGGCCGGCAGGACGGTGAAAGCGGCCGCCCCCGTTGACTTCCATTGATTTGATTGAATTTTTCGTACCGCCGCGTCGTCCGGACATCGCACGCCTTGGCTGTGCGGCGATCGGAGCGGGCGAATTCTCCGGGATTTGTCAAAAAGCGCAAGCCGCGCCTTTTCAAACGCGGCTTGCGGTCTGGCTTGGTTATCTTATCTCGCCGCCGGCGGATCACGCTGACGGCGAGGCCTGATCGGATTAGTTGTGAACGGTCATGCAGGAAATGTCGGAGCGCTTCAGCGCGCGGCACACCGCTTCGGCCTGATCGCGATCGAGCCCGGCAAAGCGGGCGCGGTACAAGGTTCTGTTGTCCTTGGCGACCACCGTCTCGGTGAACGGATCGGCCTTGTTGAGCAGGCCGCGGGCCTGATTGCGGGCGGCTTCGATGCGTTGCTGCGCTTCGCTTTCGCTTTCCAGCGCGCCGACCTGGACGATCCATCCGGTATGAACCACGGCGGGCTTGGCCGGGCTGTTCGGCTGCAGGGACGCCTGCTGCTGGGCCTGCTGAGGCGCGGGTTGCGGCTGCTGGGCCTGGGGGGCCGCATAGGCCAAGGCCTGCGAGGAGGGCGGAAGGCTCGATGCCGAGAGCACGCCGAGCACGCCGTTACCGGTGCCGAAGCCGGGCGGCTGCGGCGGCAATTCGGTTCTCGCGGTCTCGGCGCGGGGCGACTCCGTCCTGGTCGGCTCCGTTCTGGCGATGTCGCTTCGTCCGGATTCCACCTTGGCCATCACGGCGCTCGAAGTCTCCGGCACGTCCGTGCGCGCCGGCGCAGCCGCGCTGTTGACGGGCGCGACGGGTTGCGACGGACCGGCAGCGGCAAGTTTCATCGGACCGGCCTTGACCTGAACGGTCTTGACCCTGACCGGCTTCATCGGCTCGGACGAACCGGGAATGACGCTCGCCGCACGGCTCTGAAGCACGCCCGAAGTCAGTGGCGCGGGCTCGGTCTTCGCCGCAGGCGGCACGGCCGCGGTGGCTTCGGCGATCGCCGCGGCAACCCGTGATGCCGCCGTCGGCGCGCGGGCCGGGGGCGCCGTTTCCTGCGCGGTCTGAACCTGGCCCATCTGTGCGGGCTTGGAGGAGGAGGTGTCGGAATCGGCCACGTCCGAATTGCTGTCCGCGCCATTGCGTTCGGTGATCGCCGCGACGGTGTGGTTGGTCGTGGCCTTGTTGAGATTTTCCGTCAAGAGGCCGCGCATGATGGTGTCGCGCGAGCCGCCGCTGCGGCCTCCCATCACGACGCCGACCAGATGGCGATTGCCCCGGCGGATCGAGGTCACGAGGTTGAAGCCGGAGGCGCGGGTGTAGCCGGTCTTGATGCCGTCCACGCCCTCGACTTCGCCGAGCAGGTGATTGTGGTTGCGGATCGACTGGCCGTGATAATTGAAGGTCAGGGTGGAGAAATAGCGGTAGTAGCGCGGAAAGCGCTCCTGGATGGCGCGGCCCAGCGTCGCCTGGTCGCGCGCGGTCGTCACCTGCTCGTCGTCGGGCAGTCCGGAGGCGTTGCGATAGGTGGTGCGGCTCATGCCGAGCGCGTGCGCCTTGCGGGTCATCATCTTGGCGAAGTCGTCTTCCTCGCCGCCGATTGCTTCCGCGATCACGACAGCGGCGTCGTTGGCCGAGCGCGTCACTAGGCCCTTGATCGCGTCTTCGACGCGGATGGTCTGTCCGGGGCGCAGGTCGAGCTTGGTCGGCGCCTGATCGGAGGCGCGTTCGGAAACGCTCATCTCGGTATCGAGCTTCATCTTGCCGGCGTCGAGGCGCTCGAACAAAAGATAAAGCGTCATGATCTTGGTGAGGGAGGCGGGATGACGGAGGCCGTCCGGGCTGGTCGAGGCCAGCGTCGCGCCGGAATTGGCATCGACGATGATGGAGGAGAATTGCGGGCTATAGCTGTCGCTATCGTCATCGCTGTGATGGCTGTGGTGATGGGCATAGTGGCGATGCCGATGGTAACGGCGCGCCTCGGCGCTGTCGGAAGTGAAGGCGATCGCGGTTGTGATCGTGAACAGCCCGAACACGCCAACGCGCATCAGGCGCGAGGAAGCCCAGTCTTTGCGAAGCATGAAATCCCCGTCCAGTTTATGACTCAATCACCGGTCCATGGGGCGAAAGTTTGCCCGGGCCGGTGATCTTCCCCTGGTCATGCCACCCAACTGGCGCAAGCTTCTCGCGCGATCCGTCGGGGGTCCCACCATCATTCCAGTCAAGGTATTGTCGAGCAATAACTTTTTGCGGCCTTGGTGGAACCGGAAAAGTTCGAGAATCAAATTAGGTCGCCGGAGTTTCCAAAAGATTAATGATCCCTTGCGTATATCGCCGGTGTTCGATGCAAATAGCATCATATTGTGCGTCGCACAAGATTCTTGACTTTTATTGTGCGTTGCACTATGTGGGGCATGCGTCAGGGAGCCGGAGCCTTCCGGTTGAGCGCAGTCTTGGGAGAGATGCAGATGTTCAAGGTTGAAGACATTCAAAGCTACGGAAAAGAGCACTTCGAGACCGTCGTGGCCACCGCCACCGGTATGCAGAACGGGCTTCAGGCGCTCGCCAGCGCCTATGGCGACTACACCAAGAAGTCCTATGAGGACACCAAGTCGTTCGTCGAGAAGCTGTCAGGCGTGCGTTCGCTCGACAAGGTGATCGAAGCGCAGAACGAATACGCCAAGTCCGCCTACGAGACCTTCGTCGCCGATTCGCAGAAGATCGCGACGCTGTACGGCGATCTCGCCAAGCAGGCGTTCAAGCCGCTGGAAGGCGTGGTCGCCAAGTTCACGCCGGCGCAGGCGTAAGCCAAGCAGACCAAACCAAAGCTTCTTCGAAAATCAAAAGCCCGGCCTTTCTGGCCGGGCTTTTTTCTTGCTCCAAGACGGCCGGATTATTTCGCGACGCGAAGCTTCGAGATTTGCGTAATGATGTTTTGGAAAGCGTTGGCCGTCTGGGAGGAACTCGTGATCATCTGAGAGTTGCCGTTGGTCGCGCAATTCTGCAGCACCAGCGATTTAGGATCCTTGCTGGCGATGTTGACCTGGATCGTGAAGACCGTGACGGGGTTTGTCGTGTCGTGCTGGATGGCGTTACAGAGGAGCTGCTGGCGGGTGTCGATGCTGCCCGTCGTCGTGCTCCAGCGGTTTTGGGTGTTCAAGCCGTCGGACAGCAGCACGATGTAGTCCTTGTAGATGTAGTTCTGGTCTTTCGGGGGCGCCAGAATGGGCCCGTTGATCGTGCTGAGGGATTGCCATCCCCATGCAAGGCCTATCGCCTGATTGGTGTTGCCGATCGGAACCATCTCGCCGATCTTCGTCTTGAGGTTGCTCCAGTTATTGCTCATCGGGATCACCTGGGCCGCAAGGCAGCTACCCCACTGTTCCGCGTAGTATTTCGAGGATGGGGTTCCGTTATTCGTTCCCGGTGCGTCGTTCTTGGTGTCGAAATTCTGATCGCGATCGTTGACGCAGCCGTTCCAGGTGCTGTGCTGAGGAGCCGCCGCGAGATTCTGGTTCGAATCGGAGGGGTTGGAGCGCCAGTAGTGGCTATAGGTGATTTGAGTGCATGTCTTGCTGCTGTGGTTGCCGGTGCACGTACAATTGGGCTTTCCGGTGCAGGAAGCGCTCGATCCGGTGTTGATGATGGGCGCATTGGCCACGCTGGTGTAGCAGCCATTATAGTAGACGCCGGTTTTTCCGGGGAGATTCACGCCGCTGTCGATGCCCGGGCAGATCATGCCCGAATAGTCGCCGTTCTTCGGAATCAAGTATCTGTCCGTTGAAGGAGTGCTTGCAGAAGGAGTGCTTACATCGGTAGCGCCGCTGACCGTGGCGGGCCGATCCATGCACAAGAAGCCATAGCCCCTCGTCTGCAAGGTGCTGTTCGTGCTGTTTTGGCTCGGTTGGGTAATCCCATTGACGGCGGTGGTATCGAACGGACAGGGCGCGCCGGGGCCGATGTCCGCCCATGTATAGGTGATGTTGTTGAACCTGACGTTGATCGGATAGCTGTTCAGCGTGAGAACAGGCGGCTCGGCCTCCCATTCCGTCCAATTGATCCAGGACGCGGCAACGTTGGACTTTCCAACGTTGACGTCCTTGGTGAACGGAACAATGGAGATATAGACATCGCCGGTCGTCTTGTTGAAAGCGGACAACTGATCGATCATGTCCTTGGCCGCCTTCTGCATGGCCGGCATCTTGCCATTATCTGCCATCGAGCCCGTGTTATCGAGCACCATCGCCACCCGCATGCGGGTATTGCCCCACGCTGCGGTCGAACTCACGTTGAAGCCGATGGTCGGCTGGTTGACGACCTTTATGAAGTCGGTCTGAATCTGGCCGGAAACCTTCAGGTGCATGGACGATGGGGTGCTGCCGTTGGCGACCGCATAATCCACGGTGACCTGTTGGGTCACGGGCGCCTGACCCTTGGCCGTGTAGAGCGCGTTGAAATAGGCGGCTGCTTTAGCCGGGATCTGGTCGGCGGTGATGGCGCCGTTCGCCAGATCCTTCGAAAGCATCAGAGACGCCGAATCCAGTGCTGCCTGCATGGACGTGCGCGCCTTGCTGGCGCGGCTGTAGTCGATCGCGGCACCGATGAACGCGATGACCGGCACCAGCGCGATGGCGAAGATAACCGCGATGTTGCCTTCCTTCGCCGCGGGGAACCGACGAACGGCTCCGGCAATGGCACGAGCAAATGATATAATGGGCATGGCACTCACCGAAATTGCATTTCCGGCGGCCATCTGGTGAGGGGCTGTTGAACAGGTGGTAAACCGGACCGGCGAAATGCGACCGAAACCCCTGGAAAATACGGATACGCGGGCCTGCCCGTCGTGAAGGTCAATGATCGCTGAAGAGGCGCTGGCGTTGTTTTGTCAAATCCGCCAGAATTGTTTAACCTTGGCGGGATCGCCGGGACAGGAATCGGCCCCATCGCCGGGCGCCTCCGGTGACATTTGGCGCGCTTGCGCGAGGCCGAAGACTGACCCATATTCCAAGCTGACGATCCGGACGGGGTCGGGCCGGCTGGGAAGCGATCTGGAAATCTTGTCTGGGAAGCCGTAACCTTGGGAAACCAAGGGCTTTGGGAAACCGGGATTCTGGGAAACCATGGCGGCTCCGGCGGCAGCGCATCCATTGGCGGCTGTCCGGTTTCCCGTGATCTAGAACGCTGTGCCGAACCAACGCCTGTGCCGAACGCCTGTGACATGTCGCAACGAATGATGAGCTCTGATCCATCGGTGCCGGCTACCGCCGTCGCATCCGCTTCCCGAATGGGCAATGACGAGAACCGTTCCGGCGGGCCGGGCGGGCCTGCGTCTTCGGTCATCACCAAGGTCAAACCGAAGACGAAGCGGCCCAATCTCTACCGCGTGCTGATATTGAACGACGATTACACGCCGATGGAGTTCGTCGTTCTTGTGCTGGAGAAGTTTTTCCAGAAGGACGTCGAGGCCGCGACCAAGATCATGCTCCACGTGCACCATCACGGCATCGGCGAATGCGGTATATTCACCTACGAAATTGCCGAAACGAAGGTGACGCAGGTGATGGATTTCGCGCGCAAGCACCAGCACCCCCTGCAATGCGTGATGGAAAAGAAGTAGCCTCGTGCTGCTGAGATAAATCCCGCGAGAGGCCAATTCCGCCCAAATCGGAACGGGTTTTGCTTCAAGACTGCGGTAGTCGAGAGTGCCGCAGTCGAAGGGTGCCTTGGTCAAGCGCGCCTTGGTCAAGCGTGGCTCGGTGATCAAGAGTACCTTGGTGAGGTACCTTGAGCGGAACACTGGACGACGATCAGGGTTAGACGACGATCAGGGTTGGACGAAGATCGGACTTGGGTGACGATCAGACTTGGAGGAAGATCGGACTTTCCGACTAGAAGATTTGGACGAATGTCCGGGACTTGGGAACGACTTG
>Ga0179587_10001550_pt1 | contig 10521 bp, 7 predicted proteins | sample CZODoug2_1_08_16_FD_185932 | JGI IMG/M metagenome (GOLD analysis project Ga0179587, IMG submission 185932) | Vadose zone soil fungal communities from Angelo Coast Range Reserve, California, USA - CZODoug2_1_08_16fungal | ecosystem: Environmental > Terrestrial > Soil > Vadose zone | place: USA...
ACCACGAGTCCATTGATGCCAAGCCCACGCTTGTTAAAACCGTCAAGCGCATACTGGGTTTCGGCGAAGCTCCGCTGGTCGTCAAGGGACACGACGATCTGCTCGTCTACCGCGCGAAGTGTTGCAATCCCATCCCCGGCGACGAAATTGTCGGCTACATCACGCGCGGCCGCGGCGTCGCCGTCCACACGCGAACTTGCCCTAACGTCCAAAATCTGATGTACCAGACCGAGCGCCGCATCGCCGTCGAATGGGGCGGCGGCTCCGAAGTCACTTTCCCCGTCCAGCTCACCATCCGGGCGCGCGACCGCGCCGGCCTTCTTGCTGAAATCACTGCGGTCATCAGCGGCGCCGGCTCCAATATTCACAACCTCGAAAGCCGCCCCGATCGCACCAACGCACGCATTGACGCCAACCTCGAAATCGCCGATAAGCGCCAGCTCGAAACTATCCTCGCAAATATCAAAAAAATCTCCGGCGTTTTCGGCGTCGAACGTGTCTACCAGCCCGGCCATTGAACTCATGCAAATGACTCTTGCCAAATGTTCGCGCCCAGTTTCTCCGACCTGTCCTTTCGCACGGGTATCTCGCACAGCACACTTCCCGGTTCTCCCCGTTGCCCCCGATACAATGGAATCATGCGGTGTAAGCTCATGCTTCTCGGGTTGGTAGTCCTCTTCCGGACGAGCGGGTGCGATAAGCATCCGCTCACGGATTATCGTCCGCTCGATCAGGCGGGAATGTGGTCCAGCAACGTCGAAGACCTGAAAAAGTTGAACACTTCCGACAACGAAGTCGCGCAGCTCGTAAAACTGAAACAAGCCGGGATCACGGATGACGCGTGCGTCACTCTGATTGCCGACGCACACCAGCACGAGCACCCCTTCGGCAGCGCCGATTCCGCCGTCAGCCTCGCGCGCGCGGGGTACGCCGAGTCAGTCATTCTGGAAATTGCAAAAGTCGATCAGCTGGATACGATCAGCACCGACGCCGTCATGCTGCGGCTGGTGGGACTTTCCGATCCCGCCGTCAATCTGATTTTGCACCGGAGACTAAAAGGCCAGCGCACCATGAGCAGCGCGGAAATCGGCAGGCTGAAAAATACCGGGCTCACGGAAAAACAAATTCTCGAACGCATCAACGAAGGTATGACTGACGCGCAAGCCGACAGGGAAGCGGCATCGCGCGAGGCCCAGCGCAATCATTCCGGAACTGATTTCAAGCGTGTGCGCGGGCGCAGGTAGCGCCGCTCTTCTGATGCAAATTGTCCCCATTTGTCTGAAATCGTCGAGCTGCGCCCTTTTGAGTTTTTCACGCGACTGGGGACGGCAAACTTTCGCGCGCGGCTGTTTCTTCTGACTTTTCCCCGATACAATCAAATTGTTTTGGGCATTCGAATTCATTGGCGTTTCGCGCTTGTGGCGCTTTCTGCAATGGCGGCGCTCGGGACGGCGGGGTGCGTGGCGCCTATTGGTCCCGGCTACACCATCGAGAGGCAGCAGGTACGCGTGCAGTTTGTTCCGGCTCCGGAGCCTCGCATTCGAATGGAGGCGGAATACGCGCTGAAGAATACGGGCAATCAGCCGCTCAGCGAATTGGAATTACGTTTGCCGGGACGACGGCGCTTTCATTTTGAGGAGCCTCACGCCACCTGGGATGCAACGACACTTACAACAGGAATCTCGACTGAGCGTCCGCGAAACGAACTGATTTCACTTCCGCAACAGTGGAAGGTTTCCGCGCGGCACACTTTGCGTCTCTCCGTGGAGTATTTACCGGGGGCGGCCGGTGAAACAGCTTTGAGCTTTACCAACGATGCTTTTTTTCTGCCAGCCGGGGGATGGAACCCGGAATTACTGCCGTCGCGAGGCCTGTTCGCGACAGGCGGCGTGCCACCGCCAAAATGGGAGTTGAGCGTTAGCGTGCCGGAAGGATTTCTGGTGCACACCAGCGGGCCACAAGCAAAAACGTCACGAAAAAACGGAGAGATGAAAGTCCGCGCTTCCCAGAGCGCGAAAGACCATTATCCCTTCGTGATTGCGGGGCGCTACACGTCCTCGGAAATCGGCGGTAAGGAAAAGATTATTTTGTGGACGCGCAAAACGCAAGGGGCCGCGGGGTTGCGCGGAGCAAGCGATGCGCTCGTTCGAATCACGGAAGCGTACGATTCCATGTTCGGAGCGCGCAGCAAGGGTTCCTCCACAACATGGATTGTGGAATGTCCCGTGACGCCTGGATGTTTCACGAATCTCAATGTAACGATGGCCAAGCTGTTGGGCGAAGAGAAGGAGTCTGTCTCTGCCGAAATGGTTTCTCCGGACACGATGGTGGTGGATCTCAGCGGAGGCATGCCAAAACTCGCGGTCGCAGCGGCCCCCTCACTGGCTGCGAGCTGGCTCGGTTACGCGCAAAATCCAGGATTCCTCGAGCAGGAGCCTCCGCTCTCCGCGCTTCCGGCCTTCGCGACGTCGATTGGACTCGAGGCCGCCGAAGGAACGGATTCGCGCGTGGAAACGATTCGCCGAGCGCTGCAATTGATCCCGGAGAAAACCGCAGCGCGAGGGCAGGAAGAGCCAGCCGTGGTGCGAGCAAAGAGTTTTCTTCTTTTCTATGCGTTGGAGGACCGCTACGGGCGGGACGTGTTTCGAAAGGCCATCAGCCACATGTTGTATGCTCGCAGAGAGCGAGACTTGGAACTTAGCGATCTGATCGCCGCTTTCGATGAGGAGACACATCAGGGTGCCGCCGAGTTCGTGCGGTCATGGATGAAGCGGCCGGGAGTGCCGGAAGAGTTTCGCGCGCGCTACCAGGAAAGGGCCGCAGCGACGGCCCATCTGAACGCGACGACGACCCCATCTGAAAAGGAGACAGCACCATGAGAGAGGTGATACTGACTGACAGGGGGCCGAAGCCCATCGGGCCGTATTCGCAAGCGATCCGGGCGAACGGGTTTTTGTACGTCTCGGGGCAGGTAGCGCTGGATCCGAAGACCGGGGAGATGGCCGGAGCGGAGATCCGTCAGCAAACGGAACGGACGCTGGAAAACGTAAAAGGGATTCTTGAGGCGGCGGGTTCCAATATGCATCACGCGGTGAAGACGACCGTTTTTCTGAAGGACATGAACGATTTTGCGGCGATGAACGAAGTGTACGCGAAGTATTTCACTTCCGCCGCACCGGCGCGGTCGACGGTGCAGGTGGCGCGCTTGCCGAAGGATGCATTGGTGGAAATCGAAGTAATCGCCATGCTTTAAACCAATTTCACGCCTAGTTTAGCCTCTGCACTTCCTCCCGACGGCGCGCGCGTCGGCGCGCGTGGGCACCCTGCACAGCAAAGTCCCAGGTAGACTTTTTCGCAGCGCGACTGGCGAATTCAGCGGATAGGCCTGTGCCGACTGATAACATTCGAGAAATGACGCTTTTTCCCCGATGGTCGTAGGCCACGAGAGATGCGTATCAGGTAACAGTGCCCGTCGGCATCAGCGAAACTTCGGCCGCGCTTCGTTCGTCACACAATCGAGGGAGTACGAACTATCGGGCGGCAGGAGAGATCAAGGCGCCAGAAAACTAGGCATGCATGGCTCCGGTTCTAGTCTCGCTCATCGTGATCCTGTGCCTGTTGATTTCGATCGTTAAATATACGCTGGCGCTGATACTGAAGTGGTCGGTTCCGGGGGCGAAGGTCAAAAAGGACTACACGTACCAGCCTACGGTGAGCGTCTTGATGCCTTGTTTTAACGAGGGCAAGACGGTCTACGAGACGATCGAGAGCATCAGCAAGAGCAATTATCCGAACGACAAATTTGAAGTCATCGCGCAAGACGACTGCTCGGTCGACGACAGCTACGAGTGGATGCTGAAAGCGCAGCGCGACTTTACCAACATAAGAGTACGAGTGGGACGGAATACCGTGAACAGCGGGAAGGCTCGGAGAGTGTGCAACGTGCTGCAGCTGTCCACGGCGGAACTGGTGATTTCCATTGATTCGGATTGCATCTTTCATCCGGACGCGATCCGGGAGCTGGCGGCGTGCTTCTCCGAGCCTAAGATGGGGTCGGGGGGAGAGTCGGAGTAAGAAATCCCAACGAGAATATAAGCTCCTGGGTTAGGCGGAAACCAGCGCGGCGTTGGACTTCCACAACCAGTTGACCACAGCGCGATTGCTGTTGGAAGTCGAGATTGATGACGCCAGCTTCCGCCTCGACCAGCTTAGCGAATTTCTCAGGAGGAATTTTTGATCAATCGGCGCGGATTTTTCTTCTTGTACGGCTCGGTGATTTGACGGCGCGGCGGGAAGTCGCGATTGCCGAAGGACGCGCCGGTGGAGATCGAAGTGATCGCGCGGTTGTAGGTGTAAGCGCGTGATGAACAAAAGAGCAAAGCAAAGAATTGCCCACGCTTCGAAAAACCAAACCCGAAGGGCGAGGTCTTTTGGTCAATTGGTATCGGCGATTCAGTAATAGCTGCATCCTACCAACGAGCCCCCATGGGCCTACTGCTTGGTTCCAATCACGACCACCGATACGGGAGCGTTTCCTGTCACGACCGTTCCCGCGGCAGTCAAAGTGCCATCCTTGTTAAGGTTGTATATCGAAACACTGGCGCTATTTTCATTCACCACGTAAGCGAACTTGCCGGAAGGATCGACGACAATGCGGAAGGGCTGCGCTCCTGTTGCGATGGTGGCCGGAGTGTTCGGGATCAAGTTTCCACTGCCGGAGTCAATGGTGAACATCGAAACCGTGTTGTCCATCCGATTCACGACGTAGGCGAATTTGCTGGATGGATCCACGGCTACCGATGTGGGGCTGTTTCCTGCAATGGCGATACTTGGCGTATTAGGAGTCAGGACTCCGGTGACGGAATCGACAGTGTATTGCGACACCGCGTTTCTAACATCGTATGCGTTGGGGACGTAAGCAAACTTGCCGGCGGGATCCACGGCGACGTCAAAAGGAGACCCTCCCGAGGGCACCGTAGCAGGCGACAGCGGCGTTAAAACTCCGGTGCTGCCGTTGATGCTGTACATCGAAACCGTGCCGTCATCTTGATTCGACACGTAGGCAAACTTGCCGGAAGGGTGCACGGTCACCGACACTGGGCTCCATCCTGCTGCCACCGCAGCGGGCGTCGTGGGGGCCAAAACCCCCGTGCTTGCGTTGCTGGTGAACATAGAAACTGTATTGTCGTCGCTATTCGCCGTGTAAACGAATTTACCGGAAGGGTCGATCCCGATTCCTTGGGGGAAAAATCCCGTTGGGACTGCGGCAGGCGTTGTCGGAGTCAAGACTCCAGTGCTGGAGTTGATGGTGAACATTGAGATCGTGGCCTGGTCACTCGCATTCGACATAAGATTGGCAACATAGGCGAACCTGCCGCCAGGATCGACGACCATCTGTTCGGACCCAAAGGAGTTGGCTCCGGTTGCAACCATGGCCGGCGTTGCCGGCGTTAGGTCTCCAGTGCAAGAATTCACCGTGAAGATGGAAACCGTATCCGTAGATGAACCGTTCAACACGTAGGCGAATCCTGCCGAGGATGCGGGCTTACACGCAGACATAGGTGTAGAAGGGGGAGTCCCTCCGCCACAACCGGAGCTCAGAACCGCCAGCAAACCCAAGACGGCAGTCCGCAGATACGTTGCCTGATCGAGCATTGGCCCTAAGCCTGAAGCCTTGCTTGCGACTGTAGGAAACTGCACATAAGGACTCCCTGGATAGCGGAACCTGCAGCTGAATTCGGCCCGAAAAAACGCCGACCGAGCTTTACGCAGAAAGGAACGGATTTCAATCAGGTGAATCACTGCGCGCCGGTACGGCGTTGCTTCACTGTTCATTGGCAATTCCGAGGAGAACCCCCGCCGCTAAAACGTCAGTCGGGCGCCGAGCTCGATCAGGCGCGCATTGTTTACCTGAGCCGCAGTGACTCGGCCAAAGTTGGGGCTGCCCGGGTTAGTATTGGGGGCGTCAAAGCGCGGATGATTGAAGACGTTGAAGGCGTCGAAACGGAGCTGAAGGTTCATCCTCTCCCATCGCTCGACGAGACGCATGTTTTTGTAGAGTCCGACGTTGGCTTCGTTCACGCGGCTGACTCGGACGTCGCTCCAGCGAGTCGGATAGGTGCGGATAAAATTAGCGAAATCCTGGTAGACGCCGTTCTTGATGGTATCGCCCGGCGCCGGTTTGTAGCTGTAGCCCGGGAGGTTCTGCACGCCAGTCCAAGCAGGAACGGTGGAAAGGTCCGTGTTCTTGTTTGGGAACGGGAAGAACTGGCTCGTGTCGAACCACTGATTGAGCGATTGCTGATTATTGGAAAGAGCGGGATCTTTGCCGGTGAAAAATGAATCGGTGCTGAATACCACAGGCGTGCCGGACTGAATCGTGTACTGTCCCGTGAGTTCCCAACCGCCAAGAATGGGATCTACGAACCTCGGTATGGAGCGGCCGAAGCGCTTCCCCCGGCCGAACGGTAAATCCCAAATCCCGGCTACAGAGAGATGCAAGGGACGATCCTCGCCGCCGAGCTTATGCTCGACAACAGGGCCCGCGATCTCCGGGCCGAGGAGGGAGGTGTCTTCGAAGAGTTTGGACCAGGTGAAGGCGTTGATGATGCTGAAGTCCTTAGTGAAGCGGTGCTCCACTTTGACGAGCATGGCGTCATATTGATTCGTGCCCAAAGGATTGTCATGGCGGGTGATGCCGCCCAACAAGGGGTCCGGATTGAGCAACTGATTGAGGGCTATATTCTTGCTGGTGAAGATGGATCCAGTGAGTCCCCGCTGGCCGGGACTTGGAACGAATGGACACGACGGATTCTGAGAGCTTTGCAAGCAGAACGGATTGGGAACCAATTGATTCCACAGGAGCGTATCCAGGGGACGTCCGTGGGAGTCAAACTGCGGCGCCAGCAACTGCTGCCAGAGGGAGAAGCTGGGAAGATTCTGATTGCGGTCGCCAATCGAACCAGCGGCACAACAAGAGAAGATGCGGTAGGTCTTATTGTGCGAATAACCGACTTCGAAGAGCCAGCCCTTTACTTGATGCTGAAGATGCAGGCTGTATTCCCAGGAGTACGGGCGCTTGAGATCTTGATTGAACCAATCCACTCCCTGACCGAGATTCGTCGAGGGCCCAAGCAAAGAGCCTGTCGGAGCGAGAATGCCAGCCTGAAAGGGGTTCGCGAGCGTATCGTACGGGTTGATGAAGTTGTTTAGTGTGGCGTTGAAAGGCGTAGTCAGGCTGAACCCGTTCTGCCCACCAGTTTGGTAGGTCGCTTGCGTAAAGCGTCCTACGCCGCCCCGGATCACAGTGTTCGTCCGAATCCGATAGGCGAAACCGACGCGGGGTCCGAACTCCTGGTAGTCCGTGTTCGAGAATGTGCGAGGCTGTGAGCCAACTCCAGCGAAGAGCTGCGCCCCAGGAACCTTGAAAGCGCTCGCGGGCACGAGTTGAGCCAGCGTTTGGACGCCGACCAGGCATTGTCCGGTGCAACTAGCCGGCGGCGAGACTAGAATTTGCGCATAAGCGGCCTGCGCAGCACCACTGATGGGGTTTAGGACGGTAGGATCGAAATTGCTGGTCATGCGGTCGAAGCGCTCTTCGACCGGCCGCTCGTAATCCCAGCGCAAGCCAATATTCAGAGTCAGTCTGGAAGTGACGCGCCAATCGTCCTGCGCGTAAAAACCCATGAAGCGCTGCGAATAGAATCCGCTGGCATTCACAGGAACATTGCCGCCCGAGGGCAAGCCGAGCAAGAAGGAGGCAAAAGTGGATCCGTTGTTGGTGCCGCCACCGACGGTGGCCTGTTGACGCGTCCATACACTGGAGAAATCGAACCTGCCGCCAGCATTGCTAAGGCTTGCGTCGGCCTCTTGCAGAATCCAGTATTCGCCACCGTAACGGAAGGTATGGTTACCGTGAATGTGGGTGAAGGAACCGGACCAGGTGTAATAGGTGTTGTCCTGATGGGTGCCGGACTGCCCCGTACCGAAATGCTGAGGGTTGTCGCCCGTCGCGCCAGCGAAGCCGGTAATGTAGGGGAACGAAAGCTTCGGCAACTGAGAGACAAAGCTGGAGGAGAAACCGAGTTGGGTGGGATCGAAGCCCGCGCCCTTGTCGTAGTTCGGCTGCTGGAAGCGGCTCACGCTGAAGCGCAGGTCGAGAATCTTGCTGGGGCTAATGGTCCACACGTGATCCAGGCCAACATTTTCGGCGATGCGCTCTTGAAAACCGCCGGTTGCGGCGCTCTGAAAGAAGTCGTCCAGGAACTCGTGCAAGTGGCTCCAGCGCACCACGGCGAAGCTATGGTGCGCATTGTTCCAAGCGTGGTCCACGCGGATGCTTAGGACGGGGAATTTATCCTGACGCGTGGCGGGTGAGACGTAGTTGTTCAGCGCATTGCTGTTCGGATCGCTCGCCGTGTTCGGGAGCGGAACGTATTTGAGAATGTTCTGCGCGATCGGATCAAACAGCTGAGAAGGAATCTTACTGCCCTGAACTTTGTCAATAAAACAGTCCACGCCGCCTATCTGTTTGTGGGTCGCCGCGTCGGGCACAATGGGATTTCCCGCTGTGTCGCACTTAAACGGCTGGCGGTTGCCGTTCGAGTCCACATCGAAAGGGTTAAAAAGATGAGCGTAGAATTTTTGGCCTCCAACGACACTAAACGACTGGCTGAAATCGCCGGTGCGTTCGAGTTGTGTGGGGACGGAGCGAGTGCCACCGGGACGGGGATCCTGATTCCGCGTATCGTCGAACGACACGAAGAAAAACGTTTTCTGCTTTCCGTGATACACCCTGGGAATCCAAACGGGCCCGCCAAACGTACCGCCGAATTCGTTGAAATGGACTGGCGGCTTTCCTCCGCCAACCAGATTGTTCTGGAACAGGTTGGCATTGAGGAAATTGTTCTGATTAAACTCGTATAAACTTCCGTGGTAATCCTTGGTGCCGCTCTTCGTCTCCATGTTGACGGTCGAGCCGGCCTGGCGGCCGATCGAAGCGTCGTAGGCGTTGGTTTGTACGCGGAATTCCTCCACCGAATCCATGGGCGGAATGAATGAGACATAGCCGCCGGCCTTGGTGTTGGGCATGCCGTCGAGCTGGAAGTTATTCGAATAGATGTTGTTGCGGCCTCCGTCGGCGGTGAACTGGGAGCCGCCAACGTATGACCACATATGCACGACGTTGCCGTTCTGGTCTTGCGCTACCACGCCTGGGGAGAGTACCGCGAGCAGCGTGGGGACGTGGGTCATCGAAGGAAGCTCGGCGAGTTCTTGAGAAGTAATGACGGTGCCGGACGTGGCCGAAGTTGTATCGATCAGCGGCGTTGCGGACGTGACCACGACGGATTCGGTTGTGGAGCCGACTTCGAGCGAAACATCAATTTCCTTGTCGTCCGCCGTTTGCAGCGTGATTCCGCGGCGGTCCGTAGTCTTGAATCCGGGCGCGGTCACGGAGAATTGATATGGGCCGGGCAACAGGAACTCGACAATCCAGTTCCCCTGACTATTCGTTCTGGTCCCCTGCTTTACGCCGGTGGCGTCTGAGGTAACCACGACGATGGCATCCGGCACGGCGGCACCTTGCGGGTCCATGACGCGTCCTCGCAGGGTTGCACGGGACTCCTGCGCCCCTGCCTGGGATGGCGCGCACAGACAGAAGACTGCTAGGAGACCCAAGGCCAATGCGCGGCCGATAGTTGTTTTTCGGCAAGCAACGCGGTCGGAGAGCGTGGGCATGGGACACCCCCTGGTACCTCGGTCCACAGGTGAGACGAGGTGGCGGCGCATTCTTGAGTGAATATTTGTTCTCCGTCAATCCGTGGTTTCCCCTAGTTTGGCAGTCATGATTTACCGTAGTGCTGGCGGGCGATGCGCGATGCCGTAGGAGGACGCATCGGTGGAATTGCACTGATGGTCGGTCACGAGAGGCCATTTTTCCACAGGCGCCACGATTCTCTTGACAAGTAAGTCGGAATCCGATATATCGGTATTCGACTATGACAACGCAACTGGAATCGTTTCCCCCACTATCCGTTGCCGCACAGCACATTCTGCTCGCGCTAGCGGATGCAGACCGCCATGGCTACGGAATCATGCAGGAAGTGGCGCGCCAGTCGGGGGGCAAATACAAGATGGGTTCCGGCACGCTCTACGACAACCTGGAAAAACTCATCGATCAGGGATTAGTGGCAGAGGCCCCCCGGCGATCGACCAAGGACGACCCAAGACGGCGCTACTACCGATTGACGGCGTTTGGCCGCCGCGTCTTCTCCGCCGAAATTATGCGGTTGGAGGGACTGGTTCGCGAAGCGAAGCTGCGCTTGGGAGGAGCAAGACCAAAGGAGGCTTTATGACGCGTACTTTTTATCGGTCGCTCCTTTGGCTGCATCCGCCTCGCTTCCGCGAACGCTATGCCGAAGAGATGGAATGGATATTTGACGAAACTGCGACCACCTGGGAAAAGGCGTTTCTCTTTTACGATGGGCTCGTCTCGCTGGCGAGACAGTGGGTGGTGCGCTC
>Ga0179587_10001552_pt1 | contig 10519 bp, 8 predicted proteins | sample CZODoug2_1_08_16_FD_185932 | JGI IMG/M metagenome (GOLD analysis project Ga0179587, IMG submission 185932) | Vadose zone soil fungal communities from Angelo Coast Range Reserve, California, USA - CZODoug2_1_08_16fungal | ecosystem: Environmental > Terrestrial > Soil > Vadose zone | place: USA...
GTCGAGCGACATGATGGCGGCCATGCAGGAGACGCACTTTCGCAAGAATCTGGCGATCATGGGCGGCTTGCTCATTCTGGCGTACAGCGGCCCGGGGAAATGGGCCCTAGGGCGGCGCGGCGATTCGTGAACTGCCGCACTCTGTGAACAACAGCCGCTCCTCCAAATTGAATATCACAGAGACGCAGCGATTCCTTTCTAATAAGCGGAGTGCAAGGAGAAGCCAATGCTTGACGTGATCCTAAAACGCTTTGAACAGCCCGACGAAATTCGCACCTTTGAGAAGGGCAGATTCGAGCTGGTGCGCCTGGGCGGAATGACTATCGGCCGCGCGACGTACGAACCGGGATGGAAATGGTCCGTGCACGTGGGCCGCGCAGCGGGGGCGAAGAGCTGCGCGGTGGAACACGTCGGGATGGTGCTCTCCGGGCGCGCGACGGTGGCGATGGATGATGGCTGTGTGATTGAGATGAGAGCGGGAGACGTTTTCTACATCGCGGCGGGGCATGACAGTTGGGTGGTCGGAGATGAGCCATACACCTCCATCCATCTGCTTGGTGCGGAAGCGTACGCCACCGCGGAGAAATCTTGACTTCGAATCAACCATGCGTGCTCGACGCCTTGCCTTGCAGAATCGGTAGGGGAAATACCTGAATGCAAGTTGCAGCTTTTCCTTTCTTGCCTGTGCGCCGGGGAAATGTTACGGATTCATAGCGAACCAGGTCTCTCGCGTCAACCGCCAGGAGAATTCGCGAGCTTCGATTCTGGGGAAGGCATCTCGGGGGCACAGTGTCAAAAAGAACCTTCTATGCTACGGCCTGTTCGGCGGGGGTAGGCGTGGTCCTGCTGATCTTGTTCATGACGCGTGCGGCGGGATTTAAAGCTTCACCCGGCGATACTTCCAACAAGTCCTGGAACGCGCAAGCCATTAAGGCGACCCACGTTGCAAGTCAGCTCAAAGAGACGGACAAGACTCATTCCACGTTGACCCTATCCTATGATCTGGAGAACGACACGGATTCCGATTATCGACTGGACGCCGGCCCGGGAATCGTGATCCTGAGCAGACTGGAAGCCGATGGGAGCCTCAGCCAGCAAGAACCGGTACGGCTGAGTTACCCGGTGTTCCTGCCGGCGAGGCAGCACGCGCGCCTTGCCATTGAAATCACGCAACCATTCGCCTGGCCCCCTGAAGACAACCCCGCATATATAGAGAAGCTCAGGGAATTTGTGAAGCAGCGGCTGGCGAACGTCCAGGAATTCGTTCTCTTTGATCAGTCCAGCCGCACCGAAGTCAAACTCCCCGGTGTGTGGCAGCAACTGCTTGACACGGCCCAAGCGAGCTACTGATGTCTGGCATAAGAATCGAGAACAAGGAAATGCCGGACGAGCACTCATCGGAAAGAGTAGGGGGACTCGTGAGCTCGTTTGTGCTTGTCACGACGGGAAATTAGATTATGCACATCTCATCGACAATTCAGAATTACGAAAGGCAGGCCGACGAACGGCGCGCCCGCTCAAGAGAACCGCTCAAATGGGTGGTCCTTACTTATTTCGGCCAGGACAATTGGGGCAAGCTGATTGACTTGAACGAAACCGGGATGCGCTTTGAATTCTATCAAGCTCCTTCTGACGGCGAGCGGATTAAGTTTAAGTTCGAAGCAATAGGCCTTTCGCCGGCTTCCTTTGGCGGGGAGATCATTAGTGAATCGTTCCATGCGGAGGGCGACGTCCGATGGACGCGCGATTTTGAAAGGATCGCCGGCGTACAATTTGCCAATCTAGCCGAAGGCAGCCGCGAACAGATTCGCAAGTGGCTCTCCATGGAAGCTTCAGCCGATATCGTTCCTGTGAAGGGCAAAGTGAAAAATGAGTCGCCGGTTTCGCCGCCAATGCCTCTCGAACCTCAACCCTCTTCCGAAGCCATTCTCAAAATAGACGAAAGCGAGTTGCCGCTCGACGCCGAGTATGCCGTCTCCCGCGCGGCGTCCATCGTAGATACAACCTCTCCGCTCGTAGCAAAAATTCTCGAAGCAACGACTTTCGAGGCCTACTCCAGGATCCTAGAAGAGGAAGAAAATAAGCAGCCGAAGACTCTTCGCTCAAATCCACGCATGAGCCGCACTCAGTGGAAGGGCGCAATGACTGGCGTGGCGGCCCTGGTGGTGATGGTCGGCACCGTAATGACCGCATCGAGGCTTGTCCGAAGGAATCGCCCGGTCGAACAAATCCCGGGTCCGGCTGTTGGCAAGGGAGAACCTATCGGCACCGAAAACGGCTCAGCTTCCAGAAGTCCGCGCCCTTTCCTGGTCGAAGTGGTGGACGCCAACAACCGGCGGTGGCTCTTGTGGTTTGTAAATAGCAACTCCAGCAATGAGGCAACTCAAGCCGCTTACCGATCCCCGCTGCCTTCTTCTGATGCAACCGTAAGAAGTGATAGCCGCCCAAAGCAACCCGCTGCCCCTGCGAAATCTGCTACGCCCCACAAGTTCACCTTGATGGTGCCCGAACTAAGCCGGCCCGCAGCGAATCGTTCGGCTGCGAATTCTGCCTCCCTTGCCGCCCCCGTAGTTCGTGATGAGTTGCAGGTGACGCCGGAGGCGCCGATGGCAAGCATTCTTACCAGTCACCCGGCGCCGAAGCCGCTCCCCGCGTCGCCGCCCGTTGGTGGCCAAGTTCAGCCGGCACGCCTGCTCAAGTCGGTGCAGCCCGTCTATCCGCAGATCGCCCGGTCGAGTCATGCAGGCGGGGACGTCACCGTGGACGCGCTCATCGATGCAGACGGCAATGTCACTAAGTTGAAAGCCGTATCCGGGCCGCCAATTCTGCGGCAAGCGGCCATAGATGCCATACGGCAATGGAAATATGATGCGGCGCGGCTGGATGGCCGGCCCGTGGCGATACATCTGACATTGACGGTAAGGTTTCACGCCGAATAGGCCACGCAGGACGGCGCGGCCGACGCGTTCGATTCGAAATGCGGTTCAGGGCAGGTATCAGGGCTTCCAGAATCTCATGACCGCGGAGTAGTCGAGGTCTTCCTTGGCGCCTCCTTTGACGTAATTGTAGGTTTCGCGCGCGGCGGCGGTGGCGGGCAACGCCACGCCAAGTTGATTGGCAAGGTCGAGCGCAAGACCGAGATCCTTGTGCATGAGGCGCAGCGGAAAACTCGGTGCATATTCCCCTTTGAGAAGATTAGGCGCTTTGACGTCCAGTACGCCGGAGCGCGCCATGCTCGATTGCATGACCTCCACGAGTTTTTCGCCCTGAACGCCCGCGCGGGTGACGAGAGCGAGAGCTTCGGCGAGCGCGTCCACTTGCAAAGCGAGAATCAAGTTCATCGCGAGTTTAACGGTTTGACCGGTTCCGTTTGGGCCCAGATGAAACCATTTCTTGCCCATTACACCAAGGATGGGCTCCGCCACCTTCAACGTGTCGGCATCGCCGCCAATCATGAAAAGCAGCTCGCCTTTTTTTGCGCCCCAGTCGCCGCCCGTGACCGGTGCGTCCAGAAAGCGCACCCCGCGTTCCGCGCACGCGGCGGCGATCTTGCGGGCAAGCGCCGGCGAAATGGTGCTGGAATCCACATAAATGCTGCCGCGCTTGAGCGCTTGCATGGCGCCGTTCGAAGCCCACAAAACTTCTTCCAGCGCGGGAGGATCGCTGACCATCGTGAGAAGAAAGTCGCAAGCGGCGGCAACTTCCTGCGGAGATTTTGCGAGTTTCGCGCCCGCGGCCACGAGTTCATCGGCCCGCGAAGCAGTGCGGTTCCATACCGTGAGAGAGTACCCAGCCTTGATGAGATTCATGCCCATGGGGCGGCCCATCAAGCCGAGTCCGATTAACCCAATTTTCTTGCCGACAGATGATTCCAAAGGAGGCCTCCTTGAATTGGCGGGCACAATATAAGCCTGCGCATTTCTCACAAAAAAGAGGACACGATTGTAGCCGAATCCCGTTTAGAAAGTAGAGTTGGGAATCTTTCGAACCGATCAGGGGAACGAATCAGGCAGTTTTAGGACGGTGCGAGAGCGGAAGGATACGCGGCGCGCCACCGGCGGAAGCCGCAGCAGCGGCGCTGAGAGGCTTTTCGGGCATGTCGGACTCGACGGGAGCTTCGAGTGCAGCTTTGGAGGCTACTGCGGCAGAAGTGGCATTTGCGGAGGCTCCGGAATCGGGCCTCTCGACGATGCGCACCAGATATTGATAGGGGATCTCCCAGCGGAAATGTCTGTGTTGACCGCGCTGGTCTAAATTCTGTTCGAGGAAAATGGAACGGCCGGAATCGGCCACGAAAGTGCCGGAAGCCGGCAGAAGAATGTCGCCGGCGCGATATTGCACCTCCACACGTCGCCCGAGAAAGGCGGAGTAGCGAGCCATCCTGTACTCAGTCTCCAAAACCAGTAGTAATACGGTCAATAGTACGAAAGGACCCCCTACTCAAAACTGTGGAAAAACCATGGCGCGAATGTGAAAAAAAGCTGGGGTCAGCGTGCCAAGCACAAGGAACGTGAGTTCGAATGTCTGAAAGTGATCAGCGGTGAGAAAATTTTACGGCGCCGCGGCTGGATTTTTCCAGCGCGTGGGATTGGAGATATTGCTTGGCGCGCGCGTCCCCTTTCAAGTAGGCATCCCAGAAGGCCAGCGACGCGGAATTAGTGTAATCGAAAATATTTCCGCCTTGCTCGGCGCGGCCGGGCAAGAGAGGGCGCGGCGTAATGAAGGACATGTGGTTCGCGCCTTCGATGAACAGGTGATATTTGTCGCCGGGTTGGCTGCGCTCAAAAGGAGTCTTGTGCCACGCGGGACTCGCGACGGGGCCGAGGCTGTCGAGCGATCCGGTCATGCCCATATACGGCAGCGAGATTTGATCGAAAGAATGATCGTTCAAACCGAATTGGCCCGGCCCTTGTGGCGAAAGGCAAAGAACGGCCTTCACGCGAGGATCGGCAAAACTTCTGCCGCGCTGGCCGGGGAGATCCACGAGCGCTCCGGCAACAGCTTCCGTTGCATAGGAACCCATGGAATGCCCGCCGACGCCGATACGGTCAGCGTCGATTTTTCCTGAGAGCCCAGGCACGCGGGTTCCTAGCAAGGGCAGCGCGTCCAGAACGGAAGTGATGTCCAGCGGACGGCTTTCCCAAAGTGCTGGCTTTTTCAGCGCGTCGCGCACTGCCTGCATGAGGCGGATATTCTCTTCGCCTTGGTTGCGCCGCTGCACGGCGGAGTCATCATGAGTGGGCTGAATCGTCACGTAGCCGTAGCTCGCCCAGTGGCGCGTGAGTCCATCGCAGCAATTCTGCGAGCCGCCCGCGCCGTGCGAAAAGACGACCACCGGAAATTTTCCCGCCGTGCGGGGATAAAAAATTCGCACATGCACGTCTTTGTCGCGGTTCGTGTCGTGCAAGACCAGGTCTTCGACTTCAGAGACCGTGTAAGGACCGGGCTCCAGCTCGTAACCATTCGCGTCACTCGAAGGCGGAACGGGAGCAGCGGTCGGAGGAGAAGACGCCGGATGTATCTCGGGAATTGGCGCGGGATCAGGATTCGCGGGCAGCTTCCGGGCGCGGAAACCGGTGCCACCCGTGGGACGCGTGATGAAATACGCGGCCATCAGGCTAAACGTGGCGATCAGGAAAAAATTGGTGATCCGGCGCACGGCACGCCGGCGGCGTAGGTAGTCGCGCGGGAGGGGAGGCAAGAGCCTTCGAACGTGAGCCAAGAGGAACATAGCGCGTTTGAACTTCGACGAATTCTCCGCGCACCGGGTTACAAACCCAGTCCGGATCAAAAAGTTTCGGGGCTGGTTTCTGACCACCTGACGGAACTTCCATTATGAAACGCAGAGGCTGGGAAGACTCGGTGAGCTGGCCCTGGTTATTGTAGCAAGAAAAACCTGCTCCGCGCGCATGCTCAAATCCTTGACTTTTTCTGGAGGAAGGCTATTGTCTGCGTGCCGGGGTTTGAGCGTGTTTACCCGAGCCGAGAGCTAGCGAGAACTTAAGGCCGGGAAAAACGCCGGTGCGATGCAGAGTGGGCTTCGCGGCGGCGAGAAGTGAAGCGCGAGTGGTCGAACAAAAGAGACTCACGAAGGGCCGGGCTGCCCTCTTGCTGATCCTGTCCGCCTTGGGCGCGATTGTGTCGGCAACGATGCTGCACGGATGGCACGTCTATCTGGGATTCGCCATTGTGGGAATTAGCCTGTTTCTTGGATTCTTCCTCTGGAACCTCAAATACTGAGTTCAGGTTTCTCGCAATAAATGGGGGTATCGGGCGATGCGCAAGGTGTCTTTGATTCCTGTTGCGGTGGCGACATGCTGCCTGCTTGTCCTTTCTTCCGAAGCGCAGGAGACGGCGAGAACTGCGAAGGCCTCGGCTTCCACGACGCCAACGATTGACCAATCGCTCGAATGGAAGAGCGCGTTCAATCCCAAGATTTCGCCGGATGGGAAGCGCGTGGTCTACGAGGTGCAGAAGGCCAATTGGGAAGAGAACGCCTTCGACAGAAACTTGTGGGTAGTGGACATTGCGACCGGTGAATCGCACGCGCTGACTTCGGCGAAAAAATCGAGCACCAATGCGGCGTGGTCGCCGGATGGGAAATCGATTGCGTTTCTTTCCGACCGGCCCGGACAAATCAAGGACACGCCGGAAGGCAAGAAACAACTCTACGTGATTTCCGCGGATGGCGGCGAAGCGCAGCAAATTACCAAGACGGAGAATGACGTGAATGCTTTCGATTGGGCGCCGGATTCCAAGCGCATCGCTTTTTCGATGTCGGACCCGGAGCCTAAGGCCATGAAAGACCGCAAAGAAAAATACGGCGAATATTCCGTGGTTCACGCCGATTACCAGATGGCGCATCTCTGGACGACTGAAATTCCGAGCGCGGGGGCTGCGGTTGCGGAACCGAAGCGGCTGACCGAGGGCGACAAATTCAGCGTAGGAGAGTTTTCCTGGTCACCGGATGGGGCGCGCATCGCGTTCAGCGCGCAGAAGGATCCTGACCTGATTTCATCGTTCTCCGAGGATATTTACGTCGTGCAGGTTCTAGACAAGTCTGTGAAGAAGATTGTGGACTCTCCGGGACCGGACACCAATCCGAAATGGTCGCCCGATGGGAAGAAGATTGCGTTCGAGACGGCAGCGGGCGCGAAATTCTTTTACTACACGAATGCAAAGATCGCCGTGGTGCCCGCGGAAGGCGGCGCGCCGCAGATTCTGACGGAAGCGTTTGACGAAGATCCAGGGCTTGTTGGCTGGGGGCCGGATGGAATTTATTTCGCCGCCGAACAGAAAACCTACGCGCATCTCTTCCAGCTGAATCCGGCGACAAAAACGATAGAAAAACTGAGTGCGCCGGATCACCTGGCATCTTTTTCGTTTTCGTTTTCGCAGGACTACAAACAGGTGGCGTACCGGGCCGCGCTCGAAAATCAATATGCGGAAATTTATTCCTCCAAGGTCGCGCCGTGGGAAGGCAAGAAGCTGACGGCCATGGGCGATCAGCTGAAGGCATTCACACTGGCGCACCGGGAAGTGATTTCTTGGAAGTCTGCGGACGGCATCACGATTGAGGGAGTCGTTTACAAGCCGGCCAATTTCGATCCGGGGAAAAAATATCCCTTACTGATCGTGATTCACGGCGGACCGACCGGCGTGGATCAGCCCATCGTAAATCCCGACCGTTACTATCCGATCGAGCGGTTTGTGGCCAAAGGAGCGCTTGTGCTGCGTCCGGATTACCGCGGCTCAGCGGGCTACGGCGAGAAATTCCGCTCGCTGAACGTGCGCAATCTCGGCGTCGGAGATTATGCCGACGTGATTTCCGGAGTGGACGCGCTGATCGCCAAAGGCTGGGTGGACAAAGACCGCGTGGGCTCGATGGGCTGGAGCCAGGGCGGGTACATTTCGGCGTTCATCACCGCGTCGAGCGACCGCTTCAAGGCAGTTTCAGTAGGCGCGGGAATTTCCGACTGGATGACCTACTACGCGAACACGGACATCACGCCATTTACGCGCCAGTATCTGCACGGCACGCCATGGGACGATCCGGATATTTACAAGAAGACTTCGCCGATCAGCTACATCGCGAAGGCCAGGACGCCGACGTTGATCCAGCACGGAGAAAACGACCGGCGTGTGCCGATCCCCAACGCCTACGAGCTGCGGCAAGCGCTGGAAGATCGCGGCGTGCCGGTGAAGATGGTGGTGTACAAAGGATTCGGCCACGGAATTACAAAACCGAAGCAGCAGCGCGCGGTGATGGAAGAAAACGAAAAGTGGTTCGCGCAATACATTTGGAGCGAAAAGCCGGAAGAACCCAAATCGCCGGAGCCTAAGGCCGAAGAAAAGAAATCCACTGTCGCGTTGAATCCTTAGATGCCAGATGGCGCATCCGCTGCTTCGAGCCGCCTACGTTTCGAGCTTGAAGCGCGAAGAGGCCAGCCGGTAAAGCCGGCGCCAAAGCAGCCGATTGATGAGCACAACGACTGTGGCCATGATGAGCGTCGAAGCAAGTAGCACATCGAAGCGGCCCGCGTCGCTCGCGCTGCTGATGGTGCTGCCGAGACCGGCGGTTGAAACAATCCTTCCCTGAAAATGAAAATATTCCGCGACGATGCTGGCGTTCCACGCGCCGCCCGACGCGGTCACCATCCCCGTTACGAGATACGGAAAAATGCCCGGCAGGATGAGATGGCGCCAGCGATCCCAGGAGCCGAAGCGGAAGATCTTCGCAGCTTCCTTGAGGTCCGTCGGAATGGCCATCGCTCCGGCGATGACATTGAAGAGAATGTACCACTGCGTGCCGAGAAGCATCAGCAGCATGGCGGCAATCTCCAGCCCCCCGCGGAGGCGCAGCAGAAAGAGAAGAATAATCGGAAAGAGAGCGGTGGCAGGGAGGGAGGCGGCCATTTGCGCAAGCGGCTGCGCGATGCGAGCCAGGCGAGGATTGGAACCGATGGCGACGCCAACTGGAACGGTCCAGAGAGCTCCGAGGATGAGAGCGGTGTTGACGCGGAGAAAGGTGAGCGCGGCGCTTTGCAGCAGTTCTCTATAGTCCTCGCGATGAAGATCGGACAATTCGCGAGCTGCATGGAAAACGGCGAAGCCTAAACCGACGAGAACGCCTGCCGCGAGCACGTAGCCGATCGCACGGCGCAGGCGATTTTGCTTTGGCGCGGAAAAAGTTTCCGCGGCGCGGCGAGCGCCATGAGTGAAAGTCAGAGTCAGCCAATGGAAGACGGGCTGAATGAGAAGCCGGTACAAGCGGATAACGATGGAGGCGCGGCCGATGAGACTGAGTAGAGTTGTTTGTGCAGCGCCGGAACTTTCCACCTGTTCGAACTTGAATTTGTCCGCCCAAACGATGATGGGCCGCCACACCAGCTGATCGAGGAAAACGATGACCGCAATCATCGCCGTGACGCCCCACAGAATTGCGCGTGTATCGCCATGGCCGGCCGCTGTTTGAAGAAAAGAGCCGAGGCCGGGAAGACGAAAGTCGCGATTGCCGAGGACGAACATTTCGCAGGCCATCAGAAAAAACCAGCCGCCCGCGACGGACATCATGGAATTCCAAACAAGACCGATGGTTGAAAAAGGGAGGTCGAGTTCGGCGAACCGTTGCCAGCGGCTGAAGCGGTAAATAATCGCGGCCTCGTTGAGTTCGCGCGGGATGGTCTTCAACGAGGAATAAAAGCTGAAAGCGATATTCCAAACCTGGCCCGTAAAGATGAGCAGAACGGAGCCAAGTTCGACACCGAGCTGGCGGTGCGGAAAAATCGTGACCATGGCAAGCATGACTCCCGGCAGGAAACTGAGCACGGGGATGGACTGGAGAATATCCAGCAGCGGAACCATGATGATTTCCGCGCGCCGCGAACTGGCGGCGACGTATCCGTAAGCGAGAGCAAATAGCAGGCTGAGCGCATAGGCCACGCTGATTCTCACGAGAGAGTAAAGAGCGTAGAGAGGGAGAACGCGCGGATCCTGCGAAATCTCGGCGCGGGGACCGACCGGGCCTAGCCAGGAACGGCCAATCGCATAGATTCCAAAAATCGCCGCGAAGACAAAAAGAAAAACGGCGATATCAATCAGGAACGCCCAACCCCAACGCGAACCCGCGGGCCGCGTCACCGTGGGAGGGAGCGGCGTGGGCTGGGCGGTCGAACGAGTGAGATCCGGCACGGGGCGTCAGGTTTCAGTGAGAGTCAGCTTGCCGGTGGCGGCGTCGTAATCAAAAATCTCCGCATAGCGGCCCCACTGGATGGCAGTTTCGAGCTGACGGCGCGATTCTTCCTCGCCAAAATGCTCGTCGAGCAAATCGTGGAAAAATTCCTCGTTCAAGGTGCGGTTGGATTTGGCTTTCAGCGCCTGCTCCATTTGGCGGAGCAGCGGCACGTTGGCGAGAGCAGCTTTGCGAAAGATTGCTTTGCGTGCCTGAATGTCTCCTTGGGCAAACGCCTGGCCCTCCGGAGTAATCGTCACATCGCCTTCCTCGACGCGGAGAAAACCG
>Ga0179587_10001555_pt1 | contig 10517 bp, 8 predicted proteins | sample CZODoug2_1_08_16_FD_185932 | JGI IMG/M metagenome (GOLD analysis project Ga0179587, IMG submission 185932) | Vadose zone soil fungal communities from Angelo Coast Range Reserve, California, USA - CZODoug2_1_08_16fungal | ecosystem: Environmental > Terrestrial > Soil > Vadose zone | place: USA...
GTGATTACGGCGACGCAGATGCTGGAATCCATGACGGAGAATCCGAGACCGACGCGCGCGGAAGCTTCGGACGTGGCCAATGCGATTTTCGATGGCTCGGATGCGGTGATGCTCTCGGCGGAAACGGCCACCGGGAAATATCCCGTCGAGGCCGTTAGCATGATGGCGCGCATCATCGAAGAAGCGGAAGCGAGCATCCGGGAATTTCCGCGGCCAGCGTCTCAGGAGCAACTGAAAGTTGCGGGAACCGTCGCGGAGCTGGTGTGCCACGCCTCGCGCGAATTGCACATGAAAGTGATCGCGGTGTTTACGCACAGCGGATTCACCGCGCGGCTGGTGTCACGCTACCGGCCGCTCGTGCCGATTGTGGCGTTTTCACCGGAAGCGGAGACGCGGCGGCGCATGGCGCTGGTCTGGGGCGTGGTGCCGAGACACATTCAGGACGTGCAAAAGGTGGACGGGCTGGCCAAGGTCGCGGAGAAACGCCTGCTCGAAGAGCGGCTCGTCCGCAAGGGCGACGTCATCGGAATTGTGGCGGGCACCCCGATGGGCATTCGCGGTACAACGAACTTCATGAAATTCCACATCATCGGCGGGCCGGCGTGAGGAAGTCATCAGTAATCAGTTTTGGCTAAGGGGCAGCTGTCTGATCGATCGAGGCGCCTGGATCTTGCCGTTGGTGCCGCAATCAAAATTTCTTTGGCCGCTTCTTAATTGACCCAGTTGTCCGGGCGGGAGGGCGGTTCTTTCTTGTGCTTGTTGATGTAGACCTCGAAGCGCCTGCGATTGCGTTTGTGCTGCCAGTCCGTGACCGTGTTGCGGACGTTGTATAAGAAAGAACCGCGCCGGAGATAGAAATAGCCCACAAGCATGCCGCCGAGATGGCAGACGTGGCTGACATTGTCTCCGCCGGAACCGATCGTGGAGAAGAATTCGATTGCCCCCATCACGGCCACGTAAGGACGCATCGGAATTGTAACCGGAAGAGGAATTAGCCAGATACGGCGGTCGGGGAAGAGCACGGCGTTGGCCATCAGAATGCCGAAAATCGCCCCAGAAGCGCCGATGGTGGGCGTTAAAGAGGGTGGCGCGCCAAAAAACACAGGAACCGTCTTGACGATCACCTCAATGAGACCTGCGCCCGCTCCACATAGGAAGAAGTAATTCAGAAAGCGGCGTTTCCCCCAAACTAATTCGAGTTCGCGGCCAAACATCCAGAGCATCAACATGTTGATCAGCAGGTGCCACAATCCGCCGTGCAAGAAAATGTAGGTGAAGGGCTGCCAGATACGCGGAGGGAGCAAACGTGTCACCGCCGCGGGAATCAAACCAAACCACTTCAAAATCCAGCTGTAGGCAGGAGGACTCAGGAGAAACGCAAACGTTTGTACGAGGAAAACGCCTGTGCACACAAGCACTATCAGCTTAACGCCCGGAGTGATGAAACTGCGCCAATCGAAGTTGTAACGCCGCGGGCCGAAGGTACTTGCCATTAAGCCAGTTTACGGCGGTCAGCCGCGCGCGTCAAAGGCGCGGTGGCTCAACTAGTCGAGCTTCTTGCGGGCGAAGTAGAAGAGCGAAGCCGCGAGAAGCGCGAACATGAAAACGCCAAAAAGGTTGCTGGTCGCAAGTGGTCCCATCAGCTTGGGACCGAAGGAGAAAAGGTCGGCGCGCCAAGGGAGACCAAGAATGGATGTGACGAAGTGTGGGACGCGATTGGAAATCTCCGGGTCCTGCAGAAGAGCGATGATGATACCGAGCAGCCCGAAAACGCCTCCAGCGGCGATCAGGCCGCTGGAATAGAGCGCCCCAGGACTCGCCTCGCTGTCCGTGCTTTCTCCCTCTTTCTTTTTCGTGCTTGCTTCCACGGCCCAGCGTACAAGCCCCCCGGCAAACATCGCGGCAGTTGTCGCGATGGAAAGATAGGATCCGGTTGCAAAGGCCAGGGAGCGAACGCCCAGAACTTCCACGGCGATGACCAGGGCCACGCCCATCAAGACCAAACGCCAAGGCAATCGCTGGTTCAGAATGCCATGAATCACGGTGGCCATCAGCCGCGCCTGGGGAGCCGGGGCCTTGTCGCTGCCAATTCCCTGCGCCCACTGGAACTCGATTTTCTTCGTCGACGGATCGTAGAGATACTCGCCATCGGGAATTTCGTGCGAGCTCAAGGAATTGATAAGGACGTAGGTTTTTCCTTGATGGACAAAGATGTTGCTTTCGACTTTAGCGCCCTCAGGCAAAGTCTGGAGGTTGACCGGTATTTCCGTGGGGATATATTTTTCCAATCCTCTATTCATCAGATTCAGGGTTGTCCCGATGGCGATGGTAGAAACCGTAACGCCCACTAGAAGGCTTAATTGCTGATAGGAGGGCGTGGCGCCGACAAGGTAGCCGGTCTTCAAGTCCTGCGAGGTGGCGCCGGCAATAGCCGCGGCCGTGCAGACCACTCCGCCGATCATCAGTGCCAGCACTTCGTAATTAGGCGCCGTCCACCCAGCCACAAAAAAGATCGCGCACGTGGCCATAAGCGTAGCGATACTCATGCCGCTGACCGGGTTCGAGGAATTGCCGAGCAGGCCGCTGATGCGCGCCGCCACGGTAACAAAGAGGAAGCCGAAGATGGTGACGAGAATACCGGCTAGAAGATTGTGGTACCACTGCGTATTGGCGCCCTTCATGGGATGAAATGTCAGCAGCACCCACATCATGGCGATGATGACTATGGAACCCAGGATGACCCAGCGCATGGATACGTCGCGGTCGATACGGCTGGAAGCGGTCGATTGGCCAGTGCCCTCGGCGCGCACGTCTTTCAATCCCGAGCGGAGCGCCGAGAAAATCGTAGGCAGAGTGCGCAACAGGGTAATCAACCCAGCGGCGGCGACAGCCCCGGCGCCCATCGGACGGATGTAACTGCGCCAGATGTCGTCCGGCGTCATGAGCGGGATGGGAATGGTGGAGGGATAAATCGGCGTGTTGCCGGCAAGCTGCCCGTAAAACTTGATGGCGGGCATCATGACCAGCCACGAGACGATGCCTCCGGCAAAGAGGATGCCGGCAACCCGGGGGCCGATGATGTAGCCGACTCCCAGATATTCGGAGGTGATGGCTGCGCGAAAACTCGCTCCTGGGAACCAACTGGGCCGGCCTTCGGGCTGCGAGGTCCACGCTTGCACGGTGTTCATCAGGAAGGTGTAAACGCCGCCGAGACCAAGTCCCCAGAATACGCGGCCCGCGAAGGAGCCGCCGCGTTCCCCTGCGACCAGCACGTCGGCGCAGGCGGTGCCTTCGGGAAACGCCAGGTTTCCGTGTTCTTTGACAATAAGTTGACGCCGCAGCGGCACCATGAAGAGCACGCCCAGCCACCCACCGAGCAGAGCCAACGGGAAAATCCGCCAAAATGTGAATTCTGAGCCGAAGCCGAGAAAGATCAGCGCAGGGATGGTAAACATGACCCCCGCGGCGAGCGATTCGCCCGCCGAGCCGGTGGTCTGGACGATGTTGTTTTCAAGGATAGTGGAACGGCCGAAAGCGCGAAGAATGCTGATGGATAGCACGGAAATGGGTATCGAGGCGGAGACGGTCAGACCGGCTCGAAGGCCGACGTACACGGTTACGGCGCCGAACAGTAGTCCGAAGAGCGCGCCAAGAACGATCGCCCGGATGGTAAATTCCTTAGGGCCTTCTTCAGCCGATATATAGCTGCGGAATTCACCTGGCGGCGCCGTGGAACTCCATGCCTTTTCGCGCGCCCCAGTTTGTTCGCTCAAATGAATCCTCCCTATTTGCCGCAATCGGATGTCGGTGCCGCCCTTGTGCGGGGGATTATGCCGCAGGTGGGCCAGGCGGGGAAGCGAATCCTAGCCGTCGGAAGGGGTCCGTTTTCTCAGGTCTATGCCCTATTGACGGGCAGAGGAGCGTCCCTATAATGTGCGGCGATATATGTTGCTCAGGTAGGCAACAAAGCCCATGGGATGTGACCTCTTCACGTTGCGGACAAGGGCGAAAGCCTCGAAGGCGCCACTGACCACAGTGCGGTCGATTCACATGGGAGCTGCCTGCGGATCCTTCCCTGCAGTCCGTCGAATGCCGCGATTCTGCTGATTCAAGCTAGGAGAACTATCGTGAGCTACCGCCGCTTGTTCGTGCTCGTCTCGCTGCTATTCCTTTTGGGCGCCATTCGCCCAACTCATCCCGTGAGCGCCGGCGACGAGTGGCAGCCCATTTCGCAAGAAGAATTAAAGATGACCAGTGTGCCGGAAGCCCCGGGAGCTCCGGCCATCTATCTGTACCGGCAGGTGGACCGGGACGACAACACCCACACGCCACACGAATACAACTACGCGCGGATCAAAATCCTTACCGAAGAAGGCCGAAAGTACGCGGACGTGGAGATCCCCTTTTTCAAGGAACAAGGAAACATCCACAACATCAAGGCCCGGACAATTCGGCCGGATGGTTCGATTGTGAACTTCGAGGGAAAAGCTTTCGACAAGACTATCGTGAAGGCGAAGGGCGTAAAGTTCCTGGCGAAGACCTTCACTTTGCCCGACGTGCAAGTGGGCGGCATCATCGAGTATCACTACACTTCCGACTTGAGCGAAGGTTACGTTTACAACTCCCGTTGGATCTTGAGCGAGGAGCTCTTTACCAAACGCGGGAAATTCAGCTTGAAGCCAAATCCCGATTTTGCTCTCCGCTGGAGCTGGCCGGCCGGCTTGCCGGCGGGAACGGCGCCGCCGAAGGATGAGGGAGGCTATGTGCGGCTGGAATCGCAGAATATTCCCGCATTTCAGATCGAAGACTACATGCCGCCGCAGAACGAGCTAAAATTTCGCGTGGATTTCGTTTATAGCGACGGTATTCCGGAGAAAGAGCCGGACAAATTCTGGAAGAAAGAAGGGAAAAAGCTGAACGACAGGGTGGAGAGTTTTACCGGGAAGCGCAAAGCGATGGAACAAGCCGTGGCGGAAATCGTCGCGCCGAGCGACACGCCGGAAGTGAAACTGGGGAAGATCTACGCGAAGGTGCAAAAATTCCGGAATACTTCCTGGGAGAGGGAGAAGACCGAGCAGGAGCAAAAGCGCGAAAAGCAGAAGGATATAAATAACGTAGAAGATCTGTGGAAGCGCGGCTACGGCGATGGACGCCAAATCAACTGGTTGTTTCTGGCGTTGGCGAAGGCGGCGGGGTTCGAGGCGTACTCTGTATACATCTCGGCGCGCAGTGAGTATTTTTTCAAACCGCAGATGATGAACGCGTTCGAATTGGACGGTGACGTAGTGCTGGTGAAGTTGAATGGGAAGGATGTGTATTGCGACCCAGCAACCGCATTTGCCCCGTTTGGATTGCTGTCGTGGCCCGAAACCGGAGTCATGGGATTGCGACTCGACAAAGAGGGGGGAAGCTGGGTGACCACAACGCTCCCGCCAAGTTCCGATTCGCGCGTCGAGCGGAAAGCCGACTTGAAATTGACCGAGACGGGAGCGCTGGAGGGAAAGTTGACGGTCAAGTTTTCCGGGCTGGAAGCGCTCTGGCGAAGAATCGAAGAGCGGAACGAAGATGCGACCAACCGGAAGAAGTTTCTCGAAGACCAGGTGAAGGAATACATCCCGGTGGGAATCGACGTGGATTTGGCAAACCAGCCGGATTGGGGGAGTTCGACTCCGACACTGGTTGCCGAGTTCGATCTGAAAGTTCCCGGCTGGGTTTCGGGAGCAGGGCGGCGGGCGCTCGTGCCCGTGGGGCTCTTCAGCGCGCCCGAAAAGCATGCATTCGAACATGCCGGTCGCGTTCACCCGATCTATTTTTCTTATCCATCAACAAAAATCGATGATGTGACGATCGATCTGCCGCTGGGCTGGCAAGTGAGCAGCTTGCCGCCGGTACAGGCGCTCGACGCTAAGGCCGCTCTGTACAGCCTGAAAGCGGAAGACAACAAAGGCATACTTCACTTAACACGACGGTTGAATATGGATTTGTTAATGGTCGATCAGAAACATTATCCGACGCTCCGGAATTTCTTTCAAGTTGTGAGGACGGGAGATGAGCAACAGATTGTGTTGCAGCCCGGTGCGTCAGCTGCGAGTAAATAAGATGCGGCGCGTACTAACTTCTTTCGCACTAATTATGATTGGCTTTCTTGCGGCAGTGCCGCGGTCCGCGGCGGGAGACGCTCCCGGATGGATGCACGCGCTCGTGAACGTGCCCTTGCCCGCGCACGATGAGAAGACGGATGCGGTACTGCTCTACTCCGAGCGAATCGTAACCGTTCAATCCGCGGACAAAATCAAAATTACAGTTCGCGAAGCCTACAAGATTCTGCGTCCCGGCGGCCGCGAGTACGGCACCGTAGCCGTCTCGTACAACTCCCATTCGAAGATCACCGGCCTGCGGGGATGGTGCATCCCCGCGCAGGGCAAAGACTACGAAGTGAAAGATAAAGAGGCGATAGAAATTTCGCTGCCGAAAATAGACGGCAGCGAACTTATCTCCGATGTGAAAGACAAACTCCTGCGCATCCCTGCCGCAGAAGTGGGGAACATCGTGGGATACGAGTACGAGGAGGAATTGCAGCCGTTTGTCCTTCAGGACGTCTGGCATTTTCAGGAGGCGAGCCCCGTGCGGGAAGCGCACTATACGCTGCAGCTTCCGGCAGGCTGGGAATACAAAGCCACGTGGATGAATTATCCGGAGGCCAAGCCGGCGCAATCGGGAAACCAGCCGCAATGGATCGTGAGCGACATCAAGGGGATCAAGCACGAAGACAGCATGCCGCCCTGGCAAGGCGTGGCCGGCCAGATGATCGTTTCATTTTTTCCGCCGGGAGGCTCCGCACAAAACCAGGGATTTCAGAACTGGAAACAAATGGGGATTTGGTACCAGGGGCTGACCAGTGGGCGTCGGGATGCTTCTACGGAACTCAAACAAAAGGTGGCGTCGCTGACAGCTTCCGCGAGCACTTCTGCCACGAAGATGAAGGCCCTTGGAGAGTTTGCGCAGCGGGATATCCGGTACGTAGCGATCGAGTTGGGGATCGGCGGGTGGCAACCGCATCCGGCTGCGGAAGTGTTCGCGCACCATTACGGTGACTGCAAGGACAAAGCAACGCTGATGGGAGCGATGCTGCATGAGATCGGCGTCGATTCGTATTACGTGGTCATTAATTCCGAGCGCGGTTCCGTTACGCCTGAGACGCCCGCTCACATGGGGGGGTTCGACCACGTGATCATTGCCATCAAACTGCCTGATGGAGTCAGCGAGGGCTCCCTCGCAGCCACTATGATCCACTCGAAGCTAGGCAAAATCTTGTTCTTTGACCCGACGGACGAATTGACTCCCTTTGGGCAACTCAACGGCGCGCTGCAGGCGAATTACGGACTGCTGGTAACACCGGATGGCGGCGAGTTGATCGCACTTCCGGAATTGCCGCCTGCCATGAACGGAATTCAGAGGACCGCCAAGCTTAGCTTGAGCGCCACGGGAACGTTGAGCGGTGAAGTGCAGGAAACGCGCGTGGGCGATCGTGCCTGGTCCCAGCGATGGGCTCTACGAACGGTGACAAAAGATACAGACCGGATCAAGCCGATTGAGACCCTGCTCTCGCATTCGCTTGCAACTTTCCAGATTACGAAGGCGAGTGTCGGCAACCTGCAACTCACGGATCAGCCGTTTTTGTACAATTACTCGGTGGTGGCCCAGAATTACGCCAAGCCGGCGGGAAACCTGTTGTTGGTCCGGCCTCGGTTCATCGGCAACAAATCGAGCGATTTGCTGGAAACAAAGGAACCCCGAAAATATCCCGTGGAATTTGACGGGCCATCGCGGGATTCGGACATATTTGAAATTGCGCTGCCAGCTGGTTACGAGGTGGACGACCTGCCTCCACCGGTGAACGCGGACTTCAGTTTCGCGAGCTATCACAGCAAGACGGAAGTGAATGGAAACACTCTGAAGTACACCCGGACGTTTGAAGTCAAAGAGCTTAGCGTGCCGGTCGGCAAGGTCGAGGACTTGAAGAAGCTTTATCGCACCATCGCTGGTGACGAGCGGAATACCGCGGTGCTAAAACCCGTTGCTCACTGATTTTCATTTAACGCTAGGGTAGGTGTGATTTTTCCGCAAGGCCTTCACCGACCAGACGGAATCTGCGCGTCCAATCAGAAATGCACCGAAGCAGAGCGCAAATACCGAATGGCTCAGGCTGGCGCCGAAGTATTGCCAGAAGGCCGCTCCCGCACCTGGATAGTCCGAAGAGAAGATCATCGTCAGCATGAAAATGAGGCCGCAGAGACTTGCGGAACGCACCAGGATACCCAGAACCAGCGCGATCCCGATCGCCAATTCGCCATAAGCCACCAGGAAGGCAATGCTTGTGGCGTGCGGGAGGACGAAGCCGCGCAGAGTGGGCGCCATGAACGGGTAAGTCCCGCCTTCGAGGAACTTGTTGATCCAAAATTGGAAGCCGCCGTGAAGAGTAAATGCCGTGCCAAAAACTTTGTATTGGCCGAAGATCAGGAAAAAAATCCCGACGCCGACGCGCAGCAGAGCAAGCGCATAGTTATTGCGGGCGCTGGAATCTGAAGCAAGGCTCATCTTCGCTCCAATCCTATGGGCGGAGCCCCTGCTCCGGCGGAATTCGCACGAGGAATGAAGAATAGTATTGCAGCGGGAGGCTGCATGGCAGCCAGTTTCTTGCGAAGCGCGCGCGGCGAAGCGTCCAGCATTTGCTTCAAGAGCGAGGCAGCCACTTCAAAAGGGGGGTAGAGACGAAAGACATCGGCGCGTTCTGCATGGGAATATTTTTCGTAGCGCGGAGTTGAATCTCTTGCCGCGGTGAGCAAGATTTCCCAGGGACTCTGCTTTTGAAACAGTTTCTTTGCCGAAGCCTCATCGCGCGCAAGACCAACCAGCGAACGCTGTGTACCGCCACCGACTTCGAGAGCCACTGAAGTTACCTGGGCAGCGTTGAACGGGCGCGCGGGATCGTCATCCGGAAAACGAGCCAGAAGTTCAGCGACTTCGATTTCGTTGGAAACGAAACCGTCCCACCAGTAGCGATAACCGTTGTAGACAACAGTGCCGGCGCGGAGAATTTGCTGCACACGGGCGACATTCTTGCCCGTCACGCTGACCACCATATCCGCGAGTTCAGCAAGGCGAAACGTTTGCTTCACGACCGGACGCACGGTGACATAGCCGGCATCTTCCTCCGTGAAGCGCAACGCGATGTTTTCCGGGAGCGGCATGCCGAAAGAATACTGCGAATGGTTAGCCTAGCTTCGAGAGACGCTCGCGCACGCGATCGCTGAGTATCTTCCCGTCAACGGTCTTGCCTTCCATGGCCGCCTTGGCAGCCTTCACAACCGCACCCATTTGCTTGATGGAATTCGCGCCGGATTCGGAGATCGCCTTGGCGATTGCGGCATCCATTTCAGCTTCGCTGGCGCCAGCGGGCAGATAGGATTCGATGATGGCGAGTTCCTTGGTTTCTTTGCCGGCCAACTCCGGGCGGTTGCCCTTGGTAAACTGCTCGATCGATTCCTTGCGCTGTTTTACAAGTGTTTGGAGAATCTGAATGGACTCGGCGTCGTCGAGCGCGCGGATTTTTTCGACTTCTTTGTGCTTGATGGCCGCTTTAATCCCCCGCAGGACGCTGAGTTTTAGCTCGTCTTTGGCCCGCATGGCGTCGACCAGATCCTTTTGAACTCGTTCCGCAAGACTCATCGGCTTCTCCTCGTTCAACGACTATAGCAGAGCAGGAGCCGGCATCCTCAACATCAAGCCTTCCAAAAGAATCTTTTCCGACCCGGATAAACCATCGATCCTCCTTTCAGGTAAATGCTGTATTGGCCGGTGAGCGGGTCGCTTGGCAGAATCAGCCAGGTCAAGAGGGTCCGCATCTCCAGCCCCACCGCGCGGCCCCGTCTTTGTGGCTCTACAGTTTCCGGTCCCATCTTCTTGCTCTCCGGCCCTGGGTTCCAGAAACAGAAGAACTTCGTGCCGGGGTGTGTGAAATGAAAAAGGGTTCTCTGCTTTTGTTGTGCATCCTTCCGGTTCTTGTTGGATGTGCCGCCAATTCGACGCCGGCGCCCGCGCCAGTTTCTGTCGTTGTCACGCCCTCAGGTACAACAGTAGCGCCAGGCACTTCGGCGCAGCTTACGGCATCCGTCACCGGCGATTCAGAGGGTAAGGGAGTCAGCTGGACCGTGACATGCTCCACGCAGCAGTGCGGGAGCGTCTCTCCCGCGTCAACACCCAGTGGCGTCCCCACGACATACACGGCACCGAGCGCGCCGTCGGCCAGCTTGACGGTGACCATTACCGCGACTTCCATGGCGGACAGCTCCAAGTCGGCATCGACAGTCATCACGGTCCCGGCCGTCCAGGTCGCGATCAGTCCAGCCAGCATAAGCGTTGCCACCCTCGGCACCCAACAATTCACGGCGACGGTGACGAATGATCCCGGCAACAAGGGCGTGAGCTGGTCGTTGACGCAAGGAGGGGCCAACTGC
>Ga0179587_10001559_pt1 | contig 10508 bp, 12 predicted proteins | sample CZODoug2_1_08_16_FD_185932 | JGI IMG/M metagenome (GOLD analysis project Ga0179587, IMG submission 185932) | Vadose zone soil fungal communities from Angelo Coast Range Reserve, California, USA - CZODoug2_1_08_16fungal | ecosystem: Environmental > Terrestrial > Soil > Vadose zone | place: USA...
TACCCTTATCTCGGCACCCCAGGTATCGAATACGGTGATATGCAGCTCATTGCCGAGGCCTACGATATTCTTAAGCGCGGCCTTGGTCTCTCGGAAGATGAGATTGCGGATATTTTCTTCAAATGGAATAAGGGTGTCCTCGACTCTTTCCTCATCGATATCACTGCGAACATTCTCAAATATAATGATGAAGATGGCGAACCTGTCCTTTCCAAGATTCTCGACAAGGCTGGACAGAAAGGGACGGGCAAGTGGACCGCCATTGCTGCTCTTGAAGCCGGGACGGCCGGTGAGTAATCTGCGTACCTGAACATGAGAAATATGTTTTAAATTTATGGAACGTCAGTTACTCTTATTGGAGAGGCAGTATTTGCCCGCTGTTTATCTGCCATTAAGGAAGAGCGTGTCAGGGCTAGCAAACACATTGCTGGCCCTCAGAAAGAGCCCTTCCGTGGAGATAAGCAGCTATTCATTGATGATCTCGAGCAAGCTCTCTATGCATCCAAGATTATTTCCTACACTCAGGGTTTCATGCTTATGAGGGAGACCGCCAAAGAGGTTGTTTAACCCGCTTTGCTATCTAATAGCTTCTGATCAGTGCAACAGATTGGTTGGAACTTGAACTATGCTGGAATTGCAAGCATGTGGCGTGGAGGATGTATTATCAAGGTTGGTTTCACCCCTCCTTTTCGTGACGAGTGCCTGATTGACTGTCTCCTGTCAGAGCGTCTTCCTGAGCGACATCACAGCAGCATATCAGAAGAACCCTGGTTTGGAGTCACTTTTGTTCGATGATTTCTTCACCAAAGGTTGGTTGTCATCATTTTAATGGATGCACATCGTGTTTCTCATGAACCTCCAGCGGTCCACAAGGCTCAACCTGGCTGGAGGCGTGTCATTGCGCAAGCTGTCCTTTGGGGCATCCCTACGCCGGCATTCAGCACGGCCTTGGCCTTCTTCGATGGTTACCGTAGTGAAATAGTACCCGCTAACCTCATCCAGGCCCAAGTAATGCAATGCACATTCAATATGACGCGGTTTGACTGACCAGTAATATTAGCGCGACTACTTCGGTGCCCATACATTCCGCGTGCTACCTGGCAAAGAGAATTCACGATTCAAAGCCAATGAGGACATCCGTAAGTTACTTGGGTGCTGAAACTGAATTCCCATTGATCGATATTGCTGCAGACGTCAATTGGACTGGTCGCGGAGGAACAGTCTCTGCCAGCACATACAACTCATAAATGTTAGAAGTCAGGCAAGAGGGCCACACTAGTACATTTTCTCTCCTTAGATTTCGTGTCCCGAAAACTGTATAAAGTGCTCTTGTATGAGTATTTGCGAATTGTATCCATTTTGTGACGCTACTGTTCCGAATTTGGAAGCAGAACTTCTGCTTTTGGTCTGTCATGTGCGGCATCTTCTTTTCTTTGCATCAGGTTTGTATTTCTGGGCTTTGCAAGGCATGATCCTAACATTTGATTTCAAGAATCAAGTTCCTTTCGATTCCATTGCTTTGTCGGAGGTGTCCCACAAATTACAGATTGCCAATGCTGCTCGTGGTTCGTAATCTCAGGCTGGTGTTCATCGAATTCTCATTCGACCTTGAATAGGTCCCGATGCTCAAAAGCTTCACCGGGTTTTTGTGACCCCCGATGCCGATAAGACCCAACCTCCTCTTATTCTAGAATTTTTTGCCTCTCAACTCCGCTTACGGGGACATGCACCAATTATCCAGCCTCACGAGAAGGAAGGTGATGTTTTGTGTTGGAACGGAGAGGTATATTTCATTTCTCATGGCGCCTCGCATGTTATTTGATCGCAGGAATCAAGATCTTTGATGGAATGGATGTCAGTTATGTGCTTCGTCTGAAATTGGACCTCAGACGGATTCTTTCTGCAGGTCTCGCTACAAGAAAATGATGGAGTCAAGTTGTTCGAAAAATTGCGCTCTTTGGATAGTCCAGCACAGATCCGAGACCTGTTTTCTACGATTGAGGGACCGTAAGCACTCATTTTCCTCGTAAAGCCTCGGTTAACGATCAGAAATTCAAGCTATGCTTTTGTTTACTATCATGTGAGTTGTGTATACCTTGGCAATCGATCCTCTCTGATACCTGTCCAAGGCGTTCTCACAGTGCCTATTTTTCGCTCGAGATCCTCTCGGTCGTCGGTCTCTCTTGATCCATGAATATACTCCCGAATCCCCATGCCTTATACTCACATCGGTCTCTGCTGGTATCGAATCAAGATATAATTTTGAAGAATTATGCACGGACTACATCTATTGTCTCGATCTTCACATCTTTGGCCGTAGAAAAGCCGTCCGTTGCAGAATCGTTTTCTAGGGTCGAGGCTACTAACTTGTGTGGACTTGCCAGATCGATGGAAATGTTTCGTATCACATTCCTCTCCATCGAAGTCCTAACTCGAGCATGGCTACTTGCACACACTATGTGAGTGGAGTTTGGTAATTATGTCGTCAATGCTCAACAGGATATTTGAAGGCAGTGCCAAGCAAGGTCTGTTTACATATCCCCCCTGCAGACTCTCCATTAGTGGAATCCCTGGATAAAATTCCAAAATACCTGGTCGCAGTCGTGGAAGATCTAATATACCATCTCGACAGAAGTGTGATGCTTCGCGTTGTCAATATACCACAGCCATTGTGGGTTTCCCCTTACAAGCTACGGCTGATTATCTTGCTCACAGGTAAAGTAGAATTGTCAACAGTGCCAGGGTTGCAGTTCTGTTCAGTGGGGGCATTGATTCAACCGTGATTGCATACTTTGCGCATAAGTAAGTGCCGTCGTTGCCTACGCGATGAACCAAGTGCCTAAGGTAGCCCTGTCAGGCACGTCCCGATGAACGAACCTATTGACCTACTCAATGTCGCGTTTGAAAATCCGCGTAAACTTATGATCCAGGTGCAAGGCAACCTGGGCGGACTGCCAAAAAAACAGAAGAAAGAGCGGCAGCGGAGGCAGACAAAATCGGGGGATACGCTAGCATATATGGTTCCGGACCGCGTCACTGGTTTGCAAGAATTGGAAGAGTTACGACGCCTTTGTCCTGGTCGTGTCTGGAATTTCGTAAGATGCTCTTTCTCTTTGCATGCTTTTATTGCCGAGACCGACTCCTTGATAGGTCGAGGTTAATGTGCCGTACCAGGTTTGTCCAGGCACCAGGAAGTGTGCATGTTCCTGAATGTTCTTTTCTTGGACAGGAATCTCAAGCTTCACGTCCTGTGATCGAATCACTCATGTTTCCTGGACGTACTGTCATGGACATGGTATGATATAACCTATCGGGGTGGGAGTGAGCTGACGACTGAAATAGAGTCTAGCTCTTGCTCTCTATTTCGCTTCTAGGGGCGTAGGTCAAGCAAGAAGCGCGGCAGATGGTGAAGCGCAGCAGTTTACAAGTACGGCGCGTGTTCTTTTGAATGGATTAGGCTCTGATGAGTTGCTGGGGGGCTACGGGCGACATCGTTCGGCCTTCAAAACTGGCGGCTGGAAATCAGTCATAGATGAGGTATTTTACTTCTGAACAATCTGCTAAATCAAGTGCTGATGTCGAGACACAGCTTCAACTGGAGATCGATCGCATTCCAACGCGAAACCTGGGAAGGGATGATCGAGTAATTTCCTCTCACGGCAAGGAGACACGCCATCCCTTTCTCTCCCTCACGGTGGTGGACTTCCTAGCAAGACTCCCAGTACATTTAAAAGTGGATCCAAGATTAGAGGTTGGCATGGGGGATAAATTGTTGCTCAGGCTGGTTGCTCGAAAGGTAGGATTAATTGAAGCGAGCGAGAGAAAAAAGCGAGCCATGCAATTTGGAAGTCATTCGGCCAGAATGGAAGGCGAAGGGAGCGGGGGTACCTTGATAGAATCCACCACTGTTCTTACATAAGACGCGTTGTTTACATTTTGTTTTGGGAGACCGTGACTTTGCTTCAATCCGTCATGGCGTTTTCACAGACTGCAGGTCGATTTCTTGGTGTGTATGCTGAAATCAAAGGTAAAAATTAGAGGCCTAACCTCGTGGTTTCTGTCGCAGTTCCTCTGGGACTTGCTGCCGCCGTTGTTCAAGCCAGCATATATGACGTTCCTGGAGGATTCAAAGCAGTCATGTTCGATCGGTTTTCCGGTGTGCAGGACAAGGTCGAAGCTTCTTTGAAGTGATAGTTTTGTCCTTTGCTGAAATATGTGCTACCCCTCAGGCAACTGGTGAGGGAACACATTTTCTAGTTCCTTGGCTCCAGCGCGCCATTCTGTACGACTGTCGAATCAAGCCAAGGGCGAGTGAATACTCCATTACCTTTCATAACGCAATTCATGTCCTTGACAGAATATCTCAACAACAACCGGTTCAAAAGACATGCAAATGGTGTCCATTACGCTTCGTGTGCTTTCCAGACCTGACGTTACACACCTGTCTAAAATTTACCAAAGTCTTGGGATGGATTATGACGAGAGGGTTTTACCGTCGATTGGAAATGAGGTGTTGAAGAGCATCGTTGCACAGTTTGATGCGGCCGAACTGATCACGCAACGTGAAGTGGTCAGTTGCATCTATCCTGTTTTTTTTGTTTTGTTTGCCGTTGGATAAGGCTCATGAGATTTCCCAGGTCTCTTCGCGCATCAGGGCAGACCTACTTCAACGCGCGGGAGAGTTTAACATCAAACTTGAAGATGTTTCCATCACCCATCTTACTTTTGGAAAGGTATAGTGCTAATATGGTAAATAAATTGTCCCTGAATTTATGATGGATACCAGGAATTCACTCAAGCAGTAGAAGCCAAGCAAATAGCGCAACAAGGTACGTCAATGATCTTTCGCAGAATGCAGTTGTAGCTAATGGGTTGGTAGATGCGGAGCGTGCCAAGTTCATTGTGGAAAAGGTGAGAATTCTGGTATCTTGGTTGGAAGTCATGAATACCAAAGATGAATAGGCAGAACAAGAGCGTCAAGCTGCTGTTATCCGTGCCGAGGGTGAAGCAGAGGCTGCAGGTACGATATCACGAGCCCTCGAAAAAGCCGGAGAGGCGTTTGTGGCGTTCAGAAAGATTGAGGCGAGTAAGGCCATTGTGCAGTCGCTGGCCAATAATCCCAACGTGACGTATATCCCGAGCGGAGGGGGGAATGTTTTGTTGAATGTACCTACGAAATAAGTAGATGTTTCATGTCGAATATTCAAAAAGTCTCACGGCCAAGGCTGGTGCTTGCTCTCGACTGTCATCTAAGTATCTGTTCTTTTTCCTTCTTTCCTCTCTCCTCTCTCCTCTCCTCTCTCCTCTCTATCATTTCCTCTCCTCTCTGACAGTCTCGTCTATCATATACTGTCTGTTGTTTCCGTCTTTCGTATGTCCACTTCTTCTCACCCTTTCCCGATCTTCACCTCTGTTTTCACAGGTCTCATTTTCCTTCATCTTTCTCAATCATGAATCCAATGGGTATGGGAGGTCCGGCTGATGCTCCGGTACGTTTTATATGTCTTATCTCACGGTCCACAGAACTGATCTCCGCTTTTATCAACTTGTACAATATTCTCATTTCCTGCCATTCAATCTAGAGGCGTGCTCATCTTTATGTCGGCAATTTGAGCCCTCGTGTCACCGAGTACATGCTCACCGAAATCTTTGCCGTCGCTGGCCCTGTACAACACGTTAAAATTATTCCAGACCGCAACTATCAACACGGAGGTCTCAATTACGGCTTCGTGGAGTACATGGACATGCGTGCTGCAGAAACTGCCTTGCAGACTCTCAACGGCCGCAAAATCTTTGACACGGAGATTCGAGTCAATTGGGCCTATCAAGGTCAACAAAATAAAGAGGACACCACTGGCCACTATCATGTATTCGTTGGCGATCTCAGTCCCGAGGTGAATGATGAGGTTCTCGCCAAGGCCTTCAGTGCTTTCGGAACCATGTCCGACGCTCGTGTGATGTGGGACATGAACTCTGGAAAGTCCCGTGGTTACGGTTTCCTTGCCTTCCGTGACAAAACGGATGCTGAACAAGCCATTGCCACGATGAACGGGGAATGGCTGGGCTCCCGTGCCATCCGCGTCAACTGGGCCAATCAGAAAACACAAGGTGGTCCTGCTACGACGGTTGCCTCTTCACCACGTCCTGGTGCCAGCGGTACTGCGCCTGCCCCCATCAACTTCCAAGGCGGTCCACTCTCCTATGAATCCGTTGTACAGCAGACTCCCTCCTATAATTCCACCGTATATGTCGGAAATCTTGTCCCGTACTGCACCCAAGCCGACCTTATTCCGCTCTTCCAGTCCATCGGTTACTTGTCTGAAATTCGTATGCAGGCTGATCGCGGTTTTGCCTTTGTCAAACTGGACACGCATGAGCACGCTGCGATGGCAATTGTTCAGCTTCAAGGTCAGATGGTTCATGGAAGGCCCATCAAGTGTAGCTGGGGTAAAGACAGAGCTGACGGCGGAACTGCTCAGCCCGGTGGTCCTCTGACGCCGACTACCGCGACTGCCCCTTACGCCCAGCTGGTAAGTCGATGTCACTAGCTGATTCTTGGTCTATCTTTAATTATCTGTCTTTTTTATACAGCCCATGTACGGAATGCCGCAGCCAAACTCTTATGGACAATATGGCTTCAGTGCATATGGAGGGTTCCCGAACCAGGGTGCAAGTGCGCCAGGCGCTGCCGGTCCTGCTTCTCCTGGCATGCCCCAGCCCGCTCCTGCAGGAGGCGCAGGTTTAGGCCTCACTACCGGCGGCCAACAACCCGGAGCTGACCCCAATGCTACTGCTGCCGGTGGTCAGCCGGGTCAAGCACAGTGGGGAGGGGCAGATCCGAACTCTTATTACTCGAACTATTGGGGTGGTCAGTCTTGAAATTTTCTTTTTTTACTATAAACTCATTCCTCCCCTCCACTGCAGGCTACTACGGTCAGCCTGGTCAGCAGGCAACTGGTGACACTCAAATGCAGGGACCTGCTTAAACTTACGTTTCATTTTCGGATCGCTAAATGTAGCTCATTCGTCATTCGTTTGCCAATGTTCTCCCACTGAGCATAGTTTCTTGTCCCCTGCCTGTGCTTCACTCTTTACATTCTCCGTAAAAACTCTTGATCCCATTATCTCTTTTCTTCTCTATATTCCTGCTACCATGCTTATATGTATTTCGAAACGACCTCGATCCCGTTTTATAAACTTGCGTCAGAGCAATACGAAGCATGATAACGATAGAAACTAAATTATGCAGGATATCAGATAGTGCACAGGGTATAGAGCATTGGTGGTAGATAAGGAAACCAATTAATCGTCGACAATCAACCATTCGGCGTCAGATCCACTGCATTCTGCACAGGAGATGGAATCCCATTCTTTGCCGGGATCGGATGGCTGGCATCGTTCGCCACTCCTTTTCCCGACACCAACGATGTGGGGATTTGGGAGCCTGTATCTGCTATTTCGCCAGAGTCTCCTCGTCCCTCATCAGAGCCATCTCGCCAGTTCAACACCGCTTGGTGTCGCGAGCGCATGGTTTCATAAAACTGATTTGCCTCGTTCATCTTATTCGCTTCGGCCTGCTTGGCATCCAACCAACGCTGAAGAAGCTTCGCGTTGTCCTTGGTGAGCGTCGAGTTGCGCTCCTCTATCTGTCCGAGTTCCAATTGTAAGGTACTAATTTCATCGTGTAGGATCTGAGAGGGAACGGGCTAAAGCACGTGAATACCCACAGGAATAGGCGAGAGTACACACCTGAACGGTACGATCTTTCTCAGCCATTAACTCAGCATGCTGATCAACCTTGCGTCTTAAGACTATGATGTCTTCCTTAGACTTCCTTATATTCTCCGAGTCTATCCTCGACGATTCTTCCTTCTCTCGTAGTGTTTCATTCATCGACAACAGGCGCTGAGCATTTTGCCCTTGAGTTTTGTAGACAGTTGCCAATTCGTCGCGTAATGACGATATCTGAGATTCGAGTGACGCCATATAGGCGGCGCGTACTGGATTCCTGACATACTCCCGTGGTGAGATGGATGAGATATCCATCAACACGTAAGGGAACTCACTCTTCACTGGTTCCTGGCACAGGTGCCGTCAAGCTACTCTGGTTTCCTCGGACTGAACCAACGGCGCGTAAAAGGGAAGCATTGCGTTCCTTCAAAAGTTTCGTCTGTTGTGCCAATCTACGGTCTTAATTGAGTTCCGTTTAGATGGAATCAGCTAACTTGCTGATCAGATGGTTTGAGGGCTTACATTGCTCGATAATGGAGGCAAATGCAGACTCCTTTGCATTCCTTTCTGCCAGCCGCAGGCGCAAAGTTTCCTGCCAGAGAGGCTCTGCCATTTAGACGATGCGTGAAGTGAAAGGTTCGGAGTTTGAAATACCAAATTTGGCAACTCTTCTCTGAAACGTTGACGCTGTCTGTACCAGGCTACGACGCTACAGCCCGTCTGACTCATTCCACCCTGTTTCTGCTAGATACCCTTTGGACATTCAAATGGGTCGCGTCTTACTAAAGGTTCGCTTTATCTAATATCAACGGTGACCCCATTCTTATCCTGCACCTACAGGTTATCATCCTTGGTGACAGCGGGTACGTCATTCGCTCTCGCACCGTTGCGCCAACCACTCAAGTCGGTCACTTGTTGTAGTGTTGGGAAGACGTCTCTTATGAACCAATATGTGAACAAGCGGTTCAGCAACCAGTACAAAGCAACCATTGGCGCGGACTTGTAAGGGTTCCTTGGAGGACGTGCTGTGGAGAAGACTCACTTTTTTTCACTGTTCACAGCTTGACTAAAGAGGTGATGGTGGATGACCGGCTGGTTACGATGCAGGCAAGTAGATAACGACCCCTCCCTACACCTGATAGTTATTTGGAACGGCAGCTTTGGGATACGGCAGGACAAGAACGCTTCCAATCTCTAGGAGTGGCGTTTTACCGTGGAGCGGACTGCTGTGTGCTTGTGTACGACGTCAACAGTGCAAAGTCATTCGAAACGCTGGACAGTTGGCGGGACGAGTTCCTTATCCAGGCAAGCCCACATGATCCGGAGAATTTCCCCTTTGTTGTGCTTGGCAACAAGATTGATGTTGAAGAGAATAAGCGACAGGTTTGTATTTTCGTGGTTGATAAATAGTGGGGGTTACTGATGATGGGGAGATTTTCAGGTAACGCAGAAGCGTGCGATGACGTGGTGTCAATCTAAAGGGAATATACCGTATTTTGAAACGTCTGCGAAGGAGGCTATCAACGTAGAACAAGCATTCCAAACTGTGGCCAAGAATGCATTGCAACAGGAGGCGGAAGAGCAGTTGTAAGTTACTAATTTATAAGTAAGTGTTGGAATTGTATTAAACTTATTTAACAGGTATGTTGATTATCCGGATCCCATTCAACTTGACTCTGAGAATTCGCAAAGCTATGGCTGCAATTGTTGAATTGTTAATGTTTTTTTGTTTGTCTAGCTAGATCTTGTAATTACTCGTCTATATGACATTATTGGTGACGTCAGATCAGGTGACTTGGAAGTTAGACTTGGAACGCGGGGTTTCTGTTTTACTCTTCTTCCAGTCAACATGTCTGGTATCTGGCACCAACCCCCAAATGCTCCCATTCTCTATTCATTTCCCTCTACAAATGCGCTTGCACACTCTCTCGAATCTTTCGTCTTAAAGGCTCAGAAGGATTCTCTGGAGAAGAAGGGAAGATTTACCATAGCCCTCTCTGGCGGTTCTCTTCCTAAAGTACTCAGCGGTCTCAAGCATAATCCTGCCGTAAAATGGGACAAATGGTATTATCGCTTTTGTCTCCTTATCCCACCGATTAATTTTTCATCCATCCTAGGCAAGTCTTTTACGCCGATGAGCGTGCCGTACCCCTTGATCACGACGATTCCAATCATGCTGCTTGCAAAAAACATCTCTTTCCCGAAACCATTCCTTCTGGCAACATCCATACCCTTGATCCCAGCCTCCTCGATGACTTGGAAGAGCTCTCTGACGCTTATGAGAAAGAGCTTATTCGCGAATTTGCTCAGAAAGATGCCGCCCGTTTCCCGGTCTTTGACCTCATTCTTCTCGGAATGGGACCAGACGGCCACACCGCTTCCCTTTTCCCCGATCATGAACTTCTTGCTGAAGAAGATCGATGGGTAGCTTATCTCGAAGATTCACCAAAGCCACCCCCAAAGAGAATCACATTCACGTATCCTGTCATCAATCACGCTGCTAGAGTTGTCTTTGTCGCAGCCGGCAAGGAGAAAGCCGACATCCTGTCCACCGTTTTGGATAACCCAGAGGCCAGGTTACCATCTGCGAGGGTTAGGCCGGCATATCCCGGTCAACTTTACTGGTTTGTGGACGATGCCGCAGTGGAAAAGGCTATATATTCTCGTACTGCCTTCAAGCTCTAGTTATGCACATCTTGTTGGTTTATAAATTATACATTCTCGAGCAGTATGTACTGTAGGAATTCACCTTCGGTCCCACGCCAGGAACTTTGCTG